>JAABUQ010002815.1_pt1 | contig 33420 bp, 31 predicted proteins | sample 5560001 | NCBI WGS metagenome assembly JAABUQ01 (sample SAMN10711888, study PRJNA513371) | rock metagenome | isolation source: Antarctica rocks | place: Antarctica: Victoria Land, Finger Mt nord | collected 2015-12-18
CCGATGCCCCACGAGCGAAACCGGGGTTGCGGGGTACCGCAGACCCCTGCCACCCTGCCACCCTGCCACCCGGCCGGGATTTCCCGATGTTAAATACAGATTAAACGAAGATTCACGGTCTCGGGATCGAGATTACGCCCGTAGTTTCCCCGCCGGTTTTTTGTCTCTTGGCTTCGATCCCGCTGCCAGGCCGTGACCGATGAGTCGGGGTTGAAGTCGCGCCCAAGGCCCGAGCAACCTGGGAGGAAACCGCGGATGCCGAGCTACAACGTCACCATGGGGCAGGGCGTCACCGTCAGGGACCTGGGCGACGACTCGTTGGTGACCGGGATCACCTCCCCCGATGGCAGGTTCGTCCCCTTCAGGGCGCTGGCGAGTTGCACGGGCGTCGTGATGACCAACTCGCGGACCGGGGCCGCCGGCATGTTCCACTTCCCGGCCGGGGACATCAACAGGACGGACATCGGACACATTCGAGAATCGCGGAGGATCTTGACCGAGATGGTGGAGGAGGTCAGGCCGGACCAGCTCCATTTCGGCCACGGCCCGGGGCTGCAAACCGGCTTCAACTTCGGCAACATGACGGACGAATGGCAACTGGAGAATGCGAACCTGCGAGGTTTCGTCAGGAGCTTGGTGCCGACGGAGCCGGGACTTCATTCCAAAGCCTATAAGGTCCCCGCCGGCGCGCTCCTGGTCCGGAGGAGCGACGCGAGGACAGGTCAGTTCACGGTCGACCCGCGGCCCTACGAGAGCAGTTTGGAGGTCGCCAACCTGAGCGAGACCAGGGAAGGCCAATACGAGCGATATCGCCTTTATGGCATCACGGAATCTGCCCAGACGGCCATCGACGAAGCGGTCGAGCAAAATTACGTGGAATCCCTGAGTTCCAGCAGCGATGGCAGCCCAATCAGCAGCGTCGAAGAGCTGGATCTCGGCGCCCGGAGCGTCGGCGGCGGGTCGGATCGTGGAGCCCAGGGCGCCGGCGCCGTCCAGGACCCGACCCCCTTGACGCAGCAGGTCGCGGCCGTCGAAGGGGCGCGACGGCGAGTCCACCGCCGACATCTCCGGCCGTGGCTGGCCAATGCCAGCGAACAGATGACCGCCCGACTCCAACGCGTCCGGGATCGGGTTCGAAGGGACAATTGACGCGGCGACGAGGCTCGATTGGCGATTTTCCCAAATCGTATGCTATCCCGCCCGCCCTCGGACTGAAGATATCCCCCGGACGGCCCGCGCCCCGGCCAACCTCGGCCGGTCCGGCTGGCCGCCCGGACCTTCGTTTCGAGGCCGCCGCGATGCCCAGCCACGCCGCCGACCCGCAGCTTGACGACCTCGGCTCCGTTTCGGCCGGGGAGGTAGCCTTGATCGGCCGGATCGAGGCGGAGTTGAAGCCGGAAACGTCCCTGGGGAGCGTGCTGGCCCGGCGGGTCGGGCAGCACTCAGTTCGGCTGGAGCGGTCGGCGAAGCAGGAACGGGCCTCGCTCGATGAGCGGGTCCGGCACGCGGCCGACCGGTTCGACGAGGCGCGGCTCGCCGAGGTGGATCGGCTGATGTCGTGGATCGCGTCGGAGCCGGGCACCCACGCTCGGGCCCTGCGGTCGAGCCCGGAGGGGGTCGACCGGATGGTCGGGGCCTGGCGGGCAATCCGGGCGGACCTGCATGTTGCCTCCGAGGAGCGCTGGACGTTCACCCACCAGCAGCTCGCCGAGAACCTGATGGGCCGGCGGGTCGAGGACCTGCCGATGTCTCGGGTCCATGCTCTGTCGCAGGCGATCTGGAACAACGCGAAGTTCCTCGAACCGGCCGAGCGTGAGGGCCGGGATTCGAAGGCGGTCCGGGCCTTCTCAAGGCTTGAGCTCGACTCGCTCATCGCCGACCAGATCCGCGAGCTCGAAGACCACCGCGGGACCCTCGATTTCGACCGGATCGCGCTGGACCGCGCCGGGGCCGCCGACCGGGCGTTGCACGACCCTTCGCCCGCCGCCGTGCTCGCCCGCAAGCAGGAGGCCGCCGCCGAGCGCGGGCTGTACCGGGCCCTCAAGGAGTTCCGCCAGGTCGAGGCCGACCATCGCGCGGCCCTGGAAGCGACGGCGGGCGTCGCGCCTGTCCCCGATCCCCGGCCGAGGGCCGAGGCCCCGCCGGCCCGACCCGTCGAGGGGGAATTGGCTTCGTTTGGGCGCCAGGGATCGCCCGCCCCGGCCTCCCCGCAACCCCGGCCGTTCGCCCCGGCCAGCCGGCCCGGCGATGGCCCGATGTCGATCACTTCGGTCGGGGTCGGGCCTGGTTGAGTCGGTCGCCGGGCGACCGGATCGCGCCGGGACGAGGATGAGCACCGCTGGCCACGCCGAGACCAGTCCCCTGGTCCTCGGCCAGGCGAGTTCGTCGCGATCGAGCGGGAGATCAAGCCGGCCGACCTGCCCTCCGCCGTCGCCCCGGCCGTCGCGAAGCGGTACCCGAAGTCGACCATCACCAAGGGCGTGGCCGTCACCTCGGGCGAGAAGAAGACCTTCGAGGCGGTCGTGAAGAAGTCCGACGGCATGTCGGTCACGGTCATCTTCGACAAGGACGGCAAGTTCGTCGAAGAAGAGAAGTGACCCTCATCGCCCTCCGTCCCTGAATCCGGAGATCGGCCGGGCGAGGTGCACCTCCTGCTTCGAGGGCCCAGGCCCCGCGTCCTCGACTTAAACATAGACACAACAAAATGCGACTATCCGGGAAGCTTAACACAGTCCTCATCGTCCGCCCCCGATTTCCTCACTTTTGTGCGGATAATGGTCCCTTTGGTACCAGCCGACCACCAGAGAGGACCATCGGATGATCAGCGTCCCCCGGAAGAAGCAGGCCGGCTTTACCCTGATCGAGCTGCTGGTGGTGATCGCGATCATCGCGGTCCTGATCGCGCTCTTGCTGCCGGCCGTCCAGGCGGCCCGCGAGGCCGCCCGGCGGGCCCAGTGCACCAATAACCTCAAGCAGCTCGCCCTGGCCGCCGCGAATTACCACGACATCAACGGGGCGCTGCCCGGCGGCGGCTACACCGTGGACAACTATTATCCGAGCGGGTCCTCGACCGGCGCCGGCAACAACGAGCCGAACTTCAGCTGCTTCGTCCGGATGCTCCCCAACTTCGAGCAGTCGGCGATCTACAACAGCGTCAACTTCAGCCTGAACTGGCGGGCGCCCGACAACTTCACGATCGCCAGTGCCGGGGTCAGCACGCTGATGTGCCCGAGCGACCCGGACGCCGCCACCGCGGTCTCGTTCACCTCGATCGCCAACGCCGCCTCGGCGACGTCCTCGACCAATCCCTATGGGTTCGGGACGCCCGGCAATTTCGTCCAGCAGTACCTCAGCTACGGCGGGGTCGCCGGGCTCTGGAACCTGACCGTCAAGACGACCGACGGCAGCCCGCCCGGGTCGACCTACGCGGCCCGCTATGCCGACCAGTACGGCGTGATCTTCTGCCAGAGCTCGATCAACTACCGCGAGATCACCGACGGCACCAGCAACACCTTCCTGATCGGCGAGCGGAGCCACACCCAGCTCAAGGCCCAGCTCCAGCCGGCCAACGACGCCAACGCCGCCCGAGGGTCGTCCCAGGCCCAGATCGAGCAGATGAAGCAGCCCCTCTACGGCCTCTGGCAGTCGGGCCAGCCGAGCAACACCCAGATCCAGGCGTTCCGCCAGCCCAACCCGCAGAACCAGGGGGTTTCCGACGGCGGGGCCGGCACGGCCGAGGCCTCCGACCCCTCCAGCGGCCACCCCGGCGGGGTCAACTTCGCCTTCTGCGACGGCTCGGTCCGCTTCATCAAGAACACGATCAACTGCTGGCCGATGGAGTCCGGCACCAACCACCCGCACTACGTCACCTACAACGGGGCCACCTGGAACCTCCGGACCGACATCCCGGTCTCGCTCGGGGTCTACCAGGCCCTCGCCACCCGCGCCGGCGGCGAAGTCGTCAGCGCCGATAGCTTCTGAGTCCCGGGCCGGCCCTCGGAGAGACGGGACCTCCGGGGGCGGGCCGATCCTCCCCCATCCTGGACGACACGATTGCACCGACGAATTATCATATCATTTGGATCACTGATCGTCTTCGGCTGCGGGCCGGCCGCGATCCAGGGCCCGACGGCCGATCCGCCCCATCGAGGGGTGCTCTTGCGGCTCCCGGACGGCCTCGGTTACGCCGAGCTGGTCGTCGAATCGGGGGCGAAATCGAAGTCGAGCCCGGCCGAGTTGGCGGCGTACTTCCTCGGCCCGGACGCCCGGTCGGCCCTCACGCCCGGCCCGACCGACGTGACCCTCGACCTTTATCTGGCCGACTCGAAATCCCGGAAGGCGCTGCGGATGGCCCTCGGACCTCGGCCGGCCGACCCCTCGGGCGGCTCCCGGTTCGCCTCGCCGATCCCCGAAGGTTTCGACGGCAACATCACCAGCCCCCGGCTCGCGGCCACGGTCGCCGGCCGGGCGATCGAGGCCCCGTGAGGGAGCTCGGTCGTCCGGGGCCGGGCCCGTCTCATCCCCTCTTGAGATAAACGGCGCCCAAGGGGGGCAGGTTGAGCGACAGGTGGTGCGGCCGGCCCGACCAGTTCCCCTCGTGGGCCCAGGTGCCGCCTCCGTTGCCGAAGTTGGAGCCGCCGTAGATCCCGGCGTCGGTGTTGAGCAGTTCGCGATAGTGGCCGGGGTCCGGCACGCCGACCCGGTAGTCTTGGCGGACGACCGGGGTGAAGTTGCAGACGACGATCACGGGGTCGCCGCCGTCCTTCCCCCGGCGGAGGAAGGCGAGCACGCTGTTCTCCCAGTCGTGGAGCTCGATCCACTCGAAGCCTTGCCAGTCGAAGTCGACCTGGTGGAGCGACGGCTCGGCCTTGTACAAGGCGTTGAGGTCGGCGACGAGGCGGAAGACCCCCTTGTGGTCCTCGCCCCCGAGCAGGTTCCAGTCGAGCGACTGGTCGTGCTTCCACTCGCTCCACTGGGCGAACTCGTCGCCCATGAACAGGAGCTTCTTGCCGGGGTGGCCGAACATATATCCATAGAGCAGGCGGAGGTTGGCGAACTTCTGCCAGGCGTCGCCCGGCATCTTCTCGATCAGCGAGCCTTTGCCGTGCACGACCTCGTCGTGCGAGAGGGGCAGGATGAAGTTCTCGGTGAAGGCGTAGATCAGGCTGAAGCTGAGCGCCCCGTGCTCATATTTGCGGTGGATCGGGTCCTTGTGGAAGTAGGCCAGGGTGTCGTTCATCCACCCCATGTTCCACTTCAGGCTGAAGCCGAGGCCGCCGAGGTAGGTGGGCCGGGACACGCCGGCGAAGCTGGTCGACTCCTCGGCCGCGGTGATGATCCCGGGATGCTCGCGGTGGCAGATCTCGTTGAGCTTCTTGAAGAAGTCGATGGCCTCCAAATTCTCGTTGCCGCCGAAGACGTTGGGGAGCCACTCGCCCGGCTTCCTCGAATAGTCGAGGTAGAGCATCGAGGCCACGGCGTCGACCCGGAGGCCGTCGATGTGGTAGCGCTCGAGCCAGAACAGGGCGTTGCCGAGGAGGAAGTTGCGGACCTCGGCCCGGCCGTAGTTGAAGATCTTGGTGCCCCAGTCCATGTGCTCGCCGAGCCTGGGGTCCTCGTGCTCGTAGAGGTGAGTCCCATCAAAGAAGCCGAGGCCGTGGATGTCCCTCGGGAAGTGCGCGGGGACCCAGTCGATCAGGACGCCGTAGCCGGCCCGGTGCAGGGTGTCGACGAAGGCGGCGAAGTCGTCGGGCGTGCCGTGCCTGGAGGTGGGGGCGAAGAGGCCGACCGGCTGATAGCCCCAGCTCCCGTCGAACGGGTGTTCGTTGATCGGCATCAGCTCGACGTGGGTGAACCCGGTCTCCCCGAGGTAGTTGACCAGCCGGTCGGCCAGCTCGCGGTAGTTGAGGAACCGGTTGCCTTCCTCGGGCACCCGCTGCCACGAGCCGAGGTGGACCTCATAAACCGATACCGGCGCGTCGAGCGCCTGGCGAGCGGCCCGGGCGTCCATCCATTCCCGGTCGCCCCAGGCGAACCCGGAGATGTCCCAGACCACCGACGCCGTCTTGGGCCGCAGCTCGGCGGCGAACCCATAAGGGTCGGCCTTGGCGACGAGGTAGTCGTTGCGGCGGCTCTTGATCTCGAACTTGTAGACTTCGCCCTGGACCAGGTCGGGGATGAACAGCTCCCAGATCCCGCCGGAGCAGCTCCGCATCGGGTGGCGTCGGCCGTCCCAGCGGTTGAAGTTGCCGACGACGCCGACGCGGAGCGCGTTGGGCGCCCAGACGGCGAAGTGGACCCCCTTGATCCCCTCGTGGACCCGGACGTGGGCGCCGAGCTTCTCGTAGCTCTTGTAGTGCGTCCCCTCGCCGAGCAGGTGGAGGTCGAAGTCGGTCAGGACCGGGCCGAACATGTAGGGGTCGACGAACTCCCACGAGTGCCCCTCGTGGTTCTCGACGGCCAGGCGGTAGGGGAACGGGTCGGCCTGGCCGGCGGCGACGAACTCGAAGATCCCCTCGGGGTGGACCCGGCGCATCGGCATCCGGACGACGGGACCGCCCCCGGCGAGCAGGACGACCCAGGCCTCGCGGGCTTCGGGGAGGAACGCCCGGATCGCCCGGCCCGGCCGGCCCCCGAGAGTGACCTCGTGCGAGCCGAGCACGCCGAAGGAGTCCCAGTGATTGCCGTGGGCCAGGTGGTCCATCGTGTCCTGAGGGGCCGTCGGGGCTCCGGGCTTCGCGGCGGGCGTCGACAAGGGCATGGGCATCGGCTCGCTCGGGGTCTTCATCGTCGAGGCTCCATCACGGTGCGCCCGAAGGGGCTGGCCGCCCTCCGTCGTCGCAACCATTGTGCCCATCGCCGGAAACGCACGGTAGGTCCGGCCACCGGGGAATCCGGGCGGTGCCGGGCCGGGGCGGCGTCGCTTCGGCGGTCGGCCTTTGTTAGTCTGAGGGTTGCGGACGCCTCGGCAAGGCTCCCCCGCCGGATGATCCCCGCCGGGACGGCACATCGCGCAAGGTCGGGCCCATGAGTACGGTGTTGCTCGTCGAGGATAGCCCGGCCGATCGGGCGCTGCTCCGGACGGTCCTGGGCCGAGCCGGGTTCGCCGTGCACGAGGTCTCGCGCGGGCTCGACGCGGTGGCGGCGGCCCGCGAGGTCCGGCCGCACCTGATCGTGCTCGACGTGAACCTGCCCGACACCGACGGCCACGCGGTCTGCCGGGCGCTGCGGCTCGACCCGCTCTCGGCCCGGCTGCCGATCCTGATGCTCACCGCCAGGGGGCGGGACGAGGACGTCGTCTGCGGCCTGGAGGCCGGGGCCGACGACTACCTCGTCAAGGACGAGCCGCCCGAGATCATCGTGGCCCGGGTCCGCCGGCTGGTGCAGTTCCGCCAGATGGCGACGGTCTCGGTCCTCAACGAGCAGCTCGCGCAGGTCGGCCGGCTGGTCGCCGGGATCGTCCACGAGATCCGGGCCCCCCTGACCGTGATCCGGGGCAATGCCGAGCTGATGGCCATGGAGCTGGGCGAAGCCGCCGCCGGCTCGCAGTTCATCGAGCCGATCCTCCGCAACGCCAAGACGCTCCAGGTCCGGCTCGACCACCTGATGGCGGCGGTCCGGACCGGGCCGAGCGAGCCCAGGCCGATCGAGGCCGAGCCGCTGCTCCGCGAGACCATCAGCCTCTTCCTCAAGGGGACCGACCTCCGCCGCGACAAGCTGGCCATCGACCTCGAGATCGAGCCGGGCTTGCCGATGGTCCGGGCCGACGCGGGCCGCTTGATGCAGGTCGTCCTGAACCTCCTGGCCAACGCCCACGAGTCGATCCGGGGGGACGGGATCGCCGGGCGGATCGCCATCCACGCCCGGGCGGCGAGCGACTCGGGCCTGGCCTTCGTCCGGGTCGACATCACCGACAACGGGCCGGGGATCGCGCCGAACTCGCTCGACCGGATCTTCGAGCCGTTCTTCACGACCAAGGAGGGCGGGACCGGCTACGGGCTCTACCTGGCCGCCGAGATCCTCCGCGAGCACGGCGGGCGGCTCACCGCCTACAACGAGTCGAGCGGGGGCGCCTGCTTCTCGATCTGGCTGCCGCAGGCCACCACCGGCCTGGCCGGGTCGGGCGCGGAGTGCGACGAGTCATGACCCCGACCCCGACCCGGACCCGGCCGATGCCGAAGCACCGCCGCCACCGCCGCCGCCGGCTCTCGGGCCATCCCTGGCGGATCTTCGGGCCCCCGGTGGCCTTCTGGGCCCTGAACATCGCCGCCGTCACGACGCTCCCCCGAGACGCGGCGGTGGCCATCGTCGCGGCCTCCGGCGCGGCCTCGATCGGGGTCGGCCTGGCGAACTGGCGGCGGTGGGAGCGGAGGAGGTGGGCCCGGCCGGTCCGGGCCCTGGCCCGGAGCCTCGATGCGTTCAACGCCGACCCCGAACGCGCCGAGGGGCTGCCGCACTCCCCGGCCCTCTCCGCGCTGGTCCGGCCGGTCCGCGACCTCCAGCGGCGCGTCCTCGAGCTCCAGAGTCAGCTCTCCCGGGACGGCGACCGCTCGCTCGACGTCGACGAGAGCGCCGAGCTGGCCGCCCTGTCGATCCAGCCCGACATCCGGATGACGCGGAGCGGGACCTTCGAGCCGCCCACCGGGATGGGCGAGGCCTCGATGGCGGCCACCGCCGAATTCTCGACCCTCGACATGATCAACCGGCTCGAACCCCGGTCGCTCCGATGGATGGAGTCGAGCCATTCCGAGCAGCTCTTCCTCGGCTGGTCGCTGGCCGAGCTGCGCGAGAAGTCGTTCCTGGAGGTCGTCCAGCCCGACGACCGCGACCTGGCCCGGCAGCAGCTCCGGATCGCCATCGCCAAGGGCGAGGGGCACGGCATGGTCTACCGGATCACCACCGCCCGGGGCGAGACCCGCGCCGTCGAGCTCAACGTGGGGGTCCGCTACGGGCCGGACCGGCGGATCTTGCACCTCCGCTGCCACCTCGCCGACGTCACCGCCAAGCTCCTCGACGAGACCGAGCTCCGCCGGCGGACCGTCGAGCTGATCCAGGCCAACGACCAGCTCCGCAAGATCAACCGAGAGCTCGAACGGCTCAAGGACCGCTACGGCGACTTATATCAGAACGCCCCGGCGATGTACTTCGCGGTCGACCGCCGGGGGCGGTTCCTCGAATGCAACGAGACCCTGGTCCGGACCCTGGGCATCCCCCGCGAGGCCCTGGTCGGCCGGCCGGCGGCCGACCTCGTCCCGCTGGGTCGAAAGCCCTCCGAGCTCGACCCCTTCGCCGAGCTCTCCCCGTCCGAGCCGATCGAGTTCGAGACCGAATGGGCCCGGGCCGACGGCGACCCGATCGCGATCTGGGTGACCGGCTCGCCCGTTGCCTCGGGCGACGGCCGGGTCCGCCAGTTCCGCTGCGCCGCCCAGGACCTCACCGCCAAGCGGATCCTGGAGGCCGAGCTGAAGCTCAAGAACGACCACCTGGCCCGGGCCAACGTCGAGCTTTCCCGCAAGAACAAGGAGCTCGACGAGTTCACCTACGTCGTCTCGCACGACTTGCAGGAGCCGCTCCGGACCCTGATCGCCTTCTCCGACTTCCTGATGAGCGACCAGGCCGACCGGCTCGACGAGGAGGGCAAGGAGCACGTCCGCTACATCGTCGAGGCGTCGAGGCGGCTCCGCTCGCTGATCCAGGACCTGCTGACCCTCTCCAGGGCCGGCAAGGTGACGGCCGAGTTCACGCCCATCGACCTGGCCGAGGTGGTCGCCATCATCGAGGCCGACCACGCCGAGCTGCTCCGCTCCCGAGGCGGCGAGATCCGGGTCGTCGGCCCGTTGCCGACGATCTGGGGCGACCGGGACCGGATCGGCCAGCTCCTGGCCAACCTCGTCGGCAACGCCTTGAAATACAACCAGGACCCCCGGCCGACGGTCTCGATCGGGGTCGAAGCCGACGAGCCCGGGCCGATGGTCACCCTCTCGGTCGGCGACAACGGGATCGGGATCGAGCCGCAGTTCCACTCGAAGATCTTCCTGCTCTTCCGCCGGCTCCACACCCGGGAGGAGTACGAAGGCACCGGCGCCGGGCTGGCGATCTGCCAGAAGATCGCCCAGGCCCACGGCGGCCGGATCTGGGTCAACAGCCGGCCCGGCGAAGGCTCGACCTTCTTCGTCACCCTGCCCAGGACGGGCCCAGCGCCCCACTCGGCCGAACGGCCCGGAGCCGGCCATGCACCTTGACTTCCACATCCTCCTGATCGACGACAGCCAGGCCGACGTCAAGATCATCGAGCGGGCGCTCCGCGAGGCCGGCATCCAGCACCGCCTGACCGTGATCCACGACGGCCGCCGGGCCCTGGAATATTTGCAGAGGCTCCGCGAGCCCGCCACGCCGGCCGACCGCGAGCCCGACCTCGTGCTCCTCGACCTCAACCTGCCCGGGGTCGACGGGACCGAGATCCTCACCGCGATCAAGAACGACCGCTTCCTCAAGACGATCCCCGTCGTCGTCCTGACCACCTCCCGCCGCGAGGAGGACGTCCTCTCGACCTACGAGGCCGGGGCCAACACCTTCATCCAGAAGCCCTCCGAGTTCCCCCGCTACCGCGACCTCGTCATCACCCTCCGGTCCTACTGGCACGAGACCGCCCTCCGGGTCCCCCGCGACCGGCCCCGCGACTGATCGGCCGGCCGAAAGCGAGCCCCGACCCGCGATTCCCCGCTCAACCGGGGTCGATCGCGGGAAGAACGGGCACGGCCGGACTCAGGGTCGCGGTGGCAGGCTCCCGAGGGCGACCACCGCGACCCCGCGTCACGCCGGGCCGTCGACTCCGGGACGCATCTCACTCCATGAGACGCCCCGGGATCGACCGGCCCGGCGTGAGGGAAGGGCGTCGGGTCTGGGCGAGGAGATCAGCGGAAGTGGCCACCGTACCCGCCGCCGAAGCCGCCGCCGCCGCCGCCGCCGAAGCCGCCGCCGCCGCCGAAGCCGCCCCCGAATCCTCCGTACCCGTAACTCTGGCCGGTCACGAGGCTGATGTAGGGGTAGGTCGAGGTGCTGGTGCTGCCCGCCGCGGCGGAGACGGCCGAATAGTCGGTGTTGATGGTCGAGAGGTTCGCCGAGGTGATGCCCGCCGAGGTGATCGCCGACGCCAGCGCGTTGTAGGCCGTGGTCAGGTCGGTGGTCTGCTGGGCCGTCGGCGTGGTGGTGAACAGGGCCTCGAACGAGGAGAGCAGCGCCGCATTCCCGGCCAGGGTCGTCCCCGAGGCGTTGGCAGTGACCAGGCTGTTCTCGAACGTGGTCAACGCCGACACGCTGGTCGGCCTCAGCCCGTCGGCGCCGAGGGTCTGGAACGAGGTCCCGATCGCGGTCAGTTGGCCGACCGTCGTGCCCGATTTCGCCTGGATCGCGGTGACATCCTTCTGGAGCGTCTGGGTGGCGGTCGTCAGCGCCGAGTTGGCCGCCGTGCCGGTCGAGGTGGTGCCCGTCGAGGTGGTCCCGGAGAAGTAAGGGGGCGCCTGCCCGGGGTGTCCGCCGATATGGGACAGGACCTTGCGTTCCTCCAGGCTGTCCCAGGAGAAGGCCATCCGCTTGGTCCGGCGGGGGGTCGAGGGGACGGAGCCGCCGCCCCAGGCCGAGGCAAGCTTCTTCCAGGTGAGAGTCATCATCGTGTCGTCTCCTTGGGAGTGGCGAAACGGAAGGGAAGACTGGCCTTTGGGATGAAAGCCGGTCGCGAAGAGGGGCCGATCCGCCGGTTCGCCGCGATCGGCCTCCTTCGAGGGTCTTCATCCCTTCCGCAGACCTCATTGCGCCGGGGAGTCCTCGGCGCGCGCGAATTCTCGGAGGAATCGCCGATTTTCGGACGCCGAAGTCCCGACCGGGCGGCCCGCCGGGAGGTTGGACGGCTTGACGAGGCGAGGAACAATGGAGGACACTGGGCCTTCGAACGCCTCGAGCATCGGGATCGGCCCCGAATCGGGCCGCCGGGATCGGTGGTGACGAAGTCCCCGGGCCACCACATCTGTCCCGCTCTTGATCCGAGCCGAATCCCTGGTCCTCGGCCCGCGTCCCGCCTCCCGTCGAACGCCCGACCCGAGCTATCGCCGACCCGGGCAAGGTCCCGGGTCCACCCGGCCCGACCTCCGGCGATGGTCCGGGCCCTCGATGGAATCGCTCCCGGTCCGGAAGAAGCTCCCGCCGCTCGCCATCGAGCGGCTCGAAGACAGGTGCGTGCTCAGCCCCCTCGGGCAGCTCCCGGGATCGGGCGGGTCGCCCCCGTCGATCGAGGCACTCGCCCGGATGGTCCCCATCGCCCAGGCGTCGAGCGGGGCAACGTCGGGGGCGTTGCGCTCCTCCATCGGCGCGGCCGACGCATCGGGACTCGCAAGCATGATGGGGAATCCGGGGTCCGCCGATCCGTCCCCGTCGCCGGCTTGGGCCGGTAACACCGCGGCGCCGACCGCCGCCGCCTCCTCGGCCCAGGGCGCCGGCCCGTCGGCGTTGGCCGGTCTCGCCTCGTGGTCGGCCGCCCACCTTTCGTCGGCGATCGATCTCGCGGCCTCGATGCCGATGTCCGCCGTGCCCTCGGCGGCCTGGCAAGCGAACTTTGCCGACCCGGCCGCGGCGGGGCAAGGCCCGGCCGGCGAGGTTTCGCCTTTCCTCAACTCATCCTTCTGGGGAGCCCGCTCGCCGTCCGGCACGCCGGCCGACACCTCGACCGGCCGCCCGGGCGTATCGCCGGCCGAGGCGAGCCGGGCCGATTTCCAGGCCGCCATCGCGACGCTCTCGACCTTCGCGACCGGTGCCGGCGCCTCGGCCGCTCCGGCCTTTCGGCCCTTCTTCCCGGCGCCCGCCCTCGGCCCGGCCGACGCGGCCTCGACCGCCCGGGCCGAGGTGATCGCCCCCGCCGGGCCCGGGATCTTCGCGAGCCCGGCGGATTCGCCGTCGATCGTCCTCGCCTCGGTCCCGGCCGCCGGGGCCGGCAAGGTCACGTCCGAGGGCCAGGCACGAGGGTCGGCGACTCCCCTGGTCGTCGGTTGGGCCTCGACCGAGGACCCGGCCCGCCCGGCGTTCGAGGCCGGCGTCCGGGGCGGGACCGATCCCCGGACGCCCGCCACCCCGCCCCCGACGCACGGATGGCAGCTCAGCGAGGTCGAGGTCAGTGCCGGGGACGACGGCCTCGCCCCGTCCCCCTCGGACCAGGGCACGGGCCCCCTCGACCCGCAGTTGGCCGACGTGATCACCAGCCTCGTGCCTTCCGGTCGGGCGTTGATCGGGGATGCCATCGATCGATTCCTCGAACCGTTCGATGGCCTTGTCCCTTCTCTGATGATGGCGCGATTGTCGGGGCCGCTGGGCCTGGTGACCGCCTCCTTGGCGATGGCCGGCTCGGTCCTGGCCGTCGAGGTCGCGCTCCGGGTCCGCTGCTCCCGAGGGGAGGAGGACGAGGCGGAAGGCGGCCTGGGGCCCGCCCGCTTCCCCGGCTTGCCCGGCTCTTGGGGATGGTCGCGGTCATGAGCGCCGACGCCCTCGACACCCTCCTGGAAAAGCTGTCCAGGGGCGAGGACTCGGCCGCCGAGCGGGTCTTCCGGGAGTATGAGCCGCTGCTCCGGGCGATCGTCCGGAGGCGGCTCACCCCGGCGTTCCGGGCCAAATTCGACTCGACGGACGTCATCCAGTCAGCCTGGCTCGACCTGCTGGGGACGTATCGGGCCAGGGGCTGTCAGAGGCTATCCGGCAACCTTGTTCTTCAGTAGCAATGGGTTACGTCTCATCAACGAACGGCGATCCCAGAGACTTCGATCTTGTTTGAAGGGGGCTTGCTCCAAGCTAACTAATAAGTTCGTTGCCACAAGTGCTTACATGACAACGAACTCTTTACCGGATAGCCTCTCAGTTCGCCGATCGGGATCACCTGCGGGCGTTCCTGGCCAAGGTGACCAGCAACCACTTCTTCCTCCATTGCCGGAGGAACGGCCCGGCGATCCGGCTGGAGCGGCCCATGCCCGAAGCCGGGTCGCAGGGCCTGCCCCCGTCCGACCAGCCCAGGCCGAGCCAGGTCGTCCAGGCCGACGAGCTCTGGGAATCGATCCTCGACGACTGCCCGGCGGCCCATCGCGAGATCCTCCGGCTCAAGCGCGAGGGGCTGCCCCTGGCCGAGATCGCGGCCCGGTCCGGGTTGCACGAGGGCAGCGTCCGGCGGATCATCTACGACCTGGCCAGGCGGCTGGCCGACGATCGGTCGCGGTCGGCCCGGGCGACCTAGCCCGCTCCCTCGAAGGGCCCGGCGATGGACCGAATCCCCGACGTCCCGGCGACGGCCCTCGGCCCCGACCCGTCCGTCTCGCGCGAGGTCGGGGAGATGGTGGCCGCCTGGCGCCGAGGCGAGCGGCCCCGGGCCGAGGACTTCCTGGCCGGGCGGCCGGGGCTCGGCGACGAGGGGGCGATCCGGCTGATCTTCGAGGAATACTGCCTCCGCCAGGAGTCGGGCCTGGAGGTCGACCCGGTCGACTTCGCCCGCCGGTTCCCCCGGCTCTGGCCCGAGCTGGAGATGCTCCTCGAATGCCACCGCCTGATGGAGCCGGGTTCGATCCCGGCCGCGCTGCCGGGCGTCGGCGAGGACCTGGCGGAGTTCCGGCTCCTCGCCGAGATGGGCCGGGGGGCGCTGGGCAAGGTCTTCCTGGCCGCGCAATTCGCCCTGGCCGACCGGCCGGTGGTCGTCAAGGTCACGGCCCTCGGGCGCGGCGAGCACCTCTCGCTCGCCCGGTTGCAGCACATGAACATCGTCCCATTATATTCCGCCCAGGTGCTCCACGATCGCGGCTTGCAGGTCCTCTGCATGCCCTTCCTCGGCGGCGCGACGCTGGCGCAGGTCCTCGAAATCTTGGACGACATCGAGCCGTCCCGCCGCTCGGGGGGCCAGGTCCTCGGGGCGATCGACCGGGTCCAGGCCGACCTGCCGGTCGCGGTCCCGCCGGCCCGAGGGCCCGAGGGCCGTTCCGGAGCTACATCGCCGGGGCCTCCTACGTCGAGGCGATCGGCTGGGTCGGCATCGGCATCGCCGACGGCCTGCAATACGCCCACGACCGCAACTTCGTCCACATGGACATCAAGCCGTCCAACGTCCTGATCGCCGGCGACGGCCAGCCGATGCTCCTCGACTTCCACCTGGCCCGGGAGCCGCTGGCCGAGGGCGACCCGCCCCCGGTCCACCTCGGCGGCACTCCGGCCTACATGCCCCCCGAGCAGGCCGAGGCGATCCGATCGGTCGTCGAGGCTCGGACGATCCTCGCCCCGGTGGACGGCCGGGCCGATGTCTTCGCGCTCGGCCTGCTGCTCGACGAGGCCCTCGGCGGCCAGGCGCCGGCCCCCGGCGAGCGGACGCCGCTCCGCCGCCGGAACTCCCGCGTGCCGGTCGGGCTCGCGGACATCATCGCCCGGTGCCTCCGGCCCGAGGCCGCCGGCCGCTATCCCGACGCCGCGTCGCTCGCGGCCGACCTCCGACGCTTCCAGGAAGGGCTCCCGCTCCGGGGGGTCCCCAACCGGAGCCCGGTCGAACGCTGGCGGAACTGGCGACGCCGACGGCCGCACGCCCTGACCCGAGGCCTGATCCTGGTCGTCTCGGCGATCACGGCGACCGCCGCGGCGGCCCTGCTCTGGGCCGCCTACCTCCAGCGGGTCCACGAGATCGAGGCCGCCTTGGCCGAGGCCCGGTCCGCCCTCGGCCGCCATCAATACCCCGAGGCGAGCCGGTCGTCCCGGCGCGGGCTGGCCCTCGCCGAGCATCTCCCCGCGGTCGACCGCCATCGCCGCGAGCTGGCCGGAGGGCTGGCCGAGGCCCGAAGAGGCGCGAAGGCCGAGGACCTCCATCAACTGGCCGAGATCGCCCGATTCCGATACGGGATCGACCCGCCCCCCGCCGAGGAGGCGAACGGCCTGATCCGGAGGTGCCGGGCCCTCTGGCAAGGGCGCGCAAGCTGCTCCTCGGCCGGGCCGACGGCCGGCCCGAGCCCGAGGGCGAGGCCGAGATCCGCACCGACCTCCTCGAACTGGCCGTGGTCTGGGCGTCCCTCCGAGTCCGATCGGCCCCCTCGGCCGAGGCCGAAGCGGCGAGGCGCGAGGCGATCGGCATCCTGGCCGAGGCCGAGGCCGCGCTCGGGCCGGCCGCCGCGATCGATCGCGACCGCCGGGTCTACGCCGGGCAGGCCGAGCCGGCCCCTCCCTCCTCGCCCGAGCCGGGAACGGCGTGGGGCCACCTCGAGCTGGGCAAGTCCTACCTCAGGACCGGCGAGATCGCCCGGGCCGCCGAGCAATTCCAGCTCGGGCTCGGCCACCGCCCGCAGGACTTCTGGCTCAACTTCTACCAGGGGATCTGCGCCCATCGGCTCGGCCAGTTCGACGAGGCCATCAATGCCTTCCGGGTCTGCATCGCGCTCTCGCCCGACTCGGCCGAATGCTTCTTCAACCGGGCCCTCGCCCACGGGGCGCTCGACCGGTCCGAGCCCGCCATCGACGACTACACGCGGGCCCTGGATCGGAACCCGTCGCTGGACGCCGCCTGGCTCAACCGAGGCATGCTCCGCTACCGCCAAGGGCGCCACGCCGACGCCGCCGCCGACCTCGAGCGGGCCCTCGAAACCGCCCCCGGCCGGGCGGGGCGAGGGGTGATCCGCTACAACCTCGCGCTGATCGACCTGGCCAGGGGAGACCGCGCCGCCGCCCTGTCCGACCTCGAGGCCGCCCAAGGGTGCGGCCATGAGGCCGCCCGACTCCTCCGCGATCGCCTCCGGGAATAGCCCGGGTCCCATGCCATCCGCCTCACGGGCCGGGTTGACCTTGGCTCGCCTCGACCCTATATTCGTCTAGCCACATGAAAACCACGACCACCGGCTCCCTGGCCACGTCCACCCGCCTCTTGAAGGCATTCGCGGACCCGGTGCGGCTCCGGCTCCTGAACCTCCTGTCCGACGACAGGGAGGTCTGCGTCTGCTACCTCCACGGGGCGCTGGAGTTGCCCCAGCCGACCGTCTCCCGACACCTGGCGTACCTCCGCAAGGCGGGCCTGGTCGTCGGCCGGAAGGAGGGGCTGTGGGTCCACTACCGCCTGGCCAAGCCGGCCGGCGCGTTCCACAGGGCCCTGGTCGGGTGCATCGGCGATAGCTTGAACGACCCCGACGTCTTCCCGCGCGACCGGGAACGCCTGGGGCGGATCGTCGCCTGTTGCGATGGCCCCTGAGTTTTTTTCGGCCCATATATTCGCCCTGCCACATGTGGGGCCCGGAGGACGAGATGGAGATCATCGAACTGAAGCGCGAGGTCGAGGCCCGCTATGCCGAGGTCGCCGAGGGGACCGGGGCTTGCGGGTCGCTCTGCGGCTGCACGGGAAACGCGGAGGGGCTGGCGTTGGCCTTCGGCTACTCGGCCGAGGACCTGGCCGGGCTGCCCGAGGGGGCGAACCTCGGGCTCTCGTGCGGCAACCCTCAGGCAACGGCCGCCCTGGAGCCGGGCCAGGTCGTCCTCGACCTCGGCAGCGGCGCGGGGTTCGACGCCTTGCTCGCCGCGCGCAGGGTCGGGCCGTCGGGCCGGGTCATCGGCGTGGACATGACCGACGCCATGCTGGCGAGGGCCCGGGCCAACGCCGAGAAGGCCGGGCTGGATTTCGTCGAGTTCCGCAAGGGGGACATCGAGGCCCTGCCGGTCGAGGACGGGTCGATCGACGTGGCCCTGAGCAACTGCGTCCTGAACCTCGTCGGCGACAAGGACCGGGCGTTCCGGGAGGTCCACCGCGTCCTCAAGCCGGGGGGGCGGCTGTCGGTCTCGGACATGGCCTGGGCCGTCGAGCCCGACCCCGCGGTCCGGGGCGACCTGGAGGCGATCGTCGGCTGCATCGGCGGGGCGCTGGTGCTCGACGACTACCTCGCCCGCCTGGAACGTGCCGGCTTCCGGAGCATCCAGGTCGAGGCGCACCCCGAGGCCGCCCGCAAGATGGTCGAGGTCTCGGGGGCGGCGCCCCCTCCCGGCGTCGAGCACCTGATGAGCGTCAACCTGACGGCCTTCAAGGAGGGCGTCGCCCTGCCCATCGCCGGCCCGGACCTGACCGGCCAGGCGACGGGATGTTGCTCGCCGGACTGCTGCGGCTGATGACGCATCCCGGCCACTGCCCCGGCCGGACTCCGCCCGGGGCAGTGGCCGCTCGATCGCGGCGGCTTGCCGTATCGGCAGGTCCCCCGGACCCCGAGACCACCCCGCGAGGAACGACCCCATGAGCCGATCCCGGGCCCGAGCGGCGTGGGTCGCAACCCTGATCCTGGCGACCTCCGGATTCGCGGCGGGGCCGTCCGAGGCCGACCCGGGACCGTTCGTCCGGGCCCTGTGGCTCGTCCAGCGGTACGGCAACCCGGAATCGACCGACCCCCGCAACGACCAGGGCGTGAAGGGCAAGCTGTCCAGGGCCCTGAAGGATTCGGTCCTCACCGCGAACGAGGTACAAGGACTCATGGACCCCGCGACCTTCAAGACGCTGGCCGGCGACGACGCCCGGCTCGACGACGCCGAGATCCGCAAGGCCCTGGCCGCTGACGTGCCGCCGAGCCGCGCCCGGCTGCTCCCCAAGGTCCGGGCCTATGCGGACCTCCTGACCACTTCACTGGACATGATCGACGAGAAGCACCGCCAAGGGGCCGCCGAGTTCGCCGAGTGGCTCGCCGCGAACTACAAGCCCGGCAGGCCGCTCCACGTCACGGTCATCTGCACCGGGAACTCGCGACGGAGCTTCCTCGGGGCGACGACGGGGAACATCGCCGCCGCCTATTGCGGGATGCCCGAGGTCTGGTTCCACAGCGGCGGGACGGCCCCCTCGGCGTGCAACAAGCGAACGGTCGCGACCTTGAAGGAGGTCGGCGTCGAGGTCGAGCCAACGGGCAAGGAGGCCCCTCGCGGCGAGCCCAGGACGATGAATCCGTGTTACCGGATCGCGTGGGGCTCGGCCGCTCGGTCGGCCGACGAGCCGGCGATGGAAATGGTCGAGTTCTCGAAGTACTACGCGGACCCGGTCAACCCCCAGGAGGGCTTCGCGGCCCTGCTGGTTTGCGGCGAGGCCGACGAAGCGTGCCCGACGGTCAAGGGGGCCGCCGCGCGGATCTCGATGCTGTACCTCGACCCCAAGATTTACGACGACAGCCCCTTCGAAGCGGCCAAGTACGCCGAGCGTCGCGATGACATCGGCCGCCTGATGCTCGCGTCCTTCTTGCAGGCCAGGAACAAGCACGCGAGCAAATGAGGCCGACGTCCAGGAGCCTTTCATCCCGATCACGAATGGAGGCAACCCCGGGCCTGATCTGCTCGGGGCCGACCTCATCGGCCGGAAAACGAAAAAGGGGCCGTGGTGTACTCGGCGATGAGGACCGGGCGTTCCGCTGGACCTACTGAGCCTCAAGGCCGGGGGTTTGGCTGTCGGTCTCGGTCCGTGCGGTTATCGACGCGGGACCGTCAATCGACCTCCAGGACCTTCCCCTCGGCCGTGACCTTGGCGTCCCGGAGCTTGCCGCCCTGGGCCTTGCCCCGGATCTCGTAGGAGTCGCCCTCCTTCCAGGCGTTCTCGAACTTAACCCCCGGCAACGCCTTCTCGGCCGCCTTGATGGCCGCCGGGGGGACCTGGTCGAGCGGCACCGCGTCCTCGGCCTTCGGCTCCTTCTCGCACCCGCCGCACCCCGCCAGGATGATCCCCGCCAAGATCGCCTTGCGCATCGCGTTCCCTCGTCGTGCCATCGGATCAGTAGTCGCCCGAGATGGTCTCGCCGCCGGCTCGGGTCGCCAACGCCTGATAGGTCGAGTAGGACATCGTCGCCTTGAGGAATTGGACGTGCCCGTCGGCGAACAGGAAGTTGACCCCTCCGCCCGAGTGCAGGCTGTAGAAGGTGTTCACGTCACTCCGGGGATCGCCCGGCCCCTTGCCCTCGCCGACGTGCCCCAGGACCATCCCCGACGACGTCTCGGCCCGGTAGCGCCCGACGTTGTCGTTGTCGGTCGGGAACAGGATCGCCCCGGTCACCGAGCCGGCCCAGGTCGCCTCGCCGAGCCGATGCGACCGCTCGCCGACGGCCAGGGTCTGCGACGTGCCGTCGGTGATGTCCCGCAGGCCCACCTTGCTGTCGCGGAAGAAGACCCCGTCGCCGCCCGGACCGGGCTCGCCGTTGCCGTACATCGCCACGTAGTTCGACGGCGCGACCTGGCAGATGTTGCTCCGGGCCGCCCCGGTGGCCACGTCCCGGTCGACCGCCGAGAAGGCCGAGGCCGTCGGGTCCGAAGGGCAGAGGAAGGTCGCCACGTTGGACAGCCTCGCAGTCGAGTTGGCGGGGGCCTCGATGGCCTGCCCGAAGTTGATCGCGTTGAATAAAGGCGTCTGCTCGAATTCGGGCAGGAGCATGGCCGCCCAAGCCCAACCCGGGCCGGTGTCGTTGCCGCCGGCGTCGGCATCCGAGACGTAGCCGGGCGGCATCGCCTGGAGGCGGTCGTGGTAGTTGTGGAGCGCGATGCCCAACTGCTTGAGGTTGTTGACGCATTGGGCTCGACGCGCCGCCTCCCGGGCCGCCTGGACGGCCGGCAGCAGGAGCGCGATCAGGAGGGCGATGATCGCGATCACCACCAGTAGCTCGATCAGCGTGAATGCACGCCGCGTCGGCGGCCCGGGCCTTTCGGACAGTGAACGCATGACCTCAACTCCTTCATGCCCTCCGGTGGGAAGTTCTTGCACTGTAGTCACGATGACGGCTCTTGTCATCCTTGGGACCCGGCCGAAATCGCCCCGGGTCAAATCTTCGGCCTCCCGGGGTCAAGTTCCGAGTCCGATGACCGCGACGAGGGCGGCCCCGAGCCCGTCAGGCCCAGGACCGCCCCGCCGTCTCGGTTTACTTCTCGCTGGCGCAGGATGGGAGTTCCGGGCAGAGCGGGGTCGGCGGGCAGTCGCAGCAGCAAGCGGCGGCCTTGGCCTTCGCCTGGACGTCCGGGGAGGTGGTCGTGGGCGAGCCAAGCAGGGCCAGCAAGACGGTCAAGATGAAAGTCACTTCGGCATCCTCTTTTGCCTTCACTCCTGGAGACGTGGCCTACGGCGAAGGCGGGCCGATGGCCACGGGCGACGCCACGGGGCGTCGTGTTCCGGCGTCCTCGGAGAGGCAGAGCCCCTGATCGAGGAGGGCGATGACGCATGGGTCGGTGATCCGGTAGCGGATGCTGGTCCCGGCCCGGCGCGAGCCGAGTACCTCCGCTCCGCCGACGCCCGGAAGCTCATCGCCGGGTTCGGCGTCGAGAAGTTCGGCACGCCCCTGTTCAAGCTCGGCAAGGAGGGGAGATGACCGAGCCCCACCTCGTCCCGACCGGAGCCGCCCGGCCGTCGTCAAGGTGCTCAACCTGCTCGCGGTGACGGCCGCCACGCTCGCCGTCCCAGGTATCGAGGCGACCCGCCCGGCCCGATGCAGAAGGCGACCCACGTCCGCGAAGTCCAGATCGTCGACGGGCCCAAGCCGGGCCTCCCGACGCGAGCCCTGACCGGCGAGCACGTCGGAATGATCATGGTCGCGTCACCCAACGTCGCGGGTGATCTTGAGAATTGAGGCTCATGGAGGGCTTCCTGTGTAGGTTGTTTACCGCGATATTTGGGGCGTCATACTCGGCGGTCTCATGTCGGATTGGCTCATGGGGCAAAACCGGTGAATAGCCCGTTGACATCGAGCCAAAATGTTCCCCGCCAACTCGTCACGGTATCGATCGGATAGGCCCGCACCAAACTCGCCCCATGCGCCGACTTCCGCGGGTCTTTCAGGCTTCCTCGGCCCCATCGGCGACTCGGTGGCCCCTGGCCAACTCGGCGGCGCCGCCTCCGATCCGCCGACCCGCGTCGAAGAGCGGCGAGCAGGATTCATCCCGGGAGCGCGTGTACGCGGGCCATCGTGCCGACCCGGCCCGCTCGGAGGACATCGAGGATGGGGCGCCACGGTCGCGGCGAGATCAAGCTGGGGCCGAGCCGATCTCCCCCTCCGCTTATCGAATCGACCCGCTCATGGCCCCGCGACCTCCTCAAGGCCGGATCGCATCGGGAGTCGGATCGCCCTCGCGGGGTCGGCGGCGGTCACGCGAGGATCGTCTTGAGGACCATCCCGCCGACGTCGGTCAGGCGCTCGTCGCGGCCGTTGTGCAGATAGGTCAGTTGCTCGTGATCGAGGCCCATCAGGTGGAGGATCGTGGCGTGCACGTCGTTCGGGTGCACCCGATCCTCGATCGCGCGGAGCCCGATCTCGTCGGTCGCGCCGAGGACCGATCCCCCCCTGATGCCGCCCCCGGCCATCCACATCGAGAACCCCGTCGGGTTGTGGTCGCGGCCGCGATTGCCCTTCTGGCAGGCCGGGGTCCTGCCGAATTCGCCGCCCCAAATGACCAGGGTGTCGTCGAGCAGGCCGGTGCGCTTCAGGTCGGTCAGCAGCGCGGCGACGGGGCGGTCGGTCGACCGCGCCATGGCCCGGTGGTTGCCCTCGAGGTCGTCGTGGGCATCCCACTGGACCCCCGTCTGCCCGCCGCCGGCGTAGACCTGGACGAAGCGGACCCCCCGTTCGACCAGCCTCCGGGCGAGCAGGCATCGCGAGCCGAAACCGGCCGTCTTCGGGTCGTCGAGCCCGTACAACGCCCTGACCGATTCAGGTTCCCTCGAGAGGTCGACGGCCTCGGGCGCCGAGGACTGCATCCGATAGGCCAGCTCGTAGGTGGCGATCCGGGCCGCGAAATCCCCGTCGTCGGGCTCCCGGTCCCTGTCGTTCATCGCCCGGAGCAGGTCGAGGGTCGCCCTCTGCTGGTCGGGGGGGAAGTCGTCGGGGGCCTTGAGGTTGAGGATCGGCGAGGGCCCGTTGTTGAAGAACGTCGCCTGATGGACCGCGGGGAGGAAGCCCGCCCCCCAGCACGGGGCGCCCCCGTCGGGGATGCCGCCGGGCTGGGCGAGGACGACGAACGCCGGGAGGTTCTCGGCCTCGGAGCCGAGCCCGTACGTGACCCAGCTCCCCAGGCTCGGGTAGCCCATCTGGACGCGACCCGTGTTCAGCTGATACATCGCCGGCGCGTGGACCGCGCTCTCGGAGAAGCACGAGCGGATCAGGGCGATCGAGTCGGCGTGCTGGTGCAGCTCGGGGACCAGGTCCGACATGTCCATGCCCGACTGGCCATACTTCCCCCACTTCCGGCGGCTCCCCAGGCAGATCGGGTCGTCCTCCACGAACGGCGTCTCGATCTTGCCGAAGCTCCGGGGCAAGGGCTTGCCGTCGAGCCGGTCGAGCAGCGGCTTGGGGTCGAACAAGTCCATCTGGCTCGGGCCGCCGGTCATGAACAGCGAGATGCAGCGCCTCGCCCTGGCCGGGAAGTGGCCGGGGCGGCCGGCCAGGGGGTTCCTCGCGTCGCCCGGGGCCATCGAGGCCTGAGCCTCGCGCCCGCGGAGGTAGCCCAGCCCGAGCAGGCCGAAGCCGTTGCCGGCGGCCCGGAGCAGGTCGCGACGGCTGGAGGGGCGAGCCCCGAATGGGCCCGGACACCGTCGGCTCGCAGTCGGCTCGGACATTGGCGGCTCCCGCCTGGAGGATTCAGGGCACGTAGAGGAACTCGTTCCGGTTGAGCATCGCCCGGGCGAAGTCGACCCAGGCGGCGGCGAGCGCGGGGTCGGCCCCGTCGGGCACGAACGTGGGCTTCGCCACCGGCTTGCGGTCGGCCAGCCGCGCCCGGATGAGCGAGGACTGGGCCGCGAGGAAATCGCGGGCCTGGGCGACCTCGGCCGGATCGGGGTCCCGGGCGAGGACGATCCGATAGGCACGCTCGAGGCGTGCCTCGTCGCCGTCGGGCGACTCGCGATAGATCCGGCCGGCCAGGCCCCGGGCCCTCGCGGAGGCGAACTCCCCGTTCATCAGCATCAGGGCCTGGAGGGCGTGGGTGCTCACGCCCCTTTGGGGGCAGGCGGTCTGGGAATCGGGCGCGTCGAAGGCGTCGAAGAGCGGGTAGCGCACGTTTCGCTTGCGGAAGAGGTAGATCGAGCGCCGCCGATGCTCGAGCGGGTCGGCGTCCTCGCGCCAGTGGTCCGCCTTCTCGTCGGTGGTGAAGATCAGGTCCTCGACCTCCTTCTCCATCGGGGCGAGGACGCCGGGGCCACCGGCCTTCGGGTTGAGCTCGCCGGCCGCGGCCAGCATCGCGTCGCGGACGCCCTCGGCCTCCATCCGTCGCCGGTTCATCCGCCAGAGCAGGGCATTCTCCGGGTCCGCGGCCGCGCGCTCGCGCGCCAGGGCGGCCGGCAAGGTCGACGACTGGCGGTAGGCGGCCGACATGACCATGAGCCGATGGATCGGCTTCAGCCGCCAGCCGTGCGAGACGAGATCGGTGGCGAGCCAGTCGAGCAGTTCCGGGTGCGAGGGCGGCTCGCCCCGTACGCCCAGGTCGCTGGGGGTCGCGACGATCCCCCGGCCGAAGTGGTGCTGCCAGAGCCGGTTGACGATGACCCGCGCCGTCACCGGGTTGTCGCCTCGGGCGAGCCATCGCGCCAGGGCCAGGCGACGGCCGGTGGTCGAGGCCGTGGGCGGGATCGCGTCGCCGCCGAAGTCCGAAGGGGGCCCGGAGGCGAGGAGGACGCCCGGGGGGCGCGGCGCCACGCGAGGTCCGACGTTCTTGACGTCGCCCCGGCGGGCGACGAACGTCTCGGGCGCCTCGGTCGCCTTGTCGATCAGTGCCATCGCGCGCGCCGGCGGTCGAGGGGCGTCGGCCCGGGCCGCCTGGATCTCGCCCATGAGTCGCCGACGTTCGGCGGAGGCCAAGGGGTCCACGGCGATGGCCTCGGCGATCTGAGCGGGGGGGATTCGCCGCGTTCCGGCCTCGAGGCCCGAGGCCCGCTTCTGCTGCTCGGCCGTCCGGTCCTTCTCGGGGATCGCGAGCAAGGCAGCGTCGGCCGGGTCCAGCATCGCCCTCTTCCGCTCGATGATGGCGTCGCGGTAGGGCGCCTCGATCTCGAGGATCTTCTTCCCGAGGCCGGCGACCCGCTCGCCCGACGCCTTCTGGGCGGCGGCGCAGGTCGCCTCCTCGGCCTCCGAGGCCAAGAGCTCCTCGGTGGGCCTCGCGGCGGCGAAGAACGCCTGGAGGCGGTAGTAGTCGGTGGTCGGCAGGGCGTCGAATTTGTGGTCGTGGCAGCGGGCACAGCCGACCGTCAGGCCGAGGAAGACCGAGCCCACCGTGCCGGTGATCTCGGTCAATTCCTCCTGCCGCTTGGCCGCCGGGTCCATCTTCCCCATGCCCAGGTCGCGCGGGCCGCAGCGGCCGAACCCGGTGGCGATCAGGGCCGAGCGGTCCCCGGGCTCGGCCTCGTCCCCGGCGACCTGCCGGGTCGCGAACCGGTCGTAGGGCATGTCCGCGTTGAGGGCGTCGACGACCCAGTCGCGATAGCGCCAGGCGTCGGGCCGGTCGCCGTCGGCGTCGAACCCGTTCGAGTCGGCGTAGTGGGCCAGGTCGAGCCAGTGCTGGGCCCATCGCTGGCCATACCGGGGCGAGCCGAGGAGCCGGTCGACCGCGCGGTCGTAGGCGTCGGGCCGGTCGTCCGCGAGGAACGCCGCGAGTTCTTCCGGGCTTGGCGGCAGGCCGGTCAGGTCGAACGTCACCCGGCGGAGGAGCTGGCCTCGGCCCGCCTCGGGGGCGGGCGCGAGCCCGGCGGCCTCCAGCGCCCCGAGGATGAAGCGGTCGATCGGGGTGCGGGCCCAGCCCGGCTCCTTGACCGCGGGCAACGCCGGCCGGGTCGGGATCCGGTAGGCCCAGTGAGACCGCTGCTCGGCCGAGTAGGTCTCGCACGGAGCGAGCGGCGGGAGGTCGGCCCCCGTCGCGGGCTCGATGAGGATCAGCCCGAACGCCAGCAGTCCCCAAGGCGAGATCGCTGCGTGCATGCAAGGACTCCCCGGCTGACCTGAACCGATGCGGAGAACCGGCTTCGGAGGCATCCCGATTCTGAGTGCACCGCCGGCCCGATGCAAGGACGGGATGATCACGGCGTGTCGGACCGACGCGCGAGATCATCGTGGCCGTCTGGATGACGAATGTCCCCTTCGGGGCACGGCCGACATCCGAGGCATCGCCGAAATCCACGGATCGATGCCATCCGTGGCTTTCGGCGCGAGGGCACGAAAGAAAGGACGGGGCGCGGAACTTGCTGACTCCGAGATCGATCGACTCCTTGCTTTTTGCTCTTGCCTTGGCGGGAACGGGACCTCGGACCGAACGGACGCTCGACATCCGGGAAGCGACGAAGCCCCCGCGAGATGCGGGGCTTCGTCGTGGTCGTCCGATGGTTGGGCGGGAGTCCGTCGATCAATAGGCGTCGGCGCTGATGACCTCGCCGCCGCCGCGGGTCGAGAGGGCCTGGTAGACGCCGAGCCGGGTGCCCGGCGCCATCTGCCAGAGGTAGGTGCCGTCGGAGGTCGACGTCGTCGAGACGCCGACCGGCACCGGGTCGGTCCCCTGGGTGGTCGGCCAGCTATTGATCGTGTCCTTGAGGAACTTCACCGAGCCGTCGGCGAAGGCGAAGTTGGCCCCGCCCGGGTGGAAGCTCGAGGCCGACCCGAAGAAGATCCCGACGCCGCCGGTGGCGGTGGAATAGGTGCTGCTCGAGCCGATCTCGGTGAACTTCTTCTGCGGGTTGGGCGGGTACATCGTGTCGATCTCATTATCGCCGTGGTCGCCGGCGAACCAGTGGTGCCACCAGGGCTGGCTGGCCTTGGCGATCAGGCCGTGGGCGGTCTCGGCGAAGAGCATGGTGTTGCTCGTGCCGTCGGTGACGTCGGCGATCGTGGTCGCGCTGCCGTTGTAGAAGATCCCCAGCGAATTGGGCCGGGTCGCGGCGAAGGAGAGCAGCCCGTTATTCGGCCAGCTATTCCAGGTGCCGCCCACGGCCGCGTAGTTGGAATAGGAGACGATGAAGCCGCCGGTCTGCGTCATCGGCCCGTCGAAGTACGAACTGCCGAGATTCATCGGGATGCCGGCGGTCGGGTCGCTCGGGCAGTAGAGCGACGAGATGGCGACCTTGGTGATCGTCAGCTGCACGCCCTGGTAGATCCCCAGGCTCTGGTTCCACGAGTTGTAGATGTTGCCCTGCTCGAGGTACTGGCACATCTGGACCCAGACGCTCGCGTCGACCCAGCCGGCTGGACCGAACCCGGCCGATGGTGCGTACAGTTGGAATTTCACCCCTTGCGGGTAGCAGCTGTTGGAGCTCTCGTAGTTGGCGGCGGCGAGCCCGAGCTGCTTGAGGTTGTTGATGCATTGGGCGCGCCGTGCGGCCTCGCGGGCCGCCTGGACCGCGGGGAGCAGCAGCGCGATCAGGACCGCGATGATCGCGATCACCACCAGCAGTTCGATCAGCGTGAAGCCGCGGCGACGATGGTCAACGGCAAGGTGCATCCTCATTCGGAGACTCCTCTCGGGTGCAAGTCGGAAGATGACGACGAGTCACGGCACCCGATCCGACTCTTCGACGGATCGGGGCGATTCGCGGTGAGGCAGGCCGCGTCATTTCTTCGTCGGAGCCGGATTCTGGAGGGCCTTGGCCGCATCCGGGCCCCGGGGGACCCGGGACACCCCCTTCGCGGGGGCCGAATCCCCCGGGGCCGACGGGGGGATGTCGGCCACGGTGCCTTGGCTGCCGGAGCATCCCGCCAGGATCGCGGCGAGGCAGACGACGAGGAGTGCCTTGGGGGCCCGCGAGGGGCGCGGAACTGCCGTTTCGATCATCGAACCAACCCTTCGAACGGAGGATGAACTCGCCCAACGTCGGGTCGGAGGCGATCCGGCATCGCCGAGGAGTCGCGGACGACCATTCCCGGCGAATCCGGGACGAGCGGATCGCCGAGGGCACGGCCCAGCGAAGCGAGGGACGACGGATCGCGACCCCGGCGAAAAAGCGATTTCGCGAGGGGACCGTCACCGGATCATCAACGCCGAATCAAGCGAACAGGAACCTGCGGCGAGCGGAGGTCTTACGCGATCGATGGGAGAGGATGCCACGGCCAGGGCGCATGCGGATTTCTTAAAAATACGCTGCGGCCGGCTCGGGGCGAAGCTCCGTCTGGCAATTCGCATGCCGGGCCAGAAATATGAAGCGGGAATCCCTCCTAAATGCTGACACCTTCCGGGATTGCGGAGAGTGAAGCCGCCCCGGGCATTCGCTCACAGAAATGTAATATTACGCATTTAATGGAGGCCATGCGCGGCATGTTGCCTTATTATTTGGCAGGTGTTTCACCACGACCGGGTAGGAGACCGCGAGGAACTCGGCCTCGAGAAAGGATGGCGGCTGCACGTGATCCCGTGGAGTCAGCACCTCTGTCCCCGCGCGACCTCGGCGAGGCTCTTGCCCTCGGCGGCGATCCGGCGGAGGGCCTCGACCTTGAACTCGCGGGTGTCGTTGCGTCTCTGCTTCGCCATCGATGACCTCCTCATGGTGTGTTTACGCTCTTATCGGAGCGCTCACCATTCGTGGGGAAGTCCAATGGACATCTCCAGCCGTTCGCGTTGGAGATCCTTGATGGCTTCATCGATCACCCCGCAGACCCGGATGGCCTCTCGGTCATCGGCCAAGGGGAGGGATCGCTCGAACGGCTTGCCGCCGGACCGGGACCGGATGTGGTCGTTCTTGGACGCTTCGTCGAAGGCGTAAGAGGCCATCGGGCCTCGCTCCATCGTCGGAGACCGGAGGGGACGTCATCGTCCCATCGTATGGCCCATGCAAGACCCATCATGTGTCAGATTTGTGTCAGGATCGGCGTCGGAAAACGAAAAAAGGGGCCACGACTTGCGTCGTGGCCCCTTATCCTGCTTCAAACTACCCCCACGGGGACTCGAACCCCGGTCCCTAGGCTGAGAACCTAGTATCCTAGGCCACTAGACGATGGGGGCCTTTGATCGGTCTATAATGGTCCCGGCAGCCCGGGATGTCAAGCTCCCCAGGGCGGAGATTCGCGACGGGCTGGCACATGCGGCGGGGGGTCGGCGATGCCGGAGGTTGCGGTCGGCGGTTATTCCCTGTTCTACGACGAGCAGGGGTCGGGTGAGCCCCTGGTCTTCCTCAGCGGGCTGGGCGGGGACCATCGCGCGTTCGGGGTGACGACCCGGCATTTCTCGACGCGGTATCGGACCCTGGCCCTCGACGCCCGCGACGTCGGCCGGAGCGGGCGGGCGGGCGGGCGGTACTCGACGGCCGACCTTGCCGACGACGTCGACCGCTGGCTCGGGGCGATCGGCGTGGATCGGGCCGCGGTGGTCGGGCACTCGCTCGGCGGGCTGGTGGCTCAGGAGCTGGCGATCCGCCACCCGGGGCGGGTCCGGGCCCTGGTCCTGGCGTCGACGCATGCCGGGGCGTCGCCGTGGCGGCGGGCGGTGATCGAGTCGTGGGTCGTGATGCGCGGGCGGGTCTCGGCCGGGGAGTTCGCCCGGGTCACGCTCCCCTGGCTGGCGGCCCCGCCGTTCTTCCGGGCGGCGGCCCAGGTCGAGGGCCTGGCCCGGTTCGCCGAGCGGAACGAGTGGCCGCAGGAGCCCGAGGCGTTCGCCCGCCAGGCCGGGGCGGCGATCGAGCACGACGCGCGCGACCGCCTCGGGTCGATCCGGGTCCCCTGCCTGGTCCTCTCCGGCGAGCTCGACATCGTCAACCCTCCGGCCGTCGCCCGAGAGCTGGCCGAGGGCCTGCCCGACGCCCGCCTGGTCCTCCTGCCCGGCGTCGGCCACCTCCCGCACATCGAGGACGGTGCCCGGTTCCGAGCGGCGATCGAGCGGTTCCTCGCCGAGGTCGATTGATCGAGCCTCGGCTTGCGAGGCCGGGCCGCCCGGATTAGTCTCGCCTTTCGAGGAGCCCGATCGACCGAACGGAGGCCCGCCCGATGGCCACGGAAGAGGAACTCAAGAAGGCGTACAAGGCGTTCAAGAAGCGGATCAAGCTGACCAGGCTCGACGACGAGTCCGGCCTGAGCCCCGGGAGCAAGCGGTCGGCGATCCAGGGGATCACCCCGCCGACCGGCCACCCGCCGGGGATCTGGGACGAGCTCGTCGCCCAGGGGAAGCTGAAGCGCGAAGGGAGCGGGACCTATTCGATGGTCGCCAGCCTCTAGCCCGGACCCTGCCGAGGGCGACCCATCCCTCGACCGCCGGGCCCGGTGGTTCCGCTCGACCCTCTGCGGGGCGACGCTGGCGATGGTCGCCGCGTCGTGGCCGCTCTGGCTCGACTCGGGCGACTTCCCGAGGGTCCCGTTCGTCCCCGGCTGGCCGGCGATCCCGGGCCCGTTCGCGTGGGCCGTCCCGCTCGGCCTGATCGCCACGCTGGCCCTGGCCGCGGCCGGCTGGCGGTGGCGGGGGATGATCGCCGCCAGCCTGTTTTTGCTGGGATTCGCCGTCGCGGGCGATCAAAACCGGCTCCAGCCCTGGGCCTACCAGTATGCGCTGGTCGCCCTGGCACTGGCGACGACCCCGCCCGCGACCGCCCTCCGGCTGGCCCGTTGGTATGCGATCTCGCTCTACTTCTACTCCGGCCTTTCCAAGCTCGACGCCTCGTTCGTCCGCGAGCTGGGCGGGACGTTCCTCGACTCCGGCCTCGGGCTGCTCGGTGCCTCGCCGTCGGCCTGGCCCGACTCGGCCCGGTCGGCGGCGATCCTGATGATGCCGGCCGGGGAGATCGCGGTCGCGGCGGGCCTGATCCGGCGGTCGACGCGCGGCCTTGCCCTGGCGGGCCTGATCGCCCTGCACGGGGCGTTGCTGGCGATCCTCGGCCCCTGGAACCTCGGCCACAGCCCCAACGTCCTGATCTGGAACGGGGCGATGATCCTCGAAGGCTGGCTCCTGTTCCGGGACGGTACGGAGGGTCCGGGACCTGAGCGACGACCCCGGACCTGGGCGGAAGTGGGAACCGGCCTGGTGTTCCTGGCGGCCCTGATCCTCCCCTTGGGCGAGCGGTTCGGCCTCTGCGACCCCTGGCCGGCGCACGCCCTGTACGCGAGCCACTGCGAGCGGGCCGACATCTCCTTCCACGAGGACGACCTCGCCGGCTTGCCCGAGGCGATCCGGCTCCGGCTGGGGCCGCCGGGGCTCGACCCCTGGCGCCGGCTCGACCTGAACGCTTGGAGCCGGGACGGCCGGGGGGTGCCGGTCTATCCGGGGGGTCGGGTCGGATCGGGGATCGCCGAGGCGCTGGCCGGGCGGTACGAGGCGGTCCAGCCGGTCCGGCTCGTCGTCCTCGGCCGGGCCGACCCCTGGAGCGGCAGCCGGTTGCGCGACGAGGCGATCGGCCTCCGGGCGATCCGGGCCCGGGCCGGCCGGTTCCGGATCAACGCCCACCCGAGCCCGACCGGGCGGCCCGGCAGGGCGTTGCAAGCGAGGGGCGGGGTGACTATGTTCGGCGGGTCGGGACGGGCCCGGATCGACCCCACCCTGCGCCAGCGAGGCCCCCGAGGATGACGACCGCTTTCCGCCCCGTGCTCGCCGTCGCGGCCGGCTCGATGCTCGTGGTCGGGGCCGCGTGGGCCCAGCAGCAGGGGTCGCCGGCAACCCCCGCCGGCACGCTCGACGGCCATGCCGAGGCGGTCTACTCGGTCGCCTTCGCCCCCGACGGCAAGTCGCTGGCGACCGCGGGGTTTGACGGGACGGTCCGGGTCTGGGACCTGGCCGCGAGGAAGGAAATCCACCGCTTCGAGGGGCATTCCGGGCTCGTCCTGGCCGTCGCCTTCGACCGCGAGGGCAAGCAGGTCCTCTCCGGCGGGATGGACAAGACGGCCAAACTCTGGGCGATCCCGTCCCCGATGCCGTCGAAGGCCCTGGCCGACCACCCGGGCCCGGTCCGGGGGGTGGCCCTCCGGCCGGACGGCAAGCAACTGGCCGCCGCGTCGGGCCGGGTCGTCAAGGTCTGGGACCTGGAGAAGGGGGTGCCGGTCCGGACCCTGGAAGGGCACTCCGCCGACGTCGAGTCGGTCGCCTGGAGCCCCGACGGCCTCGCGATCGCCTCGGGCGACAAGGGCAAGACGATCCGGCTCTGGAAGGCCGAGGACGGCTCGTCCCTGGGCTCGATCGAGACGCCGGCCGATACCGTGCTGGCGCTGGCGTTCCTGCCCGACTCGAAGCAACTGGTCTCGGCCGGGTCCGACGGCCTGGCCCACCTCTGGGCGACCCCGGCGGCCGAGCCGAAAGGCCCGCCGATCCGGAGCTTCGCCGGCCACAAGGGGGCGATCCTCGCCCTGGCCGTGACCCCCGACGGCAAGCAGGTCGTGACCGGCTCGGCCGACAGGTCGGCCCGGGTCTTCGAGGTCGCCGACGGCCGGGAGCCGCGGGTGCTCGAAGGGCACGGCGAGGCCGTCCGGGCCGTGGCCGTGACCCGCGACGGCCAGAAGGTCGCCACCGGCTCGGACGACAGGACGGTCCGGACCTGGACCCTCGCCGACGGCAAATTGATCAAGGCCGAGGCCCCGTTCCCGAGCCCGGTGACCGCCCTCGCGGCCGGGTCCGATCCCAGGCTCCTGCTCGTCGGGCTGGCCGACGGCTCGGCGCGGCTGGTCGACCTCGCCGCGACCGAGCCCGGCAAGGCGATCAAGCAGGCCGTCCCACCGCAGGGCGGGCCGATCACCGGCCTGGCGATCCTGCCCGACGGGGCGACGCTCGCGACCGCGTCGGACGACCGGTCGGTCAAGCTCTGGCCGGTCTCGGCCACCGGGGCCGGCCGGACCTTCACCGGGCACGCGAGCCAGGTCTACGCCGTGGCCTGGTCGCCCGACGCATCCAGGGTCGTCACCGGCTCGGCCGACGCCAGCCTCCGGGCCTGGGACGCCGCCAAGGGGAGCCAGCTCAAGGCCGCCGAGAAGGCCCACCCGAACGTCGTCTACGCCGTCGCCCATGGCCCGAAGGGGGACGTGATCGCCACCGGCGGCGACGACAAGGTCGTCCGGTTCTGGGACCCGGGCGAGCTCAAGGAGGCCCGCAAGGGGGAAGGGCACGGCGGCACGGTCTATTGCCTGGCCTTCCGCCCCGACGGGGCGACCCTGGCCTCGGGCTCGGTCGACAAGACGATCCGGATCTGGAACGTGGCCGACGGCAAGGAGGCCCGCAAGCTCGACGGCCACGCCGACGACGTCTACGGCCTCGCCTGGAGCCCCGACGGCAAGCGGCTCGCCTCGGTCGGCTACGCCGGCAACCTCCTGCTCTGGGACGCCGACGAGGGCAAGCTCCTGTCCCGCCAGAAGGTCGCCCCCGGGGTCCTCACCTACGGGGTCGCCTGGAGCCCCGACGGCAAGCGGCTCGCCGTGGCGGCGGCCGACAACAAGGTCTACCTCTTCGACTTGCCTTGACCCGGGGAATGGCCCTAGAAATGTAGGGTGGGTCGAGCGGAGCGAGCCCCACCAT
>JAABUQ010002818.1_pt1 | contig 33407 bp, 32 predicted proteins | sample 5560001 | NCBI WGS metagenome assembly JAABUQ01 (sample SAMN10711888, study PRJNA513371) | rock metagenome | isolation source: Antarctica rocks | place: Antarctica: Victoria Land, Finger Mt nord | collected 2015-12-18
TTCCGGGCTATCGCCACGCGCTACGACAAAACCGCACGCAACTTCCTCGCCGGCATCCACCTCGCCGCAGCAACCATCTGGCTCAATTGAGGACACCCCCTAGCTCCCGCTGGACTCGGCAGCCCGGAACACGGCACAAGGCAAAACATCAGGCAGAGGATCAGCGATGGCTAAGGTACTGGTCGTGACATCCGGCAAGGGCGGTGTCGGCAAGACGACCAGCACGGCGGCTCTCGGCGCCGCGCTGGCGCAAGCAGGCAAGAAGGTCGTCGTCGTGGACTTCGACGTCGGCCTGCGGAACCTCGACCTCATCATGGGTGCCGAGCGCCGGGTCGTTTACGACCTCATCAACGTGACGCAAGGCGACGCCAAGCTGGCCCAGGCCCTGATCCGCGACAAACGGCTGGACACCCTGCACCTGCTGCCTGCAAGCCAGACCCGGGACAAGGATGCGCTCACCTCAGAGGGCGTCGCCCGAGTGATGATGGAATTGCGCGAACGCTTCGACTGGATCATCTGCGACAGCCCGGCAGGCATCGAGCGCGGGGCGCAGCTTGCGATGTATCACGCCGACACCGCCGTGGTCGTCACCAACCCCGAGATCTCCAGCGTCCGGGACAGCGACCGCATTATCGGCCTGCTGGACAGCAAGACTGAACGTGCCGAGCGCGGCGAGCGCGTGGACAAGCACCTGCTGCTGACCCGCTACGACACCGTCCGCGCCGCCCGCGGCGACATGCTGAAGGTGGACGACATCCTCGAGATCCTCTCGATCCCGCTGCTCGGCATCATCCCTGAAAGCCAGGACGTGCTGAAGGCGAGCAACCTGGGCGCCCCGGTGCCCCTCGCCGATCCCACCAGCGCCCCAGCCCGCGCCTACACCGACGCCGCCCGCCGCCTGCTGGGCGAGAGCATCGAAATGCAAGTGCCGGCCAACAAGAGGGCCGGCCTGTTTGGCAAGCTGTTCGGTCGGCGGGTGGCATGAGCCTCTTTGGGTTCCTGAACCGCCGCACCACGGCGCCCGTCGCGCGGGAACGGCTGCAGATCCTGCTGGCCCATGAACGCGGCAACGGCAGCCAATCGCAACTTGTGGCCGTCCTGCAGGAGGAAATCCTCGCAGTGATCGCCCGGCACATGCAAATTGACCGCGACAAGGTGGTCGTGAAGCTGGACCGAGGCGACGACGTGTCCACGCTGGCAATAGACATCGAGATGCCAGCCAGCGTTCCGGAGCGCGCACGGGCCTGACGTCGAGCGTGCAAACGGCGCCGGCTAGGACGGAATCTACCTGACCCGGCAACTGGACGCCTTCCCGGAAGGCATCCGGGTGCATGAACAGATGCCGGTCCTCACCAAGACCCTGTCCGGCCCGCAAATGGCAGATGTCGCAGCCTACGGCACCGCAGTGCAGGTCAAGGTTTTCAAGGTGCCGACGCAATAGCCCTGTCACGGCGCCGTGCTGCAACCGGCCAAGGAGGGTGGCGTTGCTCCGCCTGCATCACACAGATTGAGATCAACCATGTCCCGTATCCTGAACGCTGCCATCCTGGCCCTGGGCCTAGCGGGCGTTGCCCTGTCGGCGTCAGCCCAATCCGCAATGCCGACTAGCCCATCGCCCGCGGGGATCACCGAATCTGACCGGCAGTTCATGATCCAGGACGCCACAGGCGGCTTTTACGAGATTGCGATTGCTGCCCTGGCGCAGGGACGCTCATCCCGTGACGACATCAAGTCGTATGCAGCCATGCTGATCCGCGACCACGCGGAATACAATGCCGCACTGCAGCAGCTTGCCACGTCAAAGGGCGTGACCCTGCCCACAGGCATGACCGCCGACGACCGCACCAAGCTGAACGGCATGAACCTTCAGGGCGGAAGCACCTTGGACCGCTCATTCATCCTGGAGGCGATCCGAATCAACGATGAGGATCGCAAGGCCGCCCAGGACGAGGCCGCCGCCACCAGCGACCCCGACATCAAGGCGTTCCTGCAAAAGTTCGCCGCCATGGACGCCAAGCACGAGCAGGGTGCGAAGGCGCTGCAGCGCTGACGCTGAAGCGCTGGCTAGAATCCGTCAGCCGTCGGACACCCAGTCGCTTTTGTGCGGCTGGACACCCGGCAGCTTTCATCATGATGCCGTGCCGAACCCATCCAGCACAATTTTGCCGCGGGTCGTCCCGCTCTCGACCTGGGCATGAACCCGCCTCAGGTTGGCGGCATTGATGCCGGGCACCCGCTCCGTCATCGTCGTGCGCAGAGTGCCGGCGTCCACATAGCGCGACACCTCGTTCAGCAACCGTCCCTGCTCCCCCATGTCGGGCGTGCCGTAGATCGAGCGGGTATACATTAGCTCCAGGTGGATCGAGACCGACTTCCGCTTGAACACGTTGACGTTGAGCGTGGCGGGATCATCAATTAGTGCAAACCGACCCTGAGGCGCGATCAGTTCGGCGACCTCGTCCAGGTGCCGGATGGTCTGCGTGGTCGAAAACACGAAGGCCGGTGCTCCTATGCCCAGTGCCGCGACCTGCGCCGCCAGCGGTTCCGCATGGTTGACCACGTGATGCGCGCCCATCTCCTTCACCCAGGCCGCCGTTTCCGGTCGTGACGCCGTGGCGATCACCGTCAAATCCGTCAGCGCGCGTGCGATCTGGATCGCGATCGAGCCGACACCGCCAGCCCCGCCGATGATCAGGATTGCCTGCGCTGCGCCCGGCACCGGCCTGCGCACGTCCAGGCGGTCGAACAGGGTCTCCCAGGCAGTGATGGCCGTCAGCGGCAGCGCCGCCGCGGCGGCCCAGTCCAGCGTCCGCGGCTTGGCGCCAACGATGCGCTCGTCCACAAGGTGATATTCGCTGTTGGTGCCGGGCCGTCCGATTGCGCCGGCATAGAACACCTCGTCCCCTGGCCGGAACAGCGTCGCGTCGGACCCCACGGCGGACACGATCCCGGCGGCGTCCCAGCCCAGCACCTTCCACTCCCCCTGCTCGGGCTTGCTGCTTTTGCGCACCTTCGTATCCACCGGGTTGACCGACACGGCCCGGACCTGGACCAGGATGTCCCGACCCGCTGGCACCGGCGTCGGCAGCTCGATGTCGGTCAGGGCGTCGTCACGCCCGATGTCCCCGGGCTCGCGGTATCCGATGGCTCGCATGATTGAACTCCTTTGCTGCGACACCGAGGATAAGACCGTGTGTGCCCGCCCCCTCACCCCAACCCTCTCCCTCCGCGAGAAGAAGCAGGGCAGTCCCATCCTACCCGACCTTGGTGATCGCCCACTTCGCCTGCTGCGTCCCGTCCGCCTGTCCGGTCAGGACGACCTGCTGGCTCGGCTGCGGCTCGGCGCTGCCGAGGTAGATGCTCTCCTCCAGCGATACCTGCGCCCCCTCCGCCCGGAAGCGCCAGGTGCCGCCGCTGGGCAGACGCAGCATGACGCTCTCACCATCGCCCTGCGGCGTTGCGGCGACGCCGGGGTGCAGGTGAAAGCGTACGGCATAGGCCCGCGGCTCCGGCCCTTCCACCGCATCCTCCCCGCGCACGTCCTCGCCGCTTTCGGCCATATATAGGCGCCGGCGGTGCAGCGCGTTGAACGGCGCCTTGTAGCCATCATGGGTCGCTTCCAGCCAGTGCGCGCCGTTGGCCTCCTGCCGCTGCACGTCCACCTGGCCGGGATGACGGCCCAGCCCGTCGGGCTTCAGCTCGGACGAGTTGGTGTCGGCGATCACCAGGGTGGAATGCGCGGCGCTGGCGCGGGCGGCGTCTCGCCAGGCCGGGCTGCCGGCGGGTGCCGCGCCGCAGTTGACGACCAGTCGCTCCTTGCCGACCGACAGCTCCATCGAAAGCGTCCCGGCATGGGCCGTGCGGTCCAGCCCCGGCGGCGGCGGCGCACCGCAATCCACCACCAGCACGCTGCGCCCGGCCTGCAAACGGTGGAACCCGCCCTCCGTCAGCCCGGCCGGCGCGCGTCCGCCGCGCCCGGCCTGGGTTAACACCAACTCCACCAGCGCGCCCTGCTCCTCCTTGGCTCCGTTGAACAACGCCAGCCCGCCATCGCCATGACGCATCGCGCGCAGCGCCGGGGCCATCCGCTCAATGGCCGATGACAGCGCCGCCGGCGGCTGGATTTGCGACGATTGCATCAGCGCGCGTATCTCGGTCAGGTCCTGCAACGCCGCAAGCTGTGCCGCCGGGCTGCGCTCGGCATGGCAGCCGTCCGGCAGCACCTGGCGCGCGATCTCCTGCGGCAGGTAACGCTGGGCGCGGGTCAGGAACGCCGCGTGGTCCGGCAGCGCCACCGCCGCCGCGACCAGGCCCTTGAGCGCAGTCAACGCCCGGGCGTCCATCTCCTCCGCCGGCAGGGATGCGGCCAGCATTCGGGCGTCGGCGACCAGCCGCCCCATCAGCTTGCTGCGGAAGGCATCATCGGCTGTAGAAGCAAAGAAGTCGTAGTGGCCCAGCCACGCCGCGATCCGCGCGCCAGTGACATCCGGGCGAAGCGCCAGCCGTTCCAGCCCCCCCGTCGCCATCCAGTCACCCACCAGCAGCCGGGCACGGGCGCGGGCGGCTTCGGTGCCCAGGGCGCGCAGGTCGCGCAGCCAGGTGAAGCCGTGCGCATGGGCGCGCAGCAGCTCATGCCCGGACGTGTCGGCCCAGCCGCCGGGCGCCAGGGTGCGTACGGCGCCGGCCAACTCCATCTCGTCCCGCAGCAGGCTGGCGCCGCGGGTGGGGCTGCCGGGCCACGGATCCCGCACCGCCAGGGCTGGGGCATCGGGGATGCGGCCCATGCGGATGCTGGGCATGCGAGATATGGCGCGCCGGGCGTCGCGCGCCCACCGGCTAGGGTTCATCAGGCGTGCCCCTTCATGGCCGAAATCGCCGCGGCACGGTCAGGCGCCGCGAACACAGCGGTCCCTGCCACCAGCACCCCGGCGCCGGCCTGCACCACCAACGGCGCGGTCTCCGGCGTGATGCCGCCATCCACTTCCAACGCAATAGGCCGCCTGCCGATCATGTCCCGCACCTGGGCAATCTTGGGCAGTTGATCGTGCAGGAACGCCTGTCCGCCGAAACCCGGATTGACCGTCATCACCAGGATCAAGTCGGCCAATTCAAGCACTGGCGCGGCGGCCACCGCCGGTGTCCCCGGGTTCAGCGCCACTCCGGCGCGCTTGCCGAGCGAGCGGATGAGCTGCAGCGAGCGGTGCAAGTGCGGCCCGGCCTCGGCATGGACGATGATGTGGTCCGCCCCGGCCTCGGCGAACGCGGGAATGTAGGGATCGGCCGGCGCGATCATCAGGTGGACGTCGAATGGCAGGCCGGACCCGGCGCGCAGTGCCTTGAGCACCGCCGGGCCGAACGAAAGGTTGGGTACGAAATGCCCGTCCATAATGTCCAGGTGCAGCCACCCTGCCCCGGCAGCGGCAGCGTCCGCGGCTTCTTCGCCCAGGCGGGCGAAGTCGGCGGCTAGGAGGCTAGGTGCAATGGTGGTGCCCGGCGGGGGCCAGGCGGTGTCCCGGGCAGGGGCTGGGCTGGTCATGGCAAGGGTTCTAGGGGGGGTTACCGCTTATGCAAAGGCCAGCTTGATCGCTGAATGCTTTAAAATGGAGACTGCCGTGGCAGCAACGGCGGCTGAAGCTGGGCTGGGTCAACCGAGCAACCCCAATGAGGTCTGCATGGACCGATAGCAGGCATCAAGCCCTCGAGACCTGGTATTTCAAGCAGCCTTCCAGCACAGGCCATCCTAACAGCTTCATCCCTGCAACCCGTGCAGCAGCCCGAACCGGAATGGAACCAGTCCCGCGGCATTGCACGGGACAGTGTGGCCGCATAAGGCCGTACTGCATCCCCAGAGCGTCGAGGTTACCCCCGTCAACCCACGCCCAGCTGCAGCAACACTACCCCTGTTGCCCAAGCAGATGCCGCTTTAGGTCCTCAGACGGTGGCGCATTGCCGATGAACCCCGCCAGCAGGCGCAGCCCAAGGTCCGGATTGGCAAAGTCGCCGATCACCCGGTTGTTGAACAGCACCCGCACGCCGCGCGCCGAGAAAACATAGGTCAGCGTGTCCCCGACCGCTGCGGCCGGCGTGGCTGCGATCAGCCGCTCGAAGTCGCCCTTGTCCGCCGGCGCGCATTCACCGTTGCCGCAGTTCTTGGATTCCCCTTCGCGATACTGCTTCTCGATCTGGGACTTGGACGCCGTATGCAGGAACTGCATCAGGATGACCTTCGCCCCCGGCGACGCCATGATGGCCTGGGCGTCTCCGCTCTTCTGCGGCAGATACAGCCCCGCAACATAGACTTTGACGTTGAACACCGTCAGCGTGCGAAGGCCTATGCCGTTCAGCACCAGCGTCTGCCCACCCGCCGGATAGGTGTCAGGGAGGGTTGCGCCACCCAGGGCGGCGGCCTGCGCAGGCTGCAGTGGGATTAGGCCTAAGCTCGATCCCAGCGGGGCCAGGCACGCAAGCAACGCCGTTCTGCGGTTCATCTTAGGCTTCGCTCCACTCAAGGACAGCGCCGCCGCACTGTGGGGGGCGCTTGGTTGTACGGCGCCGCGTTGACCTTCCGGCGTACCGGGATGGCAGATCGGCAGCGCTGTCACAAACGGCACCGACGGGATCTGGTTGCATTCCCGCCATGCCCCAGGCCTGAAGGTGTGGGCCGGGGCGTCCACGGGCCAGCGCAGGCAGGGGCCTACGAGGTCAGTCCTCGGCGCGCACGAACCGCGCGATGAAGAACCCGTCCATCCCCCCGCGCTCCGCCCATAATCCGGGATGGGTGCGGACCCAACCCTCCGGCGTCAGCGCCCCGAGGAGGTCCGGCAGCTCCTCCGGGCGCACCGGGTCCGGTCGCAGCCCCAGCGGCGCGGCGGCGGCGCGTGCCATCCCTTCCTCCGGCTGCAGGGAGCAAACGGCATAGACCAGCCGGCCGCCCGGCCGCAGCATCCCGGCCGCGGCCGCCAGCAGGCGGTCCTGCCCGGCAGCAAGGTCAGCCACATCGCGCGGGCGCTTCAGGCGCATCACGTCGGGATGCCTGCGTATGGTGCCGGTGGCGCTGCACGGGGCGTCCAGCAGCACGGCGTCCAGGAGGACGGGGGGCGTCCAGGCCAGGGCGTCGGCTTGTACGACCTCCACCGGCAGGGCCAGCCGGGCCAGGTTCTCATGCAGGCGGCGAAGGCGGCCGGCATCGCGCTCGATGGCAGTGACCGTGGCCCCGGCTGCCGCAAGCTGCGCCGTCTTGCCGCCAGGGGCGGCGCACAAGTCAGAGACGCGCTCACCGGGCTGCACCCGCAGCAGCCGGACCGGCAGGGAGGCGGCGGCGTCCTGCACCCAGAATGCGCCCTCGGCAAAGCCCGGCAGGTCCTGCACCCGCGTGCCGGCCGGCAGGCGTACGGATCCCGTCGGCAGGAGCGTCGCGCCGTCCGGCACGGCGGCGCCTGGGCGCAGCGACAGGTCCAGCGGCGCCTCCCTTGCATGCGCCTCGGCGATGGCGCGCGCGTTCTTGCCCCAGCTTGCCCACAGCCAGGCCGGCGTATCCAGCCGCGGGGCGTCCAGCCCGTCCAGTGCCGCCGGGCCAGCCGCGGCGACCTTGCGAAGGACGGCGTTGACCAGCCCGGCGAAGGGCGTCAACCGCCGGGCACGCGCCAGGGCGACGGCGGTGGCGACGGCGGCATGCGCCGGTGTGTCCAGCAGCAGCAGCCCGGCCGCGCCCAGCCGCAGGATGTGCCGCACCCCATCCGGCGGCGCCCGTTGCAGCCACGGCTCCAGCACCGCATCCAGCGACCCCATCCGGCGCAGCACGGCGGCAGCCAGGCGGTGCGCGGCAGCGCAGTCGCGGGGATCGGCGGGATGGGCGGCGTCCAGCGCCTCCTCCAGCGGGCGGCGGCGGTCCAGCACGGCGGACAGCAGGTCGAAGGCGATCTCCCGCGTCGGGTCCTTCATGGGAGAATTGAGGGGCGCATTGGCGCGCGCATCGGGTTTAACGGTCATGGGCCGGGTTCATGGCGCGGATCGGGGCGCCATGCTAGGGCCGGTCCATGCGCCACCTGCTGGATACGCGCCGCCCGCGGCTGCTGCTGACCCTGTTCTGCCTGCTGCTGTGGACGCCGGGGTTCTTCACCCTCCCGCCCGGCGACCGGGACGAAAGCCGCTTCGTGCAGGCCAGCAAGCAGATGATCGAGACCGGCGACTACGTCCGCATCCAGAACGGGGCGGAAGCGCGCAACCGCAAGCCCATCGGCATCCATTGGCTGCAGGTTCCGTTCGCCGCGGCGGCGCGAGGACTGGGGTTGGCGACGGAGAACCCGGTCTGGCCCTACCGCATCCCCTCCGCCCTAGGCGGGCTGTGCGCTGTCCTCGCGACATTCTGGGCCGGCCAGCGCCTGGTCGGGCAGCGGGCGGCGCTGCTGGCGGCCGGCATGCTGGCAGCCAGCGTGATCCTGGTGGTGGAGGTCCACATCGCCAAGACCGACGCCGCGCTGCTGGGAGCGACGACGGCGGCGATGGCGGTGCTGGCGCGGGCCTACCTGGACCCGGGCGGGATACGGCCAGGCGCCGCAGCCCTATTCTGGCTGGCAATCGGCGCCGGGGTGCTGCTGAAGGGGCCGGTCACACCGATGGTGGCCGGACTGACGGTGCTGGCGCTCGTCGTTGCGGACCGGCGGGCGACGTGGCTGCGGACACTGCGTCCGGGATGGGGCGTGCCGCTGATACTGGCAGTGGTGCTGCCGTGGTTCGTGGCCATCGGGGTGGCCACAGGCGGGCAGTTCTTCGCCGATGCAGTGGGCGGGGACCTCGGGCGGAAGCTGGCCTCAGGCGACGACTCGCATTGGGGTCCGCCGGGGCTGCACCTGCTGCTGCTGCCGGTGCTGCTGTTCCCGCTATCTGGCCTGCTGCCCGGCGCCGTGCTGGCGGCATGGCGGGGGCGGCGGACGGCCCCGGCACGGTTCCTGGCGGCTTGGGTCGTGCCGTCCTGGATCGTGTTCGAGGCGGTACCGACAAAGCTGCCGCATTACACGCTGCCGCTGTATCCCGCGCTGTGCCTGCTTGCGGCCTGGTGGGTGCTGGAGCCGGGGCGGGCGGTGCTGCCGCGGTGGGGGCGCTGGCTGGCCGTGGCGCTACCGTGCCTGGGAGCCGTGGTGCTGGCGGTGGGTGCGCTGGGGGGACCGGTGACGTTGGGGATGCCGTTCTGGCTGGGCCTGCCTACGGCCGCAGCGGCTGGGCTCGCCGGGTGGCTGGCGGTGCGGGCCGTACTGCTCCCTTTCCCTCCGGGAGAGAGTTGGGGTGAGGGGGTCTTGGCTGCGGAGCAGGGAGCTGCCAGTCCGGCTGAACCAGGGCTGTTTTTGGGCGAGGACCAGCCTGCAAGACCCCCTCACTCCAACCCTCTCCCGCAGGGAGAGGGGGCCGTCACGGCTCTAGCGGCGAGCGTCGTGCTGTATGCGGCGACACTGGGATTCGAACTACCGCGCCTTGCCCCGCTCTGGATCGCGCCACGGGTCGTGGCGGCCCTGCCGGGGCGCGGCGGGCTGGGCGCGGTCGGCTTCTCCGAACCCAGCCTGATGTTCCTCGCCGGCACCGATACGCAATGGCTGCTTGCCGCCGATGCCCCGGCGGCACTGGCATCGGGCCGGATCCGCACCCTCCTGGTCGGCGACCGCGATCAAGTGGCTGTGCTGGCCGGGGCGGAGCGGGCCGACATTCGACTGCAAGAGGTCGGGACGGTGCCCGGCTTCAACTACTCCCGGGGGCGGAAGGTGCTGCTGACGCTTTACCGGCTGGCGCCGTAGCCTCCAGTATTCAACGTGTGCGGCATGTAGGGCGGATAAGCGTAGCGCCATCCGCCTCCGAGTGCGCTGCCTGGCCACTGGCGGATGGCGCTGCGCTTATGCACCCTACAAAGCTCACTCTGGCATCAGGCCGCTTGCAGCACATCCAGCCGGTACCTCTCCGCCCGGGACAGGTGCGTCGTCCGCAATGCCGGCGCGGCAGCAGTGAACAGGTCCGCCGCCTCCTCCCCCGTGCAAGCCCCATCCGTCGGCCCGCGCCAGTTCACCAGCACTACGGCGCCGCCCGGCATCAGGCAGTCCACGGTCTGCCGCGCCGCCTGCTGCAACCCGGGGACGCCGAGGTAGTAGAGCACCTCCGAGAAGATCACGAGGTCGAACCGGCCGTCCGGCCACGCCCCCGGCAGCACCATGTTGGCGAACGTGACCCCCGGCAGCCCGGCGCACCGCTCCCGCGCCTGGTCCAGCGCCGCATCCGCCACGTCCACGCCCAGGACCTCATCGCACCGCGCCGCCAGATCCCGGGTCAGCACGCCAATGCTGCACCCGACCTCGAAGCACCGGACAAACCGCGGGTGCGGCAGGGCGGCCAGGGTGGCGGCATACTTGTCCCGCTCATACTCGCTGGTAGCGAAGCTCCACGGATCGGGGTTCGAGGCATACAGCCGGTCGAAATGATCGGGCGGAACAAAGGGCTGGTTCATGCAGGAGGTCCTGTTCAAAGCTCGACTTGGGTGCCCAGCTCGATCACGCGCTCGGACGGGATCAGGAAGTAGCGCGCGGCACTGACGGCATTGCTGGTCATGGCGGAGAACAACCGCTCACGCCACAGCGGGATCGCCGGCTCGAACGCCGGTATTGGCAATTCACGCCCGGTGAAGAACGACGCGGTGTCGGGATCAACGCCCAGCGCGTCCTTGTGCGTCCGCAGCGTCGCCGGCAAGTCGGGCTGCTCGGCGTAGCCGAAGGTCAACTGGATACGTGACGCCCCCGGGCAAATCTCGTCCCGCACCGCCCGGCGTTCCTCGTCCACGCGAGGCCGGCGGGCGTTGACGACCGTTAGGATGACAACCTGCTCGTGCAGGACGTGGTTGTGCTTCAGGTTCTCGGCCAGTGCAGAGGGCACCTGGTCCCGGCGGGAGGTCAGGTAGATCGCCGTGCCCGGCACCCGCGCCAGGCCGCTTTCAGTAGCCCGCTGCAAGTACGGCACCAGGTCCACGTTGTCGTCGCCGGTGCGGTCCAGCACCAGCTTGCGGCCCATGCGCCAGGTCGTCATCAGGGTGTAGATCGCCGCCGCCACCACCAGCGGCAGCCAGCCGCCCTGGGGTATCTTGAGCGCGTTGGCGATGAAGAACGTAAGGTCCACCACCATCAGGAAGCCAGCAGTCACGCCAACCAGCACCAGGTTCCAGTGCCACACCCGCCGCATCACCACCGCCAGCAGCACCGTCGTCACCAGCATCGTCCCCGTCACCGCAATCCCATACGCCGCGGCCAGCGCGTCCGACGACCGGAACGACAGCACCAGCCCCACGACGGCGATCATCAGCAGCCAGTTGACCTGCGGCACATAAACCTGCCCGGCCGACTCCTCAGAGGTCTGCCGCAGGTCCAGCCGCGGCAGCAGCCCCAACTGCATCGCCTGCTGCGTCAGCGAGAACGCGCCGGAGATCACGGCCTGCGATGCGATCACCGTCGCAGCCGCCGACAGGATCACCAGGGGATACAGCCCCCAGCCCGGCACCAGCTTGAAGAACGGGTTGTCCAGCGCCGTCGGGTCGCCCATCACCAGCGCCGCCTGCCCGGCGTAGTTCAGCACCAGCGCCGGCAACACCAGCGCGAACCAATCGAGACGGATGCTGCCGCGGCTGAAATGGCCCATGTCGGCATACAGCGCCTCCGCCCCGGTCACCGCCAGGAACACCGACCCTAGCGTGATGAAGGCCCGCCCCGGCGCGTGCAGCCCGAAGCCGATGGCATGGCGCGGGTCCACCGCCAGCAGTACGCCGGGCCGGTGCACGACCGCCCACAGCCCAGCCAGCCCCAGCACCAGGAACCACGCCACCATCACCGGCCCGAAGAATCGGCCGATGAAGTCGCTCCCACGGCTTTGCACCGCGAACAGCAGCACCAGGATCACCAGCGTGATCGGCACGATATAGGGGTGGAAGAAGGGGGTGGCCACGTCCAGCCCTTCGATGGCGCTGAGCACGGAGATGGCCGGCGTGATGATCCCATCGCCGTAGAACAACGATGCCCCGAACACGCCCAGCAGCAGCAGCCCGGTGTGCACCCTCCCATCCGCCATACCGCGCAGCGCCTGGGAGATCAGGGCGATGATCCCGCCCTCCCCATCGTTGTCGGCGCGCATGACCAGGACGACATACTTGAAGGTGACGATGATGAGCACGGTCCAGATGACCATGGACAGCACGCCCAGCGCCGCTGCCTGGGCCACGGCCGGGTCGGTCATCTCACCCATGCCGGCGGCCTTGAAGCTTTCGCGCAGGGTGTAGATCGGACTAGTGCCGATGTCGCCATACACGATGCCCAGTGCGCCCAGCAGCAGCGCGGCGCCGGCCTTGCGCTCATGGGGCGCGTGGTCGTCCTGGTCTGTCTGGGTGGCGGCCGGGGTATCGGGCACGGTTGCTCCTGCGCTGGCTTGGGGGGCCTAACGCCGCAGAAGAAGGAAGGTCGCGCCACGTCGTTGCAGCGCGCGTGGGTTCCTGCCGATGACGCTGCGGACACGGCATGACGGATCGGAGTCCGCCAGGCTGCACGGCGCCTACTTCCTTCGGCCCGCAAGCAAGCACTCACACGGGAAGCGCTGCGCCATCCCCTGGATCGAGCGCTGGTCCTCCGTCATGGAGGTGGTCAGGGCGGCGGCTATTTCTGGTATTTCCGGAAATCGGGCGCGCGCTTCTCGTTGAAGGCGCGCACGCCTTCCTGGCTCTCCTCGGTGGCATAGTACATGGACAACGCCTGCATCCCCATGCCACCGATGCCGCGGATATTGTCGCTGTCGGCGTTGAACGACCGCTTGGCAATGGCGATGGCAGTCGGGCTGCGCGCCATGATCTCGGCGCACCAGCGCGCGACCTCCGCGTCCAGCTCGTCATGCGGCACCACGGCATTCACCAGGCCCATCGCCAGCGCCTCCGCCGCGGAGTAGCGCCGGCACAAGTACCAAATCTCCCGAGCCTTCTTCTCGCCGACGATGCGCGCCAGATAAGCGGTGCCGAACCCGGGGTCCACCGAGCCGACCTTGGGGCCGACCTGGCCGAACACCGCCTTCTCCGAGGCGATGGTCAGGTCGCACAGGGTCGCCAGCACGTTGCCGCCGCCAATGGCATAGCCCTGCACCCGGGCGATCACCGGCTTCGGCACCTCGCGGATCACGGATTGCAGTTCCTCGACCGGCAGGCCGATCATGCCGCGTCCGTCGTACTTGCCATCATGCGCCGACTGGTCGCCGCCGGTGCAGAAGGCGCGGTCGCCGGTGCCGGTCAGCACGATGACGCCGACCGCCTTGTCCCAGCCCGCGGCGTTGAAGGCGTGGATCAGCTCCTCACAAGTACGGCCGCGGAAGGCGTTCATCACCTTGGGCCGGTTGATGGCGATGCGCGCAGCACCGTCCGTGATCGAAAACTCAATGTCCTCGTACTGCATGATGCGCCTCCTCAACCCGCAGGGCAGGCCGCGGCGACCGCCCGCAACCCTGCAACGACGGTGCTGCGGCAGGGCGGACGCCGCTGATACGGTCCCGACCTGCCGACACCAAGCCGCCGGGCGCCCGCCAGCGATCTACGCCGCCGCGCGGATCGCCGCCGCCTTCACGTCATCGCCCACCTTGCCCTGGAACGTAGCGAAGTTCGCCTCGAACAAGCCCACCAGCTTGCGCGCGGCCTCGTCATAGGCGGCCTTGTCCGCCCAGGCCTGCCGCGGGTCCAGCACCTCGTTCGGGATGCCCGGCACGTCCTGCGGCATCATCAGCCCGAAATGCGGGTCCTGCACGTAGCGTCCGCCTTGCAAGCTGCCGTCCAGCACGGCGGCCAGCAGCGCGCGGGTGTGCTTGATGCTCATGCGGCTGCCGACGCCATAGGCGCCACCGGTCCAGCCGGTGTTGACCAACCAGCAATCGGCGCCGTGCTTGGCGATCAGGTCCGCCAGCATCCGCCCGTACACCTCGGGATGCCGCGGGATGAACGGCGCGCCGAAGCAGGTCGAGAACGTCGCTTGCGGCTCGCGCCCCATGCCCTTCTCGGTGCCTGCAACCTTGGCGGTGTAGCCGGACATGAAATGATACATCGCCTGCGCCGGGCTGAGCTTGGAGATCGGCGGCAGCACGCCGAAGGCGTCCGCCGTCAGCATCACCACGTTGCGCGGCTGCCCGGCCCGGCCCGACAGGTCGCAGTTGGGTATGAACTCGATGGGGTAGCAGGACCGGGTGTTCTCGGTCAGCGACCCGTCCGTCAGGTCCAGCACGCCCTGGGCGTCGGCCACCACATTCTCCAGCACGGTGCCGAAGCGGTGGGTGGCGGCATAGATCTCCGGCTCGGCTTCCTTGCTCAGGTGAATGACCTTGGCGTAGCAGCCGCCCTCGAAGTTGAAGACGCCGTTCGGTCCCCAGCCGTGCTCGTCATCGCCGATCAGCGGCCGGTTGGGATCGCTGGACAGCGTGGTCTTGCCGGTGCCGGACAGCCCGAAGAACAGGGCGACGTCGCCGGGGCTGACGTCCCCATTGCTTGCCACCTTGCTGCGCCCGACGTTGGCGGAGCAGTGCATCGGCAGCACGCCCTCCGCCGGCAGCTTCCAGTTCATCACCCCAAAGATGCTTTTCTTGATCTCGCCGCCGTACTCGCTGCCGGCGACGACGATCATGCGCTCGGTGAATGAGGCGGCAATGGCGGTGCCGCTGCGCACGCCATCAATCGCCGGGTCGGCCTGGAACTGCGGGGCGTGCAGGATGACGTAGTCCGGCTCGAAGGATGCAAGTTCCTCCGGCTTCGGGCGGATGAACATATTGCGGGCGAACAGGGTCTGCCACGCTTCGCTGCTGACCAGGCGGACGCGGACGCGATACTGCGGGTCGGCGCCGGCATACAGGTCTTGGGTGAACAGCTCGCGCCCCTGCAGGTAGGCCTGCACCCGGCCCTTCAGCACCTGGAAGTGCGCTGGGTCCAGCTTGCGGTTGCCGGGCCGCCACCAGACGTCGTCGGTGATGCTCGGGTCATCCACCGAGAACTTATCCTGCACCGACCGCCCGGTGTGGACGCCGGTTTTAACGATCAGCGCCCCCTCGGCCGACAACCTGCCCTCGCCCCGGCGCAGGGCATGGGTCACAAGCTCCGCCGCGGTCAGGTTGGCATGGACTGGACCCGTCGCCAGCACGCCGCTCCCGGCCAGGGGATCGGATGTGCCGGACTGGTCCGCCGTGACGTGCGCCTCGGTGGGATTGGGCTGATAGTTCACTGACGTGCTCCCTGGGCGGTCCCGCCTCGGTGCGGGATCGGATTGAATAGGCCTGGTTCTTCCTATGCGAGGCGATGCCCCCCGTCCAGGCCAGCCGCCGTCTTTTTCCGTGCTGCATGTGCGAGGCGCACGAGTTGATTCCGAATCCCGCCAGCGTCCTGTACGGCATCCGGCCAAGGAATGCGCAGCGTGCCCTCACCCCGCACCAGGTCGCACCCATCCACGTCGCAGGCGGCCATCAGCCAGCCCGGGCCGTCAGCCCCGGCGCCCCCTGCAATGGCATCCAGCGCGTCCGGGTGGTCCGCGTTGCAGTGGCCGATCACGTCCGCCTCCGCCGCGGCGATAGCGGCAACGGCGTCGGGGTCCCATTGCAGGTCCGCCTGCCGCAGCCGGGTCGCGCTGGCGAAGCCGCCGATAAACTGCCCCGCCACGGGCCGCAGCCGGTAGATCTGGAAGTCGGCAAACCCGGCATAGAACGCGGCATACGGATGCAGCGCGACCCAGCGCGCCTTCATCGCCGGGTCAGGCTCGTGCGCCGCCAGGCCGGTGACCGTCAGGCGCGGCGCGGTCTGCGGGTTCAGCCCGGCCGGTGGACCCGTGACCATGACGGCGCAGCGCGGCTCGTCCCGCAGGTGCCGCGTGTGCTCGGACAAGCCGGACAGCAGCATCAGCACCGACCCGTCCGGCGCCGTGGCCGGCGTAATCAGCGACGCGAAGGGCTGGCCGGCAGCGCTGGTCGCCAGCGTCCCCGCGCGGGCGGCGCGGAGCAAGGCGCGGGCGTCCTGGACGGGCGTCGCGGTCGGGTTGTCGCCGGTGCGGGCGTCGCTCATTGGTGATCCTCCTGCATTCCGCCATAATCACTGTGCACATAGCATTCCGATCCCGGTCGGCCAGGGCTGCCGGGTGAGCACAAGGCCATCCCCATGAAGCACACCATCGCCTTGGTTGACGACGACCGGAACATCCTGACCTCCGTGCAGATGACGCTGGAGGCGGAAGGCTTCACGGTCCGCACCTACACCGACGGCGAGAGCGCGCTGCAGGGCCTGATCGCCAAGCCGGTGGATCTGGCGGTGCTGGACATCAAGATGCCGCGCATGGACGGGATGGAGCTGCTGCAGCGCCTGCGCGCCCGCAGCCAGTTGCCGGTGATCTTCCTGACCTCCAAGGACGAGGAGGTGGACGAGCTGATGGGCCTGCGCCTGGGCGCCGACGACTACATCACCAAGCCGTTCAGCCAGCGCCTGCTGATCGAGCGCATCCGGGCGCTGCTGCGCCGCAAGGAGGCCGCCCGCGCCGAGGGCGCCGGCGCTGCGCCGGGCGGCGTCATGGTCCGCGGCGACCTGGTGCTGGACGAGACCAAGCACCAGTGCGCCTGGCGCGAGAAGGACATCCAGCTCACGGTGACCGAGTTCCTGCTGGTCAAGGCGCTCGCCGCCCGGCCCGGCATGGTGAAGTCCCGCGACCAGCTCATAGACGCCGCCTACGGCGAGAACATCTACGTGGACGACCGCACGATAGACAGCCACATCAAGCGGGTCCGCAAGAAGTTCCGCGCCATGGACGACAGCTTCGACCAGATCGAGACGCTGTACGGCATCGGCTACAAGTACAAGGAGCAGTAGTGCCCGACAGCGGCGTCCTTCCCGCGGCCCTGGCGCGGCCCGCAACCCGTCGCGTCCGGCGGCGCTGGGTGTCGCCGCTGCTGCAGCGCATCCTGCTCGTAAATGCCCTGCCGCTGGCGCTGCTGGTGGCGGCATTGCTCTACCTGGACCAGTATCAGGCCGGCCTGCTGGAGGCCGACGTCCAGGCGCTGCGGGAGCAGGCGCGTATCTACGCCGGCGCCCTGGGCGAAAGCGCCGTGCGCGAGCCGGACCCGGACAACCCTGTGCTGCAGCCGGACCAGGCCCGCCCCTTGCTGCGCCGCCTGACGGAGCCGACGCCCAACGCCCAGGCCCGGTTGTTCGCCCCCGATGGCCGCCTGATCGCCGACAGCCGCGTCCGGGACGGCGCCGGCGGCGCCGTCGTCACGGAGCCGCTGCCCCCCGCCGTCATACGCAGCCCGGTGATGGACACGGTCGGCACGGTTTACGACAAGCTGATGTCCCTGCTGCCGCACAAGACCCAGGGTCCCTTCGTCGAGATCAGCCCGGCGGCCGGCATAGACTGGCAGCCCGACGTGAAGGAGGAGCTGCGCATGACCAGCTCCAGCACCGGGCGCGAGATGCCGCCCTACATCCGCCGCACCGCCGATGACCGGCTGCTGGTCACGGTGGCGGAGCCGGTGCTGCGGAACCGCCACACCGTCGGCATCGTGCTGCTGACCCGCGAAGCGCGCGAGGTGGACGAAAGCCTGCTCACGGTCCGCATGAGCATCCTGGGCCTGTTCGCCCTGGCGCTGGTGCTGACGGTCGCGCTGTCCTGGTATTTGTCGCTGACCATCGCCCGCCCGATCCTACGTCTGGCCGGCGCCGCGCATCAGATGCGTGAGGGCCGCGGCCGGGCCAGCACCGTGCCGCCGACGCTGCTGCGCCGGAACGACGAGGTGGGGGAGCTGGCCCAAGCCTTCGCCGAGAGCGCCGCGGCGCTGTGGGCGCGCATGGACGCCACCGAACGCTTCGCCGCCGATGTGGCGCACGAGATCAAGAACCCCCTCAGCAGCATACGCAGCGCTATCGAAACCCTGCCGCGGATCGAGGACCCGGGCCGCCGGGCGCAGTTGCTGGCCATCATCTCGGACGACGTGGTGCGGCTGGACCGCCTCATCAGCGACATCAGCGACGCCAGCCGCGTTGACGCCGAGCTGTCCCGCGCCGCGACGGAGCCGCTGGACGTCGTCCAAATCCTCCGCATCCTGACCGAGATCCATGATGCGACGCGCGGGGACGGCGACCCGGTGCTGGTGCTGGACGTGCCGGGCGCGCCGCTGCTGGTGCAGGCCGTGGAACGCCGGCTGGTGCAGGTCCTGCGCAACCTGATCGGCAACGCCCGCAGCTTCTCGCCACGCGATGGCCGCATCCTGCTGCGCGCGCGGGAAGCCGGGGCGATGGTGGAGATTGCGGTGGACGACGACGGGCCGGGCATCCCGGCCGCCAAGCTGGAGCATGTGTTCGACCGCTTCTATTCCGAACGCCCGGCGGGGGAGGAGTTCGGTCAGCACTCCGGACTGGGCCTGTCCATCAGCCGGCAGATCGTGGAAGGGCTGAAGGGCAGCATCGCCGCTGAGAACCGCCGTGACGACGCTGGACAGGTGCTGGGCGCCCGCTTCGTCGTGCGCCTGCCGCGGGCATAAGCGTTGGCCGAGCGCACCTGACAGGGAAGGGCGGCTTCACCTCCCTCTCCACATCCGCTTGGCATCTCCCACCGCGGGACGCAGATTGGCACCAGCCTTGCACGGACCCGCTCACCCCCGAAGGACCCCGCCATGATCCGCACCGGCGCCCAATACCGCGACAGCATCCGCGACACCCGCGAGGTTTACGTGAACGGCGAGCGGGTGCGGGACGTGACCACCCACCCGATGTTCAAGCCGCTCGTGGACATACGCGCCGACATTTACGACATGGCGCACGACCCGGCGACGCGGGACATCATGTCGTGCGTCGAGGGCGGGCAGCGCAACGCGGTCGGCAACAAGCTGCCGCGGGTGCAAGGAGACTGGTGGGACAAGCGCCGGGCCACCGACACGGTGCTGGAGCGCATCGGCGGCGTTGTCACCCGCGTCGGCGACGAAACGGTGGGCGAGATGTGGTCCCTGTTCGACGGCCGCGACGTGCTGAACGAGGTGGACCCGCAATTCGCCAGGAACATCGAGGCGCATATCGAGCGCGTGCTCGTGCACGACCCGTTCCATGTCTCGGCCAACACCGACCCGAAGGGCGACCGGTCCCGCGCGCCGCAGGACCAGGACCCGGACATGCTGCTGCATGTCGTGCGGGAAACCGACGCCGGCATCGTCGTGCGCGGCGCCAAGTACGAGACTGCCGCGGCCTATGCCAACCAGGCCTTCACCAAGCCGACCATCGCCAACTGGGGCGACAGCGCGCTGTCCGACTATGCCGTGGGCTTCATCTGCGACCTCGGCTCGCCCGGCATGAAGTTCATCTGCCGGACCGGGTTCGCGGGGCGGGCCAGCGCGGAGGATTACCCGTTGTCGAACAAATTCGACGAGGTGGACACGCTGGTGGTCTTCGACGACGTGCTGGTGCCGTGGGAGAACGTGCTGTTCTACCGTCACACCAAGGCGGCGACGTTCATCCGGGCGACGCTGCACCGGTATTCCGCGTTTGCCTTCGTGCAGCGCACCCTGAAGTTCGCCGACATGATGATCGGCGCCGCGCTGTTCAACGTGCGGCAGACCGGCCTCGACAAACAGCAGGCCGTGCAGGAGAAGCTGTCGCAGCTTGCGGTCTATCGCGAGGGCATCAACGCGCACCTGACCGCGTCCATCGCCCTCGCCGAGCCTAGCCCGGGCGGGCTGCTGATGCCGAACCAGTCGCTGCTCTACACCGGGCGGATGCTGGCGTGCTCGCAACTGCATCATATGATGCACCTGGCGCGGGAGCTGTGCGGCGGGCAGATCTGCGTGACGCCGGACAAGGCGGCGTTCGACGCGCCGGAAACCAAGCCTTGGCTGGACAAGTTCTACAGCGTCAATGACGGCTGGGTGGCGGAGGACCGGCGGAAGCTGCTGGCGTTCGCGAGGGATCTGCTGAACTCGGACTACGCCGGGCACCGGCTGACGTTCCAGTTGTTCGCGCAGTCCGCGCCGTTCGCGCATCTGGCGGCGGTGTATCGCAACTTCGGCTGGGACGGGCCGCTGGCCTTCGTGAAGCATGCCGCAGGGTTATCGGAACAGGTGCCGGGCGGCGCGCCAGGCGCCGCCGGGGACAGCGCGGTGCGGCAATGGTTTAGCCAAGAGCCGGGATACCGGCAGGCGGCAGAGTAGCGGCGGAATGGCTCACCAGCGCATCCGTCCGTTCAACACGCGCGATACCTATCCCGAGCAGCGGCTGGACAACGACCTCGCACAGGCGGTGGTGGCGCGGGGGCGGATGGTCTTCCTGCGCGGCCAATGCCCGCAGGACCTGGACACGGCGGAGAGCGTCGGCGTCGGCGACCCGGCGGAGCAGGCGCACCGGGTGATGCGGAACATCCGCCAACTGGTGCAGGAGGCCGGGGGCGGGATGGGGCACTTGGTCAAGCTGGTGATCTACCTGACCGACGTGCGGCACCGGGAGCCGGTCTATCGCGTGATGGGCGAGTATATCCGGGGGGTGCATCCCGTCTGCACCGGGCTGGTGGTGGTGGCGCTGGCGCGGGCGGAGTGGCTGGTGGAGATAGATGCAACGGCGGTGATCCCGGATGAGGACGGGGCGTGACGTTCTCAATCTCTGCGCGCTGTGCAGGGACGGGGATGTTCGGCATTGCCGTGTCGTCTTCCAGCCCGGCGGTCGCGGCTCGCTGCGCCCATGCGCGGGCGGGAGTTGGGGTCGTGGCGACGCAGAACATCACCGACCCGAGGCTGGGGCCGGCGGGCCTGGACCTGCTGGCGTCCGGCCTGGCGGCACCGGACGCCTTATGCCGGCTGCGGACAGACACGGCACACGTGGCCTACCGCCAGCTTGCGATGGTGGATCGCGCTGGAGGCACGGCTTTTTTCTCTGGCGAGCGGACCTTGGGCCGGCATGGCGCGGCGGAGGCGCCCGGCGCGGTCGCAGCCGGCAACATGCTGGCCAGCGACACCGTGCCGCGGCGGATGGTGGAGGCGTTCGCGGATGCAGATGGGACCGCACTTGGGGACCGGCTGCTGGCAGCGATGCGCGCCGGGCTGGACGCGGGCGGAGAGGAGGGACCGGTGCATTCCGCCGGGCTGCTGCTGGTGCGGGACGTGCCGTGGCCGGTGGCCGACCTGCGGGTGGACTGGACCGAGGCGGACCCGGTGACGGCGCTGACTGGGCTGTGGGCGCTGTGGCAGCCGCAGATGGACGCTTATGTCGCCCGCGCGCTGGACCCGGCTGACGCGCCAGGGTTCGGGGTGCCGGGCGCCGCGTGACACATGCAGGGAGGTTGCCGATGCCGGACCAGGAGTTGAACACCATCCCTGCCCGGCGGGGCGCCGCGGCCAGGGTGCGCCGGGGGCAGACGGTGCGGGTCGTCAACACGCATGGCGACCAGGTTGTGGACACCTGGGCGTTCAACGCCGCGGACATGGCGGAGCACCTGTCCATGGAGCACACCCGGCCCGGCATCCTGAAGGTGATCCCCCGGGTGGGAGACGCGCTGCTGACGAACCGGCGGCGGCCGATCCTGACGGTGGTGGAGGACACTTCGGGCGGGGTGCACGACATGCTGATGGCGGCGTGCGACCGCTGGCGCTATGAGGGACTGGGCTGCACGGAATACCACGACAACTGCACCGACAACCTGCATGCGGCGCTGCAGTCGCTGGGCTGCGACGTCGCGGAGACGCCCAGCCCGCTGAATTTGTTCATGAACATTCCCGTGCATCCCGATGGGTCGCTGTCGTTCGACGCGCCGGTGTCGGTGCGGGGCGGGCACGTGCTGCTGCGGGCGGAGATGGATCTGGTGATCGCGTTCTCGGCGTGTCCGCAAGACATCCTGCCGATCAACGGTGTGGGGCACGCGCCGACGGAGGCGCATTTCGGGCTGGAATAGGGGCTGTGGGGGCGACCTGGGCCGAGTTGCCTGCTGCCCTGAACGCGCTGGCATACGGGAACGCGCTTTGTCGTAACGGCCCTATTCCACCAGCGCCCATGTTGCCCATCGGCTGCCGGGCAGCCTATGGTCCCGGTCGCTAAGAAAGAACATGAGGAAGCGCTATGTCCCGCCTACCGATCCTTGCCGCCGTTGCGGCAACGCTGCTGTCCGCCCAGGCCGCACGAGCCATCGAGGTGAACCAGACCGTCACCACGTCGGCGTCGCCGGCCAAGGTCATGGCCCTCATCGGGCGGTTCGACAACATTGCCGCCTGGCTGCCGGGCGTGGAGAGCAGCCCGGCGGACAAGGGGAACGACGCCGGATCGGTCCGGGTGATCACGCTGAAGGCGCCGGGCAGCCCGACGGTGACGGAGCGGCTGACAACCAGCACGCTCACGGGATATGAGTATACCATCTCGAAGGTGGACCCGAAGGTGCTGCCGGTGTCTGAGTACTCGTCCACGCTCAACGTCGCGCCGGACGGCACCGGTTCGGCGGTCACTTGGCAGGGAACGTTCAAGCCGGCGGGCGGCGCAGACGATGCCACGGCGCAGAAGGCGATCACCGGGCTTTACCGGGCCGGGTTGGACAACATCAAAGCCCTAGCTGAGAAGCAGTAGGGCTGCTTGGCCTCGCCGCGGGCCGCGACGGGGCTTTGCGGCCGGGCTACTTTACGCGCATCGGCCTGCCCAATGTGTAGCGGCGCGAAGCCACTGGCACTTGGGCAGCCCAGGCCGTAGGCCAATCAAGCACGGTTTATGGCGCAATCGCTGGTCCAAGTCGGATACGTCAGTCCTGCAACACTTTGCAGGCGTATCTCAGGCTGTTCAAAGGTACCTTTGATATGGACGCCGGATCGCTGCATATGAAAGGCAGCCTTTCATTGTGCACAGAATCGACGGCTGTATTAAAGGGAGAGTGCAGCAGTGCCTGGGACGATGGCCAAGCGCGGAGGGATGTATGTCCAACAGCAGCAACGATACCGCGCCTTCATTCCTGCGCCGATGCCGCCAAGCCCTCCGGTGCAGTTGGCAGGGCGACTGCAAAGCTTGCTGTCCCAAGCCGACCTGGCTCTTGGCCGGTTAGGTGGCTCGATAGAAACGCTGCCCAATCCCGACCTGTTCGTGTTCATGTATGTCCGCAAGGAGGCCGTGCTTTCCAGCCAGATCGAAGGTACGCAAAGCTCGTTGCAGGATGTGCTCTCGGCCGAGGCCCACCTGTTCGATCCTGCCCAGCCGCGCGACGTGGCCGAGGTGCTAAACTATGTCCGGGCGATGAACCACGGGCTGAACCTGCTGCAAACCTTGCCCGTGTCCGTTCGTCTCATACGCGAGATCCACGCCGAGCTGCTGGCCGGCGCCCGTGGATCACACCTGACCCCTGGCGAAGTCCGCACAAGCCAGAACTGGATTGGACCGGGCGGCTGCACTCTGAACGAGGCTACCTTTGTCTCACCCCCACCTGGGGAGGTGATGGATCACCTGGGCCAACTTGAAACCTTCCTGCACGCCCAAGACGACCTGCCTCTGCTGATACGCATCGGACTGGCGCACGCACAGTTCGAGACCATCCATCCATTTCTGGACGGCAACGGGCGGGTCGGGCGCCTGCTGATCACCTTCATGTTGTGTGAGCGGAACGTGCTTTCCAAGCCGGTGCTGTACTTGTCCCACTACTTCAAGCAGCATAGGACCGAGTACTACGAGCACCTGCAGGCCGTTCGCGACGGGGGCGCTTTCGAGGAATGGCTGGCGTTTTTTCTGACCGGGGTCGCCGCCGTGAGCATGGAGGCAAGCACGACTGCACGCCGCATCCTGCAAATGCGGGAGCGGCACCGGGACCTGATAGCCGAACACCTGGGACGTGCGGCCGGAAACGGTCATCGCACGCTTGAACACCTATTCGCCCATCCGATCGTGTCGGTGAACGGCATCCGGGACCTGACCGGGACCACCTACCCGGCCGCCAACGCACTTGTGGACCGTTTGCGGGAGCTTGGCATCCTTACCGAAGTTACGGGACAACAGCGGAACCGCCGGTTCCGCTACGATCCGTACATACAACTGTTTTCTGAAGGCACGCTACCCGATGATGGCTGACGTGCCATTCCTGGCCTGAACCTGACATTCTGGCCGATTCAAAAGTACACTGAGTCGCCTGAACAGCATCTGGAGACGTAGTAGGCCGAAATCAGCGCCCGAACCGCTCCACCAGCTCCCGCGTCCGCGCCGCTTCCGTCTGCTTCATCACCTGCCAGGCCAGTCGCTGGCAATCGTCCACCGTCGTGCCCCGCACGGCCTGCTTCACCCGCGGCACGGCAGACGCATTGGTGCTGAAGCAGCGCAGGCCCAGGCCGATCAGCAGCGGCGTCAGCGCCGGGTTGGCCGCCATCTCGCCGCACACCGACACCGGGATGCCGCGGGTGGCGGCGCCCTCCGCCACCATGCCGATCAAGCGCAGCATGGCGGGGTGCAGCGGGTCGTAAAGCTCCGCCACGTCAGATTCGCCGCGGTCCACCGCGAGCGCATACATGCACAGATCGTTGGTGCCGATGGCGAAGAACTCCGCCTCCGTCGCCAGCGCCGGGGCGCACAGGGCGGCACCGGGAGTTTCCACCATGATGCCCAAGGGAGGCAGCGCCTTGGGCAGCCGCTGCCCGGCGGCGCGCAGCCGGGCAGCCACGCGCAGCAGGATCGTACGGGAGGCGCGCACCTCCGCCACAGTGCTCACCATCGGCAGCAGGATGCGGACAGTTCCATGGGCAGCGGCCCGCAGGATGGCGGCCAACTGAGTTTCGAACAGCGCGGGCTGGCGCAGCAACAGGCGGATGCCACGCAGGCCGAGGGCCGGGTTGGCGTCCACCACCTCCGGCACGACTCCGGCGTTGGTCAGTGCCTCGACCTCCTTCTCGCCGCCCCAGTCCAGGACCCGGATGGTGACGGGATCGCCGGACATGGCCTCGACGATGGTGCGGTAGGTGTCGGTCTGCTCGTCCTCCGTGGGAACGGTGTCGCGGTTCATGAACAAGAACTCGCTGCGCAGCAGGCCGATGCCGGTGGCGCCGGAGTTGGCGACCATCGGCAGCTCGACCGGCAGCTCCAGGTTGGCATGCAGCGTGACGTCTTCGCCATCCAGGGTCACGGCGGGCAGGCGGCGCAGGCGGCCCAGGCGCTGACGGTCACGGGCAAAGCTGACGACGGCGCGGCGGGCGTTGGCGAGGGTGGGGGGCAGCGGGTTCAGGGTCACGGTGCCGACCACGCCGTCCACGATGGCCACCTCCCCCGCGCGCAGCCCGGCCATCAGCCCCGGCGCCCCGAGCACTGCGGGGACGCCCAGGGCACGCAGCAGGATCGCGGTGTGGCCGTCCGTGCCGCCCTCCTCCGTAGCTACGGCGGCAATACGGGCAGGGTCTATCAGCGCGGCGTCAGAAGGGCGCAGGCTTTCGGCAATCAGGATCGCGCCCTGGGCGGCACCGGCGAAGCTGCGGAACGGAGCGCGGGTCAGATTGCGGACCAGGCGGCGCCCGACCTCCCGGACCTCGTCCGCCTTGCGCCGCGCGCTGCCGTCGTCGGAAGCGTCGGACGAGGCGCTGCCGCCCGGAGCATCCGGCGACCCGCCAGCCAACCCAACGAAGGCGTTGGCGAAGGCGTTGGCCTCCTCCATGACTGCAGTCTCCGCCGACACCAGGCGGTCGCCGATGCGGGTGCGTATGCCGCGGACCAGGCGGGAGGGGCCGAGCATCTGCAGGTAGGCGTCGAGCAGCGGAGCGATCTCCCCCTGGCCTTCCTCCGGCAGGACGGCCAGACGGCCGCGCAGCTTCAGGAGCTGCTTGCGGGATTGCAGGATCGCGGCCTCCAGCCGGGCCAGCTCGGCGGGGGCGTCGGCGGCCTGGATGCGGTGGCGGGTGACCTGGGGCGGCGCCTCGGTCGTGCGGAACACCGGGCCGATGGCGACGCCGGCGCAGGCGGGGATGCCGAACAGGCGGCGCTCCCCGCAGGGCTTGTTCGCCGTGGCCGGGCTGGCGGCAGGCGACGCGCCATCGCCGGTTTCGCCGGCTGGATTGTGGTCCGCGTCTTGGCTGGCGTCAGCCGCGCTCATTGAATCCGGCCTCGACCAGGCTGGCCAGAGCATCCAGCGCCTCCTTGGCGTCCCAGCCGTCTGCCTGCAGCTCCAACTGCGATCCCTGCCCCGCGCCCAGCATCATCAGCCCCATGATGGAGCGTGCCGACACGGACTGCCCGTCGCGCAGCACCTCGACGGAGGCGCCGTAGCGTTCGGCCAGTGTCACGAACTTGGCGGCGGCGCGTGCGTGCAGGCCGCGCATGTTCACGACCGTCACCGTCCGTGACAGCATGGTGGGGCTGGGTCCAGGGGCGGCGCCGTCCATCTCCGTCACCCGCAGTTGCCGTTCTTGCGACAGCTTGGCATAACGGTCGAGGCAGAGGCGATATACTTCCGCCCGGCCGTTTGGGCGCAATCCACGCATTCCCCCAGGTTCTGGCTGGACCGGACCTTCGCAAGCTTCACCAGCATCGGCAGGTTGACGCCGGAGATCACCTCCACGCCCGGCCGGGTCATCATGGAGATCGCGAGGTTGCTGGGCGTGCCGCCGAACATGTCGGTCAGCAGCACGACGCCGTCCCCGGTATCCACCTGGTCAATGCTGTCGTGGATGTCGGCGCGCCGGCCTTCCATATCGTCCTCCGGCCCGATGCAGACGGTGGCGACGTTCCGTTGCGTGCCCACGACATGCTCCATCGCCGACCGTAACTCGTCGGCGAGGCGCCCGTGGGTCACCAGCACTAGGCCAATCATGATGTGCGTCCAGGCTCCTATGCCGGCACTTGGGTGATGTTCATGTCCGGGCCTGCGGGCGGCCCGGGTATCGTGCCGGCATCCGCGGCATTGGCAATGCCCTTGCGGGCCAGTTCGCGGTGGATGGCCGTCACCTGCCAGCCAGAGGCAGCACCGGCATCGTGGCCCCGCAACTCGGCTGCCAGCCGTTCCACGATCCGGACCGACCGGTGGCGCCCGCCGGTGCAGCCGACGGCGATAGTGGCATAGCGTTTGCCTTCCTGGACGAAGCGCGGCAGCACCAGATCCAGCAGTCCAACAATGCCATTGTAGAAGCTCAGGAAGTCGGGATCAGCCTCCACATAGGCGGCGACGTCGGCATCCAGCCCTGTTCCCGGACGCAATATGGGATCGTAATGAGGGTTACGCAGGAATCTCGCGTCGAACACCATGTCGGCCTCACGGGGCAGGCCTGCGGGGAACGCAAAGGATATGAGGGATACCACGAGCCTTGCCTCTGAGGCGCCCGTATCCGGGTCGGGCTTGAACCGCTGCTCGACCAAGCGCCGAAGTTCGGCTAGCGGCAGTTCCGAAGTGTCGAGCAGCAGGTCGGCGGCGTCGCGCAACGGCTGGGTCAGGGCTGCCTCCGCCGCAATGCCGTCCACGACGCGGCCTTGCGGGGCAAGCGGATGGCGCCGCCGGGTTTCGGTGTAGCGGCGGAGCAGGGGGGTCTCGTCGGCGGTGGCATAAACAAGTTCCGGCAGCAGGCCGGGCTTCTCACGCAGGTCGGCCAGTGTCGCCAGCACCAGCCCGGCGTCAAAGCCGCGGCTGCGGGCGTCCAGGCCGATGGCCAGCGGGCGCTCGGCGCGGCTGGCCAGGTCGGGTACCATCGTGAGCGGGGGGTTGTCCACGGCCTCATAACCCACGTCCTCCAGCGCGCGAAGGATGCTGGCCTTGCCGGCGCCGGACAGGCCGCTGACGAGGACGATGCGCAGGCCTGGGTGCAAGGCAGTCAAGCAAACACGCCGGCGACCTGGATGGTCCGTCCGATTGCGCAGTCCAGCGCCACGCCGACCCGCATGGCGGCCGAGGGCTGCGCCGGGTCCACCATCACCATCGGCAGGCCGGTTTGCGGGTGGTGCGCCGGGTCAGGCAGGCGGTCGCCAGCGCCCATTCCGATGGCCAGGGCCAGGCGGACCGGGGCGGTGTAGGGCAGGCGCAGGATGCCCAGGCCGCGCACCTCCAGCAAACCAGCCAAGGCCCCTGGAGGACGGGCATGGTTGTCCTCCACCTCGACCTGGTCGTCAGCGACGAGGGTGAAATGGTGGTCGAGGAGGCGCAGCAGCAGGTCGGATTTCCCCGACCCTGGCGGCCCCAAAAGCAGTACGCCATGCCCGTCCCGGGCGGCGCAGCTGGCGTGAATGTGCATAAGAACCGTGTTGTGGCGCGGTTCTGCATCAAAGGGAAGCATCTTGTGATCGGGGGATCGTAGGAAATTGGTTTCACGTGAAACGAAAGATTGCTGGCCGTCTTCCGTTCCACCCGGGAGTGGACCGGGGCGAGCGTGCACGGCTGTGGAGCGGACCCAGCCACCCCTTCTGTCCAACCAAGACCTGCTCCCCCTGGCACATTGATTGCTTGCCCTATCCCACATTCTCGCGGAACAATCGCCCTGCCGGACCCGCGCCCATGAAGGAACAGGAAACGCCGATGACCCGCATGAAATTTGTGTCGCTGCTCGGGGCAGCCGCCCTGCTCGCCGCCGGCCTCGTGCCGGCGCCCGCCGCCGCCAAGGAGTGGACCGCCATACGCTTCGGCATGGACGCCACCTACCCGCCGTGGGAGAGCGTGGACCCCAGCGGCAAGATCGTCGGCTTCGAGGTGGACTACGCCAACGCCCTGTGCGCCAAGATGAAGGTCACCTGCACCTTCCAGAACCAGGACTGGGATGGCGTCATCCCGGCGCTGCTGTCCGGCAAGTTCGACGTCATCTTCTCCAGCATGAACATGACCCCGGCCCGCTCACAGAGGGTCCTGTTCTCCGATATGTACTACGCGACCATGCCGGTCTGGGTGGCGGGATCCGCGATCAAGGGCGACGACATCGCGCCCGCCGCGATCAAGGGCAAGACAGTCGGCGCTCAATCCTCCACCATCTATGCCAACTACCTGGAGAAGTACTATCCAGGGATCGAGGTGAAGCTCTACCCCGGCGGTGACGAGCCGTTCCTGGACCTCGCCAACGGCCGCATAGACTACGTGGCCAGCGACATCCTGGTAGCGCAGAGGTTCATAGAGAAGAACCCAGGCTGCTGCCGCGTGGTGAAGGAAATCCCGCGCACCCCCGACATCTTCGGCCCTGGCGTCGGCGCCGCCTTCCGTCCCGACGACAAGGACCTCGCCGCCATGTTCAACAAGGCCATCGCCGAGGCCGACGCAGACGGCACCTACAAGAAGATCGCCGACAAGTACTTCACCATCAACATACGCGGGAAGTAGCGGCAGAGGCGCCCGGTGCCGGGCTTCGGGTTGCTGTTCGGCGCCAACGGCTGGGCGCCCCTGCTACTGCAGGGCGCGCTCATCACCGTGCTGCTCAGCCTGGCGACGGTCCCGTTCGGGTTCGGCGGCGGCCTGGCGCTGGCGCTGCTCAAGCTGTCGCGCAGCCGCCTGATCCGGGCGTTCTGCGCCGCCTACACCACCTTCTTCCGCGGCATCCCCGACCTGCTGTCCCTGTTCATCGTCTACTTCGGCCTGCAAGCCCTGCTGAACTGGGCTTCGGCGCACCTGGGCGACGGCTGGAGGATCGACATGAATGCCTTCGTCGCCGGCGTCATCGCGCTCTCGGTCGTCGTCGCCGCCTACAGCAGCGAGGTTTGGGTGTCGTCGCTGCAGGCGGTTCCGCCGGGCCAGGCAGAGGCCGCGCGCTCCCTGGGCCTGAACCGGCGCCAGGTGTTCGGCCTGGTGGTGCTGCCGCAACTCGGCCGGGTCGCCCTGCCCGGCCTGGGCAACATCTGGACCATCCTGGTCAAGGACACCTCCCTGATCTCGACGCTTGCGGTGATGGACCTGCTGCGCGCCGCGTCGGAGGCCAGCCGGGCCACATCCCGCCCGCTGCTGTTCTACACGGCGGCGGCCGGGGTGTATTTGCTGTTCAGCATCCTCTCCAGCATCGGCCAGGCCGCGCTGGAGCGCCGGGCCAACCAGGGTTACACCGGTGATGGCCGCCGCGTGCAGGGCCTTGCCTAGTGCTGACGAATATCCTGGGCGCGGTGCTCGACCTCGACCTGCTGCAAACCTGGGGGATGCGGCTGCTATCCGGGCTGCAGATCACTGCCGAGGTCGTGGTGCTGGCCTGCAGCATGGGCTTCATGCTGGCCTACCCCCTGGCGCGGGCGCGCATGTCGCAGCGACGCTTCATCGCCTGGCCGGCGCTGGCCTATGTCACTTTCTTCCGCGGCACGCCCCTGCTGTGCCAGCTCTACATCGTGTATTATGGCGCAGGCGAGGTGCGTCCGTTCCTCACATCCGTGAACCTGTGGTGGTTCTTCCGCGACAGCTTCTACTGCTGCCTGTTCGCCTTTACGCTCAACACCGCAGCCTACCAGGCCGAGATCCTGCGCGGCGCCATCCTGAGCGTGCCGCGCGGCCAGATCGAGGCCGCGCGCGCCCTGGGACTGTCACCCTACCGAATGCTGCGCCATGTGGTCGGCCCGCAGGCGCTGCTGGTGGCGTTGCGCCCGCTGGGCAACGAGCTGATCAGCATCGTCAAAGCCAGCGCGCTCGCCGCCATCGTGACCCTGCTGGACCTGATGGGCCAGACCCGGTTCATCTTCGCCCGGACCTTCGACTTCACGATCTACCTGTATGCCGCGCTGATCTACCTGGCGATCACCGAGGCGATCAGCCGGCTATGGAACCGCATGGAGCGTGGCTTGTCCCGCCACCTAGCGCCGGTGGCTGGCGCCCGTGCCGTTGCCGCCGCTGCAAGACCCCGGCCAGGTTCAGCGCGGCCAGCCGCCGAAGCCGCCCTGGACGGCGCATCCAGCCCGGCCTGGCTGGCAAAATCGGGATCGGGAAGAGGATAGCCCAGGCCTGCCCGCCACCGATTCTCACAGGGCCCGCTCATGCACCCGCGCCTTCTTCGCCGCTCCGCGCAACCGGCCCGCACCCTCCACCGCCAGCGCCGCAGCGGCCAGGGCGGCGCCGAACCCGCATACTCCGGGCCATCCCGCCAGCCCCCATGCCAGCGTCGCCCCGGCCGATCCCGACGCACCGCCGATGAACATGCCGGTCACGAAAACCGTGTTGAGCCGGTTGCGCGCCGCCGGCTGCAAGGCGAACACCACGTGCTGGTTGGACACCAGGGCGCTTTGCACCCCGAAATCCAGCACCACGACGCCCAGCACCAGCCCCGGCAACGCGCCCCACAGCCCGAACAGCAGCCAGGACAGCAGGGTCAGCAACGCCCCGATGCCCACCACCAGCGCCGGGCCGCGCCGGTCGGCGATGCGGCCCGCCACCGGCGCCGCCAGCACGCCTGCCGCGCCCACCACGCCGAACAGCCCCGCCACATCAGCGCCGAGATGGAACCGCGGCTCCTGCAGGTGCAGCGCCAGCACGGTCCAGAATACGGAGAACGACCCGAACAGCAGCGCCTGCACCACCGTCGCCCGGCGCAGCCCGGCCTCCCGCCGCCACAGGCTGATTACCGACGCAAGCGCCGCGCCATAGCCCATCGTCAAGTGCGGATGGTTGCGCGGCAGCAGAGCCGCCATCACCACCCCAGCCCCGAGCGCCAACGGCACCGCCAGCCAAAACATCTCCCGCCAGCCCAGGTGGATGGCTACGAAGCCGGCGAGCGTCCGGCTGAGCAGGATGCCGCACAGCACTCCGGCCGTGACCGTCCCGACCGTCTTGCCGCGGCTGGCAGGATGCGCCAGGGCGGCGGCGAACGGCACCACCTGCTGCGCCACCGTCGCACATGCGCCCAGCGCCAGCGACGCCAGCATCACCAGCCCCGCAGAGGGCGCAAGCGCCACCAGGGCCAGCGCGACGGCGAGCAGCACGAACTGCACGATGATGATGCGCCGCCGGTCCATGAGGTCCCCGAGAGGCACCAGCAGGAACAGCCCGGCGGCATAGCCGAGCTGGGTTGCCGTCGGGACCAGCCCCGTCATGCCTGGGCCGCCGCCAGGGCCGGCAAGGTCCCGCTCCATGATCCCCAGCATCGGCTGGCAATAGTACATGTTGGCGACTGCGATCCCGGCTGCGGCGGCCATCACCAGGGTCAATCCGCGGCTGATCGGCGCTGCAGGTCCCTCACCGGCCGGATCGGTCATCTTGCAAGTCCTTTGAAGGTTGGGAACGGTCGGCAGGCTGCCATGCCAGACTGGCGCCAGCGCCGATGCCTCGGCCGGGCAGCGGCCTTGCACCGAAGCAGGCGCCGGGCCAGCGCTTGAGATTGCGTCGCCCTAACGGCCCCGCACCCCGGCCGTTCCTGTCATCGCCCGACGAACATGGGCATGCCGGCCTCCGCCGGACGGCTTGGCCGCTTACGCGCCGCTTCGTCCGCATGTCGGCCCGTTCTTCACAACGAGATGCAGGGCCTGCCGCACGCCACGTCTTTGAGAGCGGACGCGGCGCCAGCCTGGCACGGACGTTGCCTGTTCCCAGGCCTGCCATCCCCGCGATGGCGCCTCCAGCCAAGGCGAGCCTCCGCATGCCAGACCTTTTCAGCCCCTACACCCTCAAGGGCGTCACGCTTCGCAACCGGATCGCGATGTCGCCGATGACCATGTATCGCTCCACCGACGGCCTGATGAACGACTTCCACGTCATGCTGATGGGGTCGCGCGCCGCCGGCGGCTTCGGCCTGGTGTTCCCCGAGCAGTTGGCGATCACCCCCGATGGACGCACCGGCACCCACTGCGCCGGCATCTGGGACGACGCGCAGGTAGACGGCCTGCGGCGCGTGACAGCCATCATCAGGGACATGGGCGCCGTGCCCGGCATCCAGCTCGGCCACACCGGCCGCAAGGGCAGCGAGCTGAAGCCGTGGGAGGGCAAGCTGCAACTGCCGCCCGACCACCCCGACGGCTGGCAGGTGCGCGGCCCCTCGGCGATCACCTATGGCGGGCGTTACACCTACCCCGTCCAGGCCCTCACGGTAGCCGAGATCAAGGAGCTGCACCGCAGCTACGCCCGGGCGGCGCAGCGGGCGCTGGACGCCGGGTTCGAGTGGCTGGAGATGCACTTCGCCCACGGCTACCTGGGCGCAAGCTTCTTCTCGCCGCTGGCGAACCAGCGAACGGACGAATATGGCGGCAGCCTGGAGAACCGCATCCGCTTTCACCGGCAGGCGCTGGACGCGGTGCGCGCGGTGTGGCCGGAACGGCTGCCGCTGACGATGCGCCTGGGATCGGACGACTTCCACGAGCATGGCGTGCGGTTCGACGACGCGGTGTGGGCGGTGGGCGCCTTGAAGGAACACGGGCTGGACCTGGCCGACCTCAGCCGGTGGTGTCGCGTAGGTGGTGGAATCGGGTGGTGGCGTAGTCTCCGGTTCGTTGCAACGAGCCATGCCGGCGTTTGAGCACCGGCGGAGACCACGCCATGGAACAGGGTAGCACGACGAGCGAA
>JAABUQ010002819.1_pt1 | contig 33399 bp, 38 predicted proteins | sample 5560001 | NCBI WGS metagenome assembly JAABUQ01 (sample SAMN10711888, study PRJNA513371) | rock metagenome | isolation source: Antarctica rocks | place: Antarctica: Victoria Land, Finger Mt nord | collected 2015-12-18
CCCTGTTAGGGAAGGGCCAGAGAGACCGTCTCTTGATAAGGGTCCCTCGCTAGGACGCAATGCCACGGAGAACAATTTGAAGCCCTTCCCTAACAGGGGCCTTCCAGGGAGCCAGTGCTGAGGGAGCGACACTGAGGCAGGATGCCGCAAGTGCCAGGAACGAGCGGGAGGGGTTCTTAATTCCCCCTTTTCTGCTATAATAAAGGGATCAACTAAAGATAAACTTGCGAACAGGTGTACGATGGCTGACTCTTATAAAAACCTGACCCCCATGCTGCGCCAGTATTTCGACATCAAGGCCGAGCGCCCTGATGTCGTTTTGCTGATGCGGGTCGGGGACTTTTACGAAGCTTACGGGGAAGACGCCGAGATTATCGCGCGGGAACTGGAAATCACACTGACAGGACGCGAGCTGACCGACGCGCGGGTTCCGATGGCCGGCGTCCCCCATCACGCGCTGGACCGGTATGTCGCCCGGCTTATCGGCAAAGGCTACAAAGTTGCGGTTTGCGATCAGGTGGAAGACCCGAAGCTCGCCAAAGGGCTGGTCAAGCGCAAAGTGACGCGGGTGCTGACCCCCGGCACGATACTCGAAGACGCCATGCTTGATGCCAAGACCAACAATTATTTGGTGGCGGCGATTACCGGCGCGAAAGTGCCGAGCGGGGTCGGGGTCGTAGACGTGTCTACGGGCGAGTTCCTCGCCACAGAGATGCCCTGCGATGCCGGGCCGGACAAAGTGGTGGAAGAGATCATGCGCCTCCAGCCCGCCGAGTGTTTGCTGCTGCCGGGCATGGAAGAGCTGGGCGATGCGATCAAAGCGGTGTCTAAAACCGTCGTGACGTTCCACCAGCCCGCCGAAACGCGAAAGTCTTCACGGCAAACGCTGCTGGACCATTTCGGGACGCCGTCCCTGCGCGGCTACGGCGCGGAGCAGATGACATCGGGCCTCGACGCCGCCGCGCTGGTTTTAGACTATGTCAAGCAGACCCACGGCAGCGCCGCCGGGCATATCCGGGGGCTGGCGACATACTCTACCGAGAACTACATGGTGCTGGACGCGGCGGCCCGGCGCAACTTGGAGCTGACCCATTCGCTGGCCGACGGTGCAAAGAGCAAAAGCCTTGTCTCAATTTTAGACCGCACGGTGACGCCGCTCGGCGGGCGCTTGCTGCGAAAATGGTTTGACCAGCCACTGCTCGCTTTAGATAAGATTCATAACCGGCAGAGTGCGGTCGCCGAAGCCGCAAGCGACGCTCTTCTGCGCGGCGACCTGCGCGACGCGCTCCGCCGCATCGCCGATTTGGAGCGTCTGACCGCCCGCATCTGTTCGGGAGCCGCGAACGCCCGCGATTTAATTGCGCTCAAGCAGTCTTTGCAGGCGCTTCCCGCCGTAGCCTCGGCGCTCCAACGTGCCCCGGAAGGCGGAGCGCTCGCTCCCATGCGGGCCGTGGTCGCCGACCCGCCCCAAGAGTTGACAGACCTGCTTGAAACCGCCATTCGGCCGGAGCCGCCGATGCTGCTCCGGGAAGGCGGACTGATCCAGGACGGCTTCAATGCCGAGCTTGACGCCCTGCGCGAGCTGCGCTCCGGCGGCAAGTCGTTTATCGCCGGGATTGAGGAAGCCGAGCGGGAGCGCACGGGCCTCAAATCGCTCAAAGTCGGCTTTAACAATGTCTTCGGCTATTATATTGAGATCACAAAAGCGGGGTCGGGCGTTGCCGTGCCGCCGGAATACACGCGCAAGCAGACCACCGCAAACGCCGAGCGGTATATTACGCCTGCGCTGAAAGAATACGAAGCGCAGGTGCTGGGGGCGGAAGAAAAGATCGTTGAGCTGGAATACACGCTGTTCGGCCAGATCCGGGACCAGATCGCCGACAAGTATACGAACCAGATATTAAAGCTCGCCAAAGTGCTGGCGCGGCTGGACGTGTTCGGCGGGCTGGCGGAAGCCGCGCTCGCAGGCCGCTTTGTCCGGCCCGACGTCCATGACGGCGACACGCTGGAGATCAAGGCGGGCCGGCATCCGGTCGTCGAGTCTCTGCAAAGCGGAACGCTGTTTGTGCCGAACGATACCTATCTGGACGCCGAGGAAACGCGCCTGCATATTATCACCGGGCCGAACTCGGCGGGCAAGAGTACCTATCTCCGCCAAGTGGCTTTGATTGTCCTGCTGGCTCAAATCGGCTCGTTTGTCCCCGCCGACTCGGCCTCCATCGGCCTGGTAGACCGCATCTTTACCCGTGTCGGGGCGCATGACGATTTGGCAAGCGGCCAAAGTACGTTCATGGTCGAGATGAACGAGACCGCCAACATCCTGAACAACGCCACTCCCCGCTCTTTAGTGATCCTAGACGAAGTCGGGCGCGGCACGTCCACCTATGACGGCCTCGCGCTGGCCTGGGCTATCACCGAGTACCTGCACGCCGCCGGGGTCAAGACGCTGTTTGCGACCCATTACCACCACCTGAACGAGCTGGAAAAAACAGCGGCGGGGGTCAAGAACTTCCGCGTCGCCGTGAAAGAGCAGGGCGACCACATTGTCTGGCTGCGGAAGATCATGCCCGGCGGCACCGACAAAAGCTACGGCATTCAAGTCGCAAAGCTCGCGGGGGTTCCCGAACCCGTCTTGAAACGCGCCCGCGAAGTCCTGCAAACTTTGGAAAGCATGGGCAAAGGCGACGGCCCCGCCGCGCTTCTCGCCGCCCGCACCCAGCGCCTGCAAACCACACTGTTTGAGGCCGAGCGCCACCCGGTTTTAGATGAGCTGGAAGCCTTAGATTTAGGCACGCTGTCCCCGATTGAAGCCCTGACCAAGCTCTATGACTTACAACGCAAGCTCGGCCCCTAAACTTGGTATGATGAGACTACAGGAGAACGCGATGGAACCAGTCACTTTGGAACAGATGACTCTAGAACGCGCCGTCGAGGTCGTCCGCGCCCTCACACCCGACGAGCAGCAGCAGTTACGTCGGATGATGGACTTGTGGCAAACGCCGCAGCCGGTGGAAACATCGCGCGAACAGGAGCGCCGTTTTGCAGAGCATTTGCTGGCAAAAGGCATGATTACGCATATCCCGGAACGTTACCAGGAAGGTTACGTTCCGAAAGATGAAGACGCGCGGCATTCTCCTATTGTCATTCAAGGGGAGCCTCTGTCCGAAACAATAATCCGGGAGCGGCGCTGATGGCGGTTTATTTTCTGGAAACCAGCGCTTTGGTCAAGCGCTATGCTCAAGAAACAGGAACCACTTGGGTGCAGGCGCTGGCGGCTTCACAGGACAATGTTCTTTACGTCGCGCAGGTTGCCGGGGTGGAAGCGGTCGCAGCGCTGACATTGCGAGCAAGGCGCGGCAGCATGACAGCAGTGGAAGCCTCTCACGCTGTCACTGATTTGCGCCGGGATTTTTTAACCGACTACGCGCAGGTTCAGATTAATGAGACTGTCTTGATGCGGGCGATGGACCTCATCGAGAGGTACGGCCTGCGCGGCTATGACTCTCTTCAGCTCGCTTCAGCGGTTCAAATCGCCGTTGAGCGCACAGCCCAAGCGCTGGGCGCACCCGTTGTGGTCTGCGCCGACGCCCAGCTAAACGCCGCCGCGACCGCCGAAGGGTTAGCCGTGGACAATCCGAACGCGCATCCCTAGATCACACGTCACTCTGTCATACTCAAACCTCTGTCATGTACCAGAAAGGCTTGCCCACGCGCCTCGCTTCCTGCCTGTTTTTCCTGCTTGTCTGTCTCTGCGCCCTGCTGCCTAGTCCGTCAGTCCGGGCGGGCGGTACGCCGCACAAAGCCGTAGCCGGGCCGTTCACCCTGAGCCGCGACAGCGGCACGCCTTTAGTGGATGTCGCGTTCAGCAACGGGAAGACCGGGCTGTTTATGATTGATACGGGGTCTTACGACTGCCTGATGACACCCTCTGCCGCAAAGCGTCTGGGACTGAAACAAGAAAGCGACATGCTGACCGTTCCTACCGTGCATGTCCGCGATCTGCGAATTGGACGGCTGCAAGTGTCCGACATCACATTTCGGGTTGCTTCCGGCGAGGTGGCGACAGAGAACGGCAGGCCGGTGGACGGTCTGATCGGCGGCACGCTGCTTTCGCGGTTCGCGCTGCTTTTGGATTACCCACACCGCACGCTTTCCTGGGTGTATCCCGGAGACTTAGACGACGCCACCGTCACCGAGCTGGGCCTTGACCCGAAAAGCGCTCTCGGCTTGCATCAAGAAGAATACTTAGGTCTGAGCTTCAAGGTCAACCATTATTCGACTCGTGTTCAGCTTCAAGGGAATGGCCAAAAAGGCGCGGAAGAGATGTTCTTTGACACCGGATCGCCGATGACGTCGCTGTCTGCGGAGACCGCGCGGCGGATGAAGCTGGTTTCCACCGGATCGGAGACGTTTCAGTTCGTGTTTCAATCTCCCGACTCTGCTTACCGAAGCGCGGTACCATCGCTCCAAATCGGTCCGCAAACATTCACCGATGTGTCGTTGATTTACCCTACTCATCCTAACAGTTACATGGTGCCGCTTATTGGAGCCAATATACTGGGTGGCTGCGTTGTTTTATTCGACTTCGGGCCGCACCGCTGCTTCCTTCAGCCGCGCCTCCCCGGCCTGACCGCCGACCCGCTCCCACCCCTCGACAGCCGCCGGATCGACTGGGAACGGTTGCGAAATGCGCCGGAGCCGCTTGGATTCGAGGAAGCCGTTTCCGGGGTACTCTTCCCGGAAGCGCTGGAAAATGCGCCACTGGCGATTGCCCGGCTGCGGACGTCTCCCACGGGTGAAACGGAAACCGCCGAACATCACGAGACTGCCGAACATCACGAGACTGCCGGACCCTACGCGCGGCTGGGAATACTGCTGCGTAACAGCGAAGACGAAACCGACGCGAAAAAAGTGTTCGGCGAGGCGGTTCGCCTGCGCCGTGCCGAGGCCGACGCGCACCCGGAAGACCCCGTTCGGGCCGCGCGGTGGTCGGATGCCCTGGTTGAGTCCGGGCAGGAAGAAGCTGCCTTGACCGCCGCTGAGAAGAACGCCGCCAAGTGGCCCGCGTCGCCGGTGATTTTACGCGCTTTGGGAGCGGCTCAGGAAACACGTGCGGCGTTTCTTTTATTTGGCGGCGAGCTAAAGACAAAGACGGACGATGAGGCGCTTGATCCGTTCCTGGACCCTGCCGCAAAACCCGTCAAGCCCGATCCGCTGCGGGTGCAGCAGATTGCTCTGCTCCGGCAGCAGGCACGGGAGAACTACGGGAAGGCAGTAGCACTTGCGCCGCTGGACCCAGAAAGCTACAGCCGCCGCGCCCGCTTCTGGCTGCTGGACCGGCTGCTGCTGATGCAGATGGACCAGTTCAAGATTAAAGGCCAGTTGCCGTCTGCTGAGTCGGCGCTGGCCGCCGAGATGGCAGATTACCGGGTCGAGGCCCGGCTGCGGCCGAATGACGCGGCTGTTCTTCGGCGCATCATCCGGCTGGACACCGCACGGCCGGAATTTCACAACAATGGCTGGTTTCGGAAGCAGCTTCGTGGCACGGGCCAGGAAACCGAGCTTCAAGGGGACGAGCCGCTGACAGCGAAAGCCGCGCTGGACCGGCTGACTGTGCTGTCGGGGAGCGCCGACAAGATGGCGGCGGCCGCCGCGCTGGAAGCGCTTGGTCAGGCGCAGGCGGATACGGATGATTCGGCGGCGGAGGCGACCTTGCGGAAGGCACTGGCGCAGGACCCTGCCCGGTCCGGCGCATTGGCATTCCTGGCCGCGCGGCTGATCGCGGACAATCGCCTGAGCGCCCTCGGCGACATGCTGCTGAAGCAGATTGATAAAGCCCCTACCCCGGCCTCGTGCCTGCTTCTTTCGGAGACGCTGTCTGCCGTGGGCCAGTCGGCGACCGCTGAGGAAGAAGCGCGGGAAGCGCTTAAAGGTCTGCCGGACAGCCCGGAAGTCAACATGGCGCTGGCCCGGCTGCTGCTGGCCCGGAGCGGCGACGACCCTTCCGTGCTGCCGGAAGCCGGCGCGTGTCTGACGAAAGCCGAGACCGGCTTCGGCAAGTTTACGCCGCCCCGGCAGAAAGCCGCTTTTCAGACTCTGCACGCAGTCTGGCTGGCGCTCTCCGGCGACCCGGCGGGCGCACGCACCCAGCTTCTCCTCACAGTGCAGACCCAGCCTACCTGCACCCAGGCCCGCGAGGCCCTGTACGCCCTCTCGGTCCCGCCCGCCACACATTGAAAAGGTCTGCCAAAAAAGCAGGTAAACTATGGAGCGATTAAGCTACGAAGAAAGTTACCGACGGCTTCAAGAGCGCGGGCATTTTCCCGAAAAAGCTGTGCTGCCGCAGCCCAAACGGATGCCGACTATTCAAGACGATAGCCCACTTGGCATGACTTGGTTCCGCACATTTGTTGGCGAAGACGAGCCGGGGCTGGTCGAAGACATCGAAAACATGACACTGCCGCGCACATTCTTCGGCAGGACGGAAGTGCAGCAGGCGTCGTTCAAGCACACTGATCTCTCCGAGTCGTGCCTGTGCTGGTGTGACTTTACGGACGTAGATTTCACGAAAGCCGACTTGTCCCGTGCAGACCTCAGAGCCTCGACTTATGTCAATGTGCTGTTTGTTCGGGCCGATCTCTCCGGGGCCGATTTGCGCCGGTTCACTTATGAACAGTGCGATTTTTCTCACGCGGTCATGCAGGGGGCAAAGCTGACGCGGGATCAGGCGGACGGCTTAGGCTTCTCCGATGAGCAGCGTTCGAAAATCGCCTGGCAGGAAGAGGACGGCGAAGAGCCGGACGGTGGGTAAAATAAACCTGTAAAGCGAGAACCCAATGATTACTAAAACCCGTGCGACACTGGAAGACTTGTACGCTGTGCCTGGCAAAGCGGAGTTAGTGAATGGAGAACTGATACTGATGAGTCCAACCGGCGGAATACCTGGCTTTGCGGGTGATGAGATATTCTTCAGCCTTCGCTCCTATGTCCGAATGACCAATTTTGGCCGCGCTGTCGGTGACAACAAAGGCTTTTTGACCGACTTGCCGCACCGGAAGTCGTTTAGCCCTGATGCCGCGTTCTACTTAGGGCCACCGGCAAGTATGAAGTTCTTCCCTGATGTGCCAACATTTGCCGCCGAGGTTCGCAGTGAGAATGACTACGGCCCGAAAGCGGAGCAGGACATGGCGGAGAAACGTGCGGATTATTTTGCGGCGGGCTGCAAAGTGGTTTGGGATGTGGACCTGCTGAGCACCGATGTCGTAAGCGTCTACCATGCCGAGGCTCCCGACAATCCGGCAGTTTACAAGCGCGGCGACCTCGCAGACGCTGAGCCTGCGGTGCCGGGCTGGAAGATGGCTGTAGACGATTTGTTTGAGTAAGACAAACCGGGTACAATTCCATCAGCAGAATTCACGAGTAAACAAACGGGAGAACACAGACGATGGCACAAAATCTGAGTGCGCCCTGGCAGGTCAAAGATGAGCTAATCGAGCAGCCGAGCTGGGGCGGGCGCTATATTGTAAACTTGAAAGGGCTGTCGGACGACGCCGCATGGGCGGATAAGAAAGTCGGGCAGTCGTATGAGATGGCGAAAGCGTCCACACTGCTTGACCCGGACGGCGGCCAGGAAGTCGCGCTCCATGCGCTGATTGCAAGCGACCCGGCAGGCGTTCTGGGGCAGAAGGTGCTGGATAAGTTTGGGGCCGATTTGTCGCTTTTGATCAAGCTGACCCAGGCTAAAGGCAACTCGTTTCAGGTGCATCTGCCGGAAGGGCAAACTTTAGGCCATTGGGTTCCTAAACCCGAAGCCTGGTTTTATCTCGCGCCGGGCCTCTACACGTTCGGCCTGAAGGCCGGCACCGATTTTGAGGCGTACTCGCGGGTCCTGCACACGATAGATGACGAGATGGGCCGGTTAAGCCGCGAAGTGTCGTCGGGCCGGTTCACGGTAGACGAGGCGCGGGCGCAGGCGTCGGAGCGGATCAAGATTTTGGACCCGTTTGCGTATGTCAATTTGGTGGAGGCGCAGACCGACGATGTAATTGACCTCACGGCGGGCGGCATCCATCACTCGTGGGAAGACGACAATGTCCGCTTTCCCGACGGCAATCTGGTTTACGAAGTGCAGGTGGATGTTCCCGACGACAAGTGCTCCATGCGCGGCTTTGACAAGGGCAAGATTTTGGATGACGGCAGCCTGCGCTCAACCCATGTCAAAGATTACCTGGCGACAATCAATCAGGACGCCGCGCACAACCAGTTGTCCCAGCATATCCGCAAGCCGGAAGTGGTCAGCGCGGCGAACGGCGCGAAGACCGAGTCACTGTTCCGCACGGCGCACTTCAACACCGACCGTGTGACAATCACCGCTGGGTCCTCACTCGACCAGTCTTTGGCCGATGGCTTCCATCACGTCTTTGTCCATGCAGGCACCGCCACTGTCGGCGGGCAGACGCTCTTGCAAGGCCGCTCGTATGTCTTCCCGGCAGTGATGGGGAGTTATACGCTGACCGCTGGCGACAAAGACGCCGTGCTGCTGAAGACCTATCTGCCGGTGTAAGATGCCCCCTAGCCCCCAATAATGGGGAACCGGAAGCATACGCGGCCCATCTGGATTTCTTGTCCGGTTCCCCCATTATTGGGGGCTAGGGGGACTTCTCAAATCATCATGCCCACCACACAAACCCTGCTCGATCCCCAGTTCCTGAAAAAGCTGGAAGCGCTCAGCGTTATTTCCAAGCGCGTCTTTGCCGGCCAGTCCAAAGGCGAGCGGCGGTCACTCAAACGCGGCTCGTCAGTGGAGTTCGCCGACTTCCGGGAGTACGCCCACGGCGACGACCTGCGCTATGTGGACTGGAAAGCCTACGGACGGCTCGAAAAGCTGTTCCTAAAACTCTTCGTCGAAGAAGAAGACCTTTCTATTCACCTTCTGGTGGACACCAGCGAAAGCATGAGTTTCGGCAGCCCGCTCTCGAAAGCCGACTACGCCCGGCGCATCGCCGCCGCGCTCGGCTATGTCGCGCTGTCTGAGTACGACCGCGTTCTGCTGGCGTCGTTCAGCAGCGGCATCAATGCGCGGATGCCGCCGCTCCGGGGCAAGCCCGGCGTCTTTCCGTTCTTTCAGTTCTTAGAGACAAAGCTGCCGGTGGGCGGCGGGACGAAGTTCGGCACCGCCCTGTCCCAGTACGCCGCTCAGGCAAAGAACGTCGGCATTGCGATTATCCTGTCGGACTTCTTTGACGCGACCCATGTTCAGGGCATCCGCGCCCTTTTGTCCCGCCGGTTCCAGGTCGTGCTGATGCATGTGTTGGACGAAGAAGAGCTGCATCCGACACTCACCGGCGATCTGCGCTTAGTAGACTCCGAGACAGGCTTGGCGCGAGAAGTCAGCATTTCGCCCCAGCTCCTCGCCGAGTACGAAACGCAGGTCAAGACCTTTTGCGACGGCTTACAGCAGATGGCCGCAAAGTTCAACTTAGATTATGTGCTGGCATCCACCGCCGTGCCGTTTGAGGATGTCGTGTTGAAATCCCTGCGCGGACGCGGCCTCGTGCGGTGAGGCTTCCAGGCAGGTATAGAAGCTCACAGGCAGGTATAATGGGAGCATGACGGCGAAAGTCTGCCCGCGCTGCGGCTGCCAATACGAGAACTTCAAGTCCACGACCTGCCCGCAGTGCTTCGCCATCCTTGTCGCGGTAGACGAAGCGACGGCGGAAGAATTGTCGGCGGCGCGGGCGGAAGTGGAGCGGTCGGAAGAGTTCCAAGAGACGAAGATTGCCGACGATGAGCGGTTTCGCCAGCAGTCGTTCGGCGCGTGCCTCGGCATCGCCGCGCTGACGCTGGTGACGCTGATTGTCGCGGTGGTTCTGCTGGTCTCGGCGGCGCACCACCGGGCAGCGCATCAAGCGAGTGTCACTGTCGCGAAAGCGGCTGTCGCGAAAGAAGAGCCGCTGACGACGCTTCCCGTGGCGGCGGCGGCGCCCAGTGAAGTCCTGCCGCCGGACATCGCGCCATTCTCGCGGCAAACGGCAGACGCAAGCATAGTGCTGACGGGAACCCTGACGCCGCTGTTTCACGGTGTTTATCAAACGCCCGCGCGGAAGCTGCTGGACGTGTACGCCTTGCCGGCAGGCCGTCCGACGTCCGAGCAGAACGAGTTCCGTTTGGGCATGACCGTCGCCAGCCAGATTGGCGGCCAGCGCCCGACACTGTTCTTTGCCACCGAATACTGGCACTTCGCCGTTCTTGCCGCCCCCGGCGACACCGGAACCCCTACGATGTTCCGGGATGCACTGGCCGCGCATTTTGGGTATACTGGCGTCAGCATGTCGAGAGACAACCACCCATGAACAAAACCTTAACAACTCTGCTGTGGACCGGCGCGGGCGCGGCGGCGATTGCGGCGGCAAACAATGCTGTCTTTGCTGGGGCGGATGCGCTCGGCAATACGCTCGGCGGCGACGCTCGCTTTTGGCCCGGCCCTTACGGCGATGTCTTTTACACGAAGCAAGGCAAAGGCAAGCCGGTCGTCCTGCTGCACGGGATTTACGCGGGCGCGTCGGGCTATGAATGGCGCAAGAACTTTGATGCGCTGTCTGAGCATGAAATGGTTTATGCCCCGGACTGGCTCGGCTTCGGGCTGTCGGACAAGCCGCGCATCAAGTACACGGCTGCCCAGTATATCGAGCAGCTCACCCAGTTCCTTGCCGAAGTGGTAAAAGAGCCGTGTACGGTAGTCGCGTCGTCGCTTGCAACCGCCTATGCCGTGCAGGTGGCCGCCGACCGGCCGGAGCTGATTGACATGCTTGTTTTGATCTGTCCGACGGGCTTTCGGCATCTCGCCAAAGCGCCGGATGCCCGGACGGAAGCAATTTATCAGCTTACGCATGTGCCGCTCTTAGGAACGACCCTGCATAACAGCGTCACCTCGATGGCGAGCCTGCGCTATTACTTAATGAACCAGACCTATTTCGACCCGTCGTATGTAGATGACGCGCTTCTCACGCACTACTTCACCGCCGCTCATCAGTACGGAGCGCAGAATGCCCCGCCGTCGTTCTACAGCGGCTACCTGAACCACAGTGTCGCCGACGCTTTTCCGAAGCTGACCCAAGCGGCTGTGCAGATTGTTTGGGGCCGGGAAGCGCGGCTGACCCCGCTGTCCGATGCCGAAGCATTTTTGGCGGCCAATTCCCGCGCAGAGCTGACCGTTTTTGACAAAAGCGGCCTGCTGCCGCACGACGAGCAGGCACAGGCGTTCAACCGCCTTGTCGTGGCGGCGCTTGCCACCGACCGATCGCCCCGCGTCTCACCGACCCTTGAAGGAGCATAAGATGGCACAGAGTAACGGAAACGCGCAAAGAAGTACGCAGAAAGACAATTCGCCGCGCAAGCCGCCGGTCCCGCTGACACTGGTAGACCAGAGCGATGAGTTTGACGAAGAGGAAGAAACCTATATTGTCGTCGGCGAGGCCGGCGAAGATGTCGCGTTTGAGGTGTGCGAGGATTTAGAAATCGCGCTCGGCGTCCGGGAAGCCATGCTTGAAGACGGCTTCGCGGTCAAGATGTACCAGGCTGTCGAGATTGAGGTCGTCGCCGACGACGAAGCCCCGGTCCGGCCCGACGGCGCGGCGTAGACACAGCAGCGCTACTCGCCCGGTGTCGCGGGCGCTTCCGGCGCGTCGGGCGGGGCGACGCGGCCAAGCTTGATTGGATTGGGGGAGACCAGCAGCGGCCAGCAGGGGGCGGGGGCCGGCTCTTTGTCCGGCGTCAGTGTCAGATGCTCGCTGTCGTAGCTCACGGTGTAAGCCGCCGTGGCATGGTACCAGGGCGCGTGGGAGAATGTTTCGAGCGGCAGGGGACGGCCATTGATGCTGAGGCTGGCGCAGGTCACGGCGACGTGGTTCCCCTGCCGGCTGAAGCTCCCCTTGCCGCCGATCGCGCCAGTCGGGAACGTGATCACAATGCCGCAGACGTTATGCGGCAGGAAAAATAGCGCGGTCTTGAATCTCTGCTGGTAAGGTCGCCCGGAGGCATCGTTCCAGACAACTGTGCCGACCCATTTGCCGTCAAGCGTCGCCGGCGCTTCCGGGGTGCGGGCCTGGCGCATGAAAAGCAGCGCACCGATTAAAAGAAGGCAGACAACGGCGGCAAGAGCCAGGTATCGATAGCGGGTAAGGAGTTTCACGAATGACGTTATAAAACCATGTCTGACAAGGCATGGTTTTTTACTGCCCTTCCTCCCACCCCGACCAGTCGCCGACATACAGCACTTCTTCTTCCAGCGTCACGCCAAAGCGGTCGTAGACAATCGCTTTGACCTTGCCGGCCAGCGTCCGCAGATCCGATGCCGTCGCGCCGCCCGCGTTAATCAGGAAGTTCGCGTGCTTTTCCGAGACCTCCGCCCCGCCGACTCGCAGCCCTTTCAGGCCGCAGGCTTCCGACAAGAAGCCTGCCGGAACGACGCCTGCCGCTTTCATGCCCGCCGGCAGCGTGTCTAAGCTCGCCGCTAGGGCTTGGCTTTGGACGTTCTTAAAGAACGACCCCGCCGACGGCGCATACGGCTGTTTTGCCCGGCGCTGAGACTGGTATTCTTTGGCGCGGGCAACGATCATATCCGGGTCGCCGCGCTCAGTGAGCGTCAGCGTACAGGACAAAACAACCGTTGAACCGACACCCGCCCGGCGCAGGCGGCTGTCCCGGTACGAAAACTCCATCCACTCCGGGCCGACTGTCTGGTCGCAGCTATCGGCGAAGACCCGCACCGATGATACCAGCGGCCCGATATTGCCCCGGTACGCACCCGCATTAGAAACTAAGGCCCCGCCGACCGTGCCGGGGATGCCGATGGCCCATTCTAGGCCCCCGTAGCCCGCCCGCGCGGTCTGCAAAAACAGCGAGCCGAATGAGACGCCGCTTTCTGCACGGGTCTCGTCGCCGACGACGCACCCCTTGCAGCGGTTCTGGATGACCAGCCCGTCGTAGCCGGCATCGCTCATCAACAGGTTCGAGCCGTGGCCGATGAAGAGGTACGGGACGGCGTTCTCTGTGCAGAAACGCAGCACCTGGGCCAGCTCTTCGACATCGAACGCCGCCCAGAACCAGCGGGCCGGGCCGCCGACTTTCAGGGTCGTATGCCGGGCCATCGGCTCGCCGTGTTTCAGCGCGTCCCCCAGCCTCTTTGTCAAATATGCGTCTAGCTCCATAACTGAATTCCTAAGTGTCCCTAGTGTATCACACTAAGGCGATGCTTGGCAAGGTTTAAGCGGGCGGCGGGGCGGCAAGAATGGCTGTGGAGGAACACAGTGATGAGTGATGAAACGCAAAATAACGATGGCCGGCTGCCGCTGCTGACGCCGGACACGCTGGATACGACGCAGAAAAAAGTCTATGACCGGATGATGAGTAGGCAGGTACCGTGGGCGACAAAGTCCGGGTTTGAAGCCGCGACGCCCGATGGCCGGCTTCTCGGCCCGTTTAACTCCCTGCTGTACGCACCGGAAGTCGGCGGAGCGTATCTCGACTACTTCACCGCCGAAAAGAACAACACGACGCTGACGGAGCGCGTCCACGAAGTCGTCATCCTCGCGGTCGGCGCAGCCTGGAACGCCGCGTATGAGCTGTACGCCCACGCCGCCGTCGCGAGATCCGTCGGCCTGCCCGAAGACGCCGTCCAAGCGCTCGCCGCCGGGCAGGTGCCGGGCGGCCTCTCCGAGCAGGAAGAAAGCGCGTATCTGTTCACCCGCCAGCTCGCCGCCGAGCGCCGGGTGGACCCAGAAACTTATGCGCGGGCCAAAGCGGCGTTCGGGGACAAGGGACTGGTGGATATTGTGATGCTGGCCGGCCTGTATCTCACGACCTGCGCGATGCTGAATGCGTTTGAAGTGCCGGTGCCGTAAGAACCCCTCCACCGTTTTCTGAAATCCCTCTGCCACTGGCGTCGCTTTCCAGCCGAACGCATTCTCAAAGCGGCAGGAGTTCACGATCTGAGGCTCGGTATATTGGTAGAACATCTCGACCATCTCGCGCATGGTCGGGTTGAACAGGCCCATTGCTTGAATCATCACTTTTGGAATTGCCATACTTTTTACGGGATGACCGAGCGCATCGCCGACGAGGCGGAGCATTTCCCGCGTTGATACTGCCGGAGCGACCGGCAGGAGCCAAGCCTGCCCCAGCGCCTCCGGGCGCTCTCCCAGCGTCGCCAGCCCACGCGCGACATCGCCCATATAGCTGTAAGCGTGAGGCAGAGTGATGTTGCCCAGCACCTGCGCCGGCTTGCCGGCCAGCGCGGGTGGAAAAACCGTAGAACCGAACGAGGAATTGAACACACGCGGGCCGTAAAAGTCTGCGGCTCGCCCCAGCGCGACCTGGACAGTGCCATCTCGGTGGGCTTGCAGGTACTTGGCAGTCGTTTCGGCACGCATCCGGCCCTTGCGAGAGGTCGCCGCGTGGGGCGTGTCCTCGGTCATTGGTGCACCGTGTGTTTCGCCGTACATATAGAGCGTTTCCGTGACAATCAGCTTGGCTCCGGCGGAGGCCGCACCTGCAATAATGCCCGCTTGCTGCTTGGGGACCATCGCCACCTGCTCGGCATACGACGTGGCGTTGGTGCAGTTGTAAACGACCGCCGCGCCCCGGCCGACTTCTTTGGCGGCGTCAACGTCCATAATGTCGGCGGCGAGCAGTTCGACGCCGGCAGGGACAGTCGCCTTGCCGCTGCGGCTGACCACGCGGACCCGTTTGCCCTGCGCCAGCAAGACGTCGGTGAGGGTGAGACCGACCGGGCCGGTTCCGAGGACAACGTGCAGTTCGTTTTGTTTTTCTGTGTTCATCTGATTTCCTCTATCTACCTTTGATACTATACCTAACAATGTTAGATGCTAACCAAATAAAAAGTGGGGCTAGACCGCCTCTTTTTTTGCTGCCCAGGCAAACAGCAGATCTTCGACTGCCTGTACGGCAAGCTGTTCCCCTCGTTCCGGGCCGCCGCCGAGGCGGTCCATCCGGCCGATTGTTGCCAAACCGTGCAGGACCGCCCAGATGGTTTCCACCATGCCCTGCGGGTCGGCCAGTGTGACATTCTTCTCTTCCGCCCAGGCGTCCAAAGCCTCGTACACCACTGCCGCCGCTTTTCGTGCGCCGGTCAGCGTGTCTTCCAGCGGCAGGGACGCGCTTTCCCAGCCGTGCATCAGTCGGTCCAGCTCCGGGGACCGTTCAGCGAACTTCCAGTACGCGTGCGCCATCTGCAAAAGGCGATCAGGCTCCTCCCCGGTTTGTCCGAGCGCCGCTACGAGCTGTTCAAAGCCGGTCCGCTGCAATGCGCTTAACACAGCGTCTTTGCTGGCAAAATGCTCGTAGATGACCGGCGCACTATATTCAATCGCGTCGGCGATGCGCCGAATGGTGACAGCTCCCCAGCCCTCTGCGCGGGCAATCTCGTGGGCCGCCGCCAGAATGCCGTCCCGCGTCGCCGTCTTTTGCCGTTCCCGCCGTTCTCTAATGCTCAAACTCTAACACTCCTATATTTTCTAACATCGTTAGATTTATAGTAGCACAACGCTGCACGCGATGTCAAGGGTTCCCAGGTATAATTTTTTCGTGACTGAAATTGAACTGCTGCACGACACCATCCGAGCCTGCCGCAAGTGCGAGCATGACGGGTTTCCAGTTGTCCCGCCGCCGCTTGCGTGGGGACAGGCGCCCGCGCCGTTTCTTTTGATCGGGCAGGCGCCGGGGCTGACGGACTTCCGCGAGGGCCGGATGTACCTCGGCCCGGCAGCCCGAAAGCTGATCGGCTGGCTCGTTGAAGCAGGATTTTCCGAGGCCGACATCGGTACGAGGGTCTACATGACCGCGCTGACCAAGTGCTTTCCAGGCCGCCTGCCGGGCAAAAGCACAGACCGGGCGCCGTCGCCCAAAGAACGCGCGAACTGCCGCCCCTGGCTCGATGCTCAGTGGAAGCTGGTTCAGCCGCGCGTCGTGCTGCTGTTTGGCAAGATGTCCATTGACACGTTTTTGCCGAAGATGTCTCTGGAGAGCTGCATCGGGCAGACGTTCGACATCGGCGGCGTTCACTTCATTCCCCTACCCCATTCGTCCGGGGCTTCTACCTGGCTAAACGACCCCGGCCACCGGGCATTGCTGGCGGAAGCAATTGAACGGGTGCGCGAGGCGCGGGAAGCATATCAGAGTGAGGCAAAGCTAAATGCACCGGCACTGGAAGTGCCGGTCTACTTTTAGATGAAAGTCGCTCCGCGACTAAATGCCAATAGCCAATGGCTTTTCTTCTCTTCAGTGTCGGAGACACTTTCACTTTATAGTAGACCGGCACTTCCAGTGCCGGTTTTCTTCTCACCGCCACGCCACCGCGTTCTCATGGGCAAACTCGGCGAACGGCTTGGGAGGTCGCCCCGTCACTTCTTCGACCGTAGACGTCACTCGGTCCTGTGCACCGTTCCTGATTTCCTCATCCAGCCCTGCCAGCAGCGCGGCATAGGAAGCCGGCATTCCAAAACCCGTGAAGCGCTCTTGAAGCTGGGCGGTGCTGATGCTGACATGGCGCACCGGCCTTTGCGCGGCCTCCGAGATGATCGCGGCGGCGGCGGCGTAGCTCAGCGCCTGTGGCCCAGTGAGAATATGTGCTCGGTTATGCGGCTCCGCGTCGGCCAGCGCATAGAAGGCGACTTCAGCGATGTCCCCAACATCAACAAAGCCCAGCCGGCCATCGCCGGTCGCCGTGGCAATCTCGCCATCCGCTTTAATGGCCGGGCCGAGCGAGTTCACAAAGTTCTGCATGAACCAGGACGGCTGTAGAACGCTCCATTCCGGCATCAGCGCGTGGACAGCCTCATGGATTTTCCCAAGCATCGGACCGCCTTCGTCTATCGCTGACGACGACAGTAGGACCGCCCGGCGTACTCCAGCGCTGAACGCTCGGCGCAGGAACGGCACGATCAGCCGCTCCGGGTCGGGGATAAATTCGGGCGCGACCAAATAAACCCGGTCTACTCCTTCCAGCGCCGGGCCGTGGGTTGCTTCGTCTTCCCAGTCAAAGCGTACCTGTTCGGCGTCTGTGTTTGAGGCAGGCCGGCGGCTTGCGATGCGAAACGGCACGCCGGCTTCCCGAAGCCGAGCTGAAAGTGCTGTTCCCGTGCTGCCGGTCCCGCCGGTCACTAAAATTTTTCCTGTCATAGAGTTTTTACTCGCTTTCTTTCATCGCTTCCATCGCAATCAGTGGATTCCAATAATCGCGGTAATGGGCGATTTTGCCGTCCCGCATCCGCACGACCCCGATGTAGCGCTGGTTGTACGGCTTATTGGTGAAGATGACCCGGCCCCGGCAGGAGAACTCGGCAATCAGTACGTCCGGGTCCGACGTCTGGTACATTTGCTTGTCGGTGAACTCGAAAAACTCGATCATCTGCGCGAAGTCTTTAAATCGCCCAGTCAGTGCCGCTCTCCCGATGACCTGCTGTGGGTAGCCGGGCGGGGGGAACGGATACTCTAGAACAGCGTCGTCGGTGAACAGCTCCAGCCATTTTGGAATGTCCCCTTTTAGGAGCAGCTCTTCAAACTTCGTCATCGCGTCTTTTGCGGTCATGGTTTAATTGTCCTTTCTCGGTCGGTTCTATGCCACAATTATGGCACCCACCGACTGTGCCTTTCAATCGGCAAGATCGCGTTTTTGTTGCCTAAGCGACAGAAGTGCCGGTTTGTTGGGGAAAGCGGCTCAAGAGCACACTTATGAAGAACACCGTCAATGCCCAGGACCCTAGAACCAGACGAACCCGCCTGCTATTGCAGCAGGCGCTCGGCGAGATGCTGACCGAGCGCAGCCTAGCTTCGGTGACGGTCGCCGACATCACAGCACGGGCGGGGGTCAACCGGGCGACGTTCTACGCACACTTTCAGGACAAAGACGATCTGCTAGAGTCAACCCTGCACGAGAAGTGCCGCCGGGTTCTCGAAGCCGCCCTGCCGGAGCAGTCCCCGCCGGCCCCTGAAACATGGAACCATCTCATCCACTCCGTGCTGGACTTCTTTGCCGCAATGCCGTGCCGCTGCCCGCAGGCGGCCCGGCTTTGGAACGCGATTGTCGTGAACGCCATGCGCGAGGAATTGGATTGCCGGCTGGACACCTGGCTGCCGTTTGTCAGTCCGACGCTGCTCACTGCAATCAGCGGGGCGATTGTGACATCGGGAATGAAGTGGCTGCGCGGAAAAGCGGCGGTGACAACGGCGGAAGATGCGGCGGAACTGACGGCGTTTATCTTGAAAGGACTGGCTTAGGAGTTATTCCATGACGGCTTCGACATGAGCGGCGGCTTCCGGGTTCGGACGGCGCAGCAGCAGAACCGCAGGCAGGGTGACCACGTTGACAATCAGCTCTTCATACGATGCGGAGACCAGCCCAAACAACATCTGGACGATCAGGCGACTGGGCAGATCGGCGCGGAGTTCTCCGGCCTCCTGCGCGGCCTCCACAATCCCGGACAGCGCCGCCGCCCGCCGCTCAAACGCACGCAGATACTCCAGGTGCGATTTGACGGTCATCGGCGAATTCCGCGCTTTGATCAGGGCGGCGTAAGCGGGTTCCGACCGGCTTTCCAGCATCCAGCGCACGACTTGTTTCAGCTTCTCAATGGGTGTCAGGGCCGGGTCCAGAGACTGGATCACATCGAGACCTTGCTCCATCAGCGACAGAACCGCCCGCAGGGTAATGTCTTCGCGGGACGCAAAGTGATGATACAAGGTCTGGCGGGAGATGCCGACACGCACGGCGAGCTTTTCCATTGTCAGCGCGTCGTAGCCTTCCTCGACAACAAGCGCGAAGGCAGCTTCGAGAACGGCCTCGCCTCTTGCCTGCTTCTGCCGCTCTCGCAACCCGGTTCTGATTTTAAGTTGTTCCGGGACCTGCACGGTTGCCATGAAAATAGTATACACCTCTGTCAAATATTTGTTGACTGTGTCGCTTTGTCAGCGAAAAAGAAACACTGCAACCTTTTTCAGCCAGCCGTATCCTAGTCATTGAAGACGTGTTAGGAGAAACGCAGTTGAAGTTAAATTGAGAGTGATTTCGCCGACGCGCTCACGCCGTTTTACTCTCCAACTGCGTTTCTCCTAAAGATAGGAACATTGCACCTAGCGTTGAAGGAGCTGCAACTAAAGGAGCTGCAAGGGCCTGAAATAATCAGGATGGTCAATATCGGAGATCAGGTCTGCTTCCTTGGGTTCCCATCCAAGACGCGCTCTCGTCCTTTGGCTGGTCGCAGGACCGTTACCTGCCACCCACATGGCAAGGGGGCCAGAGTGCACTGCGGCTTCCTCGGTCGTGAGCGATTGAGTTGGCACACCCAGTTGCCGGCCAATCGCCTCGGCGATCATCCGGTAGGGAACGCCGCTTTCGGCAACGGCATGGAAGGGGCCGTCCTGCGCTCCGTGTTCGAGTGCAAGGCAAAAGACATGGGCGGCATCGAGCCGATGCACCGAAGGCCATAAGTTCTCTCCCTCATTCACATAGGCGGAGACGCCTTTCTCACGCGCCACCGCAGCCAGCATCGGCACGAAGCCGTGGCGCTCTCCCCGGCCATGGACCGAGCGCGGCAACCTGACCACGGTCGCTCGCACTCCGCGATCCGCCAGCATCACCGTCGCCAGTTCCGGCGCTCGCGGAAATGCCGGATCGGCAGGAGGAGCGGGCGTCTCTTCAGAAAACGACTCGCCCGGCGGCAGCAGGCCAAATCCGGAGGTCGCAATAATCGGATGGGCGGACCCTTCGTATACTTCCCCGAACATTTCGATCACGCGCCGCTCTTGCTCGCTCATCTCGGCAATCTTCGTAAAATCGAGACCAAAGGCCGTGTGAATGACGCCGTCCGCCTCGGCAGCCGCCTTCCGAAGGACGTCGAGATCATCGAGTGATCCGCGCAGAGGCGTAGCACCCATGGCAGTAAGCGCCGCGCTCCTACTCTCCGAGCGGACGAGGCCGGTAACGTGATGTCCTGCGTTAATCAATTCCTGAGTAATCGCAGAGCCTACCCAGCCGGTGGCTCCTGTGACGAATACTTTCATACTCTTCTCCTTAATCATATTTTAGTTGTCATAGCGCATTTGTTCGAGATCGGCGATCATCCCAGGCCCGGTCGGGTGCCATCCCAGCCGCTCCTGGGTGAGCACGCTGGAGGCCGGCATGTCAAGACCGGCAAACGCCCCGAGAAAGCCAAAATGAGGCCCTGCCTCTTCCGGGGACAGAGAAACCACCGGCACGTTCAAGCCCTGGCCAATCGCTTCGGCAATGTCCCGGAGCGGCACGCCTTCTTCCGCGACTGCGTGATACCGGACGCCTGCTTCCTGTTTCTCCAGCGCCAGCCTGTAGAGACGGGCCGTATCAAGGACATGCGCCGCCGACCAGCGGTTCGTGCCGTCGCCCACATACGCCGACACCCCCTTTTGGCGGGCCACCGCAATGAGGGAAGACACAAAGCCCTGCTTGACCATGTTGTGAACCTGGGGCAGTCGCACGACCGACGCGCGGACGCCCTGCGGGACCAGCGCAAGAGCCGCCTGCTCGGAAACGCGGGGATACGAGGGAGAAATGGGAGGAGGCGCATCTTCTTCGGTCACGAGGCGGCCCGGTGCCAGAAGCCCAATCCCGCCGGTGACGAGCAGGGGGCGGTCGGAGCCGACGAGCGCGGCCCCAAGCGTCTCAATGGCCCGCCGGTCCAGCTCGCAGTTTTTTACGAACTTCGAGAAGTCATGGTTGAAGCCCAGGTGGATGACGCCGTCCGAGGCCGCCGCGCCGCGGCTGAGGCTGTCCAAATCTTCAAGTGTTCCCAGATGCGCCTCGGCCCCAGTGGCAGACAGCGCCTGGGCGGCTGCCTCAGCTCGCACGAGGCCGAGCACCTGATGACCCGTGCCAATCAGTTCCTGAACGACGGCAGAGCCGATGAAGCCTGTGGCTCCCGTAATAAACACACGCATTTTTAATCCTTTCGATAGGCCCACGCACCCGATCACTCGGCCCTAGACCTTGTCTTTAAACTCTCATTCTGGTAAAATGGAGATAGTCTCCGCATCCATTATACCGGAGAATGTCTCCGTTATCAAGTGTTGATCAGAAAGTTTTCTGGAAGTTTTCATGGAAATCGAGGAAGCGTCCATCACCCCCGAACGGCGAAGGGTCTCCCGCAAGCCAAGAGCCGACGGCCAGCGCAACCGGGACCTGATCGTTCAGGTCGCCAAAGAAGCCTTTACCGAAAACGGCGCCGGGACCAGCCTGGATGACATCGCGAGGAAGGCCGGGGTTGGCGCGGGAACCTTGTACCGACACTTTCCTTCCCGCGAGGCGCTTCTCGAGGCGGTCTATCGCGCTGAAGTCGAGAAGCTGGCCGAAGCCGCCGAGGAATTTGGGCGGACGCTGCTTCCGGTGGAAGCCCTCCGGGCCTGGCTTCTCCTTTTCGTTGACCACCTCGCCACGAAACTCATCATCGCGGCGGCCCTGAATAGTCTTGTTGGCGGAAGCAAAGTGATTGACGAGAACAAGTCAAGGCCTCTCGGAGCGGTCACGTCAATTTTTGAGCGGGCCATCGCCTCCGGCGACATTCGCCCCGACATCGTCCCCTTAGACATTCTTCGCTGCATCGTCGGCGTCACCTACTTTGGAACGAGCGAAGACTGGAAGAAGAGCGCCGCACGCCTGGTGGACATCCTCATCCTGGGATCACGCCCCCCTTCTCGACCTTGAGTGCGCTCAAACAGTGCATTCAAACGACGCCTCAACTCGCTGGGTTGAGGCCCTGATGCTCCGGTTAGCTGCGGCATGGCCTGGCCCCCATCGCTGGATGTAGTCAACATCTAAGACTTTAGGCGCGTAGACCAAACGCAGTAGGAACCCGAAAAACTACTCAGGTCAACTGCGTAAGTCCCAAGTATACACTTCTGTCAAATACTTGCCAACCGTGTCGCTTTACCAGCAAGAGAAGCACTGCAACCTTTTCCAGCCAATCGTGTCATAGTCAATGAGGACACAAACGAAAGCCTATGATTTACACAACGCTTCTTTTGATGGGACTGGCAGGACTGTTTGCCCAAGCCGTGCTGGGAATGTCGCACGGCGGACACGCCGGTCATGCAGGACATGGCGGGCAGGGTCACGGTGGACACGCTCACGGAGGCCAGAATGGACACAGCGCACACGGGCATGGACACAGCGCACACGGGCATGGGCACAGCGAACGGGGGCCGTCGCCCTTGTGGACTCTGCTGTCGCCGCTGGCGATTTTCAGCCTGTGTTTAGGCGCAGGCGCGACGGGACTTTTGCTGCGGCCAGTCCATCTGGCGGCGGCGCTGACGGCGCTGGCTGCCATCGCCGGCGGCTTCATGTTCTTCGGCCTGCTGGTCCGGCCGCTCTGGAACCTGCTGTTCAAGTTTGCTTCCAAGCCCAGCGCGGCCTTAGAAGGCATGGTGGCCCGTCAAGCCGAAGCCGTTACCGGGTTTGATGGGCGCGGGCGGGGACTGGTCGGCCTGACCATTGACGGCCAGTGGGTGCGGGTTCTCGCGACGCTGGAAGCCGAGGATCAAACAAACGCCCCGGCGGTCAAGCCGGGCGAGCGGCTGACGGTCATCAGCGTGGACGGACGCCGGAATACCTGCCGCGTTGCGCGCTTGTAGGGAACCCCCCAGCCCCCAATAATGGGGGAGTATGATTAGGATTCGGACTCCCCCATTATCGGGGGTTGGGGGGAGTTCTCGATGTACTATACTAAGTAGTTGTTCTGAATCAAGTTAGACTATCTTTGACGCCCTTCTGGAAGGGCGAGAAAGCAATCTTTAGCGAGTGGCCGACGGCCCTCAGAGTCGTCCACACGGCATAGCGTAGCGTATCTTCATCGGCATAGTCTTCGGGACACAGCCACTCGTACTTCAGCTTGCGCCACAAGGTTTCGGCAATGTTAAGGTGCGGCGAGTAGGTCGGCAAAAGCCAAACAAACAGGCCGCGCTCCTGCCAGACTGTGCTTCGTGCTTTGAGGGCCTTAACATGAACACTCGCGTTGTCCAGCACCACCACCATCGGGCGGCACAACGACAGCGAAAGTGCATCGAGCCGCTCGCTCACCCAGACGGCAGTAATCTTGCCCTCCGTCAAATGTGCCTGGCACTCGTTCTGGCGCGAAACCAGAGCAAAGCAGTTCACCCCGCCGCGCTTCTCGCTGGGCATGGAAACCTGCTCATCAGCGAACTGCCAGCCGTAAGGAACGCACGGCAGAAGAGAGACGCGGCTTTCATCACCGTACAAAAGGTCAATGTGGCCTTGCTCCGAAAGCCGCTCGAACTCGGTCAGGCACTCTTTCTTGAGCGCGTACACGTCTGGGTTTGGCTTCTGCTTCAGGCGTCGTCGAATGCGCTTGTAGCGGCAACCGTTTTTTTCAGGAACTTGGTCAAGGTCTGCGCCGAAAACTCTTTGCCCAGTTCTTGTTCAAGTTCGGCTTTGGCAAGGCTGACGCGCTGGCGGCTGCCCTGAACCGCGCGGCGCACAGCGGCAAGATCGGTTTCATCGTTGAGGATGGGTTTGCGCCCGCGTCCTGGCTTGACTTTGAGGCCCGCCAGCCCATGTTCTTGATAGCGCTTGATCCAGTCGTTGACCGACATTTCGCAGCAGCCAAGCTGCTGTGCGATGGCAAGCGACGTGCGCTTGTTTTCTGGGTCAGTTTTGAGCAGAACAGCCTGGCAGCGCAGGCGAAAACTATAGGACGAGCCGTGTTTAGCGGCTTTTTCCAGGGCGGCTCGCATGTCGTCTGGAAGAGTAAGGACAGTTATTCAAGGCATGATGCTGACAGTCTAACACATTTTAGAACAACTGCTTAGGAGAAATTGTTATGGAAAGCACACTCATCATTGTCGGTGCCATTGTGGCGGCGCTGATCTTCATTCCGCTGATTATCAGCCGGTTTCTGACCCAGGTGGAAGCCGGCACCATTCGCCTGGTGTCATCCCTGAACGGGCGCACGGCGATTTACAAAGGGCCGGGCAAGGCCATCGAAGTGCCGCTGATGACCACCGGCACGACCATCCCGTCAAAGGCCATCAACATTGATCTGGACATCGCCGACCAGACCGCCGATGTGGACGGGATGGGCCAGCCGAAGCCGATCAAGGTGCGCGTGCTGGCGTCGGCCATTGTCTCCGTCGGCGACTCGTCCGAGATGATCACGACTGCCGCGAACAAGTTCTTTTCCAAGCCGCCCGCCGAGCAGACCGCGACACTCAGCGACCTGCTCACGTCTACGGGCCGCCGGGCGGTGAACCTCTTGAACCACGATGAACTGTTTTCCGCCAAAGCCCAGCGCAATGTCGCCGCGCTTGCGCCGGGAACCGACATGGCAAAAACGTTTGCCGCCGTTCCCGTCGAAGAAGACGACCGCCTGGCGCTGATCATCAAAGGCGCGTGTTCCCGCGAGCTTCAGGATTTAGGGCTTGTCTTTAACTCGCTGAACATCAAGGAAGTGCAAAGCGAAGTCGCCGAAGCTCGCCGCCGGCAATCGGCGGTGGAAGCCAAAGCAAACGCCGACATCGTCTCGGCCGACCAGGAGCGCCGCGCCCGCGAAGCCCAGCTTGGGGCCGAGCAGGCGATCAACGACAAGCAGCGGGATTTGGAGCAGCGCCGGGCGGAAAACGCCGCCACGGTCGCGACCGCCGAGGCCAAGAAGCAGACCGCGCTCGCCATCCAGCGCGAAGCCGAGCTGAAAGCCACCCAGATCGCCCAGGCGAACGCCGACGCCGCCCGCGTGCGGGTTCAGGCCGAAGCCGCCGCCGATGCCGAAGCGGTGAAAGTCCGCACGTTGGGACTCGCCCAGGCCGACGCTATCCGCGCCGTCAACGAAGCGATCCGCCAGGGCGGCGATGCGTACCTTGCCCTGCGCCAGCTTGAAATCCTGCCCCAGATCGTCCCCGCTATCGCCGAAGCCTTAGCGAACGCCAAGCTCATCAACATCAGCGGCGCCGGCGACGGGCGCGGGGCGGCGGGCGGAGCCACCGACCAGATCACCGGCGTCATCCAGACGTTGCTCGCCACCCAGCTCGTCAGCGGTCAGCTTCGCCTCGACGCCCCCGACCCATCGCTCGCCATCCCGAAAACCAACGGCACCGAGCCGGTTCCCGTTGATACCAGCATGAGCATCAAGCGCCGCTAAACGCGCCCACCGCTTTTGTGTAGGGCGTAGGGCTTTGCCCCTACAAGAACCATGCTATAAATAGCACGGCTAATTAGCGAGGACGCTGAGAAGTTACCGCTTCGCGGCACTCGGAGCTGTCTTGAATGGCTTTATCTTAGCCATGCGAAGCGGTGCTTTGTAGCCGGAGGCTGATTAGCCGTGCTGTTTATGGCATGGTCTTTGGTGAAGAAGGTCACGATAGCAAACAAAATAGAAGCGGCGAGGAGAAGTTGCGGCTGCCATAGTTTCGACTAAGAGGAATCAAGAAATAATACCCAAACGTATCGCGATTATCGGCCCAGGCGGGGCGGGCAAGTCAACGCTGGCGCGGCAAATCGGCGCGAAGACGGGTCTGCCAGTGGTGCATCTGGATGCGGTCTATTGGCACGACGGCTGGACGGAGACGCCGAAAGAGGCTTGGGCGCAGACGGTGCGCGAGATAGCGTCAACAGAAGCGTGGGTCATGGACGGCAACTTCGGCGGCACGATGGAGCTGCGTTTAGCAGCCGCAGACATGATTGTATTTTTAGACCTGCCGCCTCCGCTCTGCGCCCTTCGCGTGGTGCGGCGCTTCTCACAGCATCGTGGGAAGTCGCGCCCGGACATGGCGCCCGGTTGCCCGGAGAAACTCGACTGGGTCTTTCTGAAGTGGATTTGGAACTACCGTCGCGACCGCCGGCCCGGCATTTTGGCGCGGATGCAGAAGTACGCCGACGGAAGGCGGCTGGTCCACTTGCAGACGCCAGGGCAGGTGCGCCGCTTTTTGTCCGGGTTTACTGCCGCTGATAGTGGGTAAACTGCGGTCAAACCAACGTGGGATGCGAGTGGCTGCTCGGCAGCGCTTGCGAAAGGATTTTTATGCGACAAACACTGCACACACGCCGCGCTCCGCGCTTTCTGGCGTTTGCGCTTTCCGCCGTCTTATGCGGCCCGGTTCTTGTGACACTTGCCGGCTGCGGCAACAAAGGCGGGGACAGCGGCCAGCAGACGGCCAGCACACCGACCGCGCCGGGCGACACAAGCCCCTCCGGCGCAACGCCGGCAGCCGGCAGCACAGGAGCGGCTCCGGTCAAACGGGGCATGAGCAAGGGCAAGAAGGCAGTGATTGTTCTGGCCGGCGCGGCGCTCTTGTATTACTTGTACAAGAAGCATCAAGCGTCCCAGCAGGCGCAGGCCGGGACGCAGGGCGGAGCGCAGGCAAACGGCGCGACGCCACAGTTGTACCGTTCGCAAAACGGCGGCGTTTACTATCGCGACGCGCAGAACCCGCAGAAGGTGACGTGGCTGACCGTCCCGAATCAGCCGGTCGCTGTGCCGGCGGACCAGCTTCAGCAGTATGCCCCCGATTACCAGAAGTACCAGGGTCAGGCCGCCCCAGCCCCGCCGCCGGGCCAGCCGTCGCGGTCGTTCTCGCAGTACGACCCCAGCGCGGTGAGCAATTAGAAAGCGACAGAAAGAGGAAGAAAATGGCACTGAACTTTTTGCTTGGACAAGTCCAGAACGCGATCTCAAACCACGCCGGGCAGCAGCAAGGGACAGGATTTGATCCCAGCAACCTGCTTGGAGAAGTGGAAGGCTTGTTTAACCAGCACGCCGCGAACACCGGCCAGAGCATCCTGCCGGCCTCGCAGGACCCTTACGATGATCCGGGCCAGAACATTCTTCCGGCGTCCCAGGACCCCTACGGCGATCCCGGACAGCGCTGAAAGAGCCTGAAAAAGCCTCAGCACACGTCTATGTGCTGGGACTTTTCGTGCTTCAATGCAGGAGTAAGCGGCCTCGCCGCCTAACGTGGGGTTATGTTCGCGTTTCTTACCAATGCCGTCAATATCCTGCTGCTGGCTTGCGCCGCCGCCGCGCCTCTGCTGCCGGGACCGAAGGGCCGGAGGGACGCCTGGGAGTTCTGGCTGCGCTCCGGGCTGGGAATTGGGATTGCGGTCGTGCTTGCGGAAAGCGGCAAGCACTTTGTCGTTTGGCCGGGCCGTCCGACCTTTCCCAGTGGGCATGAGACGCTTGCGCTGGCGGCCGGAACCTGCCTTGTTCTGCGCCATCCGCGCGGCCTCATCCTGGTCCTGCCGCTGGCTGTGTTTCAAGGCTGGGCGCTGGTTGCCGGCCATTTCCACCGGCCCGTAGATGTCGCGGGGGCGCTGGTCACCGGCATTCTGCCGCCGCTCGGCACGCATTTATTCCCCAATCTATTTTTTCTGCATCATCAAAACGCAGACGAACAAGCCTAATGCCCCGGCAATGCGCCACGGGTTGAGGGGAACGCGCGGGACGCCGAACCAGCCGAAATGGTCAATCGCAACCGCCGACAAAAGCTGGCCGAAGACAGTCGCGGCAATGACAATGCCCGCGCTGACTTTTGGAATGCCGATGAGGCCGATGGTGACTGCAAACGCCCCCAGCAGCCCGCCGCCGAGCCACACCCACCAATGCGTTTTCGGCAGCTCCGATACTTTGCCGTGACCCAGTACCCCAAGCGCGGACAGCGCTCCCAGCACGGCTGCCCCCACCGTAAGCGACACCAGCGCCCCCAGCATCGGGGACTTCACTGCGCTGCGAAGCTGGGCATTGAGAGCGTCCTGCACCGGCAGCCCAATCCCCGACAGCGCCAAAAGCGCGATTAACAAATACTGCAAGCTTGAACTCTTTTCCCGCCGCGCCTGCATTGGCCGGCAGAAGAGTCTACCCGGATTTCGCCCCGGCAGTTCCCTTGCCTTGCCCTGACACATCTACACGAAGGCCACGCATCTCCGAAAGCGAGGGCCGATGCACAAGAACGCACTGCAAGAAAAGACAAGTTGCTCTCAGGGAGGACCGAGAGACCGCCAAGACCTCCACGCGCTGAATGCTTAAAGCCGCACGTTCTTGTTCAGTTCTCGGACCAGAAGATGCACCGTCGTACAGGGATTATCCTGCTGGGGATTATGCGCGTCGCCGTATTCCGCCAACAGCCGCGTCGCCCGCTGAATGGCCTGTTCCTGCCGCCTTCTAGTTCCCGGTACAGGACCTGGCTGTTCTTTCGGTACGCATGACCAAGCCGCTCCGTCAGCAGCGGCTCGTACTGCTTGCGGCTGAGTGCGCTCTGGTGATCGTCAAAGTGCAGCAGATACCACAGCTCAAACGCTTCGTTCGTATAGGCGACCCGAAACCCGGCGGCTTCCGCTTTACGAATGGCGCTGTTAAAGTCATCGGGGCCAAACAAGTCGCGGTCAAAGACGCACCAGCACTGGTCGAACGTCTGCGCTTTTTGCGCTTGCAGTTCCTGTCGCAGCCGAACTGCCTCATCCACTAAGCTCAACGTACTGCGTCCAATTCCGGTGATTTCTAGAACACGGCCCGGCACGCGAAAGCCCGCAAAGTAATTCGGCTCTGTTTTCTTGCCTTCACAGATAATCAGGAAGCGCTCTTTCACTTCCTGATTATCTATTACCCGCTGCGCCCCTGTTCGCGGGGCCTGCGGCTGGAACTGCGGTGGGCTGTGCGGCTGCCGTCCCCGCGCATTGCGGTCAGGCATGAACCGCCTCCTGCTCGACTGCTTCCTGCGCGTCCGGTTCCTGCGCCCACGGCAGGCGGCTCAGGTCTCCTAAAAACGGAATTGCCCCGTAGCGCCCTTCTAAATACTGCTTTTCAAATGCGGCGTCGCTTCGCACCCGATACTCGGCGAGCGACGCTAAATGCGTCGCCCCTTGCCGGTCTTTTTCGGCAAACCAGATCTGATCCCGCCGAAACAGCGTTTTGTCCAGCAGGTTCGTGTCATGGGTCGCAAAGATAAGCTGCGCCCCTTTCGGGTTCGTCAGCGGCGAGTGGAACAGCTCAATAATCCGCCGCGTCATCAGCGGATGCAGCCGCGCATCTAGTTCATCTATGAACAAGATGTTTCCATAATTCAGAATGCTCCAAAGTGGGCCTGCCATAGCAATTAACTTGCGCGTCCCTTGAGATTCATGTTTGTCCAAGTCGAAAACTTCAATGTCCTCCGGCGTTTCTAAAGGGTCTCTTGTTCGGTGAGCGACGTAAATTGTTTGCGATAACCGCTCAATAATTTGGTGCTTGGCCTCATCTGGCAACTCTCCTGGCAATATATCTGGTGGGGGTACTTCTCCGGCGTCTACTTCTCCAATGCCTAAATCCAAGCTGCGAATAAATTGGAGGAGCATTTCTTTCCGTTCCGGGTGACGCAAACAAGCCATTGTGAACCGGCGGAAACGATCATCTTGCAGACCTGTTTCTATCGCAAAAGCACGAACCCATTTTAGAATTTTTTGGGCGATCTCGCCATTAAAGAGGGCCGTCACAGACAAAAACAGTGCTTCTTTGCGCGTCTTTGCCTCTAAATCGTTGCCTTCTTTAAAGCCGGCTCGGACCCTAATATCTTGTCCATCACGGATGAATAAAGCTACTTCTTTTGTTTTTGGCACATGAAAAAGCCACTCAGAAACAACCTCCGTCCCGTTAATCTCAAACCCATATCGATATTGCCGCTCGTCCAACAGAAAGACCATCTCAAACAATGATGGGCGCTTGCGGCTCTCTCGGTCTAGTAGAAACGGTTCCAGACCTGCGTCGGAGGGCATAAGGAGGCCACTTGCTGAGTTTAAGACGAAGTCATGCATGAAGCGCAGGGCTATCCCCAAGTTACTTTTGCCGCTGGCGTTTGCGCCGTAGACGGCGGCGCTTTTGAGGAGGCTGAGGTTTTTGCTGACAGGGATGACATTGTCCGTGTCGAGCGCCGGGTCTTCCGAGGTGAGATTGGCGGCAATCATGCTGAACGTGGTCTTGTCCCGAAACGATTTGAAGTTGCCAACAGTGAATTCAATGAGCATATCGCGCTCCGATTTGTGGGTTTTCCGTAAAAATCCGCTTTATTTCCCTTTGTTTGCTAATGCTATTGTACCTCATGTTTAATGCAATCATATCCAACACGCTTCAGTCCACTGCCGCGACTGCCGCCGCGTCCGGGCAGGGCGGACTGGAGCTGTCCGCTCAGGGCATCGCGCGGGTCAAGGTCTGCTTGGCATTTTCAGATTTTTCTCTGTCGCCGCGGGATTGGATAAGATGACCTGGCGGGATGTGCCGGAACAAAAGTGAATAAAGCCGAGGATCGCGGCGGTCGTTTTTTGGGGCTGCTCGAAAAAGGGGAAATGGCCGCAGGTGTCGAGCAAGACGAGCTGCGAGCTTTTCACTGCGGCGTGTACCGATTCCGCGGAGGCAGCGGTGATGACGCCGTCCTGCTGGCCGTTGATAATCAAAGTTGGTACAGTAATTTTCGGCAGCAGCGGCGTGTCGTCGCGGGTCAAGTAGTGGTCGTTTGCGACTAGAGCCGCACCGGGTTCCGAAGCAGGCAGCAGCGCGGTCGGCGGGACTTTGTACGGCTGAACTGCCGCGCCGATCTGCCCGTAGAACGCGGTGAACGCCGCCCGCTGGTCTCCGGCAAAGTAGAGGCCCGCCGGACCGAGTGCAAGGCCAAACGCGCCTATCAGCCGGGCCGGATTGTCCGGCGACAGGGCGCGAAGATGGGCGACAGTCGCAAGATCGGCATTGTCCTTCGACGCCGTGAACTTCTTGGCGGCGCTGTCCAAGATGGCATTTTGCACCTGCGGGACCGAAACAAGGCCGTCCATGTGGATGTAGCCGAGAACGTGTTCGGGATGCGCCGCCACATATTCCACGCCGAGCATTCCGCCGAACGAGTGGCCCAGCACGAACCATTTGTCCACGTTGAGGTATTTTCGGACCCCTTCAATGTCGGCGTCAAGTGTGCGGAACGTGCAGCCTTTGATCTCGGCGGGAGTCGGCGCCATCGGGTCTGCGACCGACAGCCGGGCCGATTCGCCGCAGCCGCGCTGGTCCAGATACACGACGTTCAGCGACTTTTCGAGGCTGGGTCCCCAGGCATAAAACATGTGCGCCGAGAACCCCGGCCCGCCATGCAGGATGACCAGGTACGGATTGGCTTTGTCCGCCCCGCGCACCCGAAAGTGCAGCCTCGCGCCGTTAATCAGGACGCTGTGGTCTTCGTCAAACGCAAGCACGGGCAGAGCGATGAGCAGCAGCAGGCCGCAGACAAACACTGTGTGCCGGAAGGCGCTCGAAAAGATACGCATTATAATCCTCTTATTCTCCCGCTGCCGGGCCGACAATCTGGCGCAGAACGCGCACATGGTCTTCAAATGCCACGCGGCCTTCCGCACTCAGCGAAAGCCAGGTCCGGCCGCGCTTGCCTTCGAAGACTTTGGTGATAACAATGTAGCCGAGAGCTTCCAAAGCGGACAAGTGCCGCGATAAGTTCGACTCGCCGAGCGCCAGATAGTCCCGCAGGAACGCGAAATCTATCTTTTCCGATTGGGCCAGCGCCGCCATGATGGAAAGCCGAACCGGTTGGTGAATAGCATCGTCGAGCGCATGGCGCGGATGGGGCGCTGTCATTTGCGGCCTCCCAGCGTGCGCCGGCGCTGCTGCCAGCCGACCCACAGCAAAGGCGCAGAATCCAGCAGGCCAATCACTGTGCCGGTCCCCGGCAGTGCATGGTGCAGATGCCATCCATGAGTCCCGACTGCCACCCCGCCCATCAGCACAAGGGGATGGTAGAAGGACCAGACGCCGAACAGCCAGGGCTGCTCCACTTTCAGCGGCTTGACCGGCAGATGGCGCTGGTAGGATTTTGTCCAGGCAGCGGCGGCGGCGGCAGCAGCAAAATTGATGCCTCCTGCCCAGTACCAGGGCAGCACGTCGTAGCCAATGAGGCAGACCAGTACGACCCCACCCCAGACGAGCGGGACCATGCCGTTGTTGGGACCATGCTGCCGGGCCATCCTCTGCGCCCGCGAGATTGCCTGTAAGGCATTGGATGCCTGCTGCGCGTCACTGTCCATTGCTTGCCTCCCGAATAACCACTTTACTGACAGTAAAGTATAACACGTTCAAGAAACTCTGTCAAGCCTTTGGAGAAACTATCTTGCATAATTCTCAACCGGCACTGGAAGGCTTCGAGTGCCGGTTCCAATTCAGGCAACTAAGCCGAAGTTATTTTTGCCCGGCGCGGCCTCGGCAGCCACTGGCCTCTTCGGACAGCCGCCCGCAGCAGCAGCACGCCGGTCAGGGTGCCGACCGCGAGAAACACCAAACCCGCTTCGGGTCCGAACGGGCCGCCAGTCAGAAGCGCCGGGCCGGAGAGTGTTGCATGAAGCAGCGTGTGCGGGTCGTGGTTACCGGAGTCGGTGCAGCCATAGATCGGTCCCTCGAAATAATCCCAGGCCCAGTGGATGCCGATGGGCAGCCACAACTTGCGTGTCAGCAGGTAGGCCGCGCCCATCGGCAGGCCCGCCTCAAAGCAGATTTGGAGTGGTCCCGCGACGCGCATCCAGTGCGATGCTCCCGGTACCGGGTTTCCTAAGTGTGCCAGGCCGAACAAGACACTTGTCGTGACCAGTGCAACGCCGCTGCCCCAGCGGCCTTCCAGTGTTTGGAAGACGTAGCCGCGAAACAGCGTTTCCTCAGACAACGCCACGAAAAAATATAGCCCCAGCGGCACCAAAACCAGCACACTCGGCACCAGGGCCGTCACATGATAAACGCCGAGCAGGCGGAACACCAGAATGCCGGTGCTCAGCATCGCCGCGCCGATTGCAAAGCCGCCGAGCAGCCTTGATACCAGTCCCTGCCGTGTATATCCTGCCGTCGCCCAGGGTCGCTTATCGGCGAAGCGCACCATAATCCAAAAGGCCAGCAGCTCTCCCGCCGCCGTCAGCCCTTCGGCAAGGGTAGCCAGCACGACTAAGTTTTGGCCATGCCGGTGGTGCATCAAACGCAGCACGCCGAAAAGCCCAAAAAAGAGCGGCGCCGCGATGGCCGCAAACAGCAGCAGGTACAGCACGATTTTCGTGATGGGAAAATCAAGAAAGAGCTGCCACCGGCTCCGCTGCGGCGGCGCAGGCTCAGGAAGCGGCGGCTGACTGAAGGCGTCTGGGGAAGTATTGTCTATCATGCTGTTTCTGACACGGGGGGGCGGGAAAAGTTGCAGGGGGAAGCTAGAAACTGGTAGTGGCTCAATTGGATTTGATTGGGGTAAGCTGAACCTATGCTTACCCGAACCCTACGCTGCTCTGATTGTGGCAGCGAACGCCTGATCAAGAACGGACACGCCAAAAACGGCAAACAGTGCTTCCGCTGCAAACAGTGC
>JAABUQ010002820.1_pt1 | contig 33391 bp, 22 predicted proteins | sample 5560001 | NCBI WGS metagenome assembly JAABUQ01 (sample SAMN10711888, study PRJNA513371) | rock metagenome | isolation source: Antarctica rocks | place: Antarctica: Victoria Land, Finger Mt nord | collected 2015-12-18
CACGCGAAGAATTCTTGATTGAAATCGAAGCAGTCGCGCATGTGTCGGAGTAGAGGAAGCACATTCTCTCCTCGCATCGCCTCCATCTTCTCTCTCCAAAAAGCTCTGTATCAGATCTCGCACTGGCAAGCATTCTGTTTTGCTACCCGCCGATATGTTGGAGTAAATATTCTCTTTTTGTCTTGTGTATGCTATGCTATCTTTATTGAACAGGAGAGGGGGACTGGCGGTATCTTTTAAGAAAGGTTTGTATGGCTGACTATGTAGGACGGCAGCTTGGCAATTATCTGGTTACTCGTCTGATTGGCGAGGGTGCATTCGCCCAGGTCTATCTTGGAGAGCATATCTATCTTGGCACGCAGGCGGCGATCAAGGTGCTCAACGCTCAGGCGGTGGACTATCCGATGGACTGGTTCCGTACGGAGGCGCGGACGATTGCTCGCCTGATTCATCCGAATATTGTGCGCGTCCTGGAATTTGGCGTGCTGGAAAATACCCCTTTTCTTGTGCTGGACTACGCTCCCAGCGGATCGCTCCGTCAACGCTATCCCAGTGGTAGCGTCCTCTCTCTACCCACCGTCGTTTCCTACACCAAGCAAGCTGCCGAGGCTCTACAATATGTGCATGATGAGCGGCTGGTTCATCGAGATGTGAAGCCGGAGAATCTGCTGCTGGGAAGACACAACGAGGTTCTCCTCAGCGACTTCGGGATTGCACTACTAGTGCAGACGTTCCGCTCCAAAAGCGTGCAGGATGTGGCGGGTACTCTCGCGTATATGGCTCCGGAACAGCTACAGGGCCAACCCTCTCAGGCTAGCGACCAGTACTCGCTTGGCGTCATCGTCTACGAGTGGCTGACTGGTAAGCAACCCTTTAATGGCTCGTTGGCCGAGGTCGTCTCACAACACCTCATTGCTCCCCCGCCTTCATTGAGGAGCAGAGTGCCAACGATAACGCCCGCCGTTGAGCGAGTGGTGATGACAGCATTAGAGAAGGACGTCAGCAAGCGTTTTAGTAGTGTGCGCGCATTTGCTCGTGCTCTGGAGCAGGCCAGCCTGTCCGGTCTCTCCTCTTCCGGTCAAGCCAGTACACCTGGTATGGATGACGAGATGGCCATTGTACTTCCGTCTTTTAAAGAAGTCGATATATTGTTGCCCGCTGAGGTAGCATCCAGCAGACCTCCTATTCCTCCATCTTCCGCATATAGTGTGCAAGCAAAACCTGCTGGAACTATTATTAGTAGCTATCGAGGCCACCTTCGCTCTATCCATTCTTTATCCTGGTCGTCTAATAGTATGCATATTATCTCTGCAAGCGACGAGAAGACGGCACACGTCTGGGATGCGCTAACCGCTAATCGGCTTCAGCTCTACCAGGATACTTCTGACGCCGTGCGCCTGGTAGCCTGGTCATCTGACGGTTCGCTCGTCGCCACCATTGGAGTGGATGAGCAGGTGCAGGTCTGGAATTTCGCCACTGGTCGCCTGATTACCACGTATCGCGGTCATGTAGGCAGCACGATCAACGCGCTATCCTGGTCGCCGGAGCAACACCTCCTCGCCTCCGCCGCCACCGATGGCACCGTTCATGTCTGGGATGCGATGACGGGGCAGATTCTATGTATCTATCGAAATCATTCTGGCAATGTAAATGCGCTCGCATGGTCGCCCAACGGGCTCTCATCGCCTGCCGGGCGAGGCTACGCCATTGTTTCAGGTGGTGATGATGCGGTCGTTCACACCTGGGAGGCCGCCACGGGCAAAAATATCGCGTCCTACTACAGTCATCCTGCGAAGATTGTAAGTGTCGCCTGGTCGCCGAGCGTCTATCCGCTGCCAACTGGACCTGGGCTCAACCCATCCTCAAGTGGCTATTATAGCTCGCGCGTCGCCTGTGGAAGAGAAGACGGCATGGTCGAGATGTGGGATACGACCACCCGGCAAGAAGTATTAAGCTATCGCTACCCTGCCCCGATCTCCGTCGTCGCCTGGTCTCCCGATGGAAGACGTTTTGCCTACGCCAGTGTCGATAACAACGTGGAGGTGTGGGATACCAAAACCAACTTTAAACTCCTCACCTTCTCCGCGCCCGCCCCCCTTCACGTTCTGGCCTGGTCCCCCGATGGGAAATATATTGCCTCCGGTGGGGAGGACGCTACCATCCAGGTCTGGGTCACCCCTTGACCTAACTTGAACATCGTCTCGGAGAGTGTTTGAATTCCATCACGGTGGGCCTCTCTCATCGCTCATGCATTCGCACGCCTTCGGCGTGCCTAATTCTTTTTATTCATCTTGCTTTTTTGCATACTTTGGGCTCTGCCCAAAGTATGCAAAAAAGCAAGATGAATAAAAAGAATCATTCTGAGCAGCGAAGCTGCGTAAACTCATCAGCGAAGAACGTGATGGCGATGGGAATCAAACACTCTCTCGGTGTAGTTCTGATTTGAATTTCAGGTGGGTTTCCATCGAAGGATAGAAACCTTTATGGTTACGTTCTCCGATCAAGCCATCTGCGAATGATTGCCATATGACCAGGGTAGTGCTCAAATGAGCAGCCAGCAATCAGCTCCCAGGGCTTTGAACCCTCCAGTAAACCTCGGAAGCGGCTCGCATCGTTCAAATCTTCATTCGAGAGCGTCTGTACAGCCTCGAAAAATTGAGCGTGGACCTGCTGTGACTCAGCCAGAATTTCAGAGAGAGGAACATTCCGCTTCTCTTCAACCGGGCGAGCATTGCGCTCATCCTGCGGTAACTTCCAGAGGTCTGATCCCAGGGCATGCTGTCGGCAAAAACCAATCATCTCACGCTCGTTCCAGGTATTATGGACGATGGTATCTTTGACAGACCACTCCCCCTCTTCCATAGGTTCGAGCATACGCGACTCATCGATCTCTGCGATCAAGTCATCCCACTGCTTCCACCCGGAGCGAATAGCTTCGATGAAAGTAACTTTGTCCATTTCTTCTCCTTACACTGTCTAATTCTCTTTTTCAAAGTGTACTATACATTTAGACAAGTTTCGTTCTGATTGACCATCTCTGCTTTTGCACATTATTCAAAGTGGATGAGTACATCATCCAGAGGTTTCTTCGAGATATCGGGCACGGTTGCGTCAGGTGCGGGATAGCCGACGGGGATGAGGACGTAGGCGTGCTCGTTGGCTGGGCGTTGTAGCACTTTGGCGAGAAAGCCCATCGGGCTGGGCGTGTGTGTGAGGGTTGCGAGCCCGGCGGCGGTGAGGCTGGAGAGGAGCATGCCGACGGCGATGCCGACCGATTCCTGGACGTAGTAGTGCTTGATCTTTCTTTGGCTGCCGTCTGGATCGGTGACGAGGCCGTAGATCTGGGCGAAGACGATGATGACGTAGGGGGCCTGTTCGATGTGCGGCTTGTGCCAGTCGGTTCCCAGGGGTGCGAGGGCGTCCAGCCACTCTTGCGACATTTTGTGCTCGTAGACCTCTTTCTCCTCCGCCTCCGCTGCCAGCCGCAACTGCCGCTTGAGATCGGGATTGCTCACGACGACGAAGGTCCAGGGCTGCTGATTGGCTCCGCTGGGTGCGAGGTGGGCGGCATAAATAGCATTCTCGATCAGCTCGTATGGCACCGGCTGACTCGAAAAGTCGCGGGTAGAACGTCGCCGCGCCATCGTCTCCGAAAATTGTCGCGAGGCCGCCAGCCGCTCTCCATCAGTCATCTCCGGCGTTCGATAGGGAATAAATGGGTAGCGTGACGAAGCTTCATGAGATGTATCGGACATAGAAAATCCTCTCTCTTGCTGGACTCTCAGGTCTCGCGTAGCGACAATCTCTTCCTGCCATCTTCCTGAAAAGGGACACATGTAGATTTCAAGGCGAGTTGAGCGGCAGGCAAGAGATACTGCTTTGTCAATGTTCATGAAAATCCTCTGGGAAGCAGAGGCGCCAATTCATTGCGCGCAGACCGGCTTCAGCCGGAGAATCGCTACTCAGGCTCCTCCATACCGATTTCTTCGCCTTTCAAACGTACCCGATTACACAGGAACCTCCATTGGTGAACCTGAGCATGTTCAAGATACTTGGTCAGTACTTCTCCCCGTGAACGGGGTCTGCGCGCAATGAATTGGCGCCTCTGCTTCCCAGAGGATCTTCATGAATTGCTACGACACAGACAAACCTCACGGCGTCGGTTTGACCTGCAAGCTACACCCTCCTCCCGCCGCGTTCGCTACCGTAAAATTCAGGTCCTCTCCATCCTGTATGTGTGCATAATGCAGGTCGCCTGCCTTCGTTGAGCCACACGTTCCCGCCGCGGGCGTGACGTTTACTTCCAGGTCGGGTAGCGTGCTGGATTGGCGTTGGATGACCAGACTGTACGGCTGGGAACCTGTCGGCGGAACGTACCAGGAGAGTGAGAGGTTCATGGTACAGTTCTTAGGCACGACGACCCAACTGGCAAACATGTTGCGGCCGGGCTCGTCGCTGGTCATGTTGAGTGGCGCGCCGATCTTGTCGATGGGCCGCGTCCGATCGCCATAGGGATCGTCGTTGAGGGCGGGTATCAGGCCGATCTTGGTACCGATGGGACAGGTCATCTCGCCGGTGCCGAATAAATCTTCGCGCTGCGGGCAGGGTGTGTAATACCCTCCACAATAGGGATCGCCAAAGTGCGAGAAGCCTGTCCCCGCTAGAAACTGGCTATTGGGTGGCGTATACACACGCACATAGTCGCGGTACGTGTCCAATCCATAGACCGGCCCGGCCTGATTATAGATCAGCTTCATCTTCATCTTGTGGGTTGCGCCGCCCTTCGCGTCCAGCGTCACGTTATCGCTAATGCTCGTGGTCACGTATTGTGATGCCTTGCTCACGCTCAAATTTGCCTGGACGACGAAGAGTCCGTCGTGGGTTGTCGCGCGATCGATTTCAGCGTTCGAGCCGTACTGACCGATGAGCTTTTGCAGTTTGTCGTTGGTGAAGTAGAGTTGTAGATCCTTCGTCTTCATGGCGTAGAGCATCTCTTTGCCTAGACTGATCATCTTATCGCTCGGTAGGCCCTGGACTTTGGCCAGGAGCAGCCCTGAGAGACGTTTAGTGAAGAGCTTGCGTGCGATCTGCGGATCTTCAACGTGCTCGACAATTTCCTCCTGACGGATGCCGACGTTGTCTAGCTGGTAATAGTGCAAGCGTTGTTCCAGGTTCTGCGCCGTGATGGTCTCTTTATATTCAGGGACCGAGATGGGGCCAGTGACCTCCAACACATGTGAGATCAAGAAGGGCGAGAACAGGATTAGCCCGTCCGTCTGCTTGCCGAACTCGCTTTTATACTGATTCATAATCAGCTTCGCAGACGTCGGGAAGTCGGCCGAGAGGTTGGCGTCGCGCATACCAAAATTAGGGATGGGCCACCAGGTAAACGGAGCGGGCGCGGCCTGACCCTGCACCTTGGCAAAGATTGGATCGAGCGGACTCCCTGTGGCACGATTATCCTCTTCAAACTGCCCAATATTCTTCAGGCTCAGAGGTGCCATGCGTCCACCGTTCAGCTCCAACTCGCCGAATTGTCCTGTGAAGCCCCCCGTCGCCCGCAGCTCACCGCGATCCATCGTCTCTACCAGAAACGTGCGCGGCTGATCCACGCCAAGAAACCAACCAAGCACATCCATATTGCTGCGCACCTGCGTCAAAATCCCCTCGCCAACTGGGAGTAGCGGCAGCGCCGTCGTAATCAGCTTGCGTTGACTATCGCTCAACGGCAACGAGTTTGGGTCCACATCCTTCGAGTACTGCTGCATATCTTGCAGGCGTGGCAGGATAAAATCGAAATCGTGACCCAGCTCGTCCAGCACCGGCGGCGTGACGATCGGGCTGGTTGCGCTGCCGCCACCTAGAGGGTGACTCAACGCGGGCGTCAGCGTCGGCGAGAGCGTAGTTGCCGACCGGATTCCCTGCTGCGCAATCTCCGTCGCATCCGCCCCAATATGTGCCAGCGAGCGTGCTGTAATGATCTGTTTGGGCAGCATCGAACTTAGCAGCCCGACCGAACCATCAGAATCCAGCTTCTTGCTCAACTGATGAAAATCGTTGTTCGCCGCATCCACCTCAACCTGAGCCAGCCGCAGCTTATTCACATCCAGATACTTCGCCGTATTCCCCTTCGGTCCCCCACTGAAGATAGCCTGCGCATTCTGCAAATGCTGTAGCCCACTGCGCGCCTGATTATACAGAATAAGACCGTTGATGCCCTCAAAGATGATCAGTAGTGAAGGAATGAGCAGCGCCACCACCAGCACCAGCAGCATGATCTTCTTCGGCACCGAAAGGCTAGCATACTTCGCCCGTAGCCCCCGCTTCTTTCCCTCCTGTGACGCCACCTGATTCCATCCGGCATTCTGCCCATTTCCTATAACCGAATTAGGAGGCATTCCTGATCCCTGCATCCCCCACGAGCTATTCGGACCCGGACCGGCAGGTCCTCTACCAGGATAGCCTGCTTGCTGCCCCCAGCCATTATTATTCATGTTGCCGGGTGCTGCGTTCGGCTGTCCTACACCCTGCTGCCAGCCGCCGGGTGCATTATTGGCACCATTGAAATTATCGGGACCAGCGTTTTGCTGAGAGGGAGGTTGCCCCCAGCCATTGTTCTGGCCGCCATTGACAGCGGTTGCATTCTGATTCCACATCTGATCAGGGCTACTCGGCGGAGCACTCAGTGGCTGCTGTCCATGCCCATCATTTTGAGTGCCGTTGGGATATCCACCCTGTCCTGCACTCGGATGCGCCACCGTCTGATCCCACGTGTTGGCATCACCTATAGGGCCACCCTGCTGCATAGAATTCTGTCCATTGCCCTGGCTCCAGGCCACATTAGAGTTATGCATGGGCGTAGCAGAAGGTGCTCCACTATATCCCGATAGCAATGAGCGGCGTGCCTCCTGCCCCGAAGCGGGCGGCTGGAGACCTGGCGCGCGTAATTCATTTGCCGCGTTTTGAGTATGCTCACCACCCTGCGCCTCATTATTCCCGGCACCATCCGCGCCAGGAAGAGCGCCGCCGTTCTCCGTCCTCCCCTCAAACGGCACCGGGGAGCGGAAAAGACCTCTGTTCTGAGGCGATTCAGGCATAAAGTACAGGCCTCCAACAAATCTATAAAATGATCTTAAGAATTATAACATGCATACATAGGACGAGCGTATCTTTTAGAAAAGAACTAAAAACTGTCCCTCTCTTTTAACGTTTGGCCACGCCTTTCGTTTCTCTATCCCATCCCCCTTATCCATTTATCCCAACATTGAAATATTCAACATGCCTTATTACTAGTATAGTTCCTAAAGCAATGGACATGTATGACATGTGACCGTTTTAGGCTTTGTGAGGGGGAACGACAACCTCACAGGATGGACTACCGGGGAGTGCCCCACACCATCCTCTACACCGTCTGACCCGAAGGCATTCGGTGCTACTTTGCGAACAATATTTCCAGACCCGTTGATATCGGCATTGATGAGTCGTCCATCCCTCGCTCGATAAAGTCCACGTTTGAGACGGGTTCCTGAAAAGCTTTGCTCTGCCTTTTGGCCTTTTTGTTTATAGGTAGGCAATGGATCGCGATCCAGAAAACTGGCTTTGCTGGTATAGCTTTCCTCTGTCAGGATGACGCGAATTCCGACGCGTCCGGCTTTATACATGAGCATCGAAATGAAACGGGCATGGGGAATCTGCACAAAATGTTGGTTCATGCGCTTTCCTAAGTTGCTGTTCTGTTTCCATCCATCGTTTTTGCCGATGACCAGTGTGCCAATGCCTTCTGCGACCAGCAGCTCTATGAGGAAACGGGAGGCATGATGCAGATCATGATCGATGCGGCGATTCCGCTTGGTCGTGATCTGTTGCAGACGCTTGGTCGTGCCCGTCTGGCTGGCCTTCTGCTGAAGTTCTGCTTTCCGCTTGTTATAGAATTGATTGGTTGCTTTCATGCCGCGCCCGTTAACAAGGACGGGCACAAAGCCCGGTTTGTTTGAAGTTAGTGCGGCAAGATTATTCAATCCAAGATCAATGCCAGCGTAGAGAAGAGCGTCAACTGCTGTCTTCCTCGGCTCTGCTTCATAGACAACTTCGACCACGTAATATCCACGCTTTGGCACAATACGCACCTGAGCCAGAGAGGATGGATCTTGTTGAGTTTTGATGGAGATTGCGAGTCCAGAGGGAATGATGATACGCCTCTCTAAGGTCCGCTTCCCTCGGCTCACAGCTTGCATCGTATAAATAAGAACCGTACGACCAGCCGTTTTGTGCTTATAGTGAGGAAGGTGTGGACGAGCTTTGAACAGGCGCGGATCACTCTTGTACGCTTTGAGTGCCTCAAAGAAGGATGTCCAATTCTTTTCAAGAAGACGTAAGACCTGTTGTGCCACCTTTGCTGGCAGGGCTGTATAAGTTTCGTGTCCCTGCATCCGTCTATCCATTTCACCATAATGGAGATATATTCCCTGGGTGATGAATGACTGACGGAGTTCATATAAGGCTGCGTTGTATAGATTTTTGGAGGCAAAGGTGGCAGCATCGATGGCTGCAAAACGGGGGTCTTTTTGATCAATGACATGCTGCTCAACGAGTTGCATCTGCTTCCTCCTTTGCTTGTAGTTCTTCGAAAATCTTTTCGGTTTTTCGTTCAGCTCTGCGTTGCCTATAGAGTCTCACACAGAAGCTGCAAATGATGGAGGTGAGATCGGCGAGCAGGTCTTCTGTTATTAGTATACGATGCAATGCAAATAAATGATGGTCAATATAGAGAAGATAACATCATCTTACCAGCAAGCAGAAGAGCAAGAATTGCCTAGACACAGATTTATGCATTTGATATTGTTAGGAATATGTTAAGTGCGCGTTTAGTTCCTCTCCTTCCTGTCTAAAGAGTTCTATTCGTCTCTAAGCGGTGATAGATCACGTATGAGTAGACATATAGGATCATGGTGACGAGCAGCAGAGATCCTGCTACTCCCCATATACGTAGAGGTGCGATAAAGCTCGTGACGACTCCTACCAATCCTGCTGCTACAAACAACCAGCCCCCTAGCCGGTGTGTACGTTCGGGCGCACCAGCAGTACGGGGCATGGAGCGTGATCAAGGACGAAGCGGGCGACATGTCCAACGGACTTTGGGCCGAGGGTTGGTCCGTCAAATTTGGGTGAGCGAGGGCAGATAATTATCAGGTCAGCCCGCCACTCGGTGGCGCACAGGACGATCTCGCGCTCCGGCCTCCCTCCGCGCTGCAACGTTTCGGCTCCGGGCATATAGCGTAGCCCCTCGTCCAGAATATCCTGCACGGCGAACGTCTCGGCCTGCTGCATACGGTCGTGCAGCGGTCCGCTGGGACGGCGCGGGCGCATCAGCCCCTCACGCTTCCGCCCCATCTCTCTGTGCGGACCACTATCCACGACATACAACAGTCCCACCACCCGCTCTTCTGGCCTCACCATTTCCGCAACCGCCTTACTCACCTCTTCGCTATTTGTTCCATCCAAACAACACAGGACACGCATCTTCTTTCTCCTATCTCCTATAAAGTCACGAGCAGCCAGATGGCGAGCGCGCCCGCCACCAGCATGAGCGGTGTGACGATGATCCCTACTTTAAAGTAATCGAGCCCTGATACATCCAGGTTGCGCTGTCGCAGGATGAGCAGCCAGAGCACGGTGGCGAGCGATCCGACGGTCGTTAGATTGGGTCCCAGGTCGCAGCCGAAGATGGTCGCGGCAATAAAGCTTTGCTGAACGGCCTGTGGAGCGTGTTGAATACTGTGCAGCGAGGATGTCAGCACAACGGCCATTGGTACATTATTAATTAGATTAGTGCCTGCGGCTGATCCCAACGTCCCCACCATCACGGCCCCAAAGATACTCCCACCGGAGAGATGCAGCAGGAGCTGGCCGAACTGCGTCGTCAGCCCTGTACTCTCCACTGCCTGCACCACGATAAACATGCCCGCGATAAAGCCAAAGATCGACCAGGAGATCTGCCTGCCTGTGTTCAGAAGCGTCGTCTGCTTCCAGGCAAGCGCTCCTATGAGCAACAATAGCGCCCCTCCCAGTGCTACCAGCGAGAGCGGAATTTGCAGCGCCGAAGCAATTATGTAGGTGACCGCGACCAGTCCGAGCACAGCACAGGTGTAGCGAAAGTAGCTCTTGTGCTTCACCGCCTCCTCCAGTGAGGGGAGCTGTTTGAGGTCAAAGCTGCCCTGAAGCTGGCGACGGTAGAGTAGATAGAAGACGCCGATGTTGATGCCAATGACCAGAATGCATGGCAAGAAAAGCAGGCGTAGAAACGTTGGTAAGTCGAGAGGAAATTGGTTGGTGACGATGATATTGATAGGGTTGCTTACCGGCAGCAAAAAGGAGGCGGTATCGGCGATAAATGTACAGGCGAAGAGATAGGGCAGCACAGGTAATCGGAGGCGTGTGACCAGGCTATAGATAATCGGCGTCAAAATAAGCGCTGTAGCGTCGTTGGAGAGCAGCATGGTGATCAAGCTTCCGAGCAGAAAAGTATTGAAAAATAGTCGTTTTGCACTATTCTTCGAGAGTCGTGCCGCCTGGGTCGCCAGCCAATCAAAGAGTCCCGCCGCCTCCGCCAGCGCCGAAAGCCCCATCATACCTAGAAAGAAGAGAAATGTGTTCCAATCGCGCAGCAACGTAACAACTGCGTCAGCGGGACTGATAAGGCCCAGCACAAGCAGAAGTCCGGCACCTGCAAGCGCCGCCATCGCCTCATTGCTTTTGAATGGCCGGATCATGACTCCCAATAGAGTCAACACAGCTATAAACGTTATAATCAGCGTTTTTGTTAGAGTAGAAAGTGAAAACAAGAGAAGCATAGTTTATCATCCCTGGTATGCATCTGTACAATAGGCTCGTCTAATATAAACACGATGCATGTTTTGAAAGAGAGACATCAGAATCAGCAGGAGTGGAAAGTGCAGGATCTCTATCCCTTCAAGCAAAAGGGCCAGAACTCAAAGCGGACGCAACAAAACCCTTCTGCCGAACAACTTATATATATAGAGGGGTATGTATAAACAAACCCACCTCTACTGTGACTCTTCTCTGCTACATGAAAAAAGTGGCGGAAGAATAAAAGGGAGAAAAACGATGCGGAAAGCGAGAAAAATTCTGTCCATTCTACTCATTATCGCCGTCATCAGCGTCTGGTTCTTTTTACCGTCATCTGACCTTAATTTCCCGTATTTCTATTGCCTGGGCTTTTTCCTGCTTCTCTCCGCCCTCTTCATCTATCCTGTTCGAACAACAGTAGCCAGGCCGAAGACCCACGATCCTAAGAAACAAACATGAGCCGCGTAGCGACAATCCCTTGTGGTTGTCACCGCTCTCTTCGTAATAAAAAAGTGCTCAAATCATAGAGCCCGCCGATTGGATCGGCCGAATCCACGCTTCAGCACTGCATCCCTTTCGTGCCTAAGTACCTCTTTTCTGCTTCAGATGAAGGTTTGCCTTTTTATATGGTGTAGGGAGGAACACATGCAGTGCTGAAGCGTGGATTCGGCCGATCCAATCGGCGGGCTCTAGATAATTCTATAGAGTAGAGCGATATTGGGAGCGACGAAGACGCGGTCGCCGTTATTAATCGCGACACGATGCACACGCTGCCCATTAGATACGATACCGTTCACGCTGCCCGCGTCCTCTACAAACCAGGTACCTCTCTCATTCAATATTCTCGCGTGTGTACGCGAAATGCTTTGGTGCCTGATCTGAATGTCGCGTCCATCCTGGCGACCAACCGTCAGCACCGGCTTGTCCAGCTGCACCTCCTGAACCATTTTTCCATCGATCTCTACGAATATATGAGGGAGAGGAGCACTGATGGTAGGAGCATCCACAATGCCTGATAGGGACCTGGGACCTGGGCGTCCAAGCAGGCCGCTATTACTCGGCGTGCTGGGTGCGGAGGTCGGTGGCGCTGCGGCGGGCGTTGCACTCATCACGGGCGAATATTGCGGATTGCCGATGGGCTGAGAAGGATTGCGCGGCGCGGCGTGTGCCTGGCCCGGCTGAGCAAGTGGCTGTGATGGAATGTTGCTGGCGGGCGGCGGCGTGTGCCTTCCCTGCTGCATCGGCATGTTGTTATTGTAGGCAGGTTGATTGGCGAACGGATTTGGCATCTGCGGCGGCGTCATCGGTGCAGAGTTTGCGGGCCACGGCTGATTGTTATACGGCGTAGGGCTTTGCTGCGGCGGCATCCCATTCGGCGCTCCAGCTCCCCCCTGCCACGCGTGATTGCCCCCTTGCGGCTGCATATTCGGATCACCCCTCCACTGCCCATTCGACTGCATCGGCATCACCTGCCCAGGCATGGACGCGGGCGACGTCATAGATGAGCCACCCTGCTGCATCAGTGGTTGACTGCTCCCCGGCTGCATCGGCTGTGGCATAGGGCCAGGACCACCCTGCTGCATCTGAGGATTCATAGGTACAGGAACGTTGGGCTGCATGCCTTGCTGCATCTGAGGATTCATAGGGCCAGAGACATTGGGCTGCATACCTTGCTGCATTTGTGGATTCATAGGGCCAGAGACATTAGCCTGCCCACCCGGCTGCTCCAATGGATACGGATTGGGCTGGACCATAATGCGAACCTTCTCCCCAGGCCTCTTCCGACTCCTTTTTACAATGCCAGGAATATTCTTCGGCATGACTCAATCTCTCCTTTTCCCAATGTCCAGTATTCTCTAATAAATAGAATAACAGATATATATTTATAATTATATCTGTTATATCACAAACTCCCCTTTATTACTATGAACATCCCACTATTGGTCTACCCCAGTAACTCCTCACCCTTTCCTCATTCGATCTTTTCTCCTAACCTCAATCCTTTATCCCTCAACCTCAATCCAGAGGCACCCGTTCAAGGCACGCAGACCGGCTTGAGCCGGAGAATTGCCGACCAACAATCCTCATAGCGATAAGCTCCCTTTACCAACCTGATGCCAGATAAATGGGAAATGGGTACAGGCGAACGCTTTGTGACGTAGTGATGTTTGACACACACACTCAGCCACACCCCTAGAGCCCGCCGCTTTAGCGAGCGAACTCGCGCTTTAGCACGGCGCAAACTCCAGCGGTATGTATGTGTCAAACATCATCACGTAGCTCAATGCACATCAAAAAGAAAGGAGACGGGGAAGATATGTGTTTGCATGGCGAACGTTGGAGCAGGGGAGCATCCGGACACACATGTCAATGGCGTCCGGATGCTCCCCTGCTCCAACGTTCGCCATGCAAACACATATCGTCACTTGCCTGCTTCCCCTTTTCAAAAGGAAACTTCTCTAGGTTAATGTGTATTGGCACTATGAACATGGCACCTAACAAAACACAACAACAAACTACATCTAATTTAGGTAATACATACAAATGTATCTAAATAGCTTTCATCCGCCAATCCACCCCTCACAACTTCAACCGCTCATTAATCTTCCCCAACACCTCCTCGTCCCCAAACTTCCGTGCCAACTCCCGCAGATCAACAATAGTATCAATCGGCAACAACCCCAAATAGCACCGCCCCAAAGTAATATTCTTACGATAAAATCCCTCAATGCTCACCCAATCATATTCTTCACTCTCTAACGCCAGCTTGACAATCTCAACAGCAAGCTCAACAGAGACTAGCTTCTGATTTTGCAACGCATCAGTCAGGTACCGGCCTTTGAAAGCAACAAAAACTTTTTGCTCCTCATTTTTAGAAATAAACTTAAGTATTCCAAAAGCTAAATCTGGTTGTATGTATTCACTTCTCTGAATTACTTCACTTATGTTCAATGTTAGCAACTTAATTACTTGCTGATCCTTAATTTCAAACAGAAGTTTGAGTAGCTCTACCGTAAGAGTAATAGGCACACGCCTATCTACTTCAAATAAAGTGTCGAGATATTTTATAAGAAAATCAACCAGAAGTTCCTGATTGCCGGTTTCATAAGCAAATCTTACTACTTTAAGGGTAAGATCCACATCGACTTCGTTATCATATACCAACTTACTTCTTAGAGATCTCATAAAGTAGCTAAGTAAGTCGCTAAGTCTACTTTGGTCATTCCTCTCATATGCTAATTTAACTAATTCTGTTGCTAATTCGGTAGACATAATTACTTCAAGACATGATAGACCCCTTATATTTTCATATACCTCAAAGAGAACAGGCTTTAAGCTTACATACTGATTTGAGTATCTTAAGAGATTTAACATTTCTGTATACAGAGATAATGCAAATTCCTTATTCTCAAGAATAAGTCCCTCACGTTCCTGTTCTATTAATTCATTAGCTTCCTCAAAAAACCTTAAGACGTCTTCTTTTTGAAAATCGCTTCGTTGCAAACGCCGAAATTGCTTCGTGAGTAGATAAGCCCATACATTTTCAGTGATCTGTTCAGTTTCTAACCGTTTGATAATAGTATTAAGTTCATTTTTATCATCTGTAAAAACATCATGAAGTAGTAAACCAGATAAACCCGCTGTAACATTATCTGCTAACGTTTGGCTGACTCCATAGACAAGATTGAGAGGGTCCCTAGATAGATGAGAGTTTAAATTCGTCTGAATGGAAAGGTAAAGTTTTGAATCGTCACGTTCAGCTTTGAATATTGTTGCTAGTTCTTGAAGGGTTTCGAGGGAGAACCAGGAGCGCCAGAGGTAGGTGAGGCGATCCCAGGTGCGGACGCTGTCTTCAGAAGATGTATAATTTGTTTCATCAAAAGTGTAGCCAGCGTCGGAGGGATCAAGAAATGTGCGTAGTAGGAGCAGGTTAAGGGTGTAAATGGCGATGTAACCAGTGGTATCGAGAGATGCAAAGGGACGTTGATCGCTTGTCATAAGTCCGGGTAGATTATTGTTTGTGAGTAAACCGTCGATGTGTTTGACGATGATGGTGTCGAAGTCCTCTAGAAATTTTTGTATGGTACGTCCTTCCTTTTGAAGGCAGTGCTGTAGCCATTCACGTAGCAATGTGAGCACGATGGGCCTTGAGAAAAGTGGTGCGTAAATGAAACGGGCATACCATGTTTTGTGGAAAGAAGTTAAGTCTATCTCTGGATCTCCATCAACTTGATTGCGGCGAATCTTTCTTGTCTCTTCCAGAATTTTATGAAGCATGAAATCTGCCATAAGAAACTCGCCGAAGGTATTGTGCAAGAACTCGTAGGTCACGTCGTCGGGTCTTGCCAGGACAATTTGATCCTTCCTGGTTTCTTTTGTTTTGCGAACTGCCTCTAGCTTCTGAAAGAAGAAGCTGCCGAAGAGCTTTTCTGATGGAAGGAGTGGATAATTTATTTGCTCCGCTGCCGTGCGAGATTTGTATCTGTTTGTCTCTAACCAGCTCTTCTCAAGGTTAAAGAACTGTAGATCAGCATCCAGTTCTCCTGCTCGAATGGATATCGTGCGACGATTAAACATGCCTATTGCTGCAACGCCCAGCCGCCTCATCTCATGATCTGTCGCCTTCTCCAGTTCAGATTTTCGCCAGACTTGTGCATCCTCCACATCCTTTTGCTGTTCTCTCTCAATAAAGCGGCGTAACAATTTGTCGTAGAGCAGTGATCGATCCAGGTCGCTTGCTGCCTTGCTCAGTGGATTCTCTTTTGCATCATAGATGGCGAGCATTGTTAGCAGAAGTGGCTGCCTGGCCAGTTCTTTAATATTTTCGTGATCTTGTGGCAGCTTGAATGCTTCGGTGTGATTTTGCTCGAAATAAGATGCATTGATTTTGTTCCATTCGTCAATCCAGCGCTTTTGCTGCTCTTCATTAAATTCCAGTAGGCGAATGATGGTGGTTCCACGAGGTATCTCTGCTTTATCGATAAGAGTAAAGCGGCTGGTCACGATGGTGCGCACAGATTGCTGTCCTTCAGAAAGTTGCAGTTGATGCTTCTGGAAATTTGTTATCTTGTTAAGATAACCTGAAAAGACGTTCCCTGTCGCCTGGAGTAGTTCATCATAGCCATCGAAGAGCACTAGTGCTGGACTATTGACAGTATGCTCGTGTAACGTTGCCCAGTCGAAATTCCTCTCTGTATCACGGCGAATCTGTCCCTCGATCTGGGCGCTCACGTAATCTTCGGCGTTCGTGTTGCGTAGCTCAACTCTAATGGGGGTAAATGGTAAAGGGATAAGTTGTGCAGCTATCATACTGGTGAGCAAGGATTTGCCGGAGCCGGGTTGTCCCAGAGTAATTAGGGGCGTTCTTGTACTGGCTTCTTCATGGCTGAAGTAGGCACTTAAGAAAGCTTGCAAGTCGTGGCGCTCTGGCAAACCGTCCCAGGAGCTTTCTTTCAACTGTTCCTGGTTTTCATAGTGAACAACCTTAAATGCCTGTGGAATAAAAGCGTCACGCTTCAGTGGATATGTTAGTCCACTGTCGGGATCGTCGATGATAGGCGCGTCAACTACACTTTTATAATAATTGACAAGGGAGCGCAAAACCCTGTCTGTTTGCTGTTGTTCTACTTGCGCCATATGGTCTAGCAGTTGCTTCATCTTATCGGCGATGAGCTGGATCATCTTATTGTCGATGAAGTCGATTATCTTGTCATCTTTTTGTATATTCAGCCATATGGCAAATTCTGGGAACTTCATCGCTAACGCATAGTATTGCTCAACAAAAGTATCTAACGCCTTCTTCGGTATTTCTGCAAGTGCCTGCTTGATCTGTTCTTGTTCACTTTGTGTCGATGGCTTGATGGTTTCTAATTCAAAGAATACTGTTATATGCCTGGCTAGCTGTTCATAGAGTGGAGCGAGCTGTTTGCGTTGAGTCTCAAAGGTGTCGCCTGGTTGTGGCATAACAATTTCGTATTTGAACAGAGTCAATTTATCCTGAGTTGTTTCACTGTCATCTGCTACAACCGCCAATCGACTCCACAAATCCTTAGATGCTGCAATAGCAGTACGAATTTTCTCTTCACGCTTCATCTTTATCTTTTTGAGTAGTGGAGCGAGTTGTTTATCACCAGCTAAAGTCTCAAAAAAAGCGGTGTAACAGATCAGTGTGTAGGCTTGCTGCATGCGCACATATTGTTCATGCACATCTTGTTCTCTTTCGCTCGTCATATTAGAGACGACACGTGTGCCAACTTTGAAGATCTCGTTCTTTACGCCAAAGAGGTTGGAGAGCGTGCCAATGGATGTGAGAGCGATGAGTGCGGGGGTTAATGCTGCGGCTCCGCTAGCTACTGTGATAGGGATAGCTAGAATTGCAACTCCTGCTGTAAGCGCAATATTTAGAAAGGCATCGACATCCTCGGTTAGTTCGGGGTGTTCGCCCTTTACGATTTTACAGGCGCTTTCAAATGTGAGATCTGTTGGCATATGGGCACTCTTCTCTCTAGAAAATTAGCACGATCTTTTAGTTTAATTATAATCAACGGCAGTATTTTTGTAAACAAGGGGGAAAACCATAGAGTATGGTACTGTATCCTACTTTTGTAATCTGCCCTTTAGTGCAAGAGAATGTGCGGACCTGATTGGAGAGCTATCGCTGACACACTTGCTCCTTGCTCTATCGCATCCATGCTGCCTTGTCAAACATCATCGCATCTTTTTTGTCCCTTGCCCTTTAGCGCGAGAGGGCGTACGGACCAGATTGGAAAGCCCCCGCCGACACGCTTCCCTCCTTGCTCTATCGCGTCCGTAGACCTCGCCCGCCTCCTCTGCTTGCCCCAAAATCCACCCAACGACCCGCGCTTTCGGGACACCATCAGATTGACAAAGCAGTACACCTCGCCCGCCTCCCCGGTTCGCCCCGAAAACTGACCAGCGCCCCCACTTTCCCAGCTCAACCATGTTTGACAATGCGATAGTGCTCTGGCACAGCTCATCTTACGGGTCCCGCGTAGCGACAATCCCTTGCGGTTGTCGTGGTGGATCAGCTTGGTAGGCGAGTGAACACGACAACCGCAAGGGATTGTCGCTACGCGGTTAGGGCCAGATGAAGTGGGTCGGACCAGTAGTCAAAGTTCTTGAGAGAGGACCTTCTCTCTCAAGAAGCCTGATGAAATGGCTTTTCTCTCTTAGCGCGTCGGTTGCGCTGGAAGAACAGTGGTGCCATAGTCGCCGCCAGAATAATTCCGCCGCCCAGCAGCGTGCGCGCCGTTGGAACTTCTCTCAATAAAAAGAGGGCGAAGAGTACGCCCCAGACGGGTTCCAGACTGCCGAAGAGGCTGGCGAGCTGGGCGGTGATGTCGCGCATGCCCGCGATGAAGAGGGTGTGGGCGATGGCAGTGCAGCCTATCCCCAACAGTAGCAATATTCCGATCTCGCGGAGGGTGAAGAGTCCGTGAGTGGGCAGAAAAAAGAGGGTGGGCAGCAGCACGAGGGCGGCTGTGCCGTCTTGATAGAGGCTGATGGTCAGGCTGGGGTAGGTTGCGCCGAGGCCGCGATTGACGACTGAGAGTAGGGCGAAGGTTGCGCCAGCAAAGAGTCCAAGCACGACGCCGAGCGTGGTGGCGTTGGCGAGCGAGAAGCTGGGGACGAGCAGGTAGATTCCGAGCAGGATGACCAGGGCGGCGGCGATCTGCACCCGGTTGGCCCGCTGCCGCAACAGCAACGGTTCCAGCCCGGCTGTGAAGAGGGGGAAGCTGGAGAAGGCGAGCAGGCCGATGGCGACGTTGGAGACAGCGATTGAGGCGAAGAAAGCCGTCCAGTGCACCGCCAGCAGCACCCCCTGCCCTATGAGCAGGGCGAGATCGCGCCGGTTGCGCGCCCGCATATCCACGCGCCTCCCCAGCACCACGCCTCCCAGCACGATTCCCGCGAAGAAGACCCGCCCCAGCACAATCAACGGTGCTGGCAGAGAGCTCAACTTCCCCAGCAACCCCGCCAGCCCAAACAATAGTACCGCGATATTGCTCACCAGCAGACCTCGACCCGGCCTCGGCCCGCTCCTATCTCCTGTATTTATCACCGTCAATTATACAGATGATCTTTGATATATGCAGGAATGGCCGCCCAATCTCCATTCGCCGCCGTTATAGTAAAGTCTGGATTGACCTGGAGGACGTTCTGGTTGCTGAGCCCGATATGCGCGGCTTTAGGATCGTTGAGGTCCATCTTGAGTGCGAACGCGCTCAGGTCTGCGAGCGACATGTTTGTGTGAATAGCGTTCTGCAAGGCGTCCATCGCCGAGTAGATGCGCGGCCACGTGGACGATTGCTTGATCTGTGAGAGCACGGCCTTCACGATGATCTGTTGCCGCGCCGAGCGCCCGAAGTCAGTCAGTTCTGCCTGATTCTGTGTGGTGCCACCGCAGATTTCCGCTGGTTCGCGTGCACGGGCGTAGGTAATCGCAGTCGCGCCATCCATATGCTGCATGCCCTTATTGAATTGAACCTTGATCCAACTTGGATCGACGGCCGCATCATCGTTCTTTGGATAGCAGGCGTTGAACGAGTCCGGCACATAGACATTGATGCCTCCCATTGCATCGATGACCTTCTTGAAGCCGGTGAAGTCGATGGTAAGCCAGTATTTGACGTTCAGGCTGGTGATCAGGGCTATCTTCTGCGTCACCGCAGATCCGCCCGCCGCCGGATTTTTGTCGTTATTAGACGCGAACTCGTAAATTGAATTGATCCTGGTGTACTGCCCCGAATTCGCTGGATACTGTACATACAGGTCGCGTGGTACTGAGACCAGCGAGGTGTGATGACTCTGTGGCAGCAAGCTGACGGTGAGCAGCGAGTCTGTCAGGAATGCGCCATCGTGAGCACCGCCGCCGTAGCCCAGGACGAGCAGATTAGTACGATCAGCGGTGTTCATATAGCCATCGTCGGTGCTGAGCGGGCTGCGCGCCTTGTCAACCATGATGTGTGAGCCGAACGCTGTGATGTGCTGCAAGATGTTGGAGCCGACGATACCGAAGATGACCAGGAGAACGAGGACAGCGAGGCAGCCGATGGCGCAGCCTCTTCGTGGGCGGCGGCGGCGCGAGAACTGGGGCGGCGGGCTTGCCGCGAGCTGGCCCGGTTCCGGTCGCTGATAGGGTGGCGCTGGCTGCTGATAGGGATATCCAGGGTTGGGTACCGCCTGGGGGCTGCGTTGATCGTATGGAGCCTGGGGATTCCGTTGATCGTATGGAGCCTGCCGGTCGAGACGTGGCGCTGGAGGCTGCTCTTGATACGGTGGTGGCTGGCCCTGCTGAGGACTCTGATGAGGGCGACGCTGAGCAGGCGGCTGCTGACCTGGAGGTCTCAAGATCAACTTTTCTTGCGGTGGCCGATTCGATTGATTATAATCATTTTCATCATAAAAGTTATTTGACATCTATACACTCTCTTTTTCGTTTTATATATAAAGACGTACCATTATTTGACAGCCGCTCTACCCTCAATTCCATTCTTAACCCTTCATACAAACAGATGATTCTGCTGCCTACAATTCCTAACGAAAGCTGTTACATATAAAACGTAGAAGCGCGTCAGAGGGTTACGTTTTGACCTACAGTGTGAAAACGTTCACTTTTTTGCTGCGCGTCCATCGTCGATGAAAGTTGTGCAATGTATTATACTCTTACTGTATTCGTATTACTACTACTTCCTCTCTCACAAGCTCGTCCTTCCTTACTTTAATGTATTGGCTACATTTCCTGGTGTCCGGCAAGCCAACCTCTCTCCCCGACAGAAAAGGGGGAGAGAGGGCGACAACCGCAAGGGATTGTCGCTACGCGGGTGATGGATTCTCTCGAATAGGCAACTGCGCTCCGGCGCGCAGGTAGACAGGAATGCGCTCTAGAGGCGCTTCGGTGGTAATACGTTGACCGCCGTCAAAGACCTGTCCGCTCCACGCATCCGTCCATTGTGTACCGATAGGCAGATAGACTTCGCGTTGGCGCATACCTGCGGCCAGTATCGGCGCTACCAGGATGTCGGGACCAAAGAGATATTGATCATCTACGCGTACGCCCGTCTCGTCGCTGGGAAAATCGAAGAAGAGGGGGCGCATGGGCGGAATGCCTTTTTCCTGGGCGAGCTTCATCTGTTCTTGAATGTAGGGACGTAGCCGCTCGCGCAGGAAGAGCAGTCCTTTGATGATCTCGTATGCCTCGTCTCCGAACGACCAGGCTTCGTTTGGCCCGCCGCTATCCATCATCATCTCTATATCCGTCGTCGCGAGCCGGTAGCCGTGCAGCCGGAAGAGGGGGCAGAAGGCGCTGTACTGGAACCAGCGCACGAGCAGTTCGCGAAAAGCTGGCGATTCAGGATCTCCTCCGTAGAAGCCGCCGATATCAGTGGTCCACCAGGGGATGCCGCTCAGCGCTGTGTTCAGGCCCGCGCGCACCTGGACCTGTAGCGCCTCAAATGTGCTGCTAATATCGCCGGACCAGAGGGCGACTCCATAGCGCTGACTGCCCGCCCAGCCCGAACGACACAGATTCAGAGGAGCCGCCTCGCCCGCCTCGCGCATATGCTCGTAGAAGCCTTGCTCATGCAGGAAGGGAAAGGCGTTGCCGACCACCAGTCCATTGCCCAGCGAGAGGCGCAGATTATCCGGGTCCATCGGGAAAAGTTCGGGTTCGCAGGCATCGAGCCAGTAGGTCTTGATGCCAATCTTATAGTAGTGTTCATAGACCTGCTCCCAGACGAATTGGCGCGCCTCCGGATTGGTCGTGTCATACACATATAAGGAGACTGGTCCTTCGGGACGGTTATCTAAGAAGTTCGACACGACCGGTAGGCCACGCTCCGCCCGCACAAGCAGGCCGCGCCGCAGCATCTCTGGCGTGTTCTCACTCACTGGATTGACCGTTGGCCAGACCGAGACCATTACTTTGACGCCCATCTCTTCTATCTCGCGAACCATCGCCGCTGGATCGGGCCAGAGGGCTGGATCAAAGCGCCACTCGCCCTGTACCGTCCAATGGAAGAAGTCCACGACGATCACCGAGAGTGGTAGGCCGCGCTGCTTATATTCGCGCACTACCGAGAGCAGTTCGTCCTGTGAGCGATAGCGCAGCTTGCACTGCCAGAAGCCGGAGGCCCACTCAGGAAACTCGGACGGATGCCCTGTCGCATCGGCATAGTGCTCTAGAATCTCGGTGGGCGTTGAGCCTGCGGTGATCCAGTAATCAAGCTGTGGCGTCGCCTCAGCAATCCAGCGCGTCCGACTATAGCCCAGCTCCACGCGCCCAATGCCAGGATTATTCCACAAGAAACCATAGCCCCGGCTGGACAGTAAGAAAGGAATCGAGATCTCGCTATTACGCTGAATCAGATCAAGCGTGCAGCCCTTCTGATCCAGCCGCCCGTGCTGATGCTGGCCCAGACCATACAAGCGCTCGTCATCATAGGCACGGAAGCGCGCCTCCAGGTGAAACATATCGCCATGCGAGCCCTTAAAGATACGCGGAGGCAGCTTCGTCGCCTGTACTGCCCGCTCCTCGGCCAGCAACTCAGCCCCGCCCTCCGTCTGAAAGAATCCAATCGTACCACCGGAAGAGACCCTAGCCGTAATCTTTCCATTTCTTATAGCCACACCATTCTGGTCAATCGTTATCTTGGCCTCCTCTGTGCTAGTAGGAGCAAGTAACGCGCTCACAACACCGTCGTGGATCTCGCTTCCAGCAGTAGAGCGGACGCGCAAGCTATCGCGCCCCCAGGGTTCGATCTGTAAAGTCTCATGATTCTCTTGCCAGAGAAGTGCGTTCTTTTCCTGTCGAAATCCGTACATAAATAATCAAACCTTTCATGTGAACATAAGTGCATTCAAGCAACAAACGCGGAATCCTTTGTGCTGCGAAACCGGCAAGGATTCCGCGTTTGTTGCTTGAATGCACTTAGTACTTTGTCAAACGTCATTGTAGCTTCCTTCCGCGAAGGGGAGGGCGAGTTTCTGGTGAGGCTCTGCGAAGCGAACGCGGCGGCTGGTGAGGCTCTGCAAAGCGAACGCGGCGGCTGGTGAGGCTCTGCGAAGCAGAGGCGCCAATTCATTGCGCGCAGACCCCCTTCAGGGGGAGGGGAATGAGCAGCATCCCCCAAAGCGCTTACCGTCCCTAGTTATAGGTCGTAATGACATCTGACGAAATATTATTGGTTCGACCCACTTCATTTGACTCCGACCGCGTAGCGACAATCCCTTGCGGTTGTCGTGGTGGGCGATGACAAACATTCGCACAGAGAGACAATCACGAAGGTCTGTCGTTATGTGGGCCTCTCAAGCGGGTGGGCGAACGACAACCGCAAGGGATTGTCGCTACGCGGGACCCGTAAGACGAGCTGTGCCAGAGCATTATTGCTCTGTCAAGTGTTATTATGTCCTAATTGTATGGGCTTGGAAATCCTGTGAAGCTCTTTCCGATTATTTGAAAATGGACTGATTAAAGTTTGTCACACTTTATTGAACCTGAAAAAGGGAAGGTGAGCGCTTTGGGGGATGCTGCTCATTCCCCTCCCCCTGAAGGGGGTCTGCGCGCAATGAATTGGCGCCTCTGCTTCGCAGAGCCTCACCAGCCGCCGCGTTCGCTTTGCAGAGCCTCACCAGCCGCCGCGTTCGCTTTGCAGAGCCTCACCAGCCGCCGCGTTCGCTTTGCAGAGCCTCACCAGAAACTCGCCCTCCCCTTCGCGGAGTATCATAATGATGATCGACAGTCGATCGGGTAAAGCATTTTCACTCTTTCACCGCCCCCGCAACCAGCCCCGACGTAATGTAGCGCTGGGCGAAGATAAAGACTAGGATAACCGGCAGGGCTGAGACGACCGAGACCGCCATCAGATCGTTCCACTGTGTTCCGTACTGACTGATGAACTTATAGAGTCCTAGCGTCAGAGGGCGCTTGCTATCGTCGGAGATCAGCGAGAGCGGAAAGAGAAAGTCGCTCCAGCCCATAAGAAAGGTGAGCACGGCGACTGTCACCAGGCCGGGGCGGGAGAGCGGCAGGATGATACGGTAGAATGTGCCCCAGAGCGTGGAGCCGTCGATGGCCGCCGCATCCTCCAGCTCGCGTGGCAGGCTTAGGAAGAATGGGCGCAGAACCAGCGCGGCGAAGGGGAGCGTGCGCGTCGTGACGGCCAGGATCACGGCGGGCAGCGAGTTGATCAAACCTATCCGCGTGAACATGACAAAGAGGGGCAGGGCCAGCATGATGCTGGGAAACATCTGCACTACCAGGAGGCCAAGCAGGAAGAAGTTCTTGCCACGTATTGGGAGCCGGGCCAGTGCGTACGCTATTGGAGCCGCCAGCACCAGCGTCAGAAGCATCGTCCCCAGCGCAATCTGTAAGCTATTGGTGAGATAGTGCGCCATATCCTGGCTCTGCACAAAGTTTGTGATATAGGGAGTCCAGTCGAGCTGTCGTGGGAACAGCGTCGGCGGCGTACTGAAAATCTCGGTCGTATTTTTAAGCGAGCTGATAATCACCCAGTAGAGGGGGAAAATCATGATCAGGGTACAAAATAGCCCCAATGTGGTCAAGAGTGGGATGCGCCAGGATTTTTGCTCTGTAAGCATCAGCCGACCTCCTCTCGTCGAATAAGATAGAGATAGGCGGCACTCACCACCAGCAAGAGCAGGAAGATAAGCGTGGCCACCGCTGACCCCGATCCAAAATCAAACTCGCCAAAAGCAATGCGATAGGCGTAAAGCGGCATCACCTCAGTTGCATTCACGGGTCCGCCGCCCGTCATCACATAGATGAGATCGAAGACGTTGAGCGTGTAGATAAAGCCCAACATCAGCACCGTCAGGCTTGTCGAGCGCATCAACGGCAGCGTCACATAGAGGAAGCGATTCGGGCTATTGGCTCCATCGACCACCGCCGCCTCATAGAGCGATCCCGGAATCCCTTGCAGACCGGCCAGCAACAGCGCCATGTTAAAAGGAATGCCGATCCAGATGTTGGCAAGGATCACGCCCCAAATCGCGATTTTGGGATTGGAAAGCCACTGTAGCGGGCTAGGGATTACGTGCAGGATCTGCAAGCTATAATTGATAATGCCCGAATCGCCCTGCAACATCCACTTAAAGATCGTACCACTCACCACAATCGGCAGCATCCAGGCAATCATCACCGACCCGCGCATCACCCCAACCAGCGGCAACGGTCGATTAAACAGCAGCGCCAGCAGAAAGCCGATGCCAAATTGAAACGCCAGGCACGCCAACGTAAAGAGCAGCGAGACTCCTAACGAGGAGCGGAACGTCGCATCCGACAGAACTGTACGATAGTTATCTAAACCTACAAAAGGAGTATTGCCCGTAAGCAGACCTCCTACATTCACCTGCTGAAAGCTGAATACCAGCATTGTGAAGAGAGGGTAGAGCAGGAAAACGGCTAAAAAAAGGGTAGCAGGCAATACAAAGAGATAGGGCCCAAGTCTTCTGCCGAGCCCGCGCCGCCTCATCCGTTGGGCGGCCTCTGACCTGGATACCTGTGAAGGCGGTGTGACAATAGTTGACAAGAGCAAGCACCATCCTTTCGCACATCAACGGAAAAGAGGTACAGGTGCGCGCAGCAGCGTTACTGCACGCACCTGGAAGGTTGTTGCTACGATGTGAGTAGTGGTTTGATCGTCTGTCCCGCTTGCTGAAGGGCTGCCTGAGCACTCATTTGCCCTGTAACCGCCTCCTGGAAAGCCTGCTGGACGGCATTTGAGACCTTAGGATAGTTTGGTCCATAGGCGCGCGGTCTGGCAACCTCAAGAACATTTGTAAAGACCGCGAGATTGGGGTCCTGATGGAAGGCTGGATCGGCGGCGAACTGCTTATTACTGGGTAGCCTATCATCTGCGACGATATAACTCTTAAGCTGCGCCGTCTCTTGAGTCCAGCGAATGAACTTCCATGCATCATCTATATGTGAACTGGTGGCTGGAATGGCCCAATTCTCACCACCCAGAATAGACGCTGCCTGCTGGCCCTTCGGCAACGGAACGACTCCCCAGGCGAACTTCGCCCCCTTCTGCGTCGTTGGCAGATTCCAGGGACCATTGATGCACATAGCCGCCTTCTGCGCAACGAACTGTGTAATCGCATCTTGCTGCGTCCAGTTGAGAGACTCGGCCGAGAGCGATTTCTCTTTCACCAGGGTCACCAGGTATTGCAGTGAGCTCACCGCCGCCGGACTATCGATCGTATTCAGATCCGCCCCGGCCTCCCAGAGAAAGGGCAGGAACTGGAAGGTTCCCTCTTCACTTTTCACCAGCGACATCGACAGCCCATACGTCCCGCTCTTGGTCAGCTTGCTCGCTGCGTTATGCAGCTCATCCCAGGTTGTGGGCGGCTTCAAACCAGCTTTCTGGAACATATCTTTGTTGTAGTAGAGGGCCAGGCAGTTACTATTATTGGGGATACCGTAATTTTTGCCCTTCCATGTCGTCGATTTCCAGGGGCCAGGAAAATACTGATCGGCCTGCCCCCATGAATTGATGCGGTCCGTCAGATCAGCCAATATGCCCTGAGCGGAGAAAGCTGAATGGTCGGGATTGTCGATGACAACAATATCGGGCAACTGCCGGGAGGCGGCACCCTGAATAATCTTCTGCTTCAAGTCAGCGAAGGGAATCGTTGTGCGCTGAATCTTAATCGAAGGATTCGCCTTCGTGTAACCGGAGATCAGGCCAAGATAGCCACTTCCAGCGTCATTAAAATAATCCCACAGAGTCAGTGTAACGGGTCCACTACTCGTTGTCCCCGTAGAACTAGAGCTGCCACCACCGCAAGCCGCCAGAAATGAGGCCGCTGCACTCCCACTCAGACCCAGAGCCACCGCCCGTTCGAGAAAGACACGGCGCCCCATGCGCCCAGTCTGCACCAGAGTAACCATTTCGTCCAAGTTGCTTTGCCGCTCAGAGGTCATGTAATCCTCCTTTGGATTGACAGTGTAACACATCAAGAGACAGTAAAAGAACAATGTAACTCCCAGAGGCGCCAATTCATTGCGCGCAGACCCCCTTGAGGGGGAGGGAAACGACCAGCATCCCCCAAAGCGCTCCGGCTCCCAGAGGCACCAATTGATTGCGCGCAAACCAGCTTGAGCCAGAGAAGTACTGATAAGTTGGCCCCGAAGCACCCCTCGTCCCGAGCTTTCGGATGGCAATCGCGTTTAGCAGAGCAGTACAACTACAAAATACGTCAACTATGATCATTTCTGCTTCAATGCAGACCATAAGGACAGAAAAACTTTAGTCAAAGCGCTTTGATGATATTGTAAAGGATGAGGAAACTGATTGTCAATAGAAATTGACACGATTCTATCAGCAGAGCTATTGGCATGGGCAAGATCTATCGTCTATAATTATCTAGGAATCAAAGCGCTTTGATGTCCTTCGCGTAGCAACAATCCCTCCGATTGCCCTTTTGCCATTGCATAAAAGGCCCGGATAGTGGCAATCCCTAACGAAAATTTTGTTTTGTAGTATGGGGAGGAGTATTAAAGACAGGTTGAGAAAAGCAGGTAAGCTTTTCGGTGATGAGGCGTGTTGGTCGGTACTTCTCTGGCTGGAGAGCTTCGGAGGATGTTGGTCAGCACTTCTCCGGATAAATCCGGTCTGCGCGCAATGAATTGGCGCCTCTGGGGGCTGGCTGGGTAAGAGGAAAACGGAGAGATTGTCGTTAGGTGGGGTAAAATAAAGGAGAATTTATGCCGACGATGGCTGATATTGCGAAGCGGGCGGGTGTGGCCTTGAGCACAGTGTCGCATACGTTGAGTGGAAAGCGTCCAGTCTCGGCCGAAGTGAGACAGCGTGTGCTGCAAGCTATTGAAGATTTAGAATATCAGCCTCATGCACTGGCGCGCGCGCTGGCAACTAAGCGTACTCGAACGGTAGCGCTGCTCTATCCTTCTCTTTCAACGAATAGACCTGAGCCGCACTTCGAGTTTGTGTCGGGCATTCTGGAAGTAACCAACCAGAGAAAGTATGGCCTACTGCTCTGGACCACGCCCGACGACGACCAGGAAGTGTTGCGCATGACGCAGCAGGGCTTTATAGATGGTCTTGTGCTCATGGAGGTCAGGCTGGAGGACCCACGCGTCGCCATGCTAAAAGAGCAGAATTATCCCTTTGCTATGATTGGCCATTGCAGAGAGAACGGCAGCATTAATTTTGTAGATCTGGATTTCGACTATGCCGTCCACGCCTGTGTAGAATACCTGGCAAAGCTGGGCCACAAGCATATCGCCTTCATCAACCACTCCTCTCGCTTATTTGAGAGCGGCATGGGTTATGTAGTACGCTCAGAAGAGACCTTTCACTCCGCGGTTACTCAATGGCAACTGCAAGGTATCTCATCCCCATGTGAATCGAACGCTCAGGCGGGCTACGATGTCACGAACAAGTTGCTAACGCAAGATCCCGCGCTCACCGCCATTGTTACCTCGAACGCCTGGGTCAACGGTGGCATAACGCGTGCACTGAACGACAAAGGCTTGGAGATACCCAGAGACATCTCCCTGGTCGGCGTCGTCTCGCCCCTGATCGCCGAAATGGCCACGCCGCAACTCACCGCTGTGGACTTCCCCTTTCACGAAATGGGGCGTATGGGGGCGGACATGCTCATCCGCCAGCTAGAGGGTGAAGACGTAGCCACGCAACTCCTCCTGCGCCCTCCCTTGACCATCAGACAAAGCTCCGGTCCCCGCACTCGATGAACTCTCTACTCTCTTTCCGGCCTACGTGCACGCCTTCGGCGTGCCCTTCTTTTTAAGGGTATATTTGCATTTTTCACATTTTTCATACTTTTTATGCTTTGCATAAAAAGTATGAAAAATGTGAAAAATGCAAATATACCCTTAAAAACTGTTTCAGGCAGAGAAGCTGCACACTACGTTCTGAGCAGAACGTGGATGCGATGGGCGTCTGACACGGTATGCTAAAAGGGTGTCCTGTTACATGCCCCTTTTTCTGTCGGGGAGAGAGCTTTTGTAGTAGGAAAAATATTTGCAAGATTAAATGGAAGTAAAGCGAAGTAAGCCGTGCTAAAGCGCGGATTCGCGTGCTGAAGCGGCGGGCTCTCGACTCTTTTCTGTTGCGGGGAGAGAACGGGCGCTTCATCGCCTTTCTTTGCTGGATCGTTAAAAAGATAGAATGCAGAGATTGACAAGAGACGGAGTTTCTATAAAAGCAGGATAGGCGGGAAAAAGTTATGAAGCAAAGAGGGACCCTCCATCTCAGGAGAGATGCTACAAAGAGTGTAAAAGTAGCAACGGAATTCTGGATAAAATTCAATAATGATTGGTCGTGGCCCAACTCGGCTGGCTTGGCGTATAGCCTGATACTCTCCATGTTTCCACTTGTACTCGTAGTCTTCGCCCTCTTAGGTCTCTTTGTACGAAACCTGGACCCGACTGCCTATAATAACCTGATCACGCAGATTATTACGCTCTTCCCGGCCGCGACCTCGTCTCAGAATATTATTCAACTGGCACTTAAGCAGCTTACGCGGCAGTCTGGAGTTTTGGGTCTCGTTGCCGTTGTGCTAGCTATCTTTAATGGCTCGCGTCTCTTTCTCCTTGTAGAGGGCGCGCTGGATATTATCTATCATGTTCCTCCACGAGGTATCGTCAAGCAGAACATCATGGCCGTTTCGATGGTTTTGCTGTTCGTCATTCTCTTTCCGCTGATGGTAATCGCATCGTCGCTTCCCGCACTCGCCGCCTCTTTTCTCCAAAAAACGCCGCTCGCTTATATACCTGGAAGTGGAATCCTCTTCGGCTTAAGTGGTGTATTTGGTAGTTTGCTTGCTGGCTACATTCTATTCCAGGTCATCTATATCGTCGTCCCCAACCAGAAAGTGAGTATTCGTAATAGTTGGCTTGGTGCAGTCGTGGCGGCGGTTCTACTTGAACTGTACCTCGTCCTCTTTCCGTTGTATGTCAGCTACTTTTTGGGTAGCTTCGCCGGTGCACTCGGCCTGCTTATCCTCCTCATCTTTTTCTACTATTTTGCTCTCATTCTCTTTTTAGGAGCAGAGGTCAATGCATTTTTTGCCGAAGGTGTGCGCGAGACTCCATACGACCTCGTCACGATGGTGCATATAGTAACGAGTCACCTGCCCACAAGCGAAGAAGCTATGCAGAAGCAGGCCGCCTCTGGCTACAAAGATGAAGTGCCAAAGGAGATCCACTCCAAGCCGACGCAGGATTATCAGGAAGAGATGCATGAACATCATGAGATGCATAATGATACGAAATGAATGCAAGCGCAACATTTTAAGATATTTTCATTGTTCTCCATTTTGCTGTTGCTATCCACTTTTATACCTCATATAAAGGTGAACAGCAATGGCAACGCGTGAAAAGAAGGATGTATGCCAGAAGCATGTAAATGCATCGAAAAAGAGAAAAGCTCAATCTGTAATGCTAGACAGTAATGTCCCACTGTGTCTGACCCGACTCTACAATATTAGGCTCAAAAGCGAAAACGTATTGATGAGTGCTTGTTGGTACCTCGTAGGTGAGCGTCCCTTTGAGTGAATCACCGGCCTCTAACTTGCCGTCTGGCGCATTAACATTTGTATTGATTCTCTCGGTGTATTGCTGGCCGGAGGCATCACGCAGATGGAATTGGAGCAGGCTAGAAACGGTTTGCTCTTGCGACGAAGTATTTTTGAGGGTGACATCGACCAGAACAAAAGTATCTCCCGCCTTCTCGGGCTTATTGAAATTGTCACCTGGATCAGTTTTTGCCGAGTTCACGGTCATCTGGAACAGATTACCAATCTTTACGGCGTCGCCCACCTTGTAATGGACATTGCTGTTTGATGCAGGGGCTGGCGTTGGCCCTGAGTCCTGATTGCCATTTGGGACTGGTGTACTCACTGTTTCGGTGCTCGCTATAGGCGTGTCGGATCGAGCAGCGCTATTTGCAGCATGGGATACAAGAATACTAAGACCGATGCAGCTCAAAAGTACTACTCCGCCGATGATAGCTAGAATGAGAAGGAGATTGTTCTTCTTGCGCGGCGGCGGTGATGGCGGATAATACGGCGGCGGCGGCGGATAATACGGCGGCTGCCCATATGGTTGATTGGGTTGCTGAGGATAGGGCTGATTGGGTTGTTGTGGATAACCCTGTGGAGGATACTGATAGCTAGACGGAGGTTGATTTGAATACGGATTAGGTTGATTTGAATACGGATCAGATTGATTTGGATACTGGCTCAAGGTCTACACCTTTCTCGAAAAAGAGATCAATGAAAAAGTGAAAATCAGTGAAAGAGCTAGATGTAATGTACATATTGTGTCGACGCCTGTCAATGGTTTTATTATCGACTTGTAAGTATCGCCCTCATGTCGCGACACAAAAAGGGTCGAGAGCCCGCTGCTTCAGCACGCGAACCCGCGCTTTAGCATGACGTGTACCTTATTCCCCCAATCGTCCACTTATTGCCTTCGCTTTCTTCTTAGGGATGTTTTTACATTTTTCACATTTTCACATTTTTTATGATTTTTTTGTGCAGAGCACAAAAAAATCATAAAAAATGTGAAAATGTGAAAAATGTAAAAACATCCCTAAGAAGAAAGCGAAGGCAGCGAAGCTGCGCATCCCTTTCTGCCCATAAAGTGGGTGCGATGGGCGTCTGAAATGGTGTGCTAAGAATGTGTCTTATTACGCAAATTTTTCTACAAAAAAAACAATTATAGAAATAGATATGTTAAGAGAAAAAGGGAAGTAAATCGAAGTGAGCGGCATTAAAGTGCAGGTTTGCATGCTAAAGCTTTTTGACACATACAGCCGGCCAGACGTATGCAGTGCTGAAGCGTGGATTTGGCTGATCCAATCAGCAAGCTCTAGGACGTGGGCGGATTGAAAAGTTAAAGAGCATAAGCAGCGAGCTCTGGACTCTTTTTGTGTTATGATGTGGGGTGATGTATCGTTATTAGAAAGATGAAAGCTCTTGTATGGTCAATAGACGCAACAAATCAGAAAAGAAAAAGCTCCAGAAGCCGAATCTGCCTCTCCAGCAGCTCAAGCGAGACCTGCCGGCCGACGACCTTCAGGATCACGAATACTACGTCCAACTGCATCTGCTCTCCGACGATCTCAGCGGCCAGGAGGTCAGCCGCATCTCCTTTGACCAGATTCTCTTTGAGCAAGTGCGTATGAACAACACGCAATTCAAAGGCGTCCAGCTTCTCGATACCCGCATCACCGGCAGCGACCTCGCCAACGCCCGCTGGACCGACGCAAATTTTCATCGCGTCGAGTTTATAAGCTGCCACCTCACCGGCTTTCAGGCTGCCGAAGCACGTTTTCAGGATGTGCTCTTCAAAGAGTGCGCAGGCCACTTCGCCCAGTACGCCCTGGCCGTATTTGAGTCCGTGCGCTTCGAACAGTGCGATCTCAGCGAGGCAAACTTCTATCAAGCCAACCTTCCAGGAGCAGTATTTGTAGACTGCGACTTAAGCCAGGCCGACTTTTCGGGGGCGAAGATGGTTGGAGCGGACTTGCGTGGCTGCAAGATAGAAGGCATCCGCGTCGGCCCGCGCGAATTGCAGGGGGCGACAATTGATCCAGCTCAGGCCCTGGCGCTTGTGCAGGCGATGGGAATCACCATCAAAGCACCAGAGGAAAGCTTCTAGTTTTGCTATACTGCTGTGTCAAGCTTGATGGTGTCTCGAAAGTGCGGGACGTTGGGTGGATTTTGGGGCGAGCATAAGAGGCAGGCGGGGTGTACGGACGCGATAGAGCAAGGGGGTGTGCATGTCAGCGGGAGCTCTCCAATCAAGTCCGTACTGCTTTGTCAATCTTGATGATGTCCCGAAAGCGCGGGACGTTGGGTGGATTTCGGGGCGAACCTGGGAGGCGAGCGAGGTTGGACGGACGCGATAGAGCAAGGAGAGAGCGTGTCAGCGAGGGCTCTCCAATCTGGTCCGTACAGACTCTTGCGCTAAAGGGCAAGATACAAAAGGAAGATGCTATGACGTTTGACAGAGCAGTACATTCTCTTTAGCTCTGAAGCTATTCTTCATCTTCACAGGATGGGCAGATTCCTTCTTTCCAGCTTAAGCACTTGCTGTCATTATATTGATGTATCAAGGGACTAATCGGTATATAGAAATTTTCTCAATCAAGACCATGTCAATTTGACATGGTCTTGATTGAGAAAATTTCTATATACCGATTAGTCGGCTGGGAGCCTTCTAGCTCGAACATCTGTTGTCATCATATTAAAGTACTTGGGATTGATCTGTAAGATTACCTCAATCGAAACCGTTACAAATTGTAACGGTTTCGATTGAGAAAATTTCTATGTATTGATTACGCGGCTGATGGTGCTTTCCAGATTAACACTACAGTGGCACTTTACAAAGGCGACTTTTTCCCGGGAATTTGCCCAGAAACATGCCTCTGCAGAAAGAATCCTGCAAAGCCCCCTTTTTCCCGGGAATACTCCTGGGAACACTCCCGGGAGT
>JAABUQ010002821.1_pt1 | contig 33391 bp, 27 predicted proteins | sample 5560001 | NCBI WGS metagenome assembly JAABUQ01 (sample SAMN10711888, study PRJNA513371) | rock metagenome | isolation source: Antarctica rocks | place: Antarctica: Victoria Land, Finger Mt nord | collected 2015-12-18
TCGTCCGCACAAAATCTTGAGCGTTCGATCGCTATAGTTTCGACTTGATTTAGTGAACTTTTCGACACTCATTACATATACATTCTAAACAAAATTTAATAATCCCATTCCACATGCCCGAGCGGCGCTCGGTTAAGCTCTTCGCGATGCGCTCGCCACTGCGGCAGTGCCTGATCCATGAGGCCGAGAAACCGCTCGTTATGGTGCCGCTCTAACAGGTGCACTAATTCGTGTACCACAATATATTCCAGCGATGAGAGAGGCTTCTTCGCCAGTTCCAGGTTCAGCCAGATGCGCTGCGCCGCGATGTTGCAGGTGCCCCACCGGGTCTTCATCTGCCGGACGCCCCAGCCCGCAGCGGTAACGCCAACAACCTTTTCCCAATGTTCCATCAAGGGCGGAATGAGCGCCTTGAGCTGCTGGCGGTACCAGTCCGTCAGCACCTTTTCCCGCTGCTCTCGGTCTGTTCCCTCCCGCACGAACAGGTCAAGCGTCGCTTTGTTCCGCAAGGCAACGTGGCCCGGTCCCGCCTGATACACCACATTCAGGCGGTAGCGCCGCCCCTGGAAGTAGTGGCTTTCCCCCGTGACGTACTCCCGCTGGGATTGCCGCTCCTGCGCGGCGAACTTGGCCCGCTGACGCCGGATCCAGGGCAGCCGCGTCAGCACGGACAGCCGCACAGCCTCGTCATTGACCCGCAGCGGCACGGCGACCCGCACCGTCCCGGCGGGCGGATACACAGCCAGGTGCAGGTTCTTGATGTTCTTACGGACGACTTCCACACGAAGCCCGCTGACCTCAATCTGATGGCCCGGGTTCGGGGAAGCCGTTTTAGTATTCATTCCACCCTCTTTAATACTCACTCTGGGCTTAGTATTCACTCTGGCTTTTCACGATCTCGAAGATGGCATTGCCCAGCGTCTCCTCCGGGACGTGCCTGCGAATGGCAATCCGCACTTCCTTTTCCTTGATCTTGTTGCCCCGCCAGTCATCCTTCTTGGTCTTACAGATTTCGACGTCCAGCGCCAGGGCCAGCGGCCCGAGGTTGTCAAACAGTGCCCGCTTGGCCGGAGAGGTCAGCGAGGACGGGTAGGACGCGCTTTCGCCCGGGTTCTGCACCTGCTTGGCCAAGGCCACAATCTTCGCCAGGTACTGTTCGTACTCTAACGTCTCTTCCTTGCGCTGCTGGATCAAGGCATCGAGAAGCTCGGACATCTTGTCGTAGTACTTCGGGTTGACCGGCTGCTCGTCGGTAATGACGCGCCGCAGGTTGTTCTCGATAGTCTCGGCCACCGCCGCCTTGTTTCCCGCTATCCCCGCCGGCAGCGCGTCCACTGCGTCCGCCCCGCGCTCCACGATCAATTGGATCAGGTTCAGGTCGTCGAACGCAGACACGCTCTCGCTGTCTTCGGCGCGGATGTAAGTGTCAATTAAATGCCGCATGGCAGGTTCGTACATCTTCAGGTCGATGTAGTCGCCGCTCGCCATCTTCACCTCGGTACGCACCTTCTCGAAGTGATCCACTTCCTCCTGAACAGCTTTAGCTTCCGCCGCCGTGTAGCCCGCTTCTTCCATTTCGCCCGCGATGTCGGCATACGCGCGGATCAGGGACACCGTCAGCTTGTACAGTGCCACGCGCCGCGGCTCGTTCTCCTTCAGCGCGTCCTTGTCCGCCGTGTCCTGGGCGCAGAAGTAGGCCAAATAGGCCAGGCTGTCTTTCGGGAGCGCGACCGGCTCGCACAGGGCCTTGATCGTCTCCCGCGCTTCTTCCAGCCGTTCCTTGCCGCGACCCAACCGGTCGGTCAGCAGGCCCTTCACGTCCGCCGCGTCGTAGCCGTCCAGCGCACCTGACGTATAGTCCTGAATGGAACTTTCCAGGCTTTTGAACAGGTCTTTGTAGTCGATGATGTAGCCGTATTCTTTGTCGTCGCCGTCCAGGCGGTTCACCCGGCAGATGGCCTGGAACAGGCCGTGATCCTGCATCTGCTTGTCGATGTAGATGTATGTGGCGGAAGGCGCGTCAAAGCCCGTCAGCAGCTTGTCCACTACGATCAAGAGCTTCATCTGCCCCGGCTCGTGGATGAACTTTTGCTTGACTTCCAGTTCGAACTCGTCGGCCCGCTTCACCGCTTCCTCCGAGTCCTGCTTGAACCAGTCCGCGAGCATCTTCTTGTAGATGTCGTACTGGCGCAGCTTCTCAGTCAGCCCCTCCCCGGTCGCCTCGCCCTTGATGGCGGCGGCTGTGGGCTCGTAGGACGTCACGATGGCGCATTTGTCGAACCCCTGGGAGGTGAACAGCTCGTACAGCTTGCAGGCCTGGTAGATGCTGCCGGACACGAGGATGGCGTTGCCATAGCCGCTTTGCAGGCGGTCTTTGGTTTCCATGTCCAGCAGGATGTCCGCGACGATTTTGCTGAGGCGGGACTGGCTGGACAGCACCTTCTGCATCGTCCCCCACTTCTGCTTTAGCTGGGTCAGCGCGACGTCATTGAGGCCCTTGGTCTTGGCGGCGAACCACTGGTCGATCTTGGCGGGTGACATGACGCTCTGCTCGATCTTCCGCGCTTCATACCGCAGGTCCAGCACCACGCCGTCGGGAACCGCCTCGTCAAATTTGTAGGTGTAGATGTAGCCGCCGAAGACCTCGATGCTCTTCTGCTTGTCCGCCTTGAGCAGGGGCGTACCCGTAAAGCCGATAAAGATGGCGTTCGGCAGGATAGCCTTCATGGCTTTGTGCAGCTCGCCCGACTGAGTGCGGTGGCACTCGTCCACGAACACTATCAGATCGCCTTTCGGACTGAAACCGGCAGGCAGGGCCTTTTTCAGATCTTCCACGAAGCCTGCAACGTCGCCGATTTCCTCGCCGTCTTCCCGCCCGCCGAACTTGTGTATCAGCGAACATAGCAGCCAGGGCGTCGCGCTGTTGAGCTTCTCGATCAGGTCGGCCCCGCTTTTGGTGCGGTAGATGGACTCGCTGACGCCCTTGAAGACTTTCTCAATCTGGTCGTCCAGTTCGGTGCGGTCGGTGATGACCAGGACGCGGCTGTCCGTGACATTCTCCCGGATCCACTTGGCGAGCCAGACCATGATCAGGCTCTTGCCGCTGCCCTGAGTGTGCCAGAGGATGCCGCCTTCCCGGCGCTTGATATGCTCTTGCGCGGCCCGCACGCCGAAGTACTGGTTGTGGCGGCACGTCTTCTTGGTGCCAGCATCGAAGGCGAGAAAGTCGTGGATGATCTCCAGGAAGCGGTGCTTCTCGCAAAGCTGAAGCAGGCTGCGGTCGAGCAGGTTCGGAACGTCGCTTTTTTCTTTCCAGGTTAGGTAATACTTTTCGGGCGTGCCGATCACGCCGTAGCGCAGGCCTTCGGTGTCGTTGCCCGCCATCACGAGCTGGATGGTGGTGAAAAAGCGCTCGATGAACAGGGCCTTCTGGTTGTCCAAGTTCTGGCGGATACCCTCGCTGACAGACACCGTGGAGCGCTTGAGTTCCAGCACGGCCAGGACGATGCCGTTGACGTAGAGAACCACGTCGGGCCGCTTGCCGTTCTTGCCACTGACGGCCACTTCCTCGGCCACCGCGAAGTGGTTGGCTTCCGGGTGCTGCCAGTCAATGAGGTGGACGGTAACAGCGTTCTCGCCCACGTCCGGCTTGACCTGCACCCCGTAGCGCAGCAGGCCGTACACGTCCCTATTGACGTCGTAGAGGCTGCGGGTCTGGTCGTCGGCGATGCGGCTCAGTTCGTAGAGGGCGCGGCTGATGAGGGTATCGTCATAGCCCTGCTGTTCCAAAAACGCGATTAATAGCAGCGGCTCGATGTTGCGGTTTTGGGGGCGGTCAATCCAGTTGCCGAGGTACTCGTAGCCCAATTTCTCCTGAAAGAGTTTGACCACCCGATCCTGGGTCTTGCGCTCAATCTGGCCGACTGTGTTCATGACTGCGCTTCCTTTAACCTAGCGGGCGACCAGATTTGGTGAACAAGCGCCTTGACGAGAATACGGCGCTCCTGCTGCTCCGCTTTGCCAAAAGTGGTGTAGGGCTTGAACGGCAGTCCCGTCTTCTGGCGGAAGGCCGCAAACTGAGGCTCATGCTGGTACGTGCTGGGCGTCAGGCTCGCGGCGTACAGGTTCTGCTTGGCATAGTGGGGCGCTTTCTCGGCAAAGGGCTTGTCCTGCAAACTGCGGTTGACGTCCGCGGGCAGCAGGAGCAAGCCCGCGATGTGGCTTCGTGCCTCCTGAAACTCCTGTGGCGTGGCGAAGTCATCCAAGTAAGGCGCGGCATCGTTGGCCCAAATGTGCTCGATGTCCCAGGGGTTTTTCAGACGGCGATCCACGTAAGCCCCGAACAGGTCGGGCTTGCTGGAACCGGACTCGGTGAAAGCCGTCAGGCGAGCCAGCATGTGATAGATGTAGCGGCGGCTGAACTGGTTGATGCCAAGGCCGTCGATGCCGCTGCGCCCTTTGCTGGGCATGCCGTCGAAACTGACTTCGTCACTTTCCAGTTTCTGGGTCAGAATGTCCGTCAAAGAGGCCAAGGGTTTGCTGCGGATTTCTTTGCACAGCAGGAACATGGTGTAGGCCGTACTGGAGTAGCCGACCCGGATGTAGTTGACGGTGCGCCGCATCAGCCAGATGTCCAGATACGTGGCGGTGACGGCGATCTTGCGCCGGACGGTTTCCGCGTCGTCGGTCACGTTCAGCGGCGCGAGCAGCACGGTGTTCTGCCAGGTGAATTCGTTGTGCGCGTTGTAGAAAACGGATTCCAGCCCCTTCGTGTAGGTGCGGCTGGCTTCCAGTATCTGCTGGTAGGCCTTCGCGAAGAAGGGAAACTCGGTCGTCATCAGCGCCAGGTTCTGCGCCTCGGAACCCAGGTTCAGGCGGGCATGATTGTCGCGCGCCCAGCGGTGAAAGGCGCTGCCGACCAGTTCCCAGTCTTTGTCCGTGGACCCTGCCTTGCGCTCGCGGATGGTGTCGGCGTACTGAGCACGCAGCCAGGCTTTGATGGCGTTGGCGTCCCGCTCCGCCTCGTATTCACCACCCCAAGAAATCAAATCCAGAACGTATTTCTTCCAGACTTGATTGGCGTATCGGCGCTGGCTGGCATCTTCAATCGGGGCCAGGAGGTACGCCTTCAGCATGTCGACGGGGCTGAGAGGCTTGCCCCGGTCGTTCATGGTCTCGAAGATGGCGTAGGCGTAATTGTCGTTGTCAGTGGCAATCTCAATCAGGCCGACTTTGGTCATCAGCCAGTAGCAGAAATGCGGCAGCGCCTCGCCCAGCTCGTCCGCCAGTTCTTTGGCCTCAATGTCGCCGTACCGGGCGTACATGGTCTGAATGGACTCTTCCTTGTCGTTCGGGTTATATGGCTCCCCCTGAAAAAGGGCGCGGATGACGGGCAATCGCTCGGGAATGTCCAAATTGAAACTGGGCACGCCCAGATTGTCGCTGAAGATCAATGGGCCAATGCTCTGCTTGACAGAAAGCCGCTTGGCATCCGCCGCCCGGTACAAAGAAATCAGCAGCAGGGTGAGGGAGGTGACCCGTTGCTGCCCATCGATGAGGAAGTTCTTGTTGGCGCGCTTGCTGACAATGATGGAGCCGAGAAAGTAATCTTCATAGGTGCCAACTTTGCCGGTGGCGTCTCCCGGCTGGTAGCAGCTTTGGAACTTTTCATAGAGGTCGGTGAGCAGCTCGTCGATGTTGGCCTTTTCCCATTTGTACTCGCGCTGGTATTCGTCAATGGCGAAAGACTGGCTCTGGAGCAACTGCTGGACGCTGCGGTAGTGGGGAGTGATGGTGTTCATACGAGGCGTGTCCTTCCGGTCAGCAGTTCCTGCATCATGCCCTGTTTAAGCGCGCGGGTTTTCTCCTGCTTCCGCTCTAAGGCGGTAATTTCAGCGTCCATGTCTGACAGAAAAGCGGCAATAGCAACTTGCTCATTCAAATCTGGAAGTGTGATAGGTAAATCCGCTAAATCTTTTGAGTATAAGTGAATAATTGTTATTCCCTGCGTCCGTTCAGCAATCTCTTGCCTTCTCGCATATGTTAAGTAATTTGCCATAAAAACCGGGTCAAACATTTTTGGCTTGCCCCGTACAACAATAATATCACCTCCAAGTAGAACGTTTTCTTCAAGAAGAGCGGAGGCTATGGCCAAATCCGCACCGACAGTTGTGGTAGATCCAGGAATTAATATGTCACCAAATTCAGACTTCACCCCTTCATCGGACAACGTCCGGCTCTTAACATTGGAAATAACGCGTCCGTAGGATGTAAACAATTCCCCGTACAAAATACACTTTTGATTTCCCGATGCTGAAATTAGCGATTTCGATAGACCTTTCCCTTTAAAAAAGTCCGCAATATTTCCAAGATTTTTAGCGGCCCATTCTCCACTAAATCCCGTCAATCGTCGTTTGCCTATGAGTAGTTCCTGCATGACCGCCTGCTTGATGTTGCTTTTTTTGTAATAAGTTTTTCGTTGATGTAACTCAGCTCGTTTACTGAATCAAGCGCATCGGCTATTGCTCGTTATTCTTGCAGAGGAGGAATAGTAAGATGCATGGTACGTAATTGTCCAAGATTAAAACCGGGAATGGAACTGCCAATACTCTGTTGTTTTAATTTATTTTGAACAATAGGACTGGAAAACAAATAGTATAAAAAGACAGGATCGGCCCTTTTAGGGTCAACAGTCAGCTTCATCTGCTTATTAGAGATAACGTACTTTCCATATCTGGCTCGACCATCAATCAGGCCAATCTGATTAATCGTCCCCCAGCAGGTAAACACAAGATCACCGTTACGAACTATTGATCGTTTAAACTCAGAAGCCTTGCTTTCAGAGATGAAAACTAACCCTTCATCATTTAAGCGAACGCTAACGTCGTCGCTTAAATTACTGCCACGTATTACGGGTATCCCATTTTGCAAGAAGAAGCGAGAACCTATACTGGAGCCGAAGGGCCCAGTTGCGAGAGCATTATTTGAAGGTGCTTGTATTTCTTCAATGGTAATTTCTCTCCAGCCTTCAGGTATTGATAAGTTCTCAAGATTCATTACCATACAACTCCCATTTTCCTGAGGTACACCTCTACCCGAGCGGAAAAGGCTTCTACTTCACAGGTAAGAATGGGCAATGGCATCGCATAACGCTCTGCTAGTTGCTTTACGCGTCCCGCGAGCGCCTGCGATACCCGGTCTAGCTCTGATTGCACGGCGGCGGCAAGCGTCGCCAGCCACTTATCATCTACAACCAGTGTCTTGACTTCCTCCTCGGACAGATGGGCATAGTTTGCCACCACGCGGGCATCTAATGCTTTCTGCGCGTCTTTCACTTTCTTGGCCGCTTGCGCCTCTTCTTCCAGCAAATTACGATAAGTCCGCAACAGCTTCCCTTCTTCGGCACTCTCCGGGTCGGACTGTATCGCCTTCAGCCGCGCGTTAATGCTGATCTTGGTCAGTTTGCCGCTGTCCGTCCTGGCCTCCGCCAGCAGCCCCTCCTCCCCGTCATGCTCCTCGTCCATTTCTTCCATCTGACGGCTGAGTTCCGCCCGCGCCGCTTCCAGCATCTCCACCGCCAGAGCGTCGGCGGCAAAGTAGCGCGCCACAATCAGCGATGCCGGAATGAGATCGGTATTGGGCTGGCTGCCAATCAGCGCCTTCCAGCCGTCCTGTGCCAGCAGGTACGCATCGTCCTGCATCGTTTCCGCCCAATAGCTCATCAGGTGCTGGTACACGTCGTAGGCGTCCAGTAGCGGCGTGTCCTGGAACGTGCCCAGGAGGCTTTCGGACAGCGTCCTGATCAGCTCTTTGGGGTGGCTGCCGACCGCGATGCCCTTCAAAAGCGGCAGGCTGGCCGCTTTCCACTGCGCGAACCGGTCGGTGACGGTCTGGTTGAAGGCGCGGAACTCCGCATGGCCGAAGATGGTCGCCTTGATGTCCCCGGCGGGCGCCAGGAGCGCGCTGTAGCCGGGCCGGTCGGCAGGGCCAAATAGCCGGGCACGGACACTAGGCAGCACCTTCCAGTAGCTTTGGAGGGCATCCACATCGCGGTCGGGAATGCCCCCTTGCAGGTGCGCCGAAATGTCCTGCAAATCCTCGGCCTCCGTGCTGTCTATGTAGCGCGGCAGATTCAGGTTGTAGTCATTTTTGGGGTCGCTGATCTCCGCCAGCGGCACCAGCCGCGAGAACCCTGGCACCTCCAGCTGCTTGGTGAAAGCATCCACGATCTTGTGGATGTCCTGCGCGCGCAGACGGTTCTTGTTGCCATCCTTCACGAACCCCTTGCTGGCGTCAATCATGAAGATACCCGTGCGGGCAGTGGCATTCTCCTTGTCCAGCACCAGGATGCAGGCCGGTATGCCCGTGCCGTAGAACAGATTGGCGGGCAGCCCGATGATGCCCTTGATGTAGCCCTTGCGAACGATATTGCGGCGGATGTTGCCCCCTCCGTGTTGCCCCGAAACAGCACGCCATGCGGCAGAATGACCGCCCCTTTGCCCGTGCTTTTCAGTGAGCGCAGGATGTGCAGCAGGAAGGCATAGTCGCCGTTCTTATCCGGGGGTATGCCATCTTCAAAGCGCTCGTACAGGTCTTTGGTTGGGTCAAACCCGTTGCTCCAGGCTTTAGTAGAAAAGGGCGGATTAGCCACCACGAAATCGAAGGTCTTGAGGTTGCCATTCCTGTCCCGGAAGTACGGGTTGGCAAGGCTGTTGTCTTTCCAGATTTCTGCCGTCGGGTTGTTGTGCAGGATCATGTTCATCTTCGCCAGCGCCGCTGTGGCGTTGTCCATCTCCTGCCCGTAGATGGTAACGCCGTCCTTCGCCTCATCGGCAGCCTTGAGCAGCAGCGAGCCGGAGCCGCAGGCCGGATCGTAAATAGTCTGGCTCTGGCTTTTGGCCTGGCTGATGCCGATGACCTGGGCCATGATGCGGGACACTTCAGCGGGCGTGTAGAACTGCCCCTTGCTCTTGCCGGACTCAGTGGCAAAGTGGCGCATCAGGTACTCGTAAGCGTCGCCCAGAATGTCGTCGCCCTCGGCCCGGTTGCCGCTGAAGTCCAGTCCTGGGTTCTCGAAGATGCCGACCAGGTTGGAAAGCCGGTCCTGCATGTCCTTGCCCTTGCCCAGCTTGTCCGTGTCGTTGAAGTCGGCAACATCAATCACGCCTTTTAGCCCGTTGGCCTCCGCCAGTTGGCCGATGATCTTGTTGATCTTGTCGCCAATCTCCTTATCGCCTTTGAGAGCTACCATGTCCTGGAAGCTGCCGCCTGCGGGCACTTCAATTAGCGCATCAGGCTGACCGGCGTACTTGTCGGATACGTACTTGACGAACAGCAGGACGAGCACGTAATCCTTGTACTGGGAGGCGTCCATGCCGCCGCGCAGCTGGTCGCAGCTTCTCCAAAGTGAACTGTACAGTTCGGATTTTTTGATGGCCATAAATTTCTAGTTTGCAATGAGTAACGTGCCAGCAAGGAGCGCTTTGCTCGATGGGCTGTTAGGATTGTTCTACTTTAGAACCGAGCAAGATTAGTAAGGGTGCGCAGCTCATACTGAAGATGTATGGATTTTTGTAACAGCATACCGAGACCTAGGGAAGATGTCGAACCATCCGTGGATTTCGGGGCTGGCATACGTATAAACATACACGATCATGGCGCCAGTGCGTTGCATAGTTCCACCAACCTCCCTCCTGTTGCCTCCTTCAAGACGATGCCAATATTTCCTGCGCGGGAGTTTGTCATCTCGAATTTTTGGTATAGCCATGGGAGCCGATTCCAAAGGCTTTGTAGGTCCCCCATGGAATAACTGTCCATTAGGTACTGGCAAGCTTGGCTGCGCAGGTCCATGCCGCCCGAAGGCGCCGTTCCCAAGGCCGCGAGTATCGCTCGTTCCAGGGGCTGTTCTAACCCCGCTTCATTGCCTTTTTCCTGCAACCAATTAGGACCGTCCACCCATGGCATGTCAGGTGGGATAGACGGCGAGGGAGCGATATTGATCCGAATCAACCGTCGTCCGGTACGGGCGGCATGGGCGATTTCTTTTTTGCAGAACTCGCTATCGAGGTAGCTTCGGCTGGCAAGGCAGATAAAATGAGCGGTACGGCTCGCGGCATGCAAAAATATTTGCTCGGCATCATCTCCGGGCGCGATGCTGCTATCGTCAAGAAAAACACTTTTGCCAAAACTTTCCAACATATAGAAGAGATCGGTAGCGAGCACAGCACTGTCGCTGTGTCGATAGCTGATGAAAACATCAGGATTGGCCGGCTGATTCTTCGGGTCGAATGCCGGTTTCTGGGGCACTCTTTGCACGGCGTAGCAGATCTGCCCATTTGGCAAAGCATCTGATAATGACGCGCCGCACGAGAGACAACTACCATCGTTGGGGTCATACTTCTCTCCGCAGGAACAGGCCATTTTCTCGTATCGGCGCACGATGCCTGCTGCTTCATATAAGCGCATGAAGCGATCCACAGTCGTCGGCTGTTCTGCAGCATGCCGCGCAAGAAGAGTCAGTTCGACGTATCCCAGGTGGTCCGCGCTGTATGCGTGGGCTATCAAGCGATCTAAAGTGATGATTGAGGTTTTGTATCGAGGCTCAGAGAAAATTAAGTTCGTAGACTCTTCGTAGTACATAGCGTACATTTTCTTCTTTCATCTTCCCCAAGACGGAAATTTCACCGTTCGGCCCGTATATGTGAGTATGGACACGTTCCTTCAATCCAGGACAGGTGTTCCAGTGACAGTCGGAATAAACTCCAGGCGCTTCCGGGAGGGCCTGGTGGGTCAGGCTTAACTCAGTGTCCGCTCGAATGTCGGCGCGGGGATTATGTGCCTTGCAACTTACTACACCACCGTAACTGGTGCGACGTCGGCCTTCTGCGAGTTGAACTTCTCCGGTGGAAAGCCCATGGATCGCTTTGTTAGCAGAGAAAAGGTCAACGATATCTGCGTCACCGAATGTGAAGAACACCTCAAAACTTCTATAAAGTCCAGAAAAATCAGCTTCAAACTTGATGCCTTGGCGAACTAGGGTTGCGCTGATCATTGCAAGACCAGTGTCCAGGTTTATCTCGGCAAACGCTGTTACTTTTTGCGTCTTCTCAAGGAAGGGATAGTAAACCACATCCGGATGATCGACATCCCGGAGCGGCTCCAGTTGTTTTTGTTCTTCCCGCACGATCTGTGTTTTCGCGGCAATTAACCTGAGGAACCGTCCAGATGGCCGCTGCTCGTAGGCAATAACCATGGGCGTAAAATATTCCGGAGGTACCAGGGCGACTTCGCCTTCCAGCAGGCTTTCTAGGCCTGCCCCCCTGGCGCGCGCAGCGACTATCTCAGGTGTTTGATAAGCGGCAAGCGACTGAGGAGTGAGCTGTCGCCAGCAGACACGCTGCTGACCCCACAAGTCTAGATCGTTGAGGAGTTCTTGAAGGATTGCGGCAGAGAGATGTTCATCTTCAACTGCCCGAATCAAGCGATTTTTGACACTAAGGCGGTTGCCGCTGTAAGGCAGGTTCGCATCCTTTAAAATCTCACGTGAGAAATCGAGTTTGTATAAAGTCAGTTGATCAATCACTTCCAGAGTTGTTTCATCAATCATGCATGAGGCTCTCACTCCGTAATCTGCCGCTGAGAACAATTTCCTAGCAGCAACAAACATAGTCCGCAGCCGGTTTAATCTGTCTCGGTAATTTAGTACCTTGTTGTGCTAAGACACTTCTTGGCGCTGCAAGTTATGGATCGACACTGAGGCGAGCTGGTTTACCCGTCCAAGCCGAGGCTTTCCCTGACTACCCGCCGAACTTCGCTAGCATCCTCTTCGTCTGCTTTGGGCACGAATATCTGATAACTTTCCAAAAGACTGATCAGGATTCGTTGATAATACGCGCCTGGCTTTTCTAGGATGCCACGTAGATGTTCTTTGCTGAGGCGCTGGCGTGTTGCATGAAGTGCCTGGCTACTTAGATGCGATAATCCATGCTGGTCACAAATTGAAAGTAGTTGCTTATGCCGCAGCTCGCTTCCCCAATCGTGTAGCTCTGCCACGAGGCTTTCTACTTCTCTATTTAAGCTGGTCTCGACCATGTTCCGAGGCTCAGAATGATAAATAGGTGTAGCCCCTCTGCCTTCAACGTAGTTGACCTCTTCCCTAACGTTCAACGTTTGATTCTGAGTAGTCTTAAGTAATGACTCTTCAGATAGTAGCTCATTTTGAATGGGGGTGGACTCAAAATGAGCTACCGGTCGTAGTAGCTCATTTTGAGCTATCGGCACCTCGTTTGCGGGCTGATCTGCCCTTTGGCTACCTTGTCTATCATTACTGCATGCAGTATTTACTGCATTACTGCCTTCATTCCGTGATGCAGCACGCACTGAAGCAAGACCGACCTTACTGCATGCAGTAAGGTCGGTCTTGCTCTCTATTGCTTCCATTTGGGGATCTGGCGCTTTCAGCCGGATGGGCTTGCGGGGCCGCTCACCTGGCTTCGGGCGGTCTTGCTGTTCCTGGCTTGTGCGCTCCTGCACCATCTCCTGGAGCCGGGCTTCGTCGGCTTCCGTCAGCGGATCATCCATTGCAACCTTGTAGTGGTTTTCTAGTTGCCGTACTCGGCCGCTCGTCCCGTCTCGTTCCCACTCGGCGCTGATTTGCACGAACCGGCGCAGAGCTTCGTTGCGCTCCAGTTCGCGCTTGATCGTCGGCACCGAGCTGCCGCACCCCAGAGCGATCTCGCGCTGGGAGATTTGGACCGTGTCGCGGGTTTCGCCGCTTTTGCGGTTGTGGTAGCAGGCCCCGCGCAGGTAGATGACAATCGCCGTGCCAAGCGGACCCAGAGCTGGCATCCAGCGGCGCCGGAAGTACTGGGACAGGAACACCATCTTGTCGGGCTGGGTGATGGCGTTGCGGGCGTCGATGTAGTAGGGCGAGATGTCCATGCTCTTCCGGTGGGTGCTCAATCGTCCCGGCGCTTATTCGCCGCTTCCATCCGTCCCGAAGTAGGTTGCCGCCAGGGCCTCAATCACAAGGTCTTTGATGCTGCGGCGCGTTTCCACGGATAGCAGCGATATTTTCCGGTGCAGGCTGTCCGGCATGTCCACGGTAATGCGTGTTGTAGGCTCGCGCACGGCGCGCGATGCCGGTCGGTGTCCTGATCCCGCCGCTACGGCTGCTGGCTGCTCCTGCGGAGGAACGGGCGGAGCGGCTTGGGCTAGCTGAGCAGGAACTTGCTCTGGATCAGGATCAATCCGTACTGCCGTACTGCCTTGATGGTTTACTGCATTAATGCGTGCAGTATTTACTGCATTACTGCCTTGCGTGGAAGATCTTAATTCGCCCGGCTCCTCCGGCTGTGCTGCGCCTGGTTCGGCTTCCTGTTCCAGGTCTTGCAGCCGGGCCAGCGTCTGGCCGCGCGGCGGCAGGGCGAGGCCTCGCCGCTTGCTTGGGGTAGGGGTTTCGCTCATTGTGTCGCTCGTCTCATTTCAAGGCCGGTATGCTGTCGGCAGCAACGGGTTCCAGCCACGTGTCCATCTGTCACTCGTCCATTTGTCATTTGCCGGCCCAGCCCTTGAAGTTCAGGTCGGCCAAGGCCGCTTCCAGGGACTCCTCATCAGCAGCCTTGCGGCGGCGCGCGAAGGCATTGACAAGCACGTTGTCGCACAGAATGCACAGGTTGCGGGGGTTGCCTTGCGTGGCGTTGTAAACCGGGCGGTGCAGCGACGGGTCGAACAGGGTATCGAAGTCGCCGCCTGCCACTTCCGCCCGGTGGCGCAGCATCTCTATGGCGTCGTCGAAGGTCAGCGGGTCGAGCGTCGCGCCGCTGGCGATGCGGGAGCGCAGGGCCGGCTTGTAGGTCAGCTTACGGGCGAAGTTGGGAAGCGCCAGCAGCACGATCTGGAGCAGCTTTGTCTTGGTAGTCTGTTCGTTGGAGAGCGTTTGCAGCGTGTCCATGTTGCGTGCGCTGATGCTCTGCGCCTCATCGATCATCACGACGACTGTACGATCCTCTTTGTACTCGCCGATCAAGAACTCCCGCAAGGCAGCCTTGTTGTCCTCTACCCGGTGGTATGTAGGCTGGCCGAGCGCTCCCAGGATCAGCCGCAAGAATGGCGCGGGCGTTTCAGGCGAGGGGTCGGTGACGTGTCCGGCGACGATCTGCGGGTCGGCGCGCCAGTTGGTCATCATAAACTGCGACAGGGTGGTTTTGCCCGTTCCGATTTCCCCCATCAGCAGAAACAATCCCTGCCGCTCTTCAACCGCGTACTGGATTTTGGTGGCGGCGATCTCGTGCTCGCGCGTGGCATACGCGAAGCGCGGATCCGGGCTGGTGGAGAACGGTTTTTCTTTGAGGCCGAAGTGGGCCAGGTATCCGGCCATGCAGCGTCTTCCTTTCGTCCAGGTAACCTGGAAGATGAGGCAGAGTATCTAAGTAAGTTGGAAGATTTTAACCGATAACTTCTCTCAGAGTCAAGGGGTTGCTAAAACTATTTTTCAAGGTGCCACTATGTTGTTATATATTTGTTTGTTGTCGTTTCGGCTTTTCCCGGACGGCGCGCGTCTTGGGTTTTCCACTTTTCCACAGCCCTGTATCTATGTTCCCACCGGTATCTATCTTCCACATGTCACCCAGCCGGAAGTAGAGGCGGCTTAGGCTGCGCCTGCGCTCCTCCGGCGTGGCTAAGGAAGTGCCGCCCGCATCCTCCACCACGATCAAGCCTGCCGCCGTCAGCGACGCCACCGCCCCGGACACGGCGTCGCTGCCCCGCCCCGTGCGGCGACGCAGCTGGCTGTGTGAAAGCCAGTCCCGCCGCTTGTGCTTTCCATCGCCGGCTATGCGGTTTGCCCGCCATCCCCAGGTCGCTCGAAGGATTACAAGAAGCACCCTAAGCTCCGTATCTTTGAGTGTTGGCATCACCTCATCCACCAGCCGCAAGGGAACCGGATGCCAGAGGGCCGCCTTATCCATTCCGTCCCCCCGCTTCCGATGCGAGCCTGCGCCGGGCGATCTCCACATAGCTGGGAGAGGCATCCATCCCCACATACCGTCGTCCCTGACGCGCCGCCATCACGCACGTCGTTCCGCTCCCCATCAGCGGATCAAGCACCAGGTCGCCAGGGTCAGAAAAGCACGCGATCAAGTCCGCCGCCAGCCGGTCGGGCATGGTAGCAGGATGGCCCAGTTTGAGCTTGTTGCGCTCGGCACTGCTGGCAGCATAGGGCCAGACAGTGCCCCAGCACTGGAGCGGCTGCACAACAGGTGGGGGCGCTCCCCAGGGTGTTCCCCGGCACGGAAAGGGCCTGTAGGAGACGTGCTCCCCTGCGTGCTTGGTGGGCACGTACAGGGCTTCCTTGCGGAAGACGCGGGGGCGTTCTCCCTTGAGCAGCAGCAGGATGAACTCGTGATCCACGCGGAAGCGGGTGCGCCACCAGGGGCCGGGCGTGCCGTGCCGGTGGTAGAGGCAGCACTCGAACAGGTGCCAGCCCAGCGCGTCGCACCAGGAGACGGCCAGGCGGAATGAGGTAAGGGACTTGGCGAATTGATGCGCGGAGTCTCCAATCACGACGCAGATGCCGCCGTCCTTGGTGACGCGCAGAAGCTGCTGCCCCAGAGCGGTAAGGTCGAGGGACGTGGGCGTGTCATAGCGTCGCAAGTTGTCATAGGGCGGGCTGGTGACGGTCAGGTCTATGCTCTCATCGGGTAGGCCGGCGAGCAGGAGCAGGCAGTCCCCAACATATAGGTCACCCTTGTGCAGCCCTTCGGAGGTCCGCAGAGGCGTCGCGCGGGCACTCATGAGGTGAAGGACGTTTCTGCTGCTTCAGCCTCCTCCTGCCCGTTCTCTCCGTGTTCGGTTTCTACATGCCCAGCCTCTCCGTGTCCGCTCTGGCGGCGCAGGGCCAGCGGCGCATCGTAGCTGCCCTCAATGGCGGCTGCCAGGAACCGGGCCGGGTTTTTGGCGTTGCGGCTTGGCAGCCAGCTGATTTGACGTTCCACCTCTCCCAGGTCAAAGCGGGCCAGGATATCTAAGGCTTGATCCTTGGGCATCCCGAAGTCCGTCATGGCCTTGAACGCCCGCTTCTTGCCCTCGGCTACGGCGGGATCGTCCCCCGCAAAGGCGGGTGGACCCCAACCCATCATCGTAGCGATTTGCCCTTCCACTTCCTCCCTGGTTTTGGCGTACCGGGTGCGGCTCTGCGCGATGACCGCTTCCTTCCCCGCCACCGGCGGCGGCACTGCCTTTGACTGCGTAGATGGCTCAGGCGCTTCTTCGCGCCCGACCACCTGGCGTCCGGGGGCGTAGGCGTCCATTCCGTCGGGCCGGGGCAGGCGGGTCAGCAGAGGCTGCCCCTCCCACTCGCGTCCTGCCAGCCGCTCCATGCGGGCACGGGCCTTAGCCTGTGACACACGCATGGCTTCGGCCAGCTCGAGGAGGGTGGGGCGGCACCAGCCGTTGGGGGCGACAAAGGTTAACGTAAGGACCAGCGTGTGCAGGTCTTCCGGCGGGAGCTGCGCCCACAAGCCGGACGTGCGCAAAGCGGGCGTGAGGATCAGGCAGGCGGAAGGTCGGAACGAGCCGTTCAGGGTGCGGTCTTCCTGGCGGTGCTCAACGATGAAGGGAAAGGCGCGCGGGGCGGGCGTGTCTGTCATAAGCTTTATTAGTGGGCTTGTAGATTATTACTTGTAGATTATGAGTGGGCTTGTAGATGATAATCTCGTGCGGGGGCGCACCGGAACTTGCGGGCCTTGCTGCTGGGGGTAGGGTAGGTCTGCGCATCGGCCCGGCAGCTCGGCACCGCCTGCCCTTCGGGGCAGGACGGCAGCGGGCGCGGGCGTCGGGTGGCCGAGGAAGGCCGCGCAGACTGCCGGCGACTCGATCCCCCAGCGGGACGGGCTCGCGGCGGGCGCGGCTTTTGTCGTACTCTTGTTTATCGCCGCGCTCTAATTCATTGCCGTGCTTTTAGTTGCCGGTGGATTTCATCTTCTTTGCCCCGCTGATGATCAGCGCGTCGGCTGGTTCTTCCGCAGGTACTTCTTGACCTCGGATCAGCCAGACCAGCGGGATGTCGCTGCCCAGGTTAGACAGGGTGCGTTCCAGCCGGCAGCGGTCGCCGAAGCGCAGCTCCTCCCAGTCAAGGCCGTGCAGGGAGCGGCGCAGCAGCCGCGCCAGGCGGGCGCAGAGGATGGCCTGCTCGTGCAGGAGGCGTTCGGGGTTGGCTCCACCGTAAACCAGGTGCGGAAAAGGAGTCGCAGTTTTCATAAGCGGGGTTATAAAAAGAGGGGTTATAAAGCGGTTAGAGGGTGGCTGGAAGCCCGCTCCGCCCGTAGGGTTGCAACAGCTCATAGAATGCCGGACAGAGGCATCAGAAGGGCGGGAACGGCCAGCAGCGCAAGGAGGCGGCGTTCGGCTAGGGAGCCTGTCGTCAGGCGCAGGGACGGAGGCAGCAGGTGCCGGCGTCCAGCCCGAGGAAACAGCAGCGGCACGCCGCTTTTGGTGCAGCCGTCCCCGAGAAGGTGGCTGAGCATCCCCAGGGCGAAGGCGGCGGAGGGCTGCCATCCTACCCACAGCAGGATCGGCAGGCCAAGCAGCAGCCAGACCACGCCGATGCCCAGCAGCGAGTGCAGCGGCCCCCGGTGCCCCAGCGTCCTAGACACCAGGGCGGCTGCCGGCTCAAACGGGCGCAGCCGCCTTCCCCGGCCTAGATCTACGCGCAGGTAGCGGATGGTGGAGCGCTGTGCGTCTAGGTCGGGCAGCAAGGCTCCCAGGGCGGCAGCTTGACGCTCCGCACCAACGACACGACTAGTGATCCGTTCGCCGTCACCGTCAGCGGCACGGCCACGGGCAGCACCAGTACCAACCCGAAGATCCCGCAGGGCACGTGCCTAACCTTCCCGTCGCAGTACACCTACGGGCAGACCGGGGCACACTGGTACATCTACGATCCGAACGGCACGAAGATCGCTTCCGATGCGACAACGGACGGGCCGGGGCCGAGCGGCTGGAGCGCAAGTTCTGCCGACGGCGGCACGGACATTCAGGTGTGCGCGCCTTCCACCGCTACCGTCGCGACCGGATACCGCGTCGAGATCAGCGATGGCAACACGTACACCGCTGTCGCCTATTTCGACGTAATCTCGGCGGGGCCGCTGCTGGCGACCCTGACGCTCAGCCCCAACCCTGTCGTGGGCGGCAACGCGGCGACCGGCACCGTGACGCTGTCACGGGCAGCCACGTCGAACGCGACGGTCACGCTTACCAGCCAGAACACGGCGGTGGCGACGCTGCCGCAGAGCAGCGTCGTCATCCCGGCAGGCAGCACGACCAGCCCAGGTTTCACCATCAACACGGTCGCCGTGTCCAGCCCGACAGATGCGCCGATCCAAGCCTCCTACAACAACGGCACTGTCACCAGCACCCTCACCGGCACGCTGACGGTGACACAGACTCCTACCGTGGCCGCTCCGGTCATCGCCGGAACGGACGCGCTGGGGCGTGTTATTCCTGCCAGCGGGCGATTCAACGGGACGCTGACGGTGACGCTCCAGTGCGCCACGCAGGGAGCCTCCATCAGATACACCCTGGACGGAACCGATCCGACCGCCTCCTCGACGCTTTACTCTGGCTCCTTCTCGCTGACGGCAACCACGACGGTGAAAGCGAAAGCGTTCCTCACCGGCTACACGCCGAGCGCCACCGCCCTGGCGACCTTTACCCGCAACCCTCCTCCGCTGGTAAGCCTCACCAGTCCCGCTGGCGGCGCGACGTTCCATACCGGCGACAACATCCCCGTTGCGGCCATGGCGAGCGATGCTGATGGGGCTGTTATCCGCGTGGACTTCTTTGCCGATCCCGGCACCGGCAATCCGGTGAAGATCGGCAGCGCCGCCGCCAGTCCTTTCGCCATCACCTGGAACCAGGCGCCCGCCGGCAGCTACGCCCTGACCGCCGTCGCCACCGACAACGATGACGCCGTGACGACCTCGGCGCCGGTATCGATCACCGTCGGCTCAAGCACCGGCAGCACGACACCCACTCCCATCGCCTGCGGCCAGACCCTGAGCGGCAGCCTGAGCGCAACGGACGCTCCGTCGGTCGTGCTGGGCCAGGGGTTCTACGCCGACCGCTACACCTTCACGGGAACGGCAGGGCAGACGGTCGTCATCTCGCTCAAGTCGACCGCCTTCGATGCCTACCTGGCCCTGATTGGCCCCTCCGGTACCGTCGTCGCCACCAACGACGACAGCAACGGCAGTACCAGCGACGCCCAGATCGTCTACACGATCCCCGCCGGGGGCGGCGGTACCTACACCATCGAGACGACGTCCTACGCCGCCGGAGCGACCGGCCCGTACGCGCTGGGCCTGGACTGCTCGCAGGGCGGGGCCACGCCCCTCCTGACAATAACGGTGGACGGGGTGAGCGTGCCGCAGAACGGCACCGTGTCCTTCGGCAGCACTCCTCAGGGGACGCCGGTCACCAAAACCCTCACGCTGACCAACACCGGCAACGCCGATCTGACCATTAGCTCCTTCAATGGAACGGGCGACTGGAGCCCGACGGGCACGCTGCCGCCGCTGCTCCATCCGGGGGACACCGCAAGCTTCGGCCTGCGCTTCAACGCAACCAACCCCGGAGCCGCCAGCGGCACAGTGGACCTGAGCAACAACAGCGCCCAAAACCCGTTCCACGTGCTTCTTGCGGGCACGGCCACGACGATGACGACCGTGGACCTCTCCGCTCTGGCTGTCACGCCGAGTTCGGTCGCTGGCGGCACAAACGTCACCATCACGGCGACCCTGACGGGTGCTGCTCCGTCAGGAGGGCAGCAGGTCGCCCTGACGACCAGCAACGCGGCGATCCCGGTTCCGGCCGCGATGACCGTGCAACCATACAAGACGACCGGGAGCATCACCGTCAGAACGCAGTCCGTCGCGGCAGCCACTTCCGTAACGGTCACAGGCAAGGTCACCGCTGCCATTCCCGTGAACGTGACAGTCAACCCGTCGGGCACGCCGCCGACGGTCAGCCTGACTGCGCCGACGCCGGGACAGACCTTCACGGCTCCCGCGGGCATCGCTCTCTCGGCCAATGCCGCCGCCCAGACGTCTGGTGCGACGATCGCCCGCGTCGAGTTCTTCCAGGGAACGGTCAAGGTCGGCGAGGCGGTTGCAAGTCCCTATGCGGCTACCTGGAGCAACGTGCCCGCAGGCACGTACAGCCTGACGGCTCGGGCGACCGACAGCAATGGCCTGAGCAGCACGTCCAGCCCCGCCGTGAGCGTTACCGTAGGGACCCAGCCCGCCGAGCAGACGCCCCAGATCAGCGCTAGCCCCGCCGGGACGACCTTCACATCCTTCCCAACGATCACGCTCTCCGATCCCGACACGAACCCGGGCGTTGATATCTTCTACACCACGGATAACAGCGATCCAACGACGGCCTCCACGCGCTACACGCAGCCATTCGCGCTCGCTCAGACCGGAACCGTTTCCGTCAAAGCGAAGGCATTCCGCGCTGGCCTGGCACCCAGCGCAACGGCGGTCGCCACCTACACGATCACCGCTGGCACGCCTGGCTCAAAGCCGGATGCGCAGTTCACCTCTCCTGGCGACGGAGCCGAGCTGACGGGGCCGACGGACGTTCACGGAGCCGTTACGGGCAGCGGGCAGATCGCCTGGGAGATGGACTATCAGGCCGAAGGAGATACCACTTGGACACCCTTCGCGTCAGGCACGCTCAGCAGCCCGAACGGCGCGGCAGTTGCGGGGCATTTAGATACTACGCTGCTGCTGAACGGCCTGTACGAGCTGCGCCTAACGGCCGTGGACACCTCAGGACAGACGGTAGTGGCTCCGCTGACGCTGGCTATTAAGGGCGACCAGAAGATCGGCTACTTCACGGTCTCTTTCGCGGACCTGAGCACGACTTTGGCGGGGCTGCCGATCCAGGTGACGCGCACCTACGACAGCCGGGACAAAAGCGCCGGAGACTTCGGCGTGGGCTGGACCCTGTCCCTGACCAACGCGCGCTTGCAAACTTCCGGCGGGAAAGGCGGCTACAACTGGAGCGAGATTCAGCGCGGGGCAAGCTTCAGCCTCCAGGAGGCTCGTCCGCACCACGTCACGATTACGTTACCGAACGGAGACCTCTACGACTTCATCGAGACAACCCCTTTTTCGAACAAGCCGCAGAACTACAGCCGCATTGACAACACTACTATCCTTTATCAGCAGGTGTCTGGCCCTAAAGCTACGCTGACGCCCGTGGACGCCGATCCGAATGATGTTTATGTGGCTCAAGTCGTCAACAATGACGACCCTAACAATGCGAATGCCTCTGCTGTGGAGTTCTACGCGGGCGCCGATCTGAACGCAGTGTACAATCCGACCGAGTTCCTGCTCACGACCCACGATGGGCGAAAGATCGACATCAAGCAAGGATCAACCGCGGCGGGCGGCGGGCTGAAGTCCATCACGGATCGCAACGGCAACGTCATCACCTTCTCGCCTAACAGCATCTCGTCCTCCGACGGCAAGCAGATCCAAATCAGCCGCATGGGCGGGGTTATCACTAGCATCACGGACCTGAACGGCAACGCGATCACCTACGCTCAGGATGGGGCAGGCAACCTCGCCTCGGTCACGGACCGGGCGAAGAACACGACCACGTTTGACTACGACCCGACGCACCTCCTGACAGGCATTCACGACCCGACGGGTCGAGTGCCGCTGCGCAACTTCTACACCCCCGACGGGCGCCTCGACTACACCCTGGACGCCGACGGCCACCGGATCAATTACAGCTACAACCTGGGCAGCAACCAGGAGATCACCCAGGACGCGCTCGGCAACCAGACCGTGCTGGGGTATGACGGCTACGGCAACGTCACCAGCACGACCAAGTACCTGAATGGGCGACCTATCACGACCACGGCGCAGTTCGGCGACCCCAACAACCCAGACAAGCCGACTAACCAGGTCGATGCACTGGGCCGCGCAACCGATTATGCCTACGACCAATTCGGCAGCCCGCTGACGGTCACCCGGTACCGCACTAAGGGCGATGCGAGCACGGCGATCACGACCACGATGACCTACAACGGCTTCGGCCAGCCTCTGACCGTTACCGACGGCCTGGGCAAGACCGTCTCGACCAATACGTATGATGCCGGCGGCACCCTCAAGACCGCCACGGATGCGCTGGGGAATGTCACTCAGTTTGCTTACTATCCCAATGGCACCCTGCAAGGAACGACGGATGCCAAGGGCAACACGACCGGTTATCTCTACGACAGCGCTGCCAACGCGCCGCCCGGCAACCTGAACCAGGTGACCGACGCTCTCGGGCACGCCACAACGTTCACCTACGACGGGGACGGGAATAAGAAGACCCAAAGCACCACGCGCACCAACGCGCAGGGTCAGACCCAGACACTGACCACGCAGTTCGTCTACGACCCCGACGACCGGCTGATCCAGGCGATTACTCCCGATGGCAGCGGCAGCCAGACCTTCTACAACAGCCGGGGCAAGGTGGATCACACTCTGGAGGCGGCAGGCCGAACCACCGCCTACTCCTACGATGACCAAGACCGACAGAACGGCGTGCTCTACCCCGACGGCACCACGACCTCCACGGTCTACGATGCGGCGGGGCGGCGGGTGCTGAGCGTTGACAGGGCAGGTCGCGCCAGCGCCACCGTCTACGACAGCCTGGGCCGCGTCACCCAGTCCGGGCCGGTCAACCCCACAACACCGTTCGCGGTCAACAGCAACGTGCCTAACTACAGTTCCCCGAACTGGCTTACGGACGCAAACAACAACCCCGTTTACTCCGCCACGACCTACGACGATGCGAGCCAGGTTCTGACCGAGCAGGACGCGAAAGGCAACATCACGGCCTATGCCTACGACGACCTGGGGCGCAAGACCCGCACCACCAATGCGATGGGCAACAAGACCACGTATCAGTACGATGACGATGACCGGCAGACGTCCGTCACCGACGCCAACCTGCACGCGACCAGCACGGACTACGACGACGCGGGGCGGGCGACGTTCACATACTACCAAGACGGCACGCAAAGTCAGACGATCTACGACGAGCTGGGACGACGGGCCAGCCAAATTGACCAGGCAGGCCATCCCACTGGCTATGGCTACGACAAGCTGGGACGGCTCGCGACCGTCACAGACGCAATGGGTCACGTTACCCGGCTCGGCTACGACGAGTTGGGCGAGAAGACCAGCCAGACCGACGCCAACGGCCACGTGACGAAGTTCGCCTACGACCAGAAAGGCCATCTGACGAGCAAGATGCTGCCGATGGGCCAGACGGAAGGTATGAACTACAACCCGGACGGCAGTTTGGCGAGCCAGACGGACTACAACGGCACGGTCACGACGTTTGACTACGATCCGCTGAGCGGTCGTTTGCTGGACAAGAGGGATGGAGCGGGAAACCTGCTGGTGTCCTTCGCCTACAACCCGGACGGCAGCCGCCAGAGCGCCACGCGTTACCTAAGCGGCGGCAACGTGGTCACCACCGACGCCTACTACGCTGCCGGGAACTTCCGGCAAGGACGCCTCCTGAGCGTGACGACTACGATTGGGAGCCGGACGCTAGGGGCAGTCACCTACGACTACGACGCGGCAGGTAACAAAGCGAGCACGGCTACGCCTTCGGGGACGGACACGTTCACCTACGACGCCGACAACCGGCTGAAGACGGTCAGCCGGGGCGGGCAGACGCTGGCGACCTACGGCTATGACCATGCCGGGAACCGTGCCTCCCTCTTGCGCGGCAACGGGGTGACGACAGGCTATGCCTACGACACGCTGAACCGGCTGACGGACGTGACCAACTCGGCGGGCGGCTCGTTCCACTACGTCCTTAAGCCCGACGGCAAGCGCGCCAGCGTGACCGTCTCTGGCGCATCCTCCGGCAACGGAGAAACCGACTACACGTATGACGATGACGGGCGGCTGACGCAGGAAAGCGGCGGGCTGGGTGGCACGATCCAGTACGTCTACGAGACGGACGGGGCGGGCCACAATGACTCTGTGGGCAATCGCCTGCAAAAGATTGTTTCCGGCGCGGCCAGCGGCAACGGAACGACGTCCTACTCCTACGATGCCAACGAACGCATCACGAGCGAAAGCGGGCCGGGCGGCACGGTGATGCACAGCTACGACGCGGACGGTCGGGAAACGACGCTCAACGGACAGACCGCTGTCTACGATGCCGAGAACCACCTGGTGTCCGTCGGGAGCACGACTTCCTACATCTACGACGCGGACGGCAACCGGGTTTCCCAAACAACCAGTGCGGGGACGGTGCAGTATTTGGTGGACACGAGCGCAGCATTTGCGGCGGTGGCGGAGGAGCGAGACACGAACAGCAACTTGCTTGCCCGCTACGACTATGGGGACGACCTGATCCGCATGGATCGAGGCGGCAGCCCATCCTACTACGTCTTCGATGGGCTGGGCAGCACACGGGCGCTGACAAATGGGGGCGGGACGGTCACGGACAGCGATAGCTACGACGCGTTCGGGAGCTTGGTGGCAAGCACGGGAAACACGGTCAACCCGTTCCTGTTCAACGGGCAGCAGCTAGATGGCACCGGACTGTACTTCCTGCGGGCACGCTACTATGCACCTACCGTAGGAAGGTTCCTTTCACAAGACCCGTTTGAGGGTGATAATGAAGACCCTGTTTCTCTACATCGGTATTTGTATGCGGGCAATGACCCCGCAGACAATACTGATCCTGGAGGTCGGATTTACACTCCGCAGAATCTTGGTACTAACATCCACAGACAAATATCAAATGCGTTTGTGGGGAGCGCAACAGTTGCTGACACCCGATTTGGCGACGATGCCTCAGTGGCTACTATATTAGGTGTGGCTAAAATCCCAGGTAAAACACTATTTGAACCTGATTTGACTGATGTCTCCGATCCTGGTAGGAAGTTCGTAATGGAAATCAAACCGTTCAATGCTCTTGGGATTAGCAGAGGGATTGAACATTTAGGCCGGAATTTGAGTGTATTAAACGCCTTAGCGCCATATGGGCGCGGACGTGGCAGCGGTCAAGCATCATTCGTTCCCGGAGAAGCACGGGACTATACCTATCGGAACAACGCAGGGCTACCTGTGGTTAATACTCTACCGTCTCCATATGATAGCGATGTAGCTATTGTCCTTCCTCCGGTAGAAGGATTGATGTTCTATATAAATGTGCGAAGAACAAACGCTGCTGCATATTTGACTGCGCTAGCTGTGGCAGAGGAAGCAGAAGAATTAAATAATGCTGGCGCGTCTTTGGAAGAAATCACAGCTCTTTCTTCGGGACAACTACTACAGCAATCTGTCGAAACAGGAGAAGCAGCAGAGGAAGCTGGTTTAACCATACAAGGCGCGGTAAGATCTTTTACAACGATAGCTGTTGAAGGCGAAACATATGACATTGCTATCTGAGGCGACTCTCTAAACGCGAACTAAGAAGAACATCACCACAAATTACGTGACAGGAACGCAAATCTTTGTCTATACTAAATTCCGCTGGAGTAATATTGTGTCTTCACTCAGGTATCTAATGTGTTTAATCAAGAACAAACAATCCGTTTCTACCACTGGGCAGTTCAAGACTTTAAGCGTGAACTGGAGGGTGGTTATCCACTCCTGCGGACAGTTCAAATGCCAATCGCAATGACTTACTTGGAGATGGTCAAAACGATGACGTTGGCCGACCAACAGAAGCTTGCAGCCGCCTGCCTTGATTGGTCGCACCAAGAAGTGCGTGCTCTGCTCGGTGAAACTAGAACGTTAGAAGAGCATGAATTGCGTCAGGAGTACATTCGTTACCTCAGTGGTCATCGGCATCTATTTACAAACCCATTATACGAGCGTCTGAGGTATGGGGCTGCAAGACAGAAACGAAGCTATTTAGTAAGGTTGCTGAAGCAGGAAGTAGGTCAAGTACTAGGGCCAAACATCAAAGACACAACAGATGAAGATGATTTGATTTTTATCTCGCCTCTAGAGCAGTATTTTGTTGGTACACGCATTCAGATAACCCGAGATAGTAGAGTGCGCTACTGGCAGAATATTATGAAGTCAAAGACTAGCCCTGTTGGTCTCCTTGCCTTTCCTGCACATAATGGCACTAATTTATGTTCTTGGTTAGGGCTAGGGGTGAGTGAGTGGGACTTGCCGTGCCTGGAAGATGCGGAACCGGGGGCAAAATCCCTCGCCCTAGTTTGCAAACATTTTGTCGATAACTGCCACTATTTTGTATAGTCTTAGCGAGTTACACTTGGATTAGCAACAATTAATGGCAATAATACGTAAGATTTCAACGATGTTAACCGGTAAACTTTTATCACTTTTTCTCTGCCACCTACGACATTTAGGGGACAAGATATGCACTATAAAATCTCTTTGTTGCCGTTTGCCGGTTTTCGTCCTGCATTAGGATGGTATTTCTTCGTTACCATCGCCATTACCGTTTTGGGGAGTTTACCGGTTCACGCCCAGCAAGCGGCTCCCGTCACGACCTATGACAGCCACGGTCGTGCTGTCCATGTCACCGACCAAGGTGGGAGCACCGTTCGCTACATGTACGATCCACACGGCACCCTCATTGCCTCTCAGGCACCGGATGGACAGATCACTCGATACGCCCAACCCGTGCAGCGGCCAACCTCGGCATTCAACCCGCGGCCTAAGAGCGATGCGAATACTGCCCCTGCCTCATCATCCGTGGCCCGGTCGCTTACCGGACGCACCCTGCCGAGCGTCGGCCTGACTGTCCTCGCCAGCGCTGCAATTCGCGCATCCACGCCTAACGTCGGCACCTACGACTTCGGCCTTACCGACGCCCTGGACACCCCCAGAGTGGAGCAAACCTTTACCCTCCGCAACGACGGCAAGACCCTTCTGGCCCTGGAGCGCATGGAGCCATCCTGCCACTGCACAACTGCCCTGATCCAGTTGCCAGCAGGAAGCACCGCATCGGTTACCGGGGCGGCCCTGCCAGCCCTTGCACCGGGGCAGCAGGTCGGGGTTCGAGTGGTGGTGAATTTGGCCGGAGACACGCCCGGTCGCCTTACTAAATCGGTGGCCGTGTACGTCAAAGGTGACGTGCGCCCTGCTGCTCTTCTTCAAGTCAGCGGCTCTCTGCGGCCCAGTCTTACTTTCACCCCAGCCCTGCTCGATTTCGGCCCCGTCAAAACAACAGGAGAGCGCTCCCTGATCTTGACGGCGTCCCTCGACCCCCGCCTCGCACCCGGCGGCGTCCTGCCGCCTCTGGTTTCTTCCAATCACGCCATCCGCATCACCCCAGCCCCCGCCGTACTGTCCACCCCCGCGCGCTCCGGCGGCCCTCGGACGATGACAGCAACGTACACGCTCACGCTGCGGCAGGCGCCGATGGGGCCAGTCACCGGCACTGTCTCCTTCGTCCCTGAGGAGCAGCGCGTCCTGCCCGGCATAAAACAGGTGCTCCCATTCCCGCTCGTCTCGGCGACCCTAACCAGTACCTCCGTACTCTTGTCGGGCCAGGTGACCGGCGATTTGATGCCCTCTCCGCAGTCGCTGGCATTCGGCCCGATCCCGATCGGGCGCGAGACGACACGTCAAGTGCTGCTGAATGCCCAAACCCCGGACGCGGCGCAGAAATTGCGCGTGGAAAGCGCCAGCCGGTGGCTCACAGGGCGTCTGCTGGACGCGGGAAGCGCGCCAATGACTGGGCAGGCAGTGACTCGTGTGCTCCAGGTAACCCTCAGCCCGCAGGCGCCCCCCGGTGTGCTCCAGTCGCAGCTCAAGATCATCCTATCCAACGGCCAGCGCCTCATCGTGCCAGTCAGCGCCTACGTCATCCCGACCCCGCAGCTATAATCCGCTTCCGCAGTCACAATCCGCTTCCGCAGTCACAATCCGCTTCCAAGACTACCATTTCATAGAAGCGCTATATCGCTGTAGGCACACTTCTTTAACGCAGCCTTCAACTTCAATGCCGCCTTCAAAAGGAGCGGTGTATTCGGTGTTATCATGCCCCAAGATGCATCGCAAAAGGGTTCGCTTCCCAAACCAAAACGAGCGCGCGTCCTCAATGAAGCACAGATCGCCGCACGAAGGGAAAACATCAAAAAGGCCAACGCTGCCAACCCACACCGTGGTAAGCAGCCGCGTCCCCTCTCCGAACTTACCTGTACCTGCTTCGCAGATGGACGCGCGACCCATCGTGCCCAATGCCCGCGTGGGATCGCCATCAAGCGCCGAAGCGAGGATGCCCCCAAACCCATGCGCCTTCGGCACGCAGACCGGCCTTTCGACCTGAATAGAACCTGTTGGAGCGGGAAGCGGCGGCACAGTGCAAAGAAAGACACTGTCATCCACATCGAAGCCGGCGACACGACGCTGTGCGGACTTCGCACAAACGAGGCGTGGAAGTCTAAGAACTTCAGAGAAACAGAAGAGTGTTTAGCGGCGGTCGGATGTAGGCTTTGCCGAAAGATTGTTGCCGATTTCGCCAAACGATAATTCAGTGACCAAATTCTACTTCCGGTAATGGATGCGAAACTTGGTGGCCGAAGAGCAGGAACCATAAAGTTCTAACTTTTTAGCAGCGCATAGCTGGCAACTCTCATCAGTGTTTGCTGTGTCGCGTTCACTTCGGCAAGCATGTTGCGCTTCAACTGCGAGAATGCCCCGCTGCGTGTGTCAAGTTCTCTTTGCGGGCTGTACGATGTTGCGCGGCATCAATAGGCGGTGAAAACAGCCCGTCGATCAGCTTCTCCAGCCCTCTTCTGACGGATTGTTGCGTGAAGGCGTTCACCGCTAGCGCCACGCCCGTCGCTGCAAGGTGCAGGTGCCCTGCGTCTCCCACCGGCAAGATGCGCGCCAGAGCCGCCACTGCGCCCTGGTACAGCTCCAGCATCAGAGTCACCACGCCTGCCAGCACAACCGCCTTGCGGAGGATCACCCGCACCGAAAACAGGTGGAAGGCGAACACTGCGTATCCTACCGTCCCCAAGAACAGCAGCGTGGAGAGCGGCCCCACGGCGATCCAGTGGAAGTTGCCGTACACCGAAGGCAGCAGGGCATTGGTGACAAGTCCTACGGCTGTTGCCGCCAGTATCCCCCACCCCACAAGCCGCAACGCCCGGCGCGAACTCAAGGTGGGCATAGACAAGGTGGGCATGGAACGGAGGGCAATGAACACAGCGAAGCCGAGCAAAGCGACGATGTGCAGCAGGTACAGCGGGAACAGAATGCCGTAGGCGGTCACGTGCTGGCCCGCCTGAACTGTTTCTGCCTTATCTACCAGCCCCGTCAGCAGCGTTGCGCAAAACAGCAGCAGCGTCTCTGCCCACAGCAGAATTCTCAGCCACAAAAGAGTCGTGCCGCCCGGCTTTTGGCCCGCCAATTCCTGCACGAACAGAAAAGCGGAAGTGGCCGCTACCGCCACGACCGCGAAGTTGAGCCTGCCCACCCAGAGCAAGGACGCGGGCGAAGTGCGGGACGTGAACAGGAGCAGGGTAGCGACCCAGCCTACCAGAGAGAGGGCCAGCAGGGCGTACAGCCGGTGCAGCGGGGAGCGCGGGCGCTGGAACAGCACGAACGCAGCGGAGCCGGTTAGGCCCAGAAGGCAGAGCAGGAACAGGGAGGCGGTCAGCAGGGTCATCGGCGAGGATCAGGCGGCTAAGGTTGTTCCTCCGCATCTTCTCACGCCGCCCCGTGCAGGACAAGGACAACCAAAGTCAGCAGAACGACTAAAACAAAGAAGGCTCTTAATCCAGCGTAGGGTCATGCACCCGCACCACCCAGGCATCGGGCAGGCTGTCTCGGTCGGCCTGGCGCACCCACTCCCGGCATGAGGCGGAGCGCAGGGCTTTCTGCCGGAGTGCCTGGGACACCGCCTCTACGCCCATGCGGCACAGGCAGCACTCCTCGCCCCAGTGCCTCCGCCGCTCCCCCACCACTTCCAGGGGCCAGCCCAGCCGCCGGTACACCCGCAGCGTTCCCGGCGTCGCTTCCAGCCAGAGGGTCTGCACGCCCAGAGAGCGACAGGTGCGCCACAGCTCCACGCACAGCCTGCCGAACAGGCTGACATGCCCCCGCGCCGGCGGCAGCAGGGCGAGCACGGCCACATGCGCGGCAGGCCCCTCCCCCGTTTGGTCAACCTCGGGCCACACGTCCCGCCCTGGCAGACTGCCCGCCGCATCAGGCAGCACGAGCTGCGCCCCGCCCTGCATCTCGCCGTTCAGCAAGGCGGCGAGGTAGACGGAGCGCTCCCGGCAGCGGCGCAGGGCGTCCCCCGGCTGCCAGCCTTCCATCGCAGCAATCCGCTCGAACAGGGCGATCAGCCGCTCCTGCTCGTCCGGCTCTGTCAGCGCGGCAATGTCCGCCTGCCCCCCCATTTTCCTCGCTTCACCATGTTCATCCAAAACTCTGCCCTCTTGTAAGGGCATTATACAACATATGACCGATAGTACGGTCATTCTGCGGCGACATTCTTGAGATAATGGGCCACGTCTCTTCACAGGATATGCCCATGCCTCGCGGTGCCCCGCGCCTCCGAACCATTCACGGCCGCATCAACTCCGTCGGCGAACGGATGGAAACGCGTGCCCTCCAGCTCAAGCTCACGCAGGACATGCTGTGCGCTCGCCTTGCCGAGGTAACGGCAGGCGGGTGGATCGCGGATCGGCGGGACATCTACCGCATCATCCACGGGCAGCGCATCGTCTCCGATCTGGAACTAATGGCCCTGGCAGATGCGCTGGAGTGTGACGCCTGCTGGCTTTTGCGCGGGGACGATGAGGGAACAATCCAGTTCCAAACCCAGCCGGAATGATGAACGAGATGCCATAAACCGCAAAGGTAATATGTAGATTAACCACGCAGCGCTCTGAATCTACGCAGCGGCCAAAATCTAGCAGTGCTCAGAGTCTAACCACCACCAAAGGCTTTTTAGGCAACCGCTTGTGGAGCTACTTGTTGTGGAGATAATTGCAGCGAGGCATAGAAGCCAAGCCGTCTTTATTTGGCCTGCGTACTTCACCTAACTTGCCAGCGCGTGCAATATGGCCTCCGCCACGTACACCCGCCCCCATGCCCGTTGCGTCATCTCTCGCAGCACCCCTTCCCGCTCCAAGCGAGACACCAACTGACGCGCCGTCGGGTTGGACACCCCCAGCACACGCTCCGCACGCGTCACAGTCACGAACGGGTTGGCGAACAGCGCGTCCAGCAGCAGCAGCGCGCGCGGCTGGCTGCGCAGGCGCTCCCCCCACTCCGCCCGCAGGCCCAGCAGCTGCCGCGCCTGCTCCACTCCCTTCCTGGCCGTCTCAGCCACGCCCGTCAGGAAGTACACCAGCCAGCCCCGCCAGTCTCCCTCCGTCCGCACCCGCTGGAGCGCCTCGTAGTAGCCCCGCCGGTTTGCCTCGATGTACTCGGACAGGTACAGCAGGGGCTGGTCCAGCCGCCCCCGCTCGATCAGGAACAGCGTGATCAGCAGCCGGCCCACCCGCCCGTTGCCGTCCAGGAATGGGTGGATGGCCTCGAACTGCGCGTGCAGCAGCGCGCACTGGACAAGTTCGGGCATGGCGTCCTTTTCGTGGGCGAACTGCTCCCACCTACCCAGGCACTCCCGCATCTCGGCAGGAGGTGGCGGCACATAGGCGGCGGTCGCCAGGGTGCTGCCGGGGCCGCCGATCCAGTTCTGGCTGCGTCGGAACTCTCCGGGCAGGGCCTTTTCCCCGCGCACGCCGCGCATCAGGGTCTGGTGCAGTTCGCGCACGAGCCGCAGCAACAGGGGCAGCGTGTGAAGACGCTCCACGCCGTATTCCAGCGCCGCCACGTAGTTGCGCACCTCGCGCACGTCTCCGGCTTCCTGATGGGCCAATGGATTTGCCGGGTTTTCTCTTGCCGGGTTTTCTCTTGCCGAAGCTTCTCCCGGCGCGGCCAGTTCATCCCGGAGCAGATCGGTGAGATCGGCCTGGGTGCCTTCGATGCGGCTGGAGAGAACGGCTTCGCGGCGGACGTAGGGCGCGATGAGGAGGCGCGGGTCGGGCAGGGTGCGTCCCAGGCCCGCGAGTTCCGACAGGGCGGCGTCGGCGCGGGACAGGGCCAGCACCAGGGGCGGGTCATAGATCAAGCGAGGCGGCAGGGGCGCTGGCACGAAGGCAGGAGGACCTTGAGGCGTCTGCACAAAGTGCCCGGCTTCGGGTGCCTGGAAATCCTGGATGTTCATGGAGTTGGCGTGTTGGTAGTTTGGCGTGTTGTGAGTGAGGTTGTCCGGCTAAATACCGGTTATCCAAGCCGTTGTGCTTTGCAAGCATTGGTGCTTTGCAAATGTTATGCCTTTACAAATGTTACCGCTTTGTAAGCATTATAGCCTTTTCTTTCAAAGTGAGCAAGGCTTTGTAAAATGCTTTTATTGCTCCTTTTATTGCTCCGAAGGCGCTTCGTTGTTATCTTCCAGCTACTCCGTTAATGGCTTATTTGTTAACGGCTTATTTGTTGACACCTTGCTGCTTGGGAGCAACTCCTGTTGCTTTCGTCGCTCCGCCTGTTACGCTTCTTCCCGAAAGGTGCTGCCTTTCACTATCCACAAGGAGGAGACGAACATTCCCATGACACTTGATGAAGCGCGCCTGCTGGCGAACGTCAACGCCCGCGCCCAGACACTGTTCGAGCAGGGCTACCGCGCCCGCTGGATAGGCAAGCACACCCTGCAAATCCGTAACGGGCGGGGCGGCGCGTACCGGCTGGACATCCAGGCGGGTACCTGCGACTGTCCCTTCTTCCAGAAGCACGGCGGCAGACACTCCTGCAAACATGCCCTCGGCTGGAGAATGCTCCTGCAAAGACAGCGCGCCTGTCGCCGCCTGCTCCTGCTGGTGCTGATCAAAGCCTGGGCCGACCTCGACGATGCCTCGAACCTTAAAGACGCCGCAAGTCTCAAAGCAACGGTTGGGTTCAATAAGGCGTCAGTTCCTCAACCGGAGGTAAGCCATGCCCAAGCTTAACTCTTCACCGTTCGCGCTGGGGCCGGTCGTTGCCACTCCCGGCGCCCTCGCCGCGCTTGCCAGTTCAGATCAGACCCCAGAGGCGCTGCTGACGAGGCACGCGCAAGGCGACTGGGGCGACCTGGGCGAAGAAGACCGGCAGGAGAACGACCGCTCTCTTGTCCGGGGTTTGCGGCTGCTCTCCGCCTACGCCCTGCCGGACGGAACGAAGCTGTGGATCATCACGGAAGCGGATCACTCCGCCACCACACTGTTGCTGCCGGATGAGTACTAATTCTGCCAATACGGATGACCTTGTACCGCTACCTCTACCCGCTTGCCCCTTCCGGCTGGCGGGCTTTTTTCTCGGGCCTC
>JAABUQ010002822.1_pt1 | contig 33382 bp, 26 predicted proteins | sample 5560001 | NCBI WGS metagenome assembly JAABUQ01 (sample SAMN10711888, study PRJNA513371) | rock metagenome | isolation source: Antarctica rocks | place: Antarctica: Victoria Land, Finger Mt nord | collected 2015-12-18
GCCTGTCCCGGCAGCGCCCGGCCGATCGCTGCGGCCGCCTGCGACGCGGCGGCTGACGACGGCAAAACCCTGACCTCGTAGACTGCGACCGGGCGGCCCGCGCTATCCATCGCGGCAATCGTCGTCTGGCCCACGGCGATGTCGAACACGAACACGCTGGTCGGGCTTGCCGGGCGAACCTCGGCGACTTTCGGATCCGCGACGAACAGGTTTGCCGCCGCGCCGCCGAGTTGAACTACTTCGCCCGATCCGGCCTCAACCGCAATGCCGCGCGTCGCCGCTTGCGCCACACTGCCCAGCAACATCGCACCCAGCAGGCCGGCCATCCATTTTGGAAGGGTCATTGAAAGTGAAACTCCTTGCCCTCGGCGCTGCCCTCGAACAGGTGCAGCATGTTGGAGCTTTGGTCGCCCTTGTGGCCAACCTGCAGCGCAGTGGAGACATCGCCACCCCAGGTGACAGCGGCTGCGACAATCGCCGGCACGATCGCCGGCTCCGCCATGTCGGCGGAAATCACCGACAGCGAGAGATGGCCAAGCCGGGTCGCCACCGCGACCCTCTCCGCATTGGCCGGCGACACTTCCAGCGTCACGGTGCGGCTCTGCTGGTTCTGCATGATGCCCGTTGCGGGTTCGGTGGCGCCCTGGATGAGGTCCTGGTCGATTGCGATCACGCGGACGTTGTGCAGCACGGTCTCGCCGGCGATGCGTCGGCCGAGCGGCGGCGCGGGATCGTCGATCGTCTCGGTCAAGATCAGGTCGACGTGATCGCCCGGCCAAATCAGGCCGGCAATGTCCTCCTCCTGCTGGCGCTGGCGGCCGTGCCACTGATGGGTGTCGTGGCGCTTGCCGTCGATTTCGGCCGCGCCAGCGTGGTGAAGGGCAAACTTGATCTAGCTGGCGACTCGGCTGCCCTGCTGGCCACGACCGCCGCGGCCAACGCCTGGAAGGCGGGAAACTTCAACGCCGTGCAGGAGGGCATTGCAGCCGCCCGGGCGCGGTTCCAGGCACAAAGCGCCAATCAATCCGGCGTCGCAATCGGCGCTGTGGATGTCAGTCTGACCCGCAACGGCGGCCTGTTCAACGCGACCGTCACCTACACCGCGCAAACGCCCACGACTTTCGCCGGGGTAGTCGGGATCGCCACCCTGCCGCTTGGTGGCCGGTCGACCTCCAGCTTGGCGATAAACCCGTTCGTGGATATTCAGATCCTGATGGACGTATCCGCATCCATGGCCATTGCCGCCACCCCGGCCGACATCGCGCGCGTGCAGGCGCTTACGGTCAACGGACCCCAAGGGCCGTACGGATTTGCCTGCCACTCCTCAGCCAACGGCGGCGACTCCTACGCGCTCGCGTTGAAAAACGGCGTACAACTCCGCATCACCATCATGCAGCAAGCTGTGAAAGGATTGATCGACACGCTGAGCAGCCTCAACACCAACAACCGGTTTCAGCTTGGGCTTTACGGCTTCGCGCAAAGCTTCCTGACAATCTATCCGCTCAGCCACGACGTCGCCGATGCGGCAAGCTCGCTTGGCTCGATTTCACCGGACATCAACGACTGCACGTCAAACTGTCCCGACACCTACTTCTCAAACGCCATGCAGCAAATGACCGCGTTGGACCAAAGCATAGCGCAGCCAGGCACGCAGACGCCACAGCGTTTCTTGTTCATCGTGACCGACGGCGTCTTCGACGACAATGTGAATGGCGCGCGCCGGATCGGTCCTTTCAGCCCAAGCGACTGCGACGCGCTCAAGGCTTTGAACGTCAGCATCCTGGTGCTGTACACGCCATATACCCCGCTTCCAAACAACAGTTTCTGGGTTGACAACGTCAAGCCGATTACGCCGAAAATCCAGCTTAACCTGCAGGCTTGCGCATCCTCGCCGAGCTACTTCTTTACCGCCGCCGATAGCGCCGACATCAACCGCCAAATGCAAAACATGCTGCAGCTGGTGATCCAAACCACCAGCCACCTGACGGAGTAACCGCGGCATGAGATGACCTGCGTTGCGCAGGCGCCTTCACCTGGAGCGGCTCGCGCGCTACGGTTGCCGAATGCGCACTCTCCTGCTGACACCCGGCCCGCTGACGACATCCGACGCTACCCGCGCCGCCATGCGGCGCGACTGGGGCTCGCGCGACGGCGATTTCGTGGCGATGAGTGAAGGAGTCCGGGCACGCCTGACGGCACTGGTCGACGCCACGGACACGCACGTCGCGGTGCCGATCCAGGGCGCTGGCAGCTATGCGATCGAGGCGGCAATTGGCACCCTGGTGCCGCGCGGGGGCAAGCTGCTGGTCCTGGTCAATGGCGCCTATGGCCGCCGGGCCGCAGACATGGCCGCGTGCATGGGTCGGAACGTGGCGACCCTGGACTGCCCGGAAGACCAGGCAATCATGCCCGACGAGGTGGAGCGGGCGCTGCAGGCGGATCCAGCCGTCACCGACGTGCTGCTGGTTCACCTCGAGACAACGAGCGGCCTGCTCAACCCGCTGCAAGCCGTCGCCGCCGTGGTCCAAGCCAATGGCAGGCGCCTGTTGCTCGATGCCATGAGTTCGCTGGGCGCGGTGCCGATCGATCTGCGGACCACGCCCTGCAGCGCCGTGATGGCCTCGGCCAACAAGTGCCTGGAGGGGGTGCCGGGCTTGGCCTACGTCATCGCCGAGAGGACGCATTTGGCCACGATGGCCGGCAACAGCAACAGCGTGAGCCTCGACCTGCATGCGCAGTGGCGAGGCTTCGAGGCCAATGGACAGTGGCGCTTCACCCCGCCGACCCATGTGGTGGCGGCGCTGGCGGCGGCGCTGGACCAGCTCGATGCCGAAGGTGGCGTGGCGGCGCGCGGCGCGCGCTACGGCCGGCACATGGCGGCGCTCGTTGCCGGCATATCCCGCCTGGGTTTCCGTCCTTACCTGGCCAAGGCGTTGCAGGGGCCGGTGATCCTGACCCTGCTGGCCCCTGGGCACGGCTTCCGCTTCGAGGCCATGTACCAGGCGCTGCACGCCCAGGGCATCGTGCTGTATCCCGGCAAGCTGACGCGAGAAGCCAGTTTTCGCATCGGCTGCATCGGGGCCATCACGCAGGCGGACATCGAGCGCACGCTGGATGCGATCGGCAGCTACATGCACGCGCTCGGCACTCAGGCAGCCGCCGACTGAACCGGCTGGGCCAGGAACGCCTTGAAGCGCTGCGCCACCTCGTGCGGCGCCACGGTCGGCCGGCCCAGCTTGGCCATCGAGCCCGGCTGGATCCGCACATGCAGCAGCACCGGGCCCGGCATGGCCAACGCCGCGCCAAACGCCCGCTCGAAGCCCGGTGCATCGTCACACTCGATCGCCGCCCGATAGCCGCAGGCCAGCGCCACGCCGGGGAAATCGACTCCCGGAGAGACTGTCGCCTGGCCGCCAGTGCTGTCGTGCACGCCGTTGTCCAGCAAGACATGCACGAGGCCGGTGGGACGATAGGAGCCGATGGTCGCCAGGCTGCCCAGCTTCATCAGCGCCGCGCCATCGCCATCCAGCACGACCACGGGCCGGTCAGTGTTCAGCGCCACGCCGAGCCCCATGCCGCTGGCGCAGCCCATCGAGCCCACCTGGTATAAATGCTGCTCACGATCGGCCAGGGTGAACAGTTCTCGCCCGCACTTGCCGGTGGTGGCGACGACAGCGGCGTTGCCGGGGATGACGGCCAGCAACTGCTCCAGAATTGCGGCGCGCGTTGGGCGGTCGCCATGGGCCGCGTGGTCCACACGCCGGCCCGGCGGTTGCGGCGCACGCGGTAGCTCGTCCAGCTCGCTCTCGGCCACGCTGCCTTGGCGCATCACCAGCGCATAGGGCAGGCCGGTGGCCGCCATGCTGGACAGCGAGGCATCAAGCGCCGGCGCGATGTCCGCCTCGGCGCGAGGGAAAATGCCTTGCGGCACCCTGATCGTGCGCAATAGGTCCTGAGTGATTTCACCCATAAGGATGTGCTGCGGCTCGTCCTTCTGCCTAGGCTCGCCGCGCCAAGTGACAACAAGCAGGGTGGGAATGCGGAAAGGATAGTTCAGCGAAGTCAAAGGATTAACCGCGTTGCCCAAGCCGGAGTTCTGGCACATCACTACCGTCTGCCGGCCCGCCAGCCAGGCGCCGGCGGCAATGGCGACCGCTTCGCCCTCGCTGGCGGCGCCCACGTAGGACAGGGTGCGGCTGCTCCCCACCCGGTTGATGAGCGGCGTCAAGTAGCTGCAGGGCACTCCGGTATAGAACCGGATCCCGCGTGCGGCGGCGGCATCTAAGAATGCCGTACCTTCAATCATGGGCCCTCGATCATGGAAAGTTCCGCGCCGCCGCCAGATCCAGCAGCGTGTCCACATCCAGCCAGTGCCCGGTCACGAAATGCACGCTGACCGGATGGTGGCTGGCGATGCGGGCGATTAGCGCCGGCATGTCGGCCTGGGCCAGCGTGCCGTCGGCGCGCATGGCGTCCAGTTCAGCGCGGATCAACGCGCTGCCAGTGGGGGTGGCCCGAAGCAAGCCGATCCATTCCCCATGGGTTTCACCGGAGTTGCCGATGTCCAGCAGGCGGGCAGGCTGCTCGTCCACGTCGGTGGAGGAGTAGGTGCGGTCCGTCCGTACCAGGTCGCGCGGATTGGCGGCCCGGCCTTCGCCGCCCGCCGCATCCACGGCCAACACGATGTCGCCGGCCACGGTCATCATGCTCTCCAGGATGTAGCGGCGGAACAGCATGTCGCCGTAGACCACGATGGCGTCGCCTACGATGCGATCCGCAGCCTCGGCCAGCGACGCGGCCTCGCCCGTCCGGTCGAACAAGGCGTTGTCCACCGTGCGAACGCCGGGCAGGTTGACGGTGTCCTTCTGGTAGCCGCGCACCACCGTCACGTCGCGCACGCCGGCGCCGGACAGGGTTTCAAGCAGGTGCTGCAGGAGCGGCTTGCCGCGCACGTCGATCATGCACTTTGGCCGGTCGGCGGTCAGCGCCTCCAGCCCGGTGCCACGTGACGCGGCCAGCACCACGGCGCGGGTGGGGGTAATCTCGGGCAGGTAGCGGCGACTCGCCTGCTCCAGTTCCTCGTTGCCCATGAGGCTGAAGATATCGGCCACGCTGGCCACGCGATGCTCGACCTCATGCAGGTTCTCGTCGGCGAAAATTTGCCGGGCAGTCTGCTGCATCGCCGACATGGATGCACGCAGCAAATGGTTGGCCCAGATCACGGTCGAAATGCCGGCTTGGCGGAACACGTCGGTGGGCGTGGCGTAGTACATCGTCGGCACGATCAACACCGGGCAACGATTCGCCCAGCGCCGGCTGAACTCGACGATCTCGGTCGCCACCGCCTTCTTGGAATGGATCAGGATCGCATCTGCCCCGGCCACGTGGTACGCCTCGGCCCGGCGCAGCGCCTCGTCCATGCCGTGGCCGGAAATCAGCGCCTCGGTACGGGCTACCAGGCAGAACGCGTCCGAGGTCTGCGCGTCCTTGCCCGCCCGGATGCGGCCGCAAAACTCGGGCACGTCGGCCAGCGGCTGCGCCTCGCCGATAAACGAGTTGGTCTTGGGAAACAGCTTGTCCTCGATGCATACCCCGGCGATGCCGCGCTCGCCGAGCTTGCGCACCAGACGGCGGACGTTGTTGAAGTTGCCGTAGCCGGTGTCGCCATCGACCAGGATGGGCAGGGTGGTGGCGTCGGCCATGTACTCCAGCATGTCCAGGACCTGGGTCCAGGAAGCCTCGTTGTTGTCGCGCAAGCCAAGCATTGCGGATATCGACAGGCCGGACGCCCAGATGCCGGCGAACCCGGCCTCTTCCACGATCTTGGCAGCGAGGCCGCTATGCGCCTCCATCAGGAAGCTCAGTGTGGGAGCGTGTAGCAGACGCCGAAGCGCGTCGGCCCGGGCAGTCGCAGTCGACGCGGTATGCGTGGCAGGCAAGAATGTGTCGGGCAACAGCAACTCTCCTAGCCGCGGCTGGCCTGTACCGGCGGCGTTTGCAAGCGTGCTCCCAGGATTGGTGAAACACCGCAGTAGCCTAGGCGGCGGCGGCTGCCAGTGGAAGCCGCCATGCCGGAAGTGCCTGAGAGACGGCAAGCACTATATTGACACCAAGTCTATCCAAACAGCGCGCTAAGTTGCGCCGGCTTCATCTCATAAAGCTGGGTGCGCGTAAAAGCGTTGCTTTGCTGGTTGCGCAGGCCGACGAGCTGGGCTGTCGTCACGGCGGCGAGCTGGTCTGTGGTAAAGGCGCCCACGGCGGCTGTGCCAAGCGCGTCGAACGCCGCAACGCTGAGCGCGCCGATGTCGTCGGTCGAGAAGCCGGCGACCTGGTCCGACGCCAGCGCGGCCGCGTCCCGTGCGGTCAATGCCGCTATCTGGCTGGTGCCGAGTGCCGCAAATTGGGCCGCCGACAGCAAGGTGGTTTGGCTGGCAGTAAGTGCTCCGACCTGTGCCGGCGAGAAGGCGGCGACCTGCTGGGAGCCGAGGGCGAGCAGCTGCCTTGCGGTCAGGGCGGCAACCTGTGCCGTCGACAACGCGCCGAGTTGCGCCGTGGTCAGGCCGCGCGTGCCACCGTATGACAACGCGCCGATCTGCCCTGTCGACAGGGCCGCCAGCGACCCCGGCGCGATGCCGGCGACCTGTGCCGCGGTCAGTCCGCCCATTTGCACGGCTGACAGGGCGCTCACGCGCGAACCCAGGCCGGCGACGCCCGCCGCATCCAGCCCGGCGATCGCGTTTGCCCGGAGCGCAGACAGCTGACTGGAGTTCAATTCGGTGACGGCAGCGCTGGAAAGTGTCGCAACCTGCTCCGAGGTGAAGCCGGCGAACTGCACGGACGTCAACCACCCGACCTGGCCGGTCACCGCGCCAAGGTCGAGCCCAGCGCTGCCAGCGCTCGACAGCGAGCTAAGCTGCAGGCTGGAGAGGCTGGTAAGCTGGGACGTGGATAGCACCGCGACCTGCGAAGCGCCGAGCGCACCCATCTGCGCGGTGCCGAGCGCCGCCAACTGGTTGTTACCAAGGCCCGCCACCGCGCTGCTTGATAGACCGCCGACCGCGGCCGACGACAGCGTCGCAATCTGCGCACTGCTCAAGCTTGCGATGACATCCGTCGACAAAGCTGCCCCTTGGGCCTGGTTGAGCGCCTTGAGTTGGTTCGCACTTAGCGCCCCGAACTGATCGGCGCCGAGCGCGCCAAGATTATCGGACCCTAGGGCGCTGACCTGCGATGGCGCCAGGGCCGCAAGCTGAGTGGTGCTCCAAGCACTTGTGCCCGCGACCACAAGCCCGGCGATCCCGTTGGGCGAGAAGGCAGCGATCTGCGTCGGCGCGAACGCGGCAACCAGGCTTGAGCTCAGGCTCGCCACCTGCGGCGTGGTGAGCGCGTCAAGCTGAGCCGTCGTGAGCGCGCCGACCGCCGCTGCGGAGAGGGATGCGATTTGGCCGGTCCCAAAGCCGGCGATCTGCGCAGTCTTGAATGCGGCGAGTTGCGTCCCCGACAGACCGGCGAGCGCGCTGACCGCAAGCCCGGCGACGGCGGCGAGCTTGATCGCTGTAAGCTGTGCCGTGCTGAACGAGGCCACTGTGCCATCGGTGAGCGCGGCCGCCTGCGCGCTCGACAGGGCGCTTACCTGCAAGGTCGTGAATGCGTCGATTTTTGCAGGCGCCAACGCCGTCATCTGCTGAGTCGAGAGGGCCGCGATCTGCGACGCGGTAAGGGCGGCGATCTGGCCGGTGCTAAGCGCATTGAGCGCGTCGGTCGCAAGTCCCGGCAGGCTTGTCGGTGGGAGGGCTGCGATCTGCGCAGTGCCCAGCGCGCCGATGTCGGTGGCCGTGATCCCCGCGACCTGCGACGCCTGCAGTCCACTTATCTGGTTGGTCGTAAGGCTGCCGAGCTGCGCCGTCGAGAGTGCGCCGACCTGCAGGCAGGCTGCTCAGCGCTGCAATGGCGGCGCGCGAAAGGGTGGCGATCTGCATGGCGCCGAGCGCCCCAAGCTGGCCGGTCGACAGGCTTGCTGCCTGCGCCGAAGTAACCGAGGCGAGCTGGGAGGTGGTGAACGCACCGACCTGACTCGGCGTGAGCCCGCTCATCTGGGCAGGCGTCAGGGCGGCAATGCCGGCGGGCGGCAGCGCCGCTACCTGCAGGCCCAGCGCATTGAGGCTTGCTACGGACAAGGAGGCGGCTTGGGCTGGCCGGAACGCCGCAATCTGGGCGCTCGTGAAGCTGCTGACCTGGCTTCCCGAAAGCCCGTTTAGCTGTGCTGTCAATAGCCCGGCAACGGCAGCCGGCGCGAGCCCAGCCAACTGTGCCGGCGCGAGCGAGGCGATGTCGGCGACCCCCAACGCAGCCACCTGCGAGGCGCCGAAAGTATGCAGCTGTTGCGTCGTGAGCGCGCTGGCCTGCGCCGTAGAGAGGGAGGCGACCTGGCTTAATGCCAACACCTGGAAGACGGACGCCGAAATCGCCGCCAGCTGGTTGCCGGAGAAGCCGGCGATTGCGTCAGTGCCGACAGCGGCAAGCTGGCGCGCGGTGAGCACTGCGACCTAGGCGCTCGACAGCCCGTCGATTGCCGTGCTGGACAAGAGGGTTATGCCAGCGGCCGACAGTGCTGCAACTTGACGTGTGTTGAACTGCGCGAGCGTGCCGGCGGGCAGGGCAGCGACCTGGGCCGGCTTGAACGCGGCGATCTGGGATGGCGTCAGGCCGCCGATCTGCGAGCCAGAAAGCGAGGTGAGCTGTGACGCCGTGAGTGCGGCGATGGCCGGTTGCGATAGCACGGCAACCTGCGTTCCACTTAGGCCGGCCAGCGACGCGGTCGGCAGGGCGGCCACCTGCGTCGGCAGCAGCGACGCGAGTTGCAAGGGTGTCAGTGCGCTTACCTGTCCCGCGGACAGTGAGCCAGCGGCGACCCCGGTGACGCCATAGCGCGAGATGGCCGCCACCTGCGTGCCGGTCAAGGCGCCGATTGCGGACGATGAAAACGCCGCCAGTTGCGAGGGCGTCAGCACGCCGAGCTGAGCCTGAGTCAGTGCGCCCGACTGGGTGGCGGTGAGCGTGCCGATTTGGCTTGGCTTGAGCGATGCGACCTGCGGCAGCGTGAGTGCCGCGACTTGTCCGGTGCTGAGGTTGGCGGCCGCGCCGGCAAAAAGGCGGCCGATGGCAGCGGGTGCAATCGCCGCCACCTGTTTTGCGGACAGGCTGGCGATCTCCCTCGTGCTGAACGCTGCAACTTGTGCCGGACGCAGGGCGCTGATCTGCGACAAGGTCAAGGTTGTGAATGGGACGGCTTCCTGTATCGACCCTGATCCTGAAGCCCCACTGATCTGCAATGAAATACACCGTGCTACGGCGCGCTGTTCCCCACGGAACCGCTCACGCCTTATTCCATCCCAATATGTGGCCGAACTGTTGCTGACTCCTGAATGAACCGTGGCTGAAGACAATCAAAATAATTCAGCGCCGGTTAGCCATGGACGCGACCTGCCAGCTTTAATCCAATTCCGTCCATGAACTTTACCAGCAAAGAAGCTAACCTCAGGGTTTTTGGCTGTGAACTCTACCAGCAAGCGCAAGTTTGAGCTGCCTTAATTTCGTGACACCCACGTTTGGGGCTGAGGATAGATCAGCAATACCCCTGTCTTACCTCATGATGACCGGTTTGACACCGCCGCCAGTGCTGCAAGACGCTTGGTAAGGACCCATTAACGTCGGCATGAACTTTACCAGCAGCTTTGAGTTGCGGTTGGGCTTGAAGCAAAGCAGGGGGTGAACTCTACCAGCAGCTAGCTTCAAACCTCAGCCATCGGTGGTAAGGGCTTGTATATGCACACTTTTCGCGAATTACCTAGTGGCAAGCATGGGCGTGCGCTGCGCCACGGGAGGCGGCGATGGGCGCAGAATGATGCCGGTCGGCATCGTCACGACGTTGGCGGCACGATAGACGCTCAAGGCGAGCTGTAGGTTCTCGTTAAGCAGCGGCTTGAAGTTGCGCATCTGGTTGACGCCGCCCCCGAACTGACCTTTCAAGGCAGACCAGCTGATGGCCTTTTCTTCCTCGAGGGAATGCAGCCGGTACGAGAGCCAGAGATACAGGTCGATAGCCATCGAGGAACTGCGGATGGTCATCACCGATGCCCGGTCGACCGACACTGGAAATGCCCGGAGCTGGTTGTAGAACGCCTCCGAGAGCCGCACCCGCTCGACAAACCGCTTGGTTTGCGAGCCGCTGCCGACCTCGCAATATTCGATGTGGTCGACGATGTTTAGGTTTGAGACCGCGCCGCGGCCGCCGGTAGTCTTGACGTGGAAAGTGAAGCGGCAGTTCGCCAGCCGTTCGACCTGCTCGCGCACGAGATCCATCACCTTGCCGCCGTGTGGCAAGCCCATCCGCTTCAGGCTGGCGGTCAGGCTTGGCCCGATGAAGACGTCGCGCGAGGAATTCTCGATGGCTTCGGTCTGCCAATCGATGAGGATGAGCCTTGCGTAGGCGCCGTATGGCACGCCGATCGGGGCTTCCTGGCCGTCAGCATCTACTCTTGTGCCGGGTTCGACCAACAACGTGACGTAGTCGGTGTCGATGCGCCAATTGGCCTCTTCATCACGCGGTTTCCGGTGCGGCATCCCGGCATGACACCAAGCCGAGTAGACATGCCCTTTGGCGAACCTGTCTGGCGTCGTCTCGTCACTGAGATGCGTCGCGGCAGCGTCAATGATGCGCAACCCGCGCCGTCCGGACAGCACGTCGATCGGTGCGTTGCGGCCTGGCGCCCGTCCAGCCGTCATAGCGGCATTCTTCGCTGCTCGCTTGCCCGATGTTTCGATGATGTCGTGTACGGTGTTTCTTGAAGAGAACAGGTCTCGTTGCATCGCTAACTTCCACGTTCCCGCTACGTAACGGGGTTTTTCCTCTCGTGTCTACGTGAACTTTACCAGCGATTCTTGAGGTTGCGCAGTGAACTTTACCAGCACAGAACTATAGTAAGATTCTTACTTTCTTATAGTATAGTGCTGTGCGTGCAAAGTTCAGGGGATAACTTGCAGTCTGCCTTTGTTTTCAAAGAGTTGGCAAAAACCCGCTGCGTGTAAAGTTCACATCTGCCGTAGGTAAAGTTCACAAGCTGTGTGTATGGTTCACAGGCCCGCTTGTAAAGTTCACGGGCTGCTGTGGCGGGCGTCCGGTCCGGCTGGTAAAGTTCACACCCTCGCCGATCGTCTCCCGGGCTGCCGGTCCAGCGTCAGGGTGCCGCGATCAGCAGGGCCAGGTCGTAGCGTTCGATCTTCCGGTACAGCGTGCTGCGCGAAATCCTGAGCAGGCGCGCGGCCTCGGCGATGTTGCCATCCGCCTGCTTCAGGGCGCGTGCGATCATGTCCTGTTCGGCCTGCTGCAGGCTGGCGAGCGGGGCGGGCAAGGGATGTGCCGCTGACCCAGGCGCGTCCATACCCAGCTCCTGCAGCGACACCACGGGTTCATTGCCGGTCAGCAGCAGGTTCTCCACGACGTTACGCAGCTCGCGCACGTTGCCCTGCCACGGCATGGCCCGCAGCACCGCCATGACTTCGGGTGTGAACTGCCGCATCGCGACGCCGTGCCGGGCAGCGACGTGGCTGTTGAAGTGGGCGATCAGCAGGTCGATGTCGTCGCCGCGGTCGCGCAGCGGCGGCACCACCAGCGCCGTGACGCTGATGCGATAGAACAGGTCGCGCCGGAACCGTCCGGCGGCGACCTCGTCGCGCAGGTTGCGGTTGGTGATGGCGATCAGCCTGACGTCGACGTGCCGCGGCTGGGTGTCGCCAAGCCGGTACACCACGCCTTCCTCAAGCACCCGCAGCAGCACCGGCTGCAGGTCGAGCGGCATCTCGCCAATCTCGTCCAGGCACAGCGTGCCCTGATGCGCCAGCTCGAAGCGCCCCGGACGGCCTTCGCTGGTGGCGCCGGTGAAAGCGCCGCGGACATGGCCGAACAGGTCGCCGGCCACCAGCTCCTTGGACGCGGCGCCGCAGTTGAAGGCGATGAACGGACGTCGCCCGTCATCGCCATGCATGGCGCGCGCGATCAGCTCCTTGCCGACTCCGGTCTCGCCCTCGATCAACACCGGCACCCGGCGCTGCGCGAGCCGGCGGGCGCGCTCGACCATCGCCGCCATCAGCGGGCTGCGGCCGATGACGGCGGCGAAGTCGCTGCGTTGCGCGTCGCTCTCCGAGCCCTGTGCGGAGCCTTGCCCGCTTGGCCGCCCAGCGACCGAGCGCGGCTTTTCCGGGATGACCAGCACCGCGCCGATGGTGCGGCCCTGGAAGTTCACCGGGTTGAACCACTCCGCCCGCCACTGTTCCGGCAGGCAGTTCGCCCATTCCTCTACGGCGAGGTTGGCGTGCAGCCCCGGCACCCGTTGGCCCAGGCCGATCGGCGAGACAACCCGCCCGGTGCTATGCACCAGCCGCCCGCTGCGGTCGATCGCCAGCAAGCCGGCGGCATCGGTCGAGGACAGCCGTTGCAGGCACACTTCCAACAGCTGCGTCCGCTCGTGCGCGGCCCGCTCGCCGATAGCGGCCTCGACCTGCCGGGCGATGGTGACCGCCAGGGCCAGGTTGTTGCGCTGGTAGGTGGCGGGCGGGCCGGAGATGTCCACGACACCCAGGATCGCCCCGGTGTCGGGCTCGTAGATCGGCGCCGCGGCACAGGTCCAGCGCTTGATGCCCTCGCAGAAATGCTCGGCGGCGTGGACCTGCGCCGGCCGCCCAGTGGCCAGCACGGTGCCGATGCCGTTGGTGCCGACAACATCCTCGCTCCAATTGCCACCCTGCATCAGGTGGATGTCCTGGCCCTGCTCAAGCGTGTACGGGTCGCCCACCGCCTCCAGCACCACGCCGTCCGGGTTGGTCAGCAGCATGATCGAGCGCGAGCCGGCCAACAGGCTGGTCAGCTCCGCAATCACGCTCGTGGCCGCGCTCAGCAACTCGCGATGCTGGAACCGCAGCTGGCGCATGGCCTCGCCGCGCGCCAGCAACGGCGCCGAGCGGCTGCTTGGGTTGACGCCCAGCGCCAGGCTGCGCTGCCACGACGAGACCACGAAGTTGCACGCCGGGACGACCGCCCGGGGATGACCGGTCAGGAACTGCTCCCAGGCCAGCATGGTGTCGCCCACGTCGGATCGCCGCAGCATCGGCTCCGCGCGCGGTAACTCCGGCACTACCGTGCCCCTGCCTGCAAGTGGTGGCAGCCGTCTGGCCTGGACGCGCCGCACTTCCGCTACTCCCGCATAAGTCGTCCCGGCAGCGCTTAGCGCTGCTCCTCGGTTGCCCGTTGTGGCACAGCATGTCACCCTTCGGCGTGCAGTTCACCTGTTATCGTCTGGCCTATTATCGTCTGGCGTGGTGTCAAGCCCGGCCGAGGCGTTCCGCGCCGCCGCCCAGCGCCGCCCCCTCGGTCGGGTCGAAGTTGTCCGGCTTGCTGGCGATCAACGTCTGCGTGGTCAGGATCAGGGCGGCGACCGAGGCAGCGTTGCGCAACGCCGTGGTGCTGACCTTCACCGGATCGATGATGCCGGCGGCCAGCATGTCGACGAACGCCCCGGTGCGCGCGTCCAGCCCATGACCGGGCGGCGCCGCGCCGACATGACGCACCACGTCGTCGGCATTGAGCCCGCAGTTGCCGGCGATGCAGGCCAGCGGCTGCGACAACGCCCGCTGCACCAGCGTGGCACCTTCGCGGGCGCTGCCGGACAGGCCGTCGATCACCGAGGCCAGCGACGGCGCGATCTGCAGCATGGCGGTGCCGCCGCCGGCCACCACGCCCTCCGCGGTGGCGGCGCGCACGGCATGGACGGAGTCCTCGATCAACTGGGCGCGGCGCTTCTGCTCGACCGGAGTGGCGCCGCCGACCCGGATCACTGCGGTGCCGCCAGCCAGCCGCGCCAGCCGCTCCTCCAGCTTGTCGTGCTCGATGTTGGGGGGCGCCACTGCCAGCTGCCGCGCCACCTGCTCACGCCGCGCCGCCACCGCCTCCGGGTTGCCGCCGCCGCCGCTCAGCACGGTCTGGTTGGCGGTGATGCGGGCCTGGCGCGCGCTGCCGAGGTCACGCAGCGCGACCTGGTCAAGCCGGCCGCCAAGGTCACGGGCGATGACCCGGCCGCCGGTGACGATCGCCAGATCCTCCAGCATCGATTTGCGCCAATGGCCGTAGTCGGGCGGATGGATCGCCGCCACCGGCGCGCCACCCTCTTCACGCGCCGCCAGCAGCGCCACCACGCAGGCCGGCGCCACCTCGTCGGCGATGACCAGCAGCGGGCGGCGGCTGTTGCCGAGCAGCGCGCGGATGTTGGCGACCTCCTCCACGGTCTGCAGCTTGAGGTCGGTGATAAGGATGTGCGGGTTGTCCAGCACCGCCATCATCGCCTCGACGTCGGTGACCATGTGGTGCGACAAATAGCCGCGGTCGAAGCCCATGCCGTCGACGATCTCCAGCCGCGTCTCGATGGTGTCGCCGTATTCGACCGTCACCACGCCGCTGGCGCCGACCCGCTCCAGCGCTTCCGCCACCAAGTCGCCGGTCGCCTTGTCGTTGGCGGCGATGACCGCCACGGCGCGCGCCTGCGCCCCCTGCGGCGGTCGGGCCGAGGCCTGCAACGCCGGCAGCACATGCGCCACCGCCAGTTCCAGGCCGCGCACCAGCTCCACCGGGTTGGCACTGGCGGCCAGGCACTGCAGGCCTTGCTGCACCAGCGCGTCGGCCAGCACGGTGGCCGTGGTGGTGCCGTCGCCGGCCACCTCGTTGGTCTGCATGGAGACCTCGCGCACCACCTGCGCGCCCATGTTCTCGAACGGGTCCTCCAGCTCGATCTCGCGGGCGATGCTGACGCCGTCGCGCGACACCAGAGGCGTGCCTACCGGGCGGTCGATGATCGCGTTCATGCCCTTGGGACCAAGCGTGCCCCGCACCGCCTTCGCGAGCTTGGCCACGCCACGGCCCAGGGCCTCGCGCGCCGCGTCGTCGTGCAGCATGATCTTCGCCATGGCGTCCGGTCTCCCTTGTGTCGTCCCCTCGGGCGCGCCGGGAGTCGATCGTTGTCGAGTGTCGCCGGTGCGGGCGCTACGTCATCGCCCGCGCCTGCTGCCGGGCGGGTCCCATGCGGGCGAAGTCAAGCAGCGTCGGCTCGCCGTCCGGCGCGACCGGGTCGCTGCCGAACCGTGCCGCCAGCAAGCCGCTGCACAACGCGCCGTTGAACTCCGCATTGGTGCCGATGCGCTGCAGCGCCCGGAGATACTCAGGCAAGCCGGGAGCCACGAGAGCTTGTCCAGCGGTGTCCACGAACGCCGGCGTATCAGCGGGCGCCGGCCCGACAAGGCTACGCCGCTCCACGTAGCGCCCGCGCAGCCGCTCGCCGGCGGCATCCAACGACAGCCGGGATAGATCCGCCAAGCTCAGCGCCACCAGGGATTCCGAGGTCTGACCGGCAGCCTGCAGGTGACGCAGCAGCGCTTCCTGCCGACGCTGGAACGCCTTCAGCAGAAAGGTGCGGCGCAGCTCGTCCAAATCGTCAGCCGCGGCGTCGCCAAACGCGTCCTGGAACGACAAACTGTTCTGGACGCCGTGGTTGATCTTGTCGGCATACATGTGCTCGCCCAAGCGCGGCTCCACCCTGGTCACCCAGGGCAGGACCGCGACCTCGCGGCGCATGTCGTCAGCCATCATGAAGGCGAAGTTGGCAGCGCACCAATAGGTCGGCAGCCGGAACTCCACCGACACGACGCCGGCTTCGTCGATGGTGATGGCGGTGACGAAGCCCAGCTCCGTCACCGGCTCGTCCAGCTCCGGATCGGTGACGTGGTCGAGCCTTGCCAGCACTTGGGCTGTGCGTACCTCCGCCGCGCGATCCGCCGGCATCATTCCGCGGCCACCAGTTCCGGGGTGCGCAGCTTGCGCATCTGGGCAGCCACGTCGATGTCGTACAGCTTCGCCGCGTTCAGGCCGAGAATCTTCTTCTTGGCTTCAAGCGTCAGGTTGACGCCCTTGTCCTTCACAGTCTGCTCGGGCAGTTCGTAGGCCATGAACTTCTCGACCAGCCACTGCGGCGTCCAAATGCCGTAATCGCTGCCGAACAGCAGCCGGTCCTCGCCCAGCCAGAACAGCAGCTCGGACATCAGGTTGGCGAAGTAGTCCGGCCGCGAGTGGATGAACGGCAGCGCCACCGCGAGGCCGCCATAGACGTTGCGCTCCTGCACCGCGATCCAGCAGAAGTCGTCCAGGCGCGGCAGGCCGCAATGCTCGACGATGAAGTTCAGGTTCTGGAAGTCGGTCGCGCAATGGTCGATGTCGGCAACGTCGAATGCGTCGCGGTCGAGCGGCGTGATAGTCGGCCCCTTGTGGACGTGGACGTTCTTAATGCCGAGCTTCTCCGCGTGCTCCAAGTACTTGTAGGCCCAGGGATCGGAAAGCTTGTAGCCGCGGCTGCTGCCTTTCCACTCGGCGGTGTAGAGCTTCACTCCCTTGCAGTGGTGCTTCTCGTACATCTCGGTCATCGCATCGAGCCCGGCTTCCTCGTCGCGCGGGTCGAACGAACCGTTCAGGATGAAGCGGTCGGGATGCCGCTGCTTGATGACGGCGTTCTGCTCAACGGTGTTGAAGCCGTTGTTGTAGAACTCCGTGAGGTGCGTGGGCTGCAGGATGGCCATGTCGTCGGGGCCGTCCACGAACAGATCCTGGTACATCTGCTCGGCGCCGTATTTCTGAAACTTCTCCTTGGGCCAGACCTGATCCTTGGGGCTGAGTGCAGTGTGGTAGCCATAGAAGCAGTCGATGAACTGCGCCCCATGGATGTTCTTCTGGTTGTCCGGGCTGGCGTCCCAATTATGGGTGTGCCCGTCGAGGATAAAAACCTCTTCGCCGTCTTTGGTCCTGAACATGTCTTTGCTTCCCTTCTCAGACGCCTGCTTCGGGCTGTCTTATTTGTAGCTGATGTATTCCATCGCCTCGTTCATGTCGCCGAACAACATGACCGTCTCGTCGTCCGGCATCACCATGCGACCGTAATGCGTCGATGTGCAGATCTCAAACAGATATGGCGTCATCGGCCGGCCAAGCGCCTCGCTGATCTCATCCATCTTGAAGACCATCTTGCCTTCGCCGTCGATGCGGATCATTGCCGGCATGTAGGTCACGGTGATGCCCGGCTTCTCGGCCATCACCTCGGCAATGGCGCGGGACTCCACGCTCTCGTTCATCGTCACCCCGCACTGGTGCGAGATGGTGCCTTCGAACTCCATGTCCTTCATGGATTTGAAGATGTTGTCCTGGTGGGTCTGGCTCATGCTGGTCTCCCGTATGTGCGCCGAGGTGTCGTGCTGCTTAGCCGTTGGTCGTTCGGCCTAGGCCCACTCAACCGATGATGGAGCGGCTGTCGAAGCCGATCTCGGCCGAGATCGCCCGCAGCCGGTTGTGCGACAACTCGAGCACGTCGGCGAACTGCGCGACCTTGACCCGCGGCTGCGACCAGATCGGCTGCAGATGGTTGGCCGCGTCGACCGCAAGCTTGCCGTGCTTCTCGGCCCAGCCCAGCAGGATTTTCCGGTTGGCTTCGCCGTGTTCCTGATCCTGGGTCAGCATGGTGAACAGCTCGATGGTATTGGCGAGGTTGCGCTCGTAGTCGCCCTCGGCCGCCGACACCACGGACGGCGTCATGAAGTCGTTCTGCGACGCCGCAAGCTGCAGGATCATGCCGCTGCGGAACAACTCGCCGACCATCGGCTCGAAAATCACGTTGGTGGCGAAATACTGCTCGAGGTAGTCGGTCGCCCCCATGACAGACTCGATCGCCAAGCGGGTACCCTGCCAGATCGGGTTCTCCATCCAATGCTGCTTGCCGGCGTCGAGGTCGAAGCCTTCGATGTCGAGCGCCAGCTCACCAAGATACAGCGTCAGATCCTGCGAGAAGCGCAGCTTGTACGACGAGTTGGTCAGGATCGCGTTGTTGATCATCTGCGTGTAGCCGTAACGCTGCGCCTGCATGGTCGAGGTGCCGAGGCCGAACTCGGCATGTTTGAACGCGCCGAGATGATCCTGCAGCACCTTCACCCAGGCCTTGTCGAAGCGCTTCGGCGCCCCGGCGCGGCGGCCGTTCTCGATCACGTTGCTGACCATGCCAACGATGGTCGATTGGCGCTGGTAGTGGGTGCGCTCCCATTCCTGGTCGACCGAGCGATACTTGTGCCAGTCAGAACTTTTTAGCGCCGTCCAGTTCTCGGCATAGGTCGGGGTGCCATCGGCGAACGAAATGATCCAGTCCTGCAGCAGGTAGCGCTTCGGGTCCGGCTGCACGTCGACCGTCATGTCCTCATAGTGCGTTGCCTTGCGGCCCTTGGGCTCGAAGTAGTTGTACTTGCGGTTGTCGGAGCCGGCGAATATCGCTGACCCTGCGGCCCCTGACTGCTTTGGCGCGACCTGATCGGTTGCACTCATGGTCTTGGCTCCCTGTTGATGTTTTGTCTGTCGCCGCAGCCGTTTTCAGCGGACCGCCGTGGTGAACTTGTCAAAATATATCCGGTCGGGCTCCACTCCGGCCATCTGCAATATCGGTAGCACCGCGTCGATCATCGGTGGTGGGCCGCACGAATAGGCGTCCATCTCGCCCGCAAGACCCTCGGCGCGCAGCGTGCGTGCGACGACATCGTGGATGAAGCCGGTCTCGCCTGCCCAGCCATCGTCCGCTTCGGCGTTCGACAAGGCAGGAATGAAGCGGAAGTCTGGCACCTTCGCCGCCAACTCCGCAAATCTGTCCAGATAGAACAGGTCGCGCGGTGTGCGGGCGCCGTAGTAGAAACGGACCGGGCGCTGCTCGCCGCTGCGTACGTGGTCATGCAGGATCGACCACAGCGGCGACATGCCGGAACCACCGCCGATCAGCAGCAGCGGGCCAGGGCGCTCCTCGCGACGGAAACAGGTACCGTATGGTCCTTTGGCCACCATCCGATCGCCCGGCTTCAGCAATCCGTCAAGTTGCGCCGAGAACGCGCCCTCGGGATATTTCTTGATGATGAACTGCAGCCGCCGGCTTGTTACGTCCGGCGTGCTCGCCATGGAATAGGCGCGCGTGATGCCGGCCACCGAAATCGTGAGGTCGACAAACTGCCCGGCCCAAAAGCGCAACGGCGCGTCTAGCTCGATCTCAAGCAGGCGGATGTCATGGGTGAGGTCGGTGACCGCAACCACCGTCGCCTCGAACGCCTTCACCGCAATCGAGCGCCGCAGCATGTCTTCGTCGTAGTTCAGCAGCTCGACCACGATGTCGCTGTACGCCAGCGTTCGGCACAGCAGGATGTGGTTGGTGTCCTTCTCGTAGTCCGGCAATGCGAAGGTGGAGTATTTCAGAAGCTCGATGTCGCCCTCGACCAAGCGCGACTTGCAACTGCTGCACTGGCCTTCCTTGCAGCCGTGCATGACGGAAATGCCTTGCCGGAACGCGGCATCAAGCACTGTCTCGCCTTCGCTCACCTGCATCTCGATACCGATCGGCTCGAAGCGAACCGTATGAGTCTGATCGGTCATTGCTTCCTTGATCCTCTTGCGTGCCCCACGCTCTGAACTCTGGGGCTTTGAAGGCACGTGGGGCCGGCACCGTCGGCCCCACGCTCGTTCAAGCTAGTTAAAGGGCGTGATCTTGAAGCCCTTGCGGTATTCGGCGGCCGCGGTCTCGCGCTGCTCCGAGGTCAGCGCCCGGAACCCGTTCAGTGGGCTGCCGAGCTTATGGCCGCGCATGTCGTCGAGCGTCCACATCTTGCTGTCGTCGAAGTGCAGATGCGGCTGCGGCACCAGCGTCTTGCCATCGTTGCGCACGAAGCCGAGGTCGACAATCGCGTCGGCCACGTCCCAGCCGTCGTAGCAGTCCTCCCACTCGCGCCGGCCGCTAAAACGACCCATTGCGGGTGTCGGGCGCCCCTCGTACTCGGGTGCGAAGGCGACCTTGTGGGTCCAGCGGCAAATCTCGGAGCAATAGGTGTAGATCTTGCCGTCAACTTCGTCGTAGCAGAAATCCTCGCGGATCAGCGCCGGCACCATGCAGCTCCAGCAGCGGTGCGGGTAGACATAGCCGGTATCCTGGTTGAACAGGATGCTGGTCTCACCCTTGTGGCTCAGCTTCTCATACCACTTCCAATAGTCGCCGAACTCATTGTACCAGCCGGGATACTTGTGCTCGAACCACTCGAAGTCCTTGTCGGTCTGGGCTTCCTGGCGCCAGAACGCCACCGGCCAGCCGACCGAGAAGAACTGTGCCGTCTTGTGGACGTAGTTGCCCTTGACCATGCGGTCCCAGGCCAGCGCCACGTCGTCGTGGTGGATCTTGATGCCGTACTTCTCGAGCGGCAGCATGTAGGTGCGGTAGTAATCCTCGTAGATCCAGCGATGCCAGAGTTCCGCGTAGGATTCCTTGTTCTTGTCGCGGTCGGTGGTGCCGTATTCCACAAGGGTGCCGACCGCGGCGTCGATGATGGCGTGGTTCTGCCAGAAGGCGTACTTCAGGTCGCGCTCGATCAACTGGTGGTTCTCGGGATCGTTGATGAGCGACATCAGCAGCGAGTGGCCGTTGCCGATGTGCCGGCTCTCGTCGGACTGCACCGACAGGAACACCGTCGGCAGTGCGTAGTCGCCGTTGCGCGCGGCCTCGGACGGCATGGCCACGAACAATGTATTGGTGAACGCCGTCTCGGCCACGACGGTCAAGTAGATGTTGGCTGAGGTGATCGCGTCGCCGGTGACGAAGGCTTCGGCGAACTGGCGGCCGATAGTGCTGGCGTAGCACTTGCCGAACGCCGCTTCGGTGATGTCGAACCCGGCTGGGTCGACGTAGTTCTCCATGTACCACTTCTTGAGGTTCATCTGGATCGTCGAGTGACGGAACTCGTCGACCATCTGCATGGCAAAGCCGGTACGCAGTTCCTCACCGGGTGCGAGCCGGCCGACCATTGCCATCGAGCGTGCCGCGGAGATTTCCGGGAACGGGATGATCGCCAGGAACAGCTTCATCCACTCGACCCAGCGCGGCTGGACGTTGCGGAACATGTCGCCACGCAACGCCGCGTCGAGCGCGCCGTAGACGCGGTTGTCCTTCTCTTCCTGCATCGGGAAATATGACCGCAGAACCTGCTTCATCGGGTCGCGCGGCGACTTCTTGATCTTGTAGTCGGTCGGGAAGGTCATCGCTTCCTGGACGTAGCTCGGCGTCCAGCCAAGGTCGGCAATGCGGCGCGTGGCTTCGCCGATGCTGATTCCTTTCTGCGCCGTGATTTTGTTAAGGTTTAAACCATCAGGCATCTGTATTTCCTCCTGTTCGACAGTTTGTCGTTTCGCGACGAGCCGGCGGTAGGCCGGGCGACGTCGTTGCGGCGGTCAATGCAGCGGTATGGAACGGGTCCGGGGTATGCACGCCGATTGCTCGGTGAGATCAGTCGGAAAGCAACGCTTCAATGCGCAATCAACAGCGATTTCCAAGATCAGACTCCCGCGCCAATTATCCGGACGGGCTGCGAGAACCTATCCGGCATTGACTTGAGATGATGTTCTGCAAGCGTCGTGCCAGATAAAGACCTACCATTATTATCTGAACTTACCGCTATTTCTTGCGCGGCATTCGTCAATGTTGCATGGCACCATGTCGCGTTCTGCGACAAGAACATGCGACACTTGTCCCAAAACGCGACAGCTGCCGGTTCTACTGTCATGTCGGGGTATCCTGGCCGGGACGGCGGCCCAGCGGCTTGTCCTCGGCGATGAAGCGTGCCGCCAGCACCAGGGTGCCCATGGCAAAGTCCTTGCCGTGGGCCGCAATCATCTCCTCGGCCAGGTTGCCGAGGCGTTCAAACAGGCTGTCCTTCGAATTGCTCTCGTCGCTCATGGCGCAGATTTCCGTTGTTCAGTCGGGTTTGCCGGGGGCAGGGGACGGAACAGGCGTTCGGGAAAGGCGACCACGCCGATCTCGCCGGCTGCGGCCCCCAAGGCGAGGAAGGCGCCGTCCGCCGACCAAGCGAGCGTGGTGACCGCGCCGCCGCCGGCCGCCCGCACGAACAGGATTTCGGCGCTGTCGGGCTGGCACAGCAGCGCCGCGCCGTTCTCGTAGCCGGCGGCGATCAGCGGCCGCGTCGGATGGCACGCCACCTGGGTGATCGCGACAGACCCGCCCGCCCCGCACTCGCGGCGTTGAGGGATGCCATCCCCGGGATCAAGATGCCAGCACACCACGCGCGGGTTGCCGCTGGCGGCGAGAAACCCGCCTGGCGCTGAGAACGACAGCGACAGTGGTGGCCCGGCATAGTCGCCCATGGCAACGCTGATACCTTCGGGCAGCAGCCAGCCTTGCGCGCTATGCTCCTCCTGGCCGCTCACCAGGGCGCGACCGTCAGCGCTCCAGGCGAGCGCGCGCGACGTGCCTCCCCCCGGAAGCAATTTCGGATTAGCTGTTCCTGGCGACCATAGCCTCACCCCGTCCGGGCAGCCGATCGCCAAACGCTGTCCCGCCGGGTCGAACGCCAGGGCCGTCGCCGGTCCGGCCAGGTCGAGCACCCCCAGCGCCTCTCCGAACCAATGCACCTGGCGGCCCGCCCCACAGGCTTGCACGCTGCCGCTAATGGCGACCCGCTCGATTGGCATGTCCGGCAGGCTGGCGAGCGTCTTGACCTCGCCATCGGCGTTGATGCGGGCGAGCCTCCCGTCCGCACCGCCCGACAGCACCATGCCGACGCCGCCGGCAATACCAAGACAGGGTCCGGCATGGACGCCAATCCGGTTGACCGGCGGCGGCGGCTTGGTTGCTGGCAGCAGTTCCACGCCGCCGCCTTCACGAGGCTGCAACTTCGCCGCGCCGTCCCAGCCCGCGCGGGCAATGGCCAACGTGCCGTCTGCCAAGCCGAAGGCGACGCTGCCGCTGGCGCCGAACCATGCCGCGCCGACGACCGGCGCGCCCATGGCCCAACGCGCGCCAAGCAGGTTGATGAGCGGGTCCGGCAGGCCTGGGCGCATGGCGTTCACCTCACCCGCCTCTCACGGGATCAACACCGCGCGGCCCCTGATTTCGCCGTGGTGCAGGTCATGCAGCGCCTGGTTGGCCTCGGACAGCCGGTACTCGCGCGTTGACAGGTTGACCAAGCCGCGTTCGGCCAGCGCCATCAGCTCGACCAGCTCGGCATAGGTGCCGACCAGGTTGCCGACGATGCTCTTCTCCGAGGTGATCATGTCCAGCGTCGGCAGGTCGATCTTCCCGCCATAGCCCACGATGTAGTAGGTGCCGGCGTTGCGGGTCATGGCGATGCCCTTGGCCACCGCGTCGCCCTCGCCCACGAAGTCGATCACCGCTTCGGCGCCATGCCCTTTGGTCAGCGCCATCACGCTGTCCACCATGCCCGTGTCGGCCAGCACCGTGTGGTGCGCGCCGCACTCCTTTGCCAGTTCCAGGGCGGCAACCGAGCGGTCGATCACGATGATTTCGGCGGCGCATAGGGCGGCCAACACCTGGATGCCGATGTGGCCCAGCCCGCCGGCGCCGATCACCACAGCGTATTCGCCCGGCAGCAGGTGTCGCGAAGCCTTCTTGGCGGCCCGGTAGGCGGTCAGGCCGGCGTCGGTATACGGCGCCACGTCCTTGGGAGCGAGCGACTTCGGCAGCTTGATGAGCGCCCGCTCGCCGCTGAGCAGGTATTCGGCATAGCCGCCATCGGCGTTGATGCCGGGGAACCGGCTGTCGGTCGCGTGCATGTCGTCGCCGCGGCGGCAGGCGAGGCAATGGCCGCTGGTCACCAGCGGGTGGCAGATCACCGCGTCGCCTACGCGCACGCCCTCGACGGCGCGCCCGACCGCCTCGACCCAGCCGGCGTTCTCGTGGCCCATGATGTAGGGCAGCGTCACGTCGACCTTGCTGCGCCAGATGCCCTCGACGACGTGCAGGTCGGTGCGGCACACCCCAGCGCCGCCGATGCGCACGATCACGTCGGTCGGCTTGGTGATCTCCAGGTCGGGAACGTCCTGGTAGCGCACGAACTCGGCGTTGCTGAGGGTTTCGTCGTATTGGTGCAACACAGCAGCCTTCACGGCTTGTCTCCCTGTCTTTTGTCGTCTGTCTTTTCGTTGTTCGTCTTGGCGTCGTTCTACACAACCCAGCGCAACTGCCGTGCCAAACGCCAAAGCACTGACTTAAAACAAATAAACTTCACAGCGCGCAGGCGTCTGTTCCGCTTCGCAACACCTGGGCGGAGCAGTCATGTTCCGTTTTAGAACATTCGTGTCATACCGTTAAACGCCGGGATGGCATTGCCCGTGATATCTGCATTACGCTGTTCGGGTGCGCCAAAAGCGTGCGGAGGAAAGCAATGTTGCTATCGGCCGACGACCGGCTCAGCCGGGCACGTATCGTGCTTGAGCGCCGCGGCCTCGCTGCGGAGGATCTGCTGCCCGGCACGATCGCCGAGAGTTGGAAACGCTGCCTGGCCGGCGGGCTTGATCCGGGGCGGCCGCCGCCGCTGGCCACCGTCGACGGCCATGCGCTGCACCATGCCCGCGAGCGCTCGGCCCTGCTGCGCCGGCTGGCCCTGGGCGAGATGCAGAACCTGTACCACCAGATTTCCGGCACCAACTTCATGATCGCCTTCGCAACCCCTGATGGCATGGTGCTGGACACCATCTGCGACAGCACCTTCGACGACACCGCACGGGCGACCAGCATCCGGCCCGGCACGCTTTGGGGCGAGGCGCATTGCGGCACCAACGCGCTTGGCACGGTGGCGCAGACCGGCTTGGCGGTGACCGTGCATGGCGGCGAGCACTTCTTCGGCCGCTACGGCGCGCTGACCTGCAATGCGGTGCCGATGATGGGACCCGACGGCACGCTGGCCGGCGTGCTCGATGCTTCGTCCGATTGTCGGTCGCGCCAGCAGCACACCCATGCGCTGGTCTCGATGGCGGCGACCCAGATCGAGAACGGGCTGTTCCGCGAGTGCCATGGCCACGACCTCATCATCGCCTTCCACAGCCGCGCCGAATACCTGCACACGCTCAGCGCCGGCTTGCTTGCGGTGGGCCAGGATGGGCTGATCCTCGCCGCGAACGCCCGTGCCCGTTTCCTGCTGCAGGGTTTGCCGGTAACTTGCGGCCGAAGCTTCGAGGAGCTGTTCCGCACCTCCTACCGCGCGTTGCTGCGTGCCGGCCGTGACGACGAGCGGCAGCGGCTGGAGGACAAGGTTGGCAGCGTCTTCGCCGCCCGGTTGGAGAGTTTTCCACGCCCGCGCGCGCTGCCTACCGCCAGCCGTCTCGCGGCGCCCGCCGGCTTTGTCGCACAAGACGCGAAGGTGGTCGCCGTGCTGCGGCAGGTCGAGGCCGCCGCCGCCCGCCGGCTGCCGATCCTGATCCGCGGTGCCACCGGCACCGGCAAGGAGCGGCTGGCGCGTCACGCGCATCAGGCGAGCGGGCGGCGCGGCGCCTTCGTTCCAGTGAACTGCGCCGGCCTGCCCGATACGTTGGTCGAGGCGGAGCTGTTCGGCCACGCCGACGGCGCTTTCACCGGCGCACGCCGTGGCGGCGCCGCTGGCTTGGTGATGGAAAGCCACGGCGGCACGCTTTTCCTGGACGAGATCGGCGACATGAAGCTGGCGTTGCAGTCGGTGCTGTTGCGGCTGTTGGACGATTGGACCGTGCGCCCGGTCGGTGGCGGGCCACGGCGTCAGGTCGATGTCTTGCTGATCGCCGCCACCAACGTCGACCTGGAGCAGGCGGTCGCTGCCGGCCGGTTCCGTGCCGACCTACTATACCGCATCAACACGGTCGACGTGACTTTGCCACCACTGTGCCAGCGCAGTGACTTTGCCGCCATCGCCCGGCGCTTGCTGGCCGATGTCGCACCGCAGGCCGGCCTGTCGCACGAAGCGGCCGTGATCCTCGGCCAGCGCCCCTGGCCTGGCAATGCGCGCGAGCTGCGCAGTGTGCTGACGCGGCTCACCCTCGCTGATCCGTCACGGACGATAGACGCCGACGCCGTAGGCGCACTTGCCGAGTCCGTGGCGAGCGTCGCCGCCAGTGCCGCGCCGGCCAGCCTTCGTGCTCTGCTGGCCGAGCGGGTACGAAAACTGCACCATGAACTAAATGGCAACGTGGCGGAAACCGCGCGCCGGCTGAGTGTGTCGCGCAACACGGTCTATCGCGTTTTGGCTTCGTCGCCATCGCAGACCGCAGGAGCTAGGCCAGGCCCGGGGTGACGCGGACCTTCCTTTTTGCAACGACTTGCGCTACGCTGGAGGCGTCAACACGTTATTTATAATAACGATGTAGGTTTTATCGTCCAAGCGTTGCTACTTAAGAGCGGATTTTTGGAAGAGTGTGGATGGCCGCCAAATATGCAATCGTGTTCAAGGCATTCTTCTACGATGAGTTTGTCCGCCGGCGGCTGGATCACGTGGTCCGGGCGGCGCCAGCGGCCGACGTGTTCCTGGTCATTGACGAGACAAACCGAGCGGCAGCCGTCATAGACTACGAGCGGATAATCCGCATCACCGAAGCCGATGTCGTGGCGCGAGGTTTTCCGAACATCGGCGAACGTTCGCTGTTCTGGTACAATGCCGACTACCCGCTGTACTATTTTCAATGCCTCCATCCCGACTATGCATATTATGTCATGGTGGAATACGATGCAGTGCCAAACAGTAATATCGACAGCCTGGTAGCCGGCTGCGCTGCCCAGTCGATCGACATGGCCGGCCAGTCGCTGGCGATCACTCAAGACAAATACTATTGGACCGACAGCATGACCCGGTTCTACGAGCGCAGTGAAATGCGCCCATACCTGGTCTGCGCGGCGGTTCTGTCGCGACGGGCGATCGAACATCTGGCGGCCTGCCGAATCGAGCAGGGGAGGGGGTATGATCTTCCGGATGCCAGCCGGTGGCCGATTGGCGAATGCTTCATGGCGACCGAGTTGGCACATGCCGGCTTCAAGATCGCCGATCTTTCATCCTTTGGCCGTCTAACCAAATTCGACTGGTGGCCGCCATACCACGAGACCGAGTTGCGCGACCTGCAAGACGAGTTGTTCGTTCACCCCGTGCTGGTCGGTGATCGCTATTGGCAGTCATTCTTCAAGACCAGCCTGAAATGGGCGCTCATCAAAATGGCCAAGCAGTTCTCCAAACGCGCTTGGCGGCGGTTGGGCCGCTCACGGCGCCGGCGTCAAACCGCCGGGTTCGGCCCGGCCAATGCCACCGCTTCGGAGTGAGCTCTTAATATAGTGGCCGGGTGAATCAACGGCTTCAATGCCGCCGACGCTTGGCGACGCTGCCGCAGACGCCTCGCCAGATGTACTCCCAGCTGCGCGGACGGCTCGGCGACGGTGACATGAAACAGCCAGCCGACCGCCACTGCCGCAGGCGGCACGCAGAGCAGGATGAGGAGCATGGGAATCCGTCCCTGCAGCAGCACGGCCGTGAGCAGCAACGGCACATGCACGAGGTATACGCTGTAGGAGATGCGGCCGAGGAAGCGCAGCATCGGCCGCATCAACCCGCGTTCGATGGCGCCGGGCGAAAGTGCGGCCGCGATCACCAGCGTGGAGCCGAGCGCCACCATGGTCTCCTGCAGCGGATGGATCCGCGTCCAATGCGCCTGAAACATCAAGAGGCCGACGAGCAGGATTGCCCACCGTGCAACCGATGGCAGACCCGTCAACAGGCGGCGGATCGCTCCGAGATACATCGCCATGGTGGCGCCAAGCACGAAGAAGCAGGCGTAGTAGGCGGTCCATTGCATCTCGAGCAGCACTCTTCCGACCACGCTCAGTGCCGGGCTGAACTCGAGCAACGCTACGCCGCGGCCAGGCTGCGCAAAGCCGTCTTGCGTCATGATGATGAACGCCAGCAAGACCGCGCAGGTGCCGACCGCGCCCTTGGCTTTCCAGCGCACCAGCGGCAGCACCAGGATCGGGAACAGCAGGGAGACCCGCATTTCCCAGATCAGCGAATGGATCACGCCGTTGATCGTGTTGTAGTGGCCGATCATCAAGGCGTGGTCCACAAGCATTCCGGGAGTAATCGGATTGCTCCACGTCATGTGGTTCACCCAATTGCTCGCCCCCGGCACGTTCGCCGAGTGAATCAGCAACATGGCCAGTATCGCGGCTCCGGCGATGGCGGCGCAATAGGGCAAATAGATTCGACAGATGCGCTTGACGCAGAACGCCAGGTAATCCGGCGGGCGGCCTTCCACCCACGGCAGCATCAACACCAAGCCGCTCAGCACATAGAAGAATGTGACCGCCTCGTAGCCGTCCCACACAATGCGCATCGGTGTGTGAAATAGCAAATATTCCGTCAGGGTTGATGCAGTGGTGCGCCAAGTGGAAAAGAAGTAGTCGCTGAAAGCTGGTTGTGTAAGCAAACAGTGATGAACCACCACAATCATCGCCGCAATGCCGCGCACGGAGTCAAGCACGGTCAGACGTTGGGCTTGGCCATGCCCCATAGCGCTTAAATCTTGTCCGGTGCCTGCGTTGACCCGGCTTTGTGGCGATGGCGCAAAAAAGTTCAGTTTGACTGGTCCTGCACAACCAAAAGCGGCCATGCCGATTCAAGGGGCAGCGTTGCGGCGAAGGCGAGATCGGACGCGTCCGGCAGGCGCCGGAACGGGATCAGCTGCCGTGCTCGCACCAGGCTCATCTGCCGCTTCAGCGACGCCGTCACCGCCGCCACGTCGCGTGGCCGCATCGCGTCGTACAGCGGCAGGCTCAACATGCGGCTGGCGACCGACTCCGTCACCGGCAATGCGCCGCAGACCGCGTGCTTGATGAAGTACTCTTGTTCGGCAAGATGCGGGCTGAAGTAGTTGGCGGTGCCGATGCCGTCCTCGGTCATGCCGGCCTGGATCGCGCTGCGGTGCAAGGCAAGATCCGGCGGGAGCAGGGCCGAGGCGAACTGTTGCGCCTGCCGCGCCGGGCCTTCGATCTGAAAGCTCAGTTCCGGCAACGTTTTGCGATACAGCTGCACCAACTCGGCGCGGTGGGTCATCACCCGGTCGTAATCGGTCAACCGCAGCTGGCCGAGCAGTGCGCCGACCTCGCTCAGCTTGGCGTTGAGGCCGGGCATGGTTGCGGTGCGCGGGAGGCCGAAGCCGAAGTTCGCCATGGCGCGCAACTGGCGCATCGCCTGCAAGTCGGCGCTATAGATCAGGCCGCCTTCGCCGGTGGCGAACGACTTGGTCGCGTGCATGGAAAACACGATCGTGCCGCTGAAGCCGGTACCGAAGCCGTGTCCGTCCGCTTGTATGGTGCCCAGCGAGGCGGCGGCGTCCACCACCACCGGCACACCGTAGCGATGGCTTAGGTCTTCGTAGCGCGGCAGGTCGATGTCGTGGCCGAACGTCGCGTAGGGGACCACCACGGCGATCTCTTTGCCGTACTGGTCAAGCATTTCTTCCTCGGCCGCCGCCGCTGCGCACCAATCGTCCGGGTCGATGTCGCAGAACAGCGGGGTGAGCCCGCACCACATGGCGGCGTGAGCGGTGGCGGCGAAGGTGAAGGACGGCATCAGCGCGTAGCGGCGCTGCGTTGGGCGTTCGCCGATGGCGTTCTGGATGGCTAGCATCAGGCCGATGGTCGCGTTGCACACGGTCATGCAGGCGCCTTGGCCGGCAAACATCAACGCCAGCATCCGGCTTTCAAACTCTGTGTTCACAGGGCCGAAGTTGCTGAAGATGCCGCGGTCTTCGATGGCGGCGAGCAATGCCGACGCCTGGCTGAGCTTGGGCGGATTGGGACGGGTGAGCGGGACTCGCATGTTCAAACCCTTTCACCAGCAGTTACGGTAGCGTCCCACGCGACTGTTGCGTGCGGCCACGCGGTGCCCGGGTTGGGCAGCGCACTTGACATTTCGAAGATCGGCAAGGCAGGCGCCCGTAAGGCATCCACGATCAGGGCGCCGACATCGTTCTGCCACAGCCACAACCCGTTCGCCTGACCGCGGAAACTCGGCTCCCCGCCCAGCCGGCCACGCGGCACGAAGCCGGCCGCCAAGCCAATGCCGAATAACCCGGCGAGCGGCTCGCCGGCCGCGTCCAGCACCCGGCACAGGCCGTCCACCAGCGGCTGCTGCGGGCCGGTGTGGGCCAGCAACGTGATCGGCGCGCCGGCCTCGTCCACCACCGGCAGCACATTCGGGCGATAGCCGATGGCGGCGACCACCACGTCGGCCGCCTCAATGATGCGCCATGCCGCGGGATCGGTCGGCTGCTGCAGCATGTGCAGCGCCAAGCGCGGCTCCGGCGCACGCCCGCCAATGCCCCTCGCCTGCATCATCAATTCCCTGGAGTCAAGGCGGAAGCCGGCAAAGCGGAACACGCGCCCGCTGATCGGGCAGATGTCGTCGTCAGTAAACTCGGTGTAGCCCTCAGCCATGGCGCTGGTGACATCGGGGTAGTAGATGCGCAGCTCGCGCCGATGCAGCAGCGTCAGGCCGCCGGCGCCGAACCTCACGTGCGGCATACGGTTGAGCAGCGCGTGGCACACCGCCGCCGCACTCGTCGAGCCGCCCACGACGGCCACCCGAGGCGCGGCGAGGCTGGCAAGACGCTTGGCCATCTGCTGCAAGCCGCCGGTGGAAAGCACGTCGCCCGACTGCATCAGCCGAGCGCCGCAACGTTCGAGCAGGCTTTCGCCGCCGACCAATTCCGCCGTCAACCGTTCGACAGGCTGCCGAGCGCCGGTCGCCAACACTATGTTGCGTGCGAACAGGGTGCGCTCCTGGCCCTGCGCATCGCGGACCGCGACCTCCCAGCCATCCTCAGTGCGCCGCGCCGACAACGCTTCATGGCTGGTCAGCACCTCGCAGGCGCTGTGCTCGGCGACCATGCCGGCCAGCGTTTCGCCGACCAGGCCCAGGAACTCGCCGGCATCGCGCAACGGCACCGCGTGCTCGCCGGCGGCGGCCAGCTTGCGTGTGAGAGGGTGATTGACCAGTTCGGTGAGGCTGGTGCGCTCTGGACTGCGCAGGCAATCCACGAAGGTGGTGCCGCTGCTGTCCGAGTTGATGGCATAGCCGCCAATCGAACCGGCGCCCAACGCAGACGACCGCTCGACGATTGCGACACCGTCAGAAAGCAAGTCGTTGAGGTGACCCAACCGATGCGCCGCCAGCAACGGCGCCAACCCCGCTGGACCACCGCCGACAAAAACAATACCAAATCGTTTAGGCAAATTATGCATTTCCATGCCTTAGTTACGCCGGAATGATGATTCGGTTCCGTAAAATTACTTTTGTGGCAAGAAAATGTCAAATGCAACGTTTGACGTCCGGCTTGCTGCCTAAGCGAGTTTGCATGAATTATGCCAATTAATGGCTAACACTGATTCGTTGACGAACGATGCTGCGTCGTGTCGCTCCCAAGCAACGTCGCTCACGAGTTTGCCGTCATGCTGCGGGTCGTTCGCCACGGTCGAGAAACTCGACGATCGCGCGCTCAATCAGCTCTTGAACCAGCACGTCTTCCATCACCGCGCGCATACGAAGCCGTTTGTAAACATCCACCGGGATCCGCGCTCCGAGCTGCTGTCGTGGTACTTGCGGCAGCTTAGGAGTTACTGTGACATCCCTTGCCACTCTCGGCTTCGACAGCGCAGAACTGTCGAGATCGACCACCAACGGCGTGCGCGGCGGCTTCATGATAGTGCCTTTTTGCAAAGGTTACGTTAATGGTTGCGTTACGCGGCGTGGCGGCGATGCTATTACTGTCACAAGGCCTTCTCCATTCGGTAGCAAAACGGCTTGCTACCAAGCTACCTACCCAGCGCGGGCAGGTGCTATCAGGGAGACTTGCCTACCGTCAATACCAACAATGAGTTGGTCCAAACGACCGGCGATGCCCACCAGTGCTGATCACCCGGCAGTCCAGTCTCGATTGGACCAGCCTAAGCCACAAGCCCTCGCTGGCGATGCTGGCGCCGGACGCTTGCCCGGTGACAGACCAGCCGTGCGCCGGTAGCGGCAAGACGGTGTCGAAACAGCAAGCGGCGCTATGCGCGCTGCCCTGAGACGCGGCTATTGGACTGTGCTGGAAGCCCTACGGCAGACGGTCCAAGCGGCGACCCTGCCCTTTGCCATGGCTTCGTCGCCAACGTGGTCGCCGGTCATGCCGTCGCGGCGGTCGCTACGTTGCCCGAGCCTATCAGCGCCTTGAAGTAGGTGATGGTGCGAAGCAAGCCCTGCTCCAAAGCCACTTTCGGCTCCCAGCCCAGTTCGCGTCGCGCCACGGTGATGTCCGGGCAGCGTTGCAGCGGATCGTCCTGCGGCAGCGGGCGCATGACCAGCTTGCTGCGCGAACGGGTCAGCGCAATAACTTGGCGGGCCAGCTCGGCCACGGTGATCTCGTGCGGGTTGCCGATGTTGACCGGGCCGGGCAGCGCCGGGCCGCTTGCCATCATGCGCACGAAACCCTCGATCAAATCGTCCACGTAGCAGAACGCGCGGGTTTGCAGCCCCTCGCCGTACAGCGCGATGTCCTCGTTCTTCAACGCCTGCACGATGAAGTTGGACACCACCCGGCCGTCGTTCGGATGCATTCGCGGGCCATACGTGTTGAAAATCCGCACCACCTTGATGCCGAGCTTATGCTGGCGGTGGTAGTCAAAGAACAGCGTTTCGGCGCAACGCTTGCCTTCGTCGTAGCAGGCGCGCGGACCGAGCGGGTTGACGTTGCCGCGGTAGTCTTCGGTCTGCGGATGCACCGTGGGGTCGCCATAGACCTCGCTGGTGGAGGCCTGCAGGATCGGTGCGCCAAGCCGTTTCGCCAGCCCCAGCATGTTGATGGCGCCGAGCACGCTGGTCTTGGTCGTCTGCACCGGGTCGTGCTGGTAGTGTATCGGTGAAGCCGGGCAGGCCAGGTTGAAGATCTGGTCGACCTCGACATACAGCGGAAAGGTGATGTCGTGGCGCATCACCTCGAAATGCGGGTGGCCGATCAGATGCGCGATGTTGTCACGTCGACCAGTGAAATAATTGTCGACGCATAACACATCATGCTCGTCCCGCAGCAGACGCTCGCACAGATGCGAGCCCAGAAACCCAGCGCCGCCGGTAACAAGGATACGCTTTCTGGTAAGTGTCATTGACTGACCCTGAAATCATGTAAAAGTTGTTGCAGCGGAATAACGCAATGGAACCGGTCTAAGCTCTCGGACATTGACGAAGTCAAGCCTTACGCACAATACGATAGGCAGATGACACCATTTGGTGATTTTTAGGCTAACGTAGTGGATAACACCTAACGGAAGAGTCCCGCTGAGGATTCCCGCCGATCGCGCGTCATGCGAGTCTATGGCATGCGCACCGGTATTGCCATCAGCCTTAGCTCCTCCGACCAAACCCGTCTGGCCGA
>JAABUQ010002824.1_pt1 | contig 33375 bp, 30 predicted proteins | sample 5560001 | NCBI WGS metagenome assembly JAABUQ01 (sample SAMN10711888, study PRJNA513371) | rock metagenome | isolation source: Antarctica rocks | place: Antarctica: Victoria Land, Finger Mt nord | collected 2015-12-18
GCTTTATGAAGTATGAATGGATTGAAATAGCTGCTTACAACTCTTGGAAAACCTTTGTGGCAGCTGTGGAAAAAATCTTGAAGGAATTTGGAGAGAACTTTGTAATTAATTTTGGCTAACTACTTACACTGATGATTCAGCAGATTTTATTGAACAAGCAGCAACTTGAGAAGCTCAAATCAGAGGATTTGCGGGCACTTACTCCACTAATCTGGAACCATATCAACCCCTACGGCACCTTCAGGTTGGATCTAGATGAGCGCCTAACTATCGAAAGTGTGGAAGAACAGGTAGCAACAGGGGCGTAACAAGGAAGCTAAACTGTGCTTGTTGCCAGCTTAACTTGTCAGATGGCACTTCATGTCAGCTTCGCTCTAACTGGGCCCAGATTGTTGATGTGGTGGTGCTGGAGAACACCAAAGCAGCAATTGAGACAGCAATCACAGTAGCCGGATGGCTTGAGGGTTACAGCATGGTAGCCCACTGGCTGCCCGATGATAGCTGTCCATTCTAGTAGTAGGAGGGATTGCCCTAGTCATGACTAGGGCAATCGCATATATATATGAACTACTGCTACCTCATTTGCTTTGGCAAGCCCATCGGGAACCCAGACTCCAGACACGGGCAGGCTTGTCACTATCTCGGCTATACATCTACTTCCCTTGAGCAGAGGTTACGACAGCATCAGAACGGGACTGGAGCCGCCATCACGAGAGCCGCTGTAAAACAGTACGGACGGGAATTGAGCATAACGCATCACTGGAGAGATGGTTCCCGTACCCTAGAACGCTAACTGAAATCCAGACACTACCCGCGCCACTACCGCTCGTGCAATGCTGCCTTGAGGGAACCTCAAGGCAAGCAACGAGCGCCCAACTGCAACCAAGGTAAAAATCATGGCTAAAGTCGTCAGGGATTGAAATAACGGCTAGAAACGCCAAAACCCTTTCTAGGAGAGGGTTTCAGAGGATGGACACACGCCGACTCGAACGGCGGACCCCCACGATGTCAACGTGGTGCTCTAACCAACTGAGCTATGCGTCCATGGAAAAATAATCATAGCATAGTTTTAAGATAATCAGCTCTTGCCCAGATTCTGACCTCGTACTTAAACGTACCGAGTCAGTTGTACTCGGTAACGGTCTTTTTTAGTGATGTTGACTTCCCCAACCTCCAATCGCCCCTTGCCCCGAATGGCGATTAGGTCACCTGCTTTAAGCAGATAACTGGACTGAGTAATGTCCTTCCAGTTGACTCGCACATCGCCGCCATCAATCAGCTCAACCATTTTGCTGCGGGACATCCCAAAACCAGCTGAGGCGATCGCATCCAGCCGTAGAGAAGCCTCGACGGTCGTCAATTCTTTCTTCTTTGGTTCTCGAATCTTGAGTTCGCTCAAGTCAATCCGCTGAGTTTTGACTGGCACTGAACGTACCTGCTTGAGATTCATTAACAGAAATTCCACCAACTCTGGCACTACGAGCGCCTGTGCGCCCCGTTCGCCTAAAACAATCATGTCGCCAGTCTTTTCGCGGACAATCCCAGTCCCCAGCATAGCGCCCAAAAAGTCGCGGTGAGTAGCGGTATCAAATAGAAAATTACCGGCAATCTCTAGCGCCGCAACTTCAACTTGGGGGCTGTCTAGAGGCAGTTCTGGACGAGCGATCGCTAGTCGTTGTCGTTCTGCTTGCGGATACCCTCCCCAAGCCACCAGTTGCACCTCTGTTAACCGGCTAAACATCTGCCGGATTTCAACTAGTTCTGGGGGAGAAAGAAAATCCGTTAGCACAACTTCCCAAGTTTTGATCGCCTGCTCTGCCTGGTCAAGCACGCGAGCTGTACTGTCTCGATTTTCAACTGCTTTCAAAAGTTCTTCCCTCGGCAGCATGAATTTAGGGAGTAGGGGTATTTTTATACATCAGATGTGTCAGCATATCCTTGGATGTTTTCTGGCTCAAATTGACGTAAGATGCGAGTTGCCTGACGGTTCATACTTTCAGAACCCTGCACCACAATTAAGTACTTACCAGCATTCAGCCGGTTACGGTAAGGTAAAGCGTCACCACTACCTACCAGTAAGCCAACGCCACCACCCACAAACAAGCTACCCATAGCACCAGCACCAGCACCTAGCAGTCCGCCAACAACGTGATTGCCAATTTCACCCGCCCAAGCAAAGGTATCCAGACCAGAGAGGACGCTGAAGGCTACCCCAGATGCAAAGCCAAACGGTACGAGCCAGAAGGCAAGTAGTCGTGATTGTTGTTTAGCTTGCTCGTTCGGGTCAATCAAGCCAAACTCATCCGCACTCTTGTATCCCCTACCTAATATGCTCACTTTATCAATCGGTATACCTTCTTTTTCTAGGGCTAAGTAGGCGGCTTCTGCCTGGATGCGGTCTGGCAGCACGGCAACAAGATAATTCATCAATGCCAAAATAGTTGTCTGATGGGAATAGTCTTAATCACTACAGAGTAACAGTGCTGGTGGGGTCTGTCCTCGGTCTGAATCTAGATAAGTCCTGAATCTAGAGCAGTGGACAGACCCCTCTAGGGTTAAAATAACGTAATACATCAGAGATTTTCTGTGACACAGCCTAAATTAATAAAGCTTAAAAGAACCCCTTATCCTCTTAATCATGTCTAAAGTTCTTGTTTCCGACCAAATTGACCAGGCTGGAATTGACATCCTTTCCCAAGTGGCTCAGGTTGACGTGAAAACTAATCTGTCGCCAGAGGAACTGGTACAGATAATTCCAGAGTACGATGCGCTGATGATCCGCTCTGGCACCCGCGTGACTAAGGAAATCATTGATGCAGGAACGCAACTGAAAATTATCGGGCGAGCTGGTGTGGGCGTTGATAATGTCGATGTCCCCACTGCTACGCGCCAAGGAATCGTAGTTGTAAATTCCCCGGAAGGCAATACGATCGCGGCAGCTGAACACGCGATCGCCATGATGCTAGCCCTCTCTCGCCACATCCCAGACGCCAACCAGTCCGTCAAAAGTGGCGAGTGGAAGCGTAGCAATTTTATCGGAGCCGAAGTCTACAAAAAAACACTAGGCATTGTCGGCTTGGGTAAGATTGGCTCCCATGTTGCTAACGCTGCCAAGGCAATGGGGATGAAACTAATCGCCTACGATCCGTTTATCTCCGCAGAACGGGCGGAGCAATTGGGCTGTCGCTTGGTGGAGCTGAATTTACTTCTACAAGAAGCAGACTATATCACCCTGCACATGCCCAAGACACCAGAAACTACCCACCTGATTAACAAAGAAGCTCTAGCCAGGATGAAACCTACTGCCCGAGTGATTAACTGTGCCCGGGGCGGCATCATTAATGAGACAGACTTGGCAGAAGCGTTGAAAAACGGCAAAATTGCTGGTGCGGCGTTGGATGTGTACGAAACAGAACCGTTGGGAGACTCGCCATTGAAGTCACTGGGGAAAGAAGTCATCCTCACCCCCCATCTAGGAGCCTCCACCACTGAAGCCCAAATCAATGTTGCCATTGACGTAGCCGAACAAATCCGCGATGTGCTGTTGGGGTTACCAGCGCGATCGGCAGTGAACATTCCTGGCATCAGCCCGGACGTTATAGAAAAGCTTAGACCTTATATGCAGCTAGCCGAAACCCTAGGCAATTTGGTAGGGCAGTTAGCTGGAGGAAGAGTGGAGTCACTGAATGTGCGACTGCAAGGGGAATTGGCAACTAATAAAAGCCAGCCTTTAGTAGTAGCATCCCTCAAAGGGCTACTCTCCCAAGCTCTAAGGGAACGGGTAAATTACGTCAATGCCAGCATCGAAGCCAAAGAGCGGGGAATTCGCGTGATTGAAACGCGGGATGCGGCAATGCGTGACTATGCTGGATCGCTCCACCTGGAAGCAAAGGGGTCCTTAGGCGAGCATTCTGTCACGGGCGCTTTATTGGGGGAAGGGGAAATCCGCCTCACAGACATTGATGAATTCCCGATTAACGTCCCTCCCACCCAGCATATGCTGTTTACCCTGCACCGCGACATGCCAGGTATTATCGGCAAACTCGGCTCCCTACTGGGTAGTTTCAATGTCAATATCGCCAGCATGCAGGTGGGACGCAAAATTGTGCGTGGTGATGCAGTGATGGTGCTGAGCCTGGACGACCCCCTACCCGATGGGATCTTGACTGAGATTATCAAAGTGCCAGGGATTCGAGATGCTTATACGGTGACTCTTTAGTCAATGGCAAATAACTGGTGGGAACTGCAAATTCTCTGCGAGCCAGAACTGGAAGATTCTATCTTCTGGAGACTGGAAGGTTTTGGCTGCCGGGGGATGGCTAGTGAAAGCAAGGGACATTCACTTCTGGTACGCGCTTACTTGCCAAGCAGTCAAGCGCAGGTGCCAGACTTGGAAGGGCTTTCTCTGTACATATACCAGGATGCTCTCACGATGGGGCTATCTGTGCCAGAAATGCAGTGGTACTTGATTGATGAAGAAGACTGGGCGAGTAGCTGGAAGCAACACTGGCAACCTCAGGAGATTGGCGATCGCTTTCTCGTCAATCCAGCCTGGCTACCGATACCGGAATCAGACCGACTCGTGTTAAGGCTCGATCCGGGCGTTGCGTTTGGTACGGGCAACCATGCCACAACTCAGTTGTGCTTAGAATCTCTGGAAAGACTGCTAGGTGAGGACTCCACCAATGTAGTAGTTGCAGATATTGGCTGTGGCTCTGGAATTCTCTCGATTGGAGCAGTGCTACTGGGAGCAAGCAAAGTCTATGCAGTGGATATCGACCCCCTGGCAGTACAGTCCACTGCTAGCAATCGCGAACTCAACCAGATTAGTCAAGAGCGCTTGGCGGCAGAACAAGGCAGTGTGGAGCTATTACTGAAAGTTGATGGCATCGTTTGCAATATTTTGGCTGAGGTAATTATTGGCTTGATTCCAGCAATGAGTGCGATCGCTAAACCCACTACCTGGGGTGTCCTCAGCGGCATTTTAATCAGCCAATCGAAATCTGTTGCAGATGCCTTAGAGCCGCAAGGGTGGTTTGTTGCTAACCTTTGGCAGCGGCAGGAATGGTGTTGTTTGAATATCCAGCGTCGATCTTCAGACTAAGGGTTGTAGGCGTTGAATCAGCGCCTGGGCTTGCATGACACCCTCAATGCGATCCACTGGTTTACCTTCCTTAAAGAGGACTAGTGTTGGTAATGCATTAATTCGGTGCTGGCTCGCCAACTGGGGGTATTTGTCGGTGTCAATTTTCACGACTCGCAGTTGTTGCTGCATTTTGGTATTCACCTGTTCCAAGATCGGAGCCATCATCTGACAAGGGCCGCACCAACTAGCGTAAAAATCTACTAATACTGGCACATCAGAGCCAGACAGTAGCTCTTCGAAGCTGCTAAATTCCTTTTTAATCGCCATAGGAAGAAGCCAGGATTATAAACTCTCCACCTTAATCCTAGTCCTTTAAGCGTCTTTGGTGCAGGGAAGCAGAGGAGGCAGGGGGCAGGGGGCAGGGGACAGGGGAAGATTAGGAAGGAGGAATTTTGGATGGAAGTCTTGCCAGAGAATTTGCGGCGTTTGCCCGACCAAGTGGCAATTGTTACTGGTGCTTCAAGGGGAATTGGTCGAGCAGTTGCGTTGGCTCTAGCATCTGAGGGAGCTAAGATCGTTGTAAACTATGCCAGTTCTAGTGAAGCAGCCCAGCAGGTGGCAGATGAGATCGTAGCAGCGGGGGGAAGTGGGATCGCACTTCAAGCCGATGTCTCCAAGGCAGATCGGGTAGATGCCCTAATGAATACCGTGATGGAAAAGTGGAACCGCGTTGACATCTTGGTCAACAACGCGGGGATTACCCGTGACACATTGTTATTACGAATGAAGCCAGAAGACTGGCAAGCCGTGATTGACCTTAATCTTACTGGCGTTTTCTTATGTACCCGCGCTGTCAGTAAAGTGATGCTAAAACAACGTGCTGGGCGGATAATTAACATTGCCTCAGTCGCTGGTCAGATGGGCAATCCCGGTCAAGCCAATTACAGCGCCGCTAAAGCTGGCGTCATTGGGTTTACCAAAACTGTTGCCAAGGAACTCGCTGCTCGCAGCATCACTGTCAACGCCGTTGCCCCTGGCTTCATCGTCACTGACATGACCAGTAATCTCAAGTCAGAGGAGATTCTCAAGTACATTCCCCTTGGTCGCTACGGTCAACCAGAAGAAGTCGCTGGTCTGGTTAGGTTTCTAGCGTCTGATCCTGCTGCTGCCTACATTACCGGTCAAGTCTTTAATATCGATGGTGGTATGGTCATGGCCTAAGTAGGGAAAGACTATTAGCACTCTCCGCTGTAGAGTGCTAAATTAGCTAATGGAAGCGCGAGGATACTGAACATGGCAAAAATCGTTGCATTCAATGAAGAATCGCGGCGGGCGCTAGAGCGTGGGGTAAACGCTCTTGCCGATGCTGTCCGCATTACTTTGGGACCAAAAGGGCGGAATGTCCTGCTGGAAAAGAAATATGGTGCACCTCAAATCGTTAACGATGGCATCACTGTTGCCAAGGAAATTGAATTAGAAGACCCTCTAGAGAATACTGGTGCTCGACTGATTCAGGAAGTGGCATCAAAGACCAAAGATGTAGCAGGGGATGGCACTACCACCGCTACAGTTCTGGCACAAGCGATGATTCGTGAGGGTCTGAAGAACGTAGCAGCTGGAGCTAACCCAGTCAGCTTGCGACGTGGCATTGAGAAAACCATCGAGAAGCTAGTCGAGGAAATTGCAGCGGTAGCAAAGCCAATAGAAGGGAGTGCGATCGCTCAAGTAGCGACTGTCTCAGCTGGTAACGATGAAGAAGTCGGGAAGATGCTGGCGGCAGCGATGGAGCGAGTCACCAAAGACGGTGTGATTACCGTTGAAGAATCCAAGTCACTGACAACAGATTTGGAAGTAGTGGAGGGGATGCAAATAGACAGGGGATATATTTCTCCCTACTTCATCACCGACAACGAGCGGATGGTAGTGGAATTTGAAAACCCCCGGATACTGCTGACCGACAAGAAGATCAGCACGATCCAGGATTTGATTCCGGTGTTGGAGAAAGTTGCTCGTTCCGGTCAACCTTTGTTGATCGTTGCTGAAGATGTTGATGGCGAAGCCTTGGCAACTTTGGTTGTGAACAAAGCACGGGGCGTGTTGAGTGTGTGTGCGATCAAAGCACCAGGATTTGGCGATCGCCGCAAAGCTATGCTACAAGACATTGCCGTGCTAACTGGCGGTCAACTGATTTCTGAAGAAGTCGGACTCAGCTTGGATACCGTCTCCCTGGAGATGATGGGGGTCGCCCGTAAGGTGACGATTGATAAAGACAACACAACTATCGTTGCCGGAGGTGAAACCACAGCCGACGTGCAAAAGCGGATTGGTCAAATCCGTAGGCAACTCGAAGAAACCGACTCATCCTACGACCAGGAAAAACTGCAAGAACGAATTGCCAAACTTGCTGGTGGTGTAGCGGTGATCAAAGTGGGTGCGGCGACTGAAACTGAACTCAAAGACCGCAAGTTACGGATTGAAGACGCTCTCAACGCTACCAAAGCCGCTGTGGAAGAAGGCATTGTCCCTGGCGGCGGCACCACGTTAATTCGCTTGATTGCCAAAATCGCTGGGATTAAAAATAGTCTGGACGAAGAAGAAAAAATTGGGGCTGAGATTGTCGCGCGATCGCTCGAAGCTCCCTTACGTCAAATAGCAGACAATGCTGGTGCTGAAGGCTACGTGATTGTAGAGAAGGTGCGCGAAACAACTGATTTCAACGTTGGCTACAACGCTGCTACTGGTGAATTTGAAGACTTGATTGCCGCTGGGATTATTGACCCCGCTAAGGTAGTGCGATCGGCATTACAAAATGCTGGTTCTATTGCTGGTATGGTTTTGACTACCGAGGCGCTTGTGGTTGAAAAGCCTGAGAAGAAATCTGCCGCTGCTCCCGACATGGGTGGCATGGGCGGCATGGGTGGCATGGGTGGCATGGGTGGCATGGGTGGCATGATGTAATCTACTTTCGCCCTAAATACCGAGTCAGAGGACAAGGGGAAATCTTCCCTTGTCCTCTGCTTTTGCTAGCCATATTTCCGGACAGAGGTGTTCCGCGAATCGAAAGCTCGGATAATGTAGGAGAAGCCGATGAATGTTCCACCGAGGCCAGGCTTAGGTTGAACTCGATGCCCTACTGGGTGATAGAGTGCGCGCTCTGGTTGCCTCTACCGGCTATGAGCTAAGCAACTCCAACAATAGCGAGGCAACTGTAGTGAAGATTAAGGGAAGGAAGATTAGGTCGCTGAAGACCTTAATAGTACTTTCAGCCGACATTTTGCTCAAGGCTCTAGGCGATGTGAATCTCAGCCATGGGATGAAAGACATTGGCAATGTACACTTGTTCAATCCTGGAACTCTGCTCGGAATCGGGTTTCACGTATTCACCAATGCTTGGATTTTGCTTGGGATCGCTCTTTTGAGCGGGTTCTCTCTTCTGGAACTGGCGGGGCTCTCATGGCTTGATCTGAGCTATATGCTTCCTATGACGGCGTTTACCTACGTGCTGACTGCCTTCTTCGCAGAGTGGCTCCTGCATGAGAAAATCTCTTTAATCAGATGGGTAGGCATATCTGTCATAACGCTTGGTGTTGTAAGCGTCGGCTTAGGCGAAAGCAAGCAAAAAAGTCAGAAAGCGGTAAGATCCTCTAGCTTGCAAGACAAGAACCTCTAAAGAAGATCTGTCTATCGAGGGATGAAGCAAGAGAACGAATTTGTAAGTTTCAGTATGAATACTTAATCGAAAAAAGTGAAATTGATCTAAGATAATGTTGCTTGAGAGATCTTCATGCCTTGAGCCACGCAAACTCCGGTTAATTAGGTAGAAAAATAATTTTATTGCCGTGAAGAATCTCATCGTATTATCACTGATCGTTATGTTTAAGTCCCTAGGCGATGTCTGTTTAAGCCATGGTATGCGAGAAGTGGGTGAGGTCAACCCACTCCACCCTTTGGGTATGGTCGCTGTCGGGCTGCGGACACTTGCCAACCCTTGGGTCGATCTAGCAATGACCTTTCTGCTGATGTATTCGCTTCTATCCCTGTCGGCACTCTCATGGCTCGATCTGAGCTATATGCTCCCGATAACTACATTTAACTACGTGCTAACTTCCCTGCTAGCGTGGCGATTGCTAAATGAGGAAATCGCTTTTACTAGGTGGGTTGGTACACTCACGATCACGCTCGGCGTCTTATTTGTTAGCCTCAGCGATCGTAGAAAACGGCAGCAGCAAGGACTAAGGTTGCCTACAGGGCAAGAACCTGCCGTCCAGAGCTATCAGGAGGAAAATCAGAGGTACAGGAGGTAAAGCGATGAAGATTTGGATTGGAATTATAGTGCTAGTGCTTGTGGACTCAACTGGAACTCTACTGATTGCTCAAGGTATGAAGCAGGTGGGCGAAATTTCATCGTTGCAACCACGAAGGCTATTAAGGATGGGTCGCCGCATCGTAACGAATCACCTTCTCTGGTTGGGCTTCGTGTTCCAGACCAGCACATTCTTTCTATTTCTAACACTACTGAGTTGGGCTAACTTAAGTTTGGTGATTCCCATGGCAGCAAGCGGCTATGTAATCAATATTTTGGGCGCACAATTCCTGCTAAAAGAGAGGGTGACAAAAGAGCGATGGATCGGGACGCTGTTAATCTGTGTTGGTGTTGCCTTGGTCTCGCTCAACTCAGGGGCGCAGTAAAATAAAAAAGATGATTGAGTCTGATTGAGATTTTGGAACGAGCTATAGTCTCTGCTTTTGGTCATGCTGATGGAGCGTTGACCGCTATCTGTTTGTTGTTGCTGTTGCTGAGCCTGACAGCAACATGCTTTTACTGCTATTCCAGCTATGTCGCTACCGATTTCTTTAGTCGCTCCAATCAAATCGATCTAGATTTCCATCCACCGATTACGCTCCTCAAACCGATTTGCGGTCTTGACAGCGATACCTACGAGAACCTCGCCTCATTTTGCCAACAGGACTACCCAGAGTATCAAATTGTCTTCGGCGTGCGCGATCCTCTAGATCCAGGGATAGAAGTCGTCAAGAAAGTTATTAATAACTTCCCGGATCTTGATATTCAGCTAGTCGTAAGCGATCGCACGATTGGCACTAATCTTAAAGTTAGCAACTTAGCAAACGCCGCAACTGCAGCAAAGTATCCGCTCCTGCTGATAGCAGATAGCGACATCCGCGTCGGCTCAGACTATTTGCCGCGAGTCATTCAGCCGCTACGCGACAAGAGCGTTGGCGTCGTCACCTGTCTTTATCGTTCGCTGGTTCAAGGTTGGGTGGCAGCCTTTGAAGCGATCGAGATTTCCACCAAATTCCATCCCAGCGTTTTAGTCGCTAGGCAACTGGATGGAATTAATTTTGCCCTCGGCTCAACTATTTTGATCCGCACAGCTGCACTCGAAGCCATTGGGGGATTTGTGGCAGTTGCCGATTACTTGGCGGACGACTACCAACTCGGTCATCTGCCAGCACAAGTGGGCTACAAGGTAGTCATTTCTGACTATGTGGTTGAACATGTGCTAGGAAAAGTCAGCATGACTGATTTAATCCAGCGCCAAACCCGCTGGACTCGCTGCACCCGAGTTTCTCGACCTTGGGGATATTTAGGGCTCATCTTTACACATGGCACAGTCACAAGCTTATTATTCTTGCTTGCCACTGGGGGGGCGATATTAGGCTGGACGGTGTTTGGTATCACCTGGAGTACGAGGTTAATCATGGCTTGGATCGTTGGGGTTAGGAGCCTCAAAGATCCGGTTGCCAGAAAATTTCTCTGGCTTGTGCCTTTGCGAGACCTCCTGAGCTTTGGATTGTGGTGCTACAGCTTTGTCGGCAACACTATTGAGTGGCGTGGTCGAAGACTAAAGCTGACAAAAGGCGGCAAACTAGTGACAATTGCCGCCGATGGGGCACAAGTGTTGTCAATCAGATAATTACTTGAACAACTGCAACACAGAACGAGCTACGTGCTGGGGCTGCATCGCATCAATAGCAGCTGTCGGCTCGTAGCCACAGTGGACCATGCAGTCTGCGCATTTAGGATTACCGCTCTTTCGACCGTATTTGCTCCAGTCGGTTGCTTCTAGCAGTTCTTCGAAGGTGCTGTAATGACCCTCGTTCAGAAGATAACAGGGCTTTTGCCAACCTAAAACGCTGTAACTGGGCATACCCCAAGGGGTACATTCATAGTCCCGTTCGCCAGTCAGAAAATCTAAGAACAGTGGGTTGTGATTGAAGTTCCAATTTTTTTGACCGGCTTTGTACGGAGCTAAAATTTCCCGGAACAGGCTGCGTGTTTGTTCAAGCTGTAGAAAATGCTCCTGATCCGGTGCCCATTCGTAGCTGTAGCCTGGGGAAACCATCATGCCATCAATTTTCAGCGTGTCGAGGAAGTCAAAGAAATCCTGCATTTCTTTGGGATCGGCACCATCAAAGATGGTGGTGTTAGTAGTGACACGAAATCCTCTAGATTTAGCGGCGCGGATTGCCTGCACTGCAATGTCAAAGACGCCTTTACGATCAACGCATTTGTCGTGCTGTTTTTGCAGCCCGTCTAGGTGAACGCTGAAAGTGAGGTAAGGAGAGGGCTGAAATTTATCCAAGCTCTTTTCCAGCAACAATCCATTGGTACATAGGTAGACAAATTTCTTGCGACTCACCAGTCCCTCAACAATCTCGACAATCTGGGGATGCAGCAGAGGTTCTCCTCCAGGAATGGAGACAATCGGGGCACCACACTCCTCCACTGCGGTAAAGCACTGTTCAGGAGTCAGGTGTTGCTTGAGTATGTTTGTTGGGTGCTGAATCTTGCCACAACCAGGACAGGCTAGATTGCAACGGAATAAGGGTTCCAACATTAAGACTAGGGGAAAACGTTTGCGACCTTTCAGTCGCTGAGTGACCAAGTATTTCCCCACTTCCAGAGCTTGTTGTAATTGAACTGCCATTGAACTCCTCTCACCTATTTATGCAGAACAGTCTGATTAACATATCCTTGAGTAACAAACCAGTTTACGGCATCCTTAAGAGCTTGCGCGATCGGGGTCTGAGGTAGACCTAGTTCCCGTAATGCTTTCGAGGCGTCGTAGTACATTGGTTGTTTCGCCATACGGACGCTATCGAGGGGAATAGAGGGCGATTTGCCCAAGGGCGCGAGGATCTGTTCGTCAATCCAAGCAGCGCTCAGGGGCAACCAGATCGGCACAGTTCGTTGGGGCGCTTTAAGACTCGTAAGCTGCGCGAGTTGATCGAGCAGAGCTTTGAGGGTGAGATTTTGATGACCGAGGATGTAGCGATCGCCCGACCGACCGCGCTCCAGAGCCAGCAGGTGTCCGCGTGCCACGTCGCGCACATCGATAAAATTCAATCCCGTATCCAGATAAAAGGGCATTTGCCGACGCAAAAAACGCAAAATGATCTCGCCGCCAGTAGGGGTAGGCTTGATATCCCAAGGTCCAATCGGGCTGCTGGGATTAACCACCACCACCTCTTGACCTGCCTGAGCCGCCTGCATAGCTTCCTGCTCAGCCAGAAATTTAGACTTCTTGTAGTGACCGATAAGTTCCTCAAGGGGACTTTGATGGGTTTCATCCACGACTAAGCCAGGAGCCGCCACCCCGATCGCTGCCACTGAACTGGTGTAGACGGTTCGCTCGATCTTCGCCCGCCGAGCAGCAGCTAGCACATTGCGTGTTCCTAGTACATTATAGCGATAGAGCAACTCTCGGTCTGCTTGCCAGAGACTGTAGTGGGCAGCCACGTGAAACAGACACTGGCATCCAACCATCTGCTGCCACAGGTCTGGATCGTTCAGGTCACCTTTGACTATCTCTACCTCTAGAGATTGCAGATTGTCCAGTCGGCTGGTAGGACGCACCAACGCTCGCACTGCGTATCCCTCCTGCAGCAGCACCCGCACCAAGTTGGCACCGATAAAACCTGTACCCCCCGTTATGAAGGCTCGTTTCACCATAAGGAAAACTGTATCAGGACCACAAATCCAACCTCCAGGCTCTTAGAATTTGATCTTGGCTGGTAGAGGTACTCGATTGCTTCTTTCCCCAGAGGTACAAGATATCAGAAATATCCTTATCTTGTATTTTGGTGGATTTTTGCTGTTGTTCTATCAGAGTCACAAAGCCCCATCCTGTCTAAAGTCAGCATTATGACAAAAACACCTCTCCAAGCTTCAGACTTAGATAAGCCCGATGTCGATTTCTTCTACGAGCAACTTAGTAGTTCGCCGGGAAGTCTCAACATTGAGGCAGATGCCCCGGCACCAGAAATTGTATTGATTGACTACAACGAGGTCAATTCCACTCGCAAGTCAGTAGCAATGCCAGAAGAGTGTATCCCCTATTTGGATACTAAATCGGTGTCTTGGGTTGATGTCCAGGGCTTAGGGAGTGAAGATATCTTGCAGCGGCTAGGGCGAGTGTTTAAGTTGCATCCGCTGCTGTTGGAAGATATAGTCAATGTCCCTCAGCGCCCGAAAGTCGAGGAATACGACTCACAGCTATTAATTATTGCTCGGATGGTCATACCCAAGGACAAGGGATCGGGCTTCTTTGGTGAGCAAGTTAGTTTCGTGTTGGGGAAACATTACCTACTCACCGTACAGGAGGAACCAGAACATGATTGCTTTGAATCGGTGCGGGTGCGAATTCACACCAACAAAGGACTGATCCGCAAGCATGGAGTTGATTATCTGGTTTACACGCTGTTAGATGCCCTGATTGATGGCTTTTTCCCAGTGCTGGAAGACTACAGCGAGGAAATTGAGGCATTAGAGGATGAAGTCATAGTCAACCCGACGCGTCAAACCTTGAAAAAAATCTATCGAGTCAAGCGGGAATTGTTAGCACTGCGCCGCGCCATTTGGCCTCAGCGGGACGCGATTAATATCCTGATCCGAGATAGTAACGACTTCATCAGTGACGAAGTTCGCGTCTACCTCCGAGACTCTTACGACCACACAATTCAAGTCCTGGATATGGTGGAAACCTATCGGGAACTGGCTGCTGGCTTAATGGATGTCTATCTGTCGGCAGTCAGTAACAAGATGAATGAGGTTATGAAGCTCCTGACCGTGATTTCAACAATTTTTATTCCACTAACTTTTATTGTCGGGGTGTATGGGATGAACTTTGATCCTGCCAAATCGCCTCTGAATATGCCAGAACTGAATTGGTACTGGGGGTATCCAGTTTGCTGGGCAGTGATGATTGCGATCACCGCTGGATTAGTTTTCTTTTTCTGGCGACGGGGGTGGTTCGATAATTTTTCCACCCTTAAACAGGATTGAAGGCGAATCGGCTCTCGCAAAAAAAGGTGGGCAGCTTTAATCAAAAATCCACAATTGTTAGTGCCATCAGGGACTAGACTTGATTTTGGGAGAGAGTAGGCGCAGGTGGTTGCAGACCAGTTAAGGCAGCTGATCTGAGGAAAGTCCGGGCTCCCGAAAGACCAAACTTGCTGGGTAACGCCCAGTGCGGGTGACCGCGAGGAAAGTGCCACAGAAACATACCGCCGATGCAGCAGTTAGTAAAAAGCTGATTGCTTGCAGGTAAGGGTGCAAGGGTGCGGTAAGAGCGCACCAGCAGCGTCGAGAGGCACTGGCTCGGTAAACCCCGGTTGGGAGCAAGGTCAAAGGAGTACGGTTGGTCTTTTACCGATTCCACTGCCTAAGAGCCGCTAGAGGCGTCTGGTGACAGGCGTCCCAGATAGATAACCGCCCTTAGAGGTGGCATGACTACCTCTAAGAACAGAACCCGGCTTATGTCTTACTCTTTCCCCCTCCCCCCTACTCCCTCTCTCAATGACCCTAAGTTATCCTCGTCGTCAACGGCAGCTTCAGAGCCTGGTGCAAAAATTCGGGCTGCCAGCACAAGCACCAGTGCAGTGGCATCTGCTTGACCTGGCGCTAACTCATCCAACTGTCTCAGCACAGGCTAATTATGAGCAGTTAGAGTTTATCGGGGATGCAGTGGTGCGGCTGGTGGCCGCCGAGGTTCTGTGGGAAACTTACCCTGACTGGTCGGTTGGAGAGTTTGCAGCGATTCGTTCTGTGCTGGTGAGCGATCGCTTCCTAGCGACTCTGGCAACTCAGTATGGCTTAGAGCTATATCTGCTGGTTGCTGGCAGTGCCATCAATGACCGGGCGGGTCAAGAGTCGCGGTTGGCAGATGCCTTTGAAGCCGTAGTGGGTGCCCTCTACCTGAGTACACATACCCTAGAACTCGTGCTACCTTGGCTCGGTGATCACTTTCGACAACTGGCAGCACAAGTCCATACAGATCCAGCCAGACTTAACCACAAAGCTGCGCTGCAAGAATGGACTCAAGCCCGCTTCAAAGTTTTGCCTGAGTACCGGGTTACGGAAATTGGACAGGGTAGCGATCTTGAGCGCTTCCAAGCAGAAGTCTGGCTTCAGGGACAAAAGCTGGGTCAAGGAACGGGACGCTCAATCAAGACGGCTGAACAAGCTGCGGCTCAGGTGGCTTTTTTAGCGGTCACGCAAGAGAGCAGGGGGAGGAAGATTCAATAGCGAGACAGTCGCTACCGGCAGGGCGATCGCTACCGTTGTCCCTTGGTCATATCCAGCACTGCACAGGGTAATGCTTCCTCCCATCAGTTCTACTAAGTTCCGTGAGATGGCAAGCCCCAAGCCAGTGCCACCAAACTTCCGTGTTGTTGTGCCATCTACCATGACAAAGGGGCGGAACAGTTTTTGCTGTTGCGCTGGGTCAATGCCCACCCCCGTATCCTGGACAGTCACAACCACTCGCGAGATGCTATCCTGGTTTAGATCGGCCGCCGCTGGTTCAAGCTGCGTCATGATCGTAATCTGACCCTTTTCTGTGAACTTAACCGCATTGCCAATTACATTCAGCAGCACCTGCTTTAGCTTCGCTGGCTCGGCCTGCACTAAAATCGGCTCTTGCCCATCGGGAGCTGCAAGCTGCAAGCCTTTTTGTTGAATGTGAACGGTCTGTAAATTGATGACTTCCTGGAGGACCTGCCTGAGGTCAACCAGTTCCATAGCCAGCGAGAGCTTGCCGGCTTCAATTTTGGAAATGTCCAGTAAATCATTAATAATGGCCAGCAAGTGAATCGCTGCTTCATCGGCCTGCTGTAGGAACTGCATTTCTTCTTCCCGGTCATCACAGCAGCCATCTCGGACGAGGCGAACACAGCCAATGATCCCATTTAGTGGGGTTCTCAGCTCATGGGAAGTCGTGGCCAAAAACTCACTTTTGAGCTGGTTAGCGGCTTGCGCTTCTTCCCAAGCGGTTTCTATGTCCAGAGCCCGCGCCTGTAGTCGCTCCACCATATGGTTGAGGGCCTCTGCTAGTTGACTCAATTCCCGGATTTTGAAGTTGTGAGGCACCCGCAACAGCTCCTCTTGGTGACTCTGGACATTCAGGGCGTAGTCTCTCAATTTTTCTAAGGGTCTTGCCAGATCACGAGCCATATACAGCGTTGCCAGCAGACTTGCTCCCAACAAGCAAAGCGTCAGTATAACCAGAATCGCTCTAATTTCCTGAAGGTCAAAGAGGGCATCAGCCTTACGCATGATGGCTAAGATCATCCACTTTTGCCCCCGCTCGGTCGGAAGCGGACTAGAGATAGCGGTATAGCCAGCGATTAATTCCACCCCGTTTTCTTCAAAGTAAAGCAAGGGCAGACCAGACTTCTGCCCTGCGATCGCCTTGCCAACAATGCTTCTAAGTCTGGTGGCCTCTGCCTCCTGCTGGCTTTTAGACTCGCCCTGCCCGATCAGATTAGTCAGAATCTGGTCATTCCGGTCGATTAATACCGTATAACCTGCCCTTAACCCTGGCTGTTCGCGCTCTTGTGCTTGCAAGTCAGACTGAATACTCAAGATGTAACGGAGTTGACCTATGTAGTCGTAAACTGGGGCAGATAACAGTAACTGGAGTTGGGCTGGTAGATGGATATAACCTGCTTCCACTGATCGCTGTGCCTGGAGCGGGAATTCTTTGGGGGACAGAGTCTTGATATAAATGCGTTCGCGGAAGTCGCGCGTTCGCTGTTGAGAAAAGCGCGACCAATCTTGGTCTGTCTTCAAACTAGCGCGATTTTTGCCACAGGAACTGGCAACAATATTGCCGGTTTGGGGATTTGTGAGTTGAATGCACTGGATGTGCATTGGCAGTTGGGGCGCTAGCTGGTCGATAAATTGTTGAGCGTCCTTGAGTTTCCCCTCTTGGAGAACAGTTGTTTGACTCGCCAAAAATAGATTTGCTTTCAAAGCGGCGATCGCATCACCAATGCTTTTCCCCTTCCTCGCCGCTATTTCTATTAAGTTTTGGCTAGCGGTTTCCAGTAGGCTAGAGCGTGCCTTCTTAAAAGTTACAGCTTCCCCAATCAATAAAACTGGCACGGAGAGAAGCAAAATCCTCAACAGTAGGATGCGACGAAAGGAGGATTGACTAGGCTTAGCCATAGGGAGTCTCACTTTGAAGAGGCAATTGAGAGCAATATGCTTTTCATAGAGACCTACTAAGGTACGATATTGTTCATTTACGTAAATGCACGTTCGCCACTAGTAGCAATCTTTTGCTGTAGGTTAAAAGCTAACCGGAAAACCAAAACTATTATAGGAATTATTTAACCTTTAGTATGTATAAAGACTAACGGTGAAGTTAATTCGGATTCAGTCTTGGCAAACCCCACTTTCTTCAGTAGAGTTCTGGCAAAAGTTGATTTTTTCTCCATAACTGCATGTTTATCGGCTTTATCTTTACTATTTATGCAAGAAGTCCAGTCAATTGTCTCCAACCTGGAGGGGATTTGATTACCCTGTAGGAGTACCAAGAGAAACGCGCCTGATGCTTCCCTTTGTGTTTGTGGTTCAAATATGGTGAAACAGCTGACAACGTCTCGTTATTCCGTCGCCTGGATCGACAAAATTGCTGAAGTGCCGCAGTCTGAGTGGGATGCTCTCGCCTTACCACTAAAAACGCCTTTTTTGGAGTGGGAATGGCTAAACAATTTGGAAACCTCTGGCAGTACTACTGCGGCTGCAGGTTGGCTGCCAAATCATTTGACTGTGTGGCGAGAGAGATCGCTGATTGCCGCTGCGCCGCTGTATGTCAAAGGCCATAGCTACGGCGAATTTGTATTCGACCATCAGTGGGCGGATTTGGCTCAACGGATAGGGGTGCAGTATTACCCAAAGCTCTTGGGGATGACCCCGTTTACGCCAGCGGAGGGCTATCGGTTCTTAATTGCCCCAAACTCAGATGAGGATGAGATTACGGAGTTGATGGTACGGGAGATTGACTCTTTTTGCCATCACAACCGCATCTCGGGTTGTCATTTCCTCTATGTAGACCCCCAATGGCAACCTGTGCTGGAACGCCACGGCTTTACCAGTTGGCTGCACCACAGCTACATTTGGGAGAATCTGGGCTTTCAGACTTTTGATGATTACTTGGGTGTATTTAATGCTAATCAGCGTCGCAATATCAAACGTGAGCGCAAAGCTGTGGAAAAAGCTGGCTTACGACTTTTGACCCTAACGGGTGATGAGATTCCTAAGTCACTGTTTCCTTTAATGTATACCTTCTACGCTGATACCTGTGACAAATTTGGCTGGTGGGGTAGCAAGTACCTCACGAAGCGGTTTTTTGAGCAGTTGCATGCCCAATATCGCCATCGGGTGTTGTTTGTCGCGGCTTACCATGAGCAAGACAACCGGCAGCCGGTGGGTATGTCGTTTTGTCTGACAAAGGGCAGCCAGCTGTATGGGCGCTATTGGGGCAGTTTCCAGGACTTTGATTGTCTGCATTTTGATGCTTGCTATTACGCACCAGTTGAGTGGGCGATCGCTCACGGTATTAAAACTTTTGATCCCGGAGCCGGTGGACGCCATAAAAAACGGCGCGGCTTCCCTGCTGCTTCCAATCACAGTCTGCATCGCTTTTACAATCCTCGCCTGGCTCAAATTCTGCGTTCTTATATCGGTGAGGTGAATGAGTTGGAGCAACGGGAAATTGATGCGATCAATCAGGAGTTGCCGTTTAGTCAGCGTGGTTGTTAGGGGGAACGAACCGCCAAGAGCGCAAGCGTTGCCGCAGCTTTCGTTGCGTAGCGTTAGAGCGCTAAGGAGGAGGAAGAGAGAGGAGAGGAATTAAACTGGGAACTGGGATACAAAGTTGGTTTTGATTATGGCTCGAACGCTTGAGGACTTGGCGGCAATTGATGATAAGCTTTCTAAGCGTTTTATTGATCTCGATCCTGGTGGATATTTCATTATTTATCTAGATCGTCGGGAAGAGGGTCTCATTTGTGCTAAGCACTTTACGAATGCGATCAATGAGCGCGGTTTAGCTGTCGATCCAGAGACAGGTAAGCCGATTCCGGTCCGGGGCAAGGTGGAACGGACTCCCACGATGGTGTTTAGTGGAAGAACTGCGAAGGAACTTTGTGTGCAAATTTTTGAGCAAAATCAGCCCAGTTTGGTAACTCGCTTAGACCATGCTGCCTATTTGGGTCGGGAATTTGTCCGGGCTGAGATTGCTTTAGTGAATGGTCTTGAGTATGTTCAAGACTAGGACTGCAAAACTTGGTATAGGTAGTAAGTCGCCATCGGGATGACGGTGGCGGCAATTAAGAGGCCAATTACCCAGATAGTGGCGTTGCTTTTTTCGGTTTCTTCGGCGCTCTTAAAGGTGCCTTCTGTGTTGATTTCAGCAATCTGTGGCGGACCTGGATCGGGCTGCCCTGATAAGACGGCAAATAGGCGATCAGTGGCATCAATCATGGCTTGATTGTACTTTTCGCCATCCCGCAGCGGTGCCAGCATGGTTTCGGTAACAACGCTGTTGGCAATTTCATCGCTCAGGAGGGATTTGGCTTTGTCTCCGGTAGTAATGGCAATGCCGTTGGTAAGGGTGTCGATCGCAAGTAAGGCTTGATTGGCTTGGGCTTGTGATGTGGGAAACCACTTCTCAAATAGCCCTTTAGTAAAGCTCTCTATGGTTTCGCCGTAGTCGAGACGGCGGATGGTGACAAGTCTGAGTTCGTTGCCAGTCTGCTTTGCTAGATTGCCCAGTTTGTTGCTCAGTGTTCCCTCGTTAAATCGGCTCAAGACCTCGGCTTGGTCGATGACCCAGGTGCGATCGCCTGGGTTTAAGTTGGGCATTTGATAGACGCCAGTGGCATCAGCCGCCGGTGTTGCTACTATCTGAGTTGCCAGAATGACTAATGCCAGCGGCAGAATCAGTCGCTGGAGGTATTTTTGCCAATTCAAAATTTGGTCGAGGAGCTGTTTCATCGGATCTGCCCGATAGACGACTTTTACCCAAAAATACTACATTAAGGGTGATCGAAGTTACATCCGTTATGATAGAGACCTTGATTCTAACGAATGATGATGGCATAGACGCTCCCGGCATCCGAGCTCTCTTTAAGGCTGTAAATGGTAAGGGCGTGATTGTCGCTCCCCAAGACCATTTATCTGGCTGTGGTCATCAGGTAACGACAACTCGACCAATTCGCGTTCAGCGCCGATCGCCAGTTGAGTATGCGATCTCTGGCACTCCAGCTGATTGCGTCCGCATTGCTTTAACACATCTGTTCCCGGATGTCAAAGTAGTGTTATCTGGCATCAATGCTGGAGGCAATCTGGGAGTTGATGCTTATATTTCTGGCACTGTTGCTGCTGTGCGCGAGGCAGCAATGCACCAGCTTCAGGGGATCGCTGTTTCCCACTATCGCCGTGGTCAGCGTAATGTTGATTGGGATGTCGCTGCTCAGTGGACATCTAGAGTGCTAGCTGACTTACTCAGCCGCTCAACAGCTCCAGGAACCTTCTGGAATGTGAATCTACCCCATCTGGAACCAGGAGATCCTGACCCGGAAGTGGTGTTTTGTGAACCAAGTACTCAACCATTGCCGGTCAATTACCGGGTTGAGGGTGAAGACTTTTATTATGTCGGGGAATATGCTAAGCGCAATCGCACTCCCGGTACTGATGTTGATGTCTGCTTCTCTGGTCACATTGCCATAACTCAGCTGCAACTTTAAGAGTTAGACTAGCGTCTCTATATTCAACACTATTAGCTCAGATCGGTTAGTATGTGTTTGCCAACCTTTCTGCTGAGGTCATCAGTCTTGCCTTTCTCAGTGTATTCACTGAAGCTGATTGTCAATCCTCCTCACAACAACTTCACATTTTCTCACTCTTTAATGAAGTTTGTGTGAAGTAGGCAGTTTCGATCTGTGATTCTAGCTGAAAATGGTTATATATATTGGGTATGTTCACGTAAGTTTACGGTTCCTTTATTGCTGACCAGTTTTAACGATGTCCCAAGCAACGATGTCCGAAGTACTATCACCCACCGTTGTGGAAGCAGTTGTAGTGGTTACCTCTCTGGAGCCGCAGTCGCCTCACCCTTCGACCTATTCAGTATTTAAGCGTCTTTTGGATATTGTCGGCAGTTTAGTAGGGCTGTTGATTCTGGCACTTGTGTTTGTGCCAGTAGCGATCGCCATCAAACTAAATAGCCCAGGGCCAATTTTTTACAGCCAAGAGCGCTATGGACTCCGAGGGCATACCTTTCGGATTCGGAAATTCCGCTCGATGGTTGAAAACGCTGATGAGTTAAAGGCTCAGGTAACTAACGAATTGTCAGGGCTGCTGTTCAAGAATCGCCAAGACCCGCGAGTGACACGTGTAGGTCGTTTTTTAAGAAGCACAAGCCTGGATGAACTACCTCAGTTTTGGAATGTTCTCATAGGCGAAATGAGCTTAGTGGGAACGCGTCCACCGACTGGCGATGAGGTGGCTCAATACAATGAGCGGCACTGGCAAAGGTTGAATGTTAAGCCTGGCATAACTGGCGAATGGCAAGTCAACGGTCGCTCTAGCGTGAAAGATTTTGAAGAGGTAGTTAACCTCGATTTGCGCTACCAAAGCCAGTGGTATCCACTCTATGACCTAGTTGTGATTGCAAAAACGATTTACGTGATCCTTGCTAAAGTTGGAGCTTTTTAGTGGCGGTGTTGATGCCACTGCCAAGCGTGTTTAATAATTTCTGACAGGGCTGAGTACTGAGGTTCCCAGCCCAGAATTTTTCTGGCTTTGTTGCTACTGCCGACGAGGATTGCTGGGTCACCAGGACGGCGATCGCTCTCCACCGCTTTGACTTCCCGACCAGTTACCTCAAGAGCTGTATTAATCACCTGCTTAACCGAAAAGCCATTGCCATTCCCTAAGTTAAATACGGATGTATCGCCGCCTTGCAACAGGTATTCCAACCCCAACACGTGTGCGGCTGCCAGGTCTGTGACATGGATATAATCTCGGATACAGGTGCCGTCCGGCGTCGGGTAGTCAGTACCGAAAATCGAGACGGATTCGCGTTTGCCTAAGGCCGTCATGAGGACCAACGGAATTAGGTGCGTTTCGGGGCTATGATCCTCGCCCAGTAAACCAGATGGGTCAGCACCAGCAGCATTGAAGTAGCGAAATACCACCGACTTCAAAGCGTAAGCGACATCAAAATCCTGCAAAATCCGCTCCACCATTAACTTAGTGGCTCCGTAGGGATTAATTGGATTTTGGGGATGATCTTCAGTGATTGGCACCGACTCTGGCACCCCATAAGTGGCACAAGTGGAAGAAAAGACAAATTGCTTAACCGATGCTGCTAGCATTGCTTCTAGCAGGGTCAGGGTACCGATAACGTTATTGCGATAGTATTTATCAGGGTCTGTGACCGATTCTCCGACATAGGCATAGGCAGAAAAGTGCATGACTGCCGCGATCTTGTGGGCAGCAAATAACTCGTCGAGTATTGCTCGGTCATTGGTGTCGCCAATGATTAGCTCTACCTGCAACACCTTCTCCACCAAGTCTCGATGCCCATACACCAAGTTATCGAGAACGACTACCCCGTAACCAGCGCGTTTTAGTGCCAATACAGTATGAGAGCCAATATATCCTGCTCCCCCTGTAACCAAAATGGTTGGTTTAACAGGCGACATGATTTGTACCTTTTAACTTCAAGTTATTTGTACCAATTTACTCTTGAATTGCGACAATTCGTATATAGAAAAAACAACGTCAAACTAATTGAACCCGACAATTGTTAAATTTATTACATGGCAAGATCTAGGCTCTCTAAACTGGCTGGTTATCTGCGTCCCCACCAGCGGCAAACCGCAATTGGCATCTTGGCTCTGTTAATTGTCAACGCAGTTAGCGTTTACATTCCCTTGCTGATTCGCAACATCATTGACAAACTTCAGGTGGCATTCAGCTTGAATCAGGTTTTGCAGTCTGTAGTACTGATTATCGTACTCAGCTCTGTGATGTGGGTACTCCGAATGGTGTCGCGGATGGCGCTGTTTGGGGTGGGTCGTCAGGTGGAATTTGACCTGAAGCAAAAGATTTTTCAACATTTGCTGAAGCTAGAACCAGCATATTTTGCTGCCAACACTGCTGGGGACTTGATTAACCGCGCTACCAGTGATGTAGATAATATCCGGCGGCTGCTAGGATTTGCCGTGCTGAGTGTAGCAAACACGCTGTTTGCCTACGCACTGACGCTGCCATTGATGCTGTCAATTAGCGTCCAGCTGACTTTAGTGGCGATCGCTGTCTATCCCTTCATCCCAATTTTGGTGCAGATATTTAGCAATAGGCTGCGTAACCAACAGATAGTAGTGCAGGAGGAACTGTCGAACATCAGTGAGCTGATCCAAGAGGATATGAGCGGCATGGCTCTGATCAAAATCTATGCTCAGGAGCAGAACGAGCGCCGAGCCTTCCGCCAAATCAATCAGCAGCTATTAGCAGCAAACCTGTTGCTGGCAAGAACGCGGAATATGTTGTTTCCACTGGTTAGCGGTATGGCATATGTGAGCTTGCTACTCCTGCTGTGGCTGGGAGCGAAGCAGATTGCCTCTGGAGCCATCTCTGTTGGTAGCTTTGTCGCTCTGCTCATCTATGTGGAGCGTCTCACTTTTCCCACGACGGTCATAGGTTTCACAATTACTGCCTACCAAAGGGGTGAAGTCAGTATCGACCGCCTCGAGTCGATTCTTGTTGCTGAACCAAAAATCAAAGATCCGAGTGATGCCATGCATCTGCCACGAGAGCAGGTAAAAGGTCAACTGGCCGCTCGGCATTTAAGTTATACCTATCCTGGCTCCAACACTCCGGCTTTGCGTGATGTGAACTTTGTGATTGAGCCAGGAGAGACAGTGGCGATTGTGGGACCAATTGGTTCTGGGAAGTCAACTCTGGCGAATGCTTTACCGCGATTGTTGGACATTGAGGCGGGGCAGCTGTTGTTGGACGGTCATGATATTACCCGGCTAGAATTGCGGGATTTACGTAATGCGATCGCCTATGTCCCTCAAGACAGTTTCCTCTTCAGCACCACCATAAAAAATAATATCCGCTATGGCGAGCCCTTAGCTGAGCAGCCAGAAGTGGAAACAGTGGCAAAGCAGTCGCAAATTCACCCAGAAATTCTCAACTTCCCCCACCAATACAAAACTCTTGTGGGCGAGCGCGGCATTACGCTTTCTGGCGGTCAACGGCAGCGCACTGCCCTAGCTCGTGCCTTGCTGGTTGATGCACCAGTGCTGATTTTAGATGATGCCCTCTCCAGCGTGGATAATCAGACCGCTACAGAAATCCTGAAAAATCTTTCAGCAAGCACTCAACGCCAGACAGTTATCTTTATCTCCCACCAGATGTCTGCTGCTGCCACAGCTGACCGAATTTTGGTGATGGACAAAGGTCAAGTTGTCCAGTCTGGGACTCACGCTGAATTGCTGCAACAACCTGGTCTTTATCGGTCACTTTGGAGTCAGCATCAGTTAGAGGAGATCTTGCGTTAGAGGAGAGCAGTGTAGAGACGAACCACTGAGACGCAGAGGGCAAGAGAGGAGAAAGATGAAGAAATGGTTTTGGCTGGTGCTGATGGTGGTGGTAATTGCGGTGGTGAGCAGGGGCGGTTTCTCTCAGTTGCCTCCCTCATCAGCGCTTCAAAGTCGGGTCGAGAGTAGCACTGGCGTGGCGATGGCGTCTGTACCGGCTGTGCGTCTACCGGAGGTGAACCTCGATGAGCTGTTTGCGCATGTTGAGGCATTGAACTTCAAGCGCTACACAGAAGCTGAGCGCAATCGCGCCCGGGACTACCTCGTCCATTCCCTAGAGAAATTGGGCTGGTCGCCCACTCTGCAACCCTTTAAGGGTGGTGTCAATGTCTTAGCTGAACGAAAAGGCACTGACCTGCAGGCTGGCAAAGTGCTAGTGGCGGCACACTACGACACTGTTGCTGTCTCACCGGGTGCCGATGACAATAATACCGGGGTAGCTGTGGTGCTGGAAATTGCTCGTCTTTTCGGTTCGCGCCCAACGCCACGGACTTTGCAGTTGGTGCTGTTTGACCAGGAGGAGCGAGGACTGCGTGGGAGCATAGCCTTTGTCGCAAACGAGCCGCACTTGGAAAATCTGCGCGGCGTCATCGTTATGGATATGGTAGGTTTTGCTTGCTACACAGCCGGATGCCAGCGATACCCGGTCGGGCTTCCAGTCACTCCGCCCACCGACAAAGGAGATTTTTTGGCGGTGGTTGGTGACGCAGAACACTTGCCACTGCTAGCCACCTTTCAAAAGTCCGGTCAACCCGGACTGCCATCAGTGCTGACGCTGCCGGTTCCCTTCAAAGGATTGCTGACACCGGACACCCAACGCAGCGATCATGCGCCGTTTTGGTATGGGGGGGTGGGCGCAGTGTTGGTGAGCGATACGGCAAATTTGCGGTCACCTCACTACCACCAACCCAGCGATACACTGCCAACTATTGATCGCTCGTTCTTCAAGGGAGCCGCTCAGATTGTTGTCAATGCTACAACAGAGTTGTTGGAGCATTAGGAGCGACTGGAGACAGCATTGACAGGGACCTAACACAAAAAAAATCTGGTTCGAGTGAGTTTATGTCTCTCTCTATCAAAGACCTAGAGCAACTGCAATCGCAGCACCCTGACTATCGCATGGAGTTAGTGGGTGGAGAAATCATTGTCATGAGTCCTTCTGGATTAGAATCAGATGAGGTGGCGGCGGCAATCATTGCTCAACTATCAAACTGGGTCAGACCTCGGCGGTTAGGGCGCGTGACTGCATCCAGCGCTGGTTTTATCATGCCTAATGCTTCGGAAGATGTGCGTGCCCCAGATGCCGCATTCATCCGCGCAGAGCAGTTGAGGCGGACAACCGAAAATTATGCCCAACTTGTCCCCGCTCTGATATTTGAGGTGAAGTCTAAAAGTGATTCCCTGGCAAAACTCCGTCAGAAGATTCAGAGTTTTCTAGAACTCGGCACTCAGGTTGGGGTTTTAGTTGACCCTAGAACTCGAACAATGGAGGTTTATCGCTCACAACAGGAGATGGTGATTCTACAGGATGGCGATACCCTGACAGTTCCAGATCTACTCCCTGGCTGGGAACTGGCAGTGGTTGAGGTATGGGCACCTGAATTTGATTGAGTTCGGTCTTAAGGTTTTCAGTTAACATGTTGTGACTTTACCCATAGAGTGAGCAACTTGCTCGCTTTATCCTTCCAAAATTGTTTATCCCCACATCCAGGAAATATCTGGACACAACGATTTAGGGACGTTGCAGCGGTATCTGGAAGTCACCCCAGAGCAGGGGCGTCAAGCTGTGGCGGCGAGCGGGTTTTGAGCCATGTCAACTAGCGAACTGACCCCAATCGCTTTTTTGAACCGTCAATTATGGCTGAGGCGCAATAGCCTTGTTGCAAAAGCGTTTCAGCCATCGCGTGGCGGAGGAGTGACATCCGAGCTACTTTTAGGCCGAATGGTGGTGCGAGCGTCTCTACGAACCAGAGGTCGTGGAGCTTAGCTAAAAATAGTGAGGTGCTTCCTAAATTCAACAGTTAAAACAAGACAATACTTTAACTGTTGAATTGCATCTCATATGCTAAAAAAATCATTGGCTAGCAGAATTGACAGATTTTTAGCCAATTTCCTAGACGGTCTAACTCTGCTAGTAATTCTACCAGTCATCTTAGTTGCAGCCTTATTAAAGCTTAATCACGCTCTTACCGTTTTCTTTGCTTATTTGATAATCGGATTAGCTTTTTTCATTCAAGGCTATTATTTATCAACCCTGGGGCAGACCTTTGGAAAAAAGGTGATGAAAATTAAGGTTGTTAGGTATGACAATAAACGTAACGGTGGATTCATCACTAATGTTTCAATACGGTTTGTACTAGGAGTTCTTTTACTCGGCATGATTCCATTTTATCCACTGGTTGACTTCCTCTTCATCTTTAGAGAAGATAAACGGTGCATTCATAATTTAATTGCTGGTACGTGTGTTATTGATGTTTGACAACTATAAAGCAGACTAATTTTACAACTTTACTACCCTAAAAATCTACCACAGTAATGCTATAACACTAATGCTTTAGTTCTTTTATTAGTGATAAACCGTCCAAGCAACTTAAATTTTTTAGTTGTTTCTAGTGGATCTACTGCTTCTAGGTTTACTCAGGAGGCTATTTTTTTCGTAGTTTTACGGTTGCAGACGGCTGTGAGGGTGAGTAGTCTTGGAATATTATTCCTACTTACACCCGATACTGCTAGCTATGATCCAGCAGGATATCTTAGAACTGGCAAAGCTTGGTAATCTCAAGGCGATCGCATCGCTAATTAACCTCCAGACACAACCCAAAGGCATCAAAGCAAAGATTCACTTAACGCGCTTCGGCTTTGCGCTTTGCCGAGAGTCTTCGCCGTCCTTCGGCTTTGACCTCTTCAATGTCGAATGGCTTGCCTTCGCCACGGTCAAGCGAATCAATTCCCTTCTGGATCTCGCAGCGAAGCTCCTCCAGTCGAAGCTTCCGCAGGTCTTCCCGTTCGTTGAGCAGTCGAAGCCCATCGCGGATGACTTCGCTCTGTGACTGATAGAGACCGCTGGCAATCAGATCAGCAACAAACTTATCAAATGTCTCGCCAAGATGGACGTTCATACCTATGCTCCAAGAAAACGAGCTAGCCACCTTAACTCATCTTCCCAATCCTAACAATAAGTGTCAAATATTGACAGTGTGCTACTGGCAGTTTTTTTACAGCTCTAACCTAAGACCAATTGGTCTCTATTGGTCCTGCTCATTCCGCCACAGAGCTGCCTCGTGAGCCAGAGACACTACAGTTGTAGATGAGCCAGAAGTCCCAGTTTTTTGACTTTCTGCGGTATGGCACTAACCAGATCTGAACGAAAGAATGGGCTTTTCAGGCACTCACTTAGCTATCTACAACTGTAGTGCCCCTAATTAGATTAGGAATTGAAATCCTGGCAGAGTTGTCGGAAATGGTCGCCCCGCTGCTCGAAGTTCTGGTACTGATCGAAACTGGCACAAGCAGGAGAAAGCAGGACAACGCGGGCTTCGTAGTGTTTGGCTAGTTCCGCTGCCCTGGGTACAGCCCACTCCATTGTTTCCACAATCTCGTAACTGGAATAGCCGACCTGCTCTAGGCGTTGGGCGAATAAACCAGCTGCATCACCAATTAGTAGCACTGCGGCTGCTTTGACTTGAATGGTTTGCATCCAACTGCTGTCATCCCCCACTTTGGCATCACCACCGGCAATCAGAATCGCTGGGCTATTGACCGCGGCTAACCCGACTTGGGCAGCATCGTAGTTGGTGGCTTTGCTGTCATTGATGAAATCAATGCCCTGCCAAGTGCAGATGTGTTCGAGGCGGTGGGGAACCCCAGGGAAATTGGCAATTGCTTGAGCGATCGCCTCTGGCTCAATCCCAGCTAACCGAGCCGTCATCACCGCCATCAGCAGATTTTGCTGGTTGTGTTGCCCCTGCATGCGTAAGGTTGCTACCTCCACTAGTCGCTGAGGTCCACCTCCAGGCAACATCTCTACTACCCAGCCAGCTTCGATATAGACCCCTAGATCACCAATCAGATGCTCTTTGCCTTTAACACTTGTCCAACAAGCAGCGGGCCAATGATTTACGCCCATCCGCCTTAAATAAGCGTCATCCCCGTTGAACACTTGCTGCTGGGACTGTCGTAGGAGATGGGATTTGATATTGTAGTAGTTTTCTAAAGTGCCATGACGACTTAGATGATCGGGTGTAAAAGTTGTCCAAACTCCAATCCGTGGGGCAACAGTAGCAGCAGACTCGATTTGATAGCTGCTAATTTCGGCAATCACCCAATCAAGAGAGTGAGGAATTTGTAGAGCTAGTTCGCAGGCAGCGTAGCCAATATTACCACAGGCGGGGGCACGGAACCCAGCAGATTGAAAGATAGCAGCAATCAAAGCGGTGGTGGTGGTTTTACCGTTTGTGCCAGTGATCCCCACCCAAGGGCAGAACTGGAGATGCCGCCAAGCCAGTTCCATTTCGCCTATGGTTTCAATGCCCCGCAATCGCGCCGCGACTAATGTCGGTGCATCCCAAGGGACGCCGGGACTGACGACAATGAGTTGGGGCAAATCTGAGCTGTCTAGCTCTAGGGAATGACCCAGCTCTACTGCGATCCCTTCGCGCTCCAGTTCCTGTTGCTGTTGGCGTAGGGTTTCAGAGGTGCTGCGATCAAGCGCGACAATCTCCCAACCTTCCCGTTTCAACAGGCGTGCCGCGGCAATTCCGGATTTTCCCAATCCAATGACATAAGCGTGGGGCATAGATTTCCGCCAGAAGTCGCTGGTCATTACCAATTGAACATCGGATAGCGACAAATCGTAAAGTAAAGCGCCCTTACTTCACCTACTCCCTTTAACGATTGCCCCAAAATCTGCCAGCACCCGGGTATGGTTACGCAGTAATCCCAGTAAATTCAGCCGATTCCGCTTAATTTCTGGATCGGAGTCCATCACTAAAACACTCTCAGGTCCATCAAAGAAGTTACTAACCGTGGGGGCAATCTGACTGAGCGCTGCTACCAACTGCTGGTAGTCTCGCTCTTGTTGCGCCGCTTGGGTTTGTGGCATCAACTGAACTAAGGCATCGTAAAAAGCTGGCTCTGATGACTTTTGGAATAGTTCTGGATGCACGATTCCAGTCGGGTTTAGCTCTCGCGTATCCAAATCGCCCTGCGCTGCTAGACGGGTAGAGCGATTGACAGTCTCGTAAATTTTGTCTAGGGTGCCGTTATTACGGATTGTTTGGAGAAACAAGGCGCGATCGCGCACATCCAATAAATCTCTGAGCCCCCGTGACCCAGATTCGGGGTCATTTTCTCCCAGCACCGCATTCACTAAATCGTAATCAATTAGCCGTTCTTCTTGCAACTGGCTACGGATGCGTTGTCGAAAGAATTCCTGTAACTGTTGCAGTAGCTCCTGTAACTGGGTTTTGGGATGGAAAGTTACAAAATCTGCGGCAATTTGCTCTAAGAGCTGGTGCAAATTGATGGGTAGATCAGATGTCCAAATGATGTTGATTACGGCATTGGCAGCACGGCGGAGGGCAAAGGGGTCAGAAGAACCCGTAGGTAGCATCCCTAATCCGAAGATACTCACTAAGGTGTCGAGGCGATCGGCTAAACCCACCACTTGCCCGACTAAAGTTTGGGGTAAGCGATCGCTCGCAGAGCGTGGCAAGTAATGCTCGAATATTGCCATTGCCACTGCCGCTGATTCACCACTTGCTAAGGCATACTTCTGCCCCATCACCCCTTGCAATTCGGGAAATTCGTACACCATCTGGGTAACGAGGTCAGCCTTACACAGCAAAGCCGCTCGTTGGATCGAGGCGCGCTCATCCACTGAAGACTCTAACTGGTTAGTTATTTGTTCAGCAATCTGGCTCAGGCGCTCCACCTTTGCCAGCACCGACCCCAAATCTTCCTGGAAGGTGACTTTCGCCAGCTGGGGTAAATAGCTTGCCAACGGCTTGGCTTTGTCAGCTTTGTAGAAAAACTGCCCATCTGCTAACCGAGAGCGGATGACTCGTTCATTCCCAGCCGCAATGATGTCTGACTTGATGGGATCGCCATTGGCAACTGTGATGAAGTTGGGTAGCAGAGTATTAGTAGCTTCAGTTTGGTTGGCAGACGGCTGCTCGCTAATTCCCGCTAGCTGACCGCTAATCGCTTTAAATATCGGAAAATAGCGCTGGTGAGTCACCATCACAGTGGTGATCACCTCTGGCGGCAAGCTCAAGAATTCTGGGTCAAATTTCCCGACCACAGCTGAAGGCCATTCTACGAGGTTCGTGACTTCCTCTAATAATTTTGGGTATATGGCTATATGACCATCTAACTGTTGAGCAGCTGATTGGATTTGCTCTTGGATTTTGGCCTGACGCTCAGCGGGATCGACCTCGATAAAGGCAGAGCGCAGGTTTGTGACATAATCTGTTGCTTGGGGAATTATGACTGGTTCTGGATGCAAGATCCGATGCCCCCAAGAGATGCGATCGCTCTTAATAGTTTCTGAACCGTTGACCAGTTGAATTGGCAGGACTGCCTGATCCAACAAAGCTACCAGCCAGGAAATCGGTCGAGGAAACTTAATGTCACCATCTCCCCAGCGCATCAACCGTTTGCCTTCTAATCCCAAAATCCACTGGGGCGCTAGTTCTGTCAGAATTTCAGCCGCCGGGCGTCCGGGGATGTTTTTCCGGACAAACACAAATTCCCCTTTTTCCGTGGCTCGAACTTCCAGTGCCTCGAGTTCTACACCCTGCTTGCGAGCAAATCCCTCCAATGCCTTGGTAGGTTTGCCCTCTCTGTACGCCGCTGAGGCTGGTGGACCTTTAATTTCTTCTTCTCGGTCTGGTTGCTGGGACGACAGACCTTTGATGAGCACCGCGAGGCGTCGGGGGGTGCCGTAGACTTCAATCGCCTCGGTGGTGAGGCTGTGTTCAGAGAGACTGGAAGGGATGAGCGATCGCCATTGCTTAACGGCGTCATCAATAAAGCTGGCAGGTAATTCTTCTGTACCGACCTCTAATACGAATGCAGGCATAACACACCTTTTTGCCGCGAATGACGCCGCACTTGAGCTGGAACTAACTAGTTACAACAGTTTACCTTGCCTGTTTCGAGGTGTTGCATTCCGCTTGTTCAGCTTTCAGGCGTCACCAGGGCGATCACTATAGTCTTGTCGAACGAAATTCTGTTCACCACTACAAATTTTATCTCTTCCTTATTACGGGAGTTCCACGATCTTTGGTTACTGGCAAACGAAGTCCAGATCTGCTGGACAGTCCTCTCTCAGGCGGCAAAAGCCCTGCAAGATTGGGAGTTGGCAGTAGCCTGCGAGCAGTTAGGTAGGCAGAACAAGCGACAACTTGCCTGGTTGCTTACCCGGATTAAGCAGGTCGCACCACAGTCGCTCGTTGTCGCTGAATGAGAGTCAAATTTTTTATACTTAAATCATACGTTTTGTCGACATAAATTTGTCTTTTTTGAAGGAAGAAATTAAAAAATTTAAGTTATTTGTTAATTAGTCAAACTTCTCAACAGGACCCTTGAAATGCTTTCATAGAAGCTTTCTCTACTAAAAATTGTATCTTGAACTAATATTCAACTCTGTTTTTGGGGAGAAACTAAAACTCCAGGTCATATATTTACAAATTCAACCGATAGTAGCAGCGAAACGCACCACTAAAAGTTTTTCTTACTCAAGGGTTCGCTGGAGGTAGCTCTAGCGACTTCCTTGAGCAAGCTCAAAACGAAATTCTAAGCTAGTGTAAACTCTGCCTTTAGAGGTAGAAACAAAAATTAACAATTGTGATACCTTAATCCTCAAGGCCTATTGATTTGCTCTCTCAGCCTCAATTCCGGACTTGCAAGTTTCATCCAAAGTAACAGCATCATTTTCGAAGGTATTAGTGCTAAGCCCACGCGCCAGTTTGCTGGTAGTAAGAACGGTGCTGAAAATACTGGACAACATCTCAGGAATTAAATCATGGCTGAAACAATCGCTGCTGTAGTCGTAACTTACAACCGAAAGAAGCTTTTGACCCAATGCCTAGATGCACTACTTTACGGAACATATCTATTGGACAAAATTGTACTTATAGACAATGGGTCTACGGATAATACACCTGAACTCCTACACGAAAAAGGTTATCTGGAAAACTCGTGTATCGATTACGTCCGTTTGCCAGAAAACACTGGTGGAGCTGGTGGATTCTATGAGGGCATGAAACGCGGGTATGAAGCAGGTTACGATTGGTTATGGCTGATGGATGATGACGCCGAGCCTAAAGCAGATGCTTTAGAAAAGCTGAGTGGATATTTGG
>JAABUQ010002826.1_pt1 | contig 33359 bp, 25 predicted proteins | sample 5560001 | NCBI WGS metagenome assembly JAABUQ01 (sample SAMN10711888, study PRJNA513371) | rock metagenome | isolation source: Antarctica rocks | place: Antarctica: Victoria Land, Finger Mt nord | collected 2015-12-18
ATCGTCGATTCCGTACTCGCCCACCTTGGTTTGTTTCGTCGAAAACAGGTCAATCGTATCGATCACCTTCAACACTCCGGGTCGGAGGAGAGCGAAGGGCCTGGTCATGAACACGTACTCCGCCAAGAGTACCTCCGGCTGCAATTCGGCGTCCAGATGGAGCAACAGCTCGATCAGCACATCCGGGCAGATCGTGCGCATTATGCTCGGCACGTTGGCCGCGACGGGTGTTCCGTCGTTTCCTTCGCCGAGCAGCGGCGCAAAGTTTCGTGGGTGTCTGCCAAGCAGTCCCTGAAGCATCGCGCCACCGTCGCGAAGACGATACAGCAGCGTACCATCCGGCTCGCAGATGATGATGTTGGGATACTGCGCGGCGGTTGCAGCAGCGGCCTGGGCGACCTGGACGCTGGTCATCGGCTCATCGGGTAGCGGGTAGACCAGCAGGAGGACGTCCCAGCCCTTTGCCGCGAGCCAGGTGAGCATGTGATGGATGCGGTACTCGTTGCCGGCTCGGGAAGGATACGGCAGCACATGCGTCATGCAGATGAGGCGCCGCCGCCCAGCCTGTGCAAACCGGTCTGGCCCGGAGTCGATGCCAATCGGACGCGCTGAGTACACGGCCGGGGTCGTCTCGATGGCTGGATCGGCTGCAGGCACGAGCGTGGCCGAAGTCCCATCAAACGGGGCGCGCAGGCGATCCGCAACCTGGTGAGGCATCTGCACAAGTCGTCTCGCCCGACGCAGCGCAGCTTGCGTTCGCGGCCGGCCGCGGAGCAGGTCTCGAACGAATACCTCCGGAGCAGGCAGACCTCCGGTCACAACGCGTAGCGGCGCGCTCATCCGCCAGCTTGTCGAGCTCAGGGTGGCCTGGAGATTGCGCAAGGCCACGTCCTTCTCACCAGCAAGGCTCGCGTACGCCGCGGCCAGCGACCGGTAGTCCGCGTCACGATCGAGGAACTGCCGGTGCCAACCGTCCGCCTCGCGGACCTCGTCGGCCAGTTCTTCATCTCGCCGAGTCAGCTCTTCATCTCGCCGAGTCAACTCTCTGTGCAGGCCATCGGCCTCACGGCGGTTGTTGGCCAGTTCTTCATTACGCCGAGTCAAGCCTGCTTGTAGTTCGTTCGCGTGGCGGATCGTGTCGGCCAACTCCTCGTCACGCCGACTCAACTCTGCCTGAAGAGCTTGCGCGTGGTCATGCTCCTGATGCAGTCTGGAGGTGACTTCTTCGAGAAGGTCAGCACCCGCGCTGACGCGTGGAACCAGCCGATCCAGGCCAAGCGCGTCAACTTCAATCGTACCCCGGTCATCCGGAGTGGTAGTCGGGAGGGCACCCCGAGGCCGGAGCGCGGATCGTGCCCGCACGAGCCACTGAACCACGAAGAACTCCCGAATCTCCTGTTCATCCAGTCCGTTCACCGTGAGTGCGCCGAACGTGGGCGAGATGGGACGGCCGAGACGTTCCCAGTCCCCGACCGCCGCGTCGTCAACCGTGCGCCGCTCCTCAACCTCGAACCCCAGCCGAGCGAACATATTGTCGATCTCGCGGCGGGTGAAAAACCGCAGGTGGGTGCGGTCCAGGACGCCCCACTTCTGATAGCTCCAGTAGCCCTCCACCGCGGCCTCCAGCACGCCGGCGTGGCGGACATTGGGCATGCTGACCACGATAGACGCATCCGGAGTCATGAACGGCTGCAGGCGACGCAGCAGGCTCTCCGGTTCGCGCAGATGCTCCAGCACATCAGCCGCAATCAGACAATCGAACTCACCTTTCTGGAAGAGCGCGTCCAAGTCGAGCGTCTCGCAATCGCCCACGATCACACGATCGAGCCGAGTAGCGGCCTCCGCGGCGGGCTCCGCTAGGTACTCGACGCCAGTCACCTGGCATTCCTGACGTTGCTTGAGCGTCGCGGCGAGGATGCCAGACGCGCATCCGAGCTCGAGCACGCGTCGCGCTTCGCGTGGCACCATGGCCAGCACCTCCGGTCGCGCCTGGCCACAGTAGATCGACGCGAATGCGTCGTCGCGCGTTTGCGTCCGCAGGGGCGCTTGTGCGATCAACGCCGCGTAACGGTCACGGTTGCTAACCACCCAGTCGGGGTAGCTTGCATCGATGGGCACGAAGTCGCATGCGGGATTCTCATTGCCGCCTAGCGCGTCAGTATCGCCGAGGTGCGAGAAGTGCCAGCCGCCGTTGTCCACGATCTTGTTCAAGACATTGTTGGACTTCCCGAGCGCGCGCACGTGCTGGGGGCTGCGCAGATACTCGTGCCGGCAGATGACACTTCGGACCGTGTTGGACTCCGCTGCGTTGACGTCTTCAAGGTTCAGGTAGCGAAAAAACAGACGCATGCGCAACCCGGAGATTGGTCCCTCAAACGTGCGGATGGCGTCGGGATGGGGGATTTCGTCCACGTCAGAAACAATGACGATGTCGTCCGGGGCACAATCCGCCAGCCCACGCGCCTGTGCGTTGCGCTGAAAGTGCTTGAAGTCGCGCGCCGAGAGGTTGGGCGGGAAGTCGTCGACGAGCACGTGGGTGATCTTCGGCAGGAATGAAGCGAAGCGTTCCTTTTGCGCACGGAAATGGGGCGGCTTTACCTGTCCGTCAAACGTGCGGGTTGCCTCACACAGGACGAATTGATCGACTACAGGATCAAGCTCGTGCAACCGGATCTCGAGAGCGTCTGCCTCATCGCAGTAGAGGAAGCAGTCGAAGACTCTACTCATCGGCGTGCGTATTGCGCTCGCTGAATTGCCTCGAGATATGCGCGCCCGTGGAGTACATCGGGCTCGACGAAGTTGCCTTCGGCCCACTCGTTCCACGATTTGAGAAACACGAGCCTGTGGTCGGCCGGGCGGGACTCGACCGACGCGATGGCCTGGTCTAGATGCCGCGAGAAGAGTTCGGGTGAGCTCCCCGAGATGACGAGGCCGTTGCGACCCGAGCGAGGCGTGTTGTCCCAATTTGGGAGCACACTCGGGAATTCGAGTCGGCCAAGTCTGCGCGCCAGTCCGTGGCGTAAGACGTCGGTGTAGGGAATACGGTTTGGCCAGCCGAGCGCACGCTTCGTCAGCCAGGCCCAGTCGCGTCCTTTGAACACGCGGCCGACGACTCGATCCAGGATCGACCGCGAACGGTAGTGCAGAACCATCCAGGGGTTCGAGATGATCGTGCCGTCAAAACCGTACTCCTCGGTGTTCCAGCCAACATCTCCATCCCCGAGAAAAAACACTCCCGGGAGGCCTTCGGCCCGTGCCCACTCCCGCCACAGGCGGGTGAAGGTCTGGGGTTCGGCTAGATCACGCGGCTGGTGGAGCATAAAGATGGGACAGCCGTCCACGCGGAGGTAGCGTGGGTCGCGGAATGCGGGCAGGACTGCCTCGAAGTGGCGGCGCGCGTCTGCTTCGCCGCCGTAGCCTTGACGAATCAGGACACGGTCGGCTGCTCCGTGCCAGATGCCGGTCCAGCTCTGGTTGGCCCAGCCGAGGCAGAAGGGAAAGTCGGGTTCGCCTGAGGCGAGCACTTCGGCGAACGGGCGTTCGAGGATACGCCGGCCTTCGAACCAGTAGTGCCAGTAGCAGAATCCTTCGACTCCGTATTGGCGTGCCAGAGCGGCCTGGTGCGCCCGGGTCTCTGCTACGCGCAGGTCGTAGTAGCCGAGCTCGCTGGGTAACCTGGGTTGGACGTGGCCGGGGTAGAGCGGTTTGGCCCGAGCCACATTGGTCCACTCGGTGAATCCTGTGCCCCACCACTCATCATTTTCTGGAATCGGGTGGAACTGAGGCAGGTAGAACGCAATGATGCGGGCGCGGCCAGACTCGGCCGCGCGGGATGCCCGCGGCGCCCCGTGCGCCTCCGCCTGGCGGACTGGAGTGCTCGCAACACCTGGGTGCATCATCGTTCAAACTCCCGGTGGCTAGGGCTGCTTTGGAGCGGCAGTGACCGGGTCGTAGATGGCCACGACCTCGCCTTCGCGCACTCCACCCAGAAGCTCCACGTTAGCGCCGACCGTGCGGCCGACCTGGACCGGCACAGACTGCACCTGTCCATCCGGACCGACCTTGTCCAGCAAGGTTTGTCCAGCCACCGTGCGAATGGCTCGCCGCGGCGCGACGAGTATGTCGGTGGCCTGGGCCATGGAGAAACTCGCCTGCGCGGTCATGCCGATCTTCACCGACGGAGGTGGGTTTGGCACGTCGATCCGGACCGGGTACATAACCTGGTTGTCTTTGTTGGCTGTGCCCGTGGACGCGATCTCCACGACCGTGCCGCTGGCTGACTGCCCCGGTAGACCTGGGAAGGTGATGTCCATCTTCAGGCCTCGATCGAGTTGCGCCACATCTGACTCCGAAGCGTCGGCGACAATTGAATTCGTGCCCGCGGCCACCAACCGAATGGCTGGCGTTTGACCGCCACTGGCAGCGCTGCTGGCGCCAGGCACGCCGGGTTCGAGCGTCTGCCCAGGGTTGATGCTCAATTCCGCGACGTTCGCGTCGAACGGAGCCTTCAGGGCCACCACCGGTTGAGCGGCAGCCGTCGCGGCGATCGACTGATCGTGCAGCAGATTCACTCGGGTCTGCTCACGCGCGACCTCGTTGCCTGAGCTGCCATTCTGGAGTGCTTGCAGACGCGCCTGGTCCACGTTAAGCTGGGCTTGGGCCGCGGCCAGCGAGTGCTCCGCGAACTGGGCCGGGTTGGCCAGGGCGTCCGCGGCACCCGCCTGCGCTGTTTGAGCATCTTGAAGGTTGATCGTGGCCGTCTGTGCGGTGGACTCGGCCTGCTTCAACGCCGCCTGGGCCGCCGGTACGGTCTGCTGGCCAGCCGCCAGCGGCGCGCCCCCCGCGGGCTTGTTGGCGGCCTGCTTGGCCAGCCGCTGCGCTTTCTGCTGCGCTGCCTGCTCGGTTAACTGCAGGTTGGCCATTTGCTCCTTGAGCGCGTCGACAGCAACGCTCGCGCCCTTGATACCAGCCGCGTCAGCAGCCTTTGCGGCGCCCAGATTGGCGTGCTGGTGCTTGAGCTCGAGCGTGTCGGCAGACAGTGCCCGGGCCGCGGCGCGGGCGTTGGCCTGAGCCTGGGCAAGTTCGCCCGAAATCATCCGCGCCGTATGCTCGAGCGTCGCCGACTGTCCGCTGGTCGAATCGAGGGCTGACTGTGCTTCGTTCACGGCTTCCTTGTCCTGGTCGACCTTCAGCTGCTGGGTCTCGAGCGCCTGCAAAGCCTTGCTCGTGGCCGGCTCGCCCCTGGCCTGGTCGAGCGCCGCATTGGCCTGGTCCAGCTGCCGTTGCCCGGCCCGAACTGCTGCCGACGCGGTTGCCGCCGCGCTCTCGGCGTCGGCAGCGGCCTGATCCTGGTCAGCGGCGGCACGTTGTTGGCTAGCCTGAACATCATCCTGAGCCTGCTTGACGCCGGCTTGGGCCGTAGTAACGGCTTCTTGCGCCGCCTGCAGCGCGACCTGGGCCAATCCAACCCGCCTGTCGGCCGCGGCCTTCGCGGCCGAGAGCGCTTGCTCAGCGCGCTGATTCGTCCCGCTCACTGCCGCTTTGTCTTGCTCGAGCTTCTGGATATCGGCTTGATCCTTCTCGATGGTTATGCGCATTTGTTGGATCGAGTCTTTGTTGGTGCCAGACTGGAGATCGTTGAGCTTGGCCAGCTCGCTCTGATACGCCAGGTCGGCCAGGGTTGCCTGGGCCCTCGCCGCCTGAAGAGACGCGTCGTCCAGAGTGAATTCAGCCAGGACATCGCCCTGCTGGACGCCCTGGCCCGAGGCGACGTTGACGGCGGTGACGGTCCCATTCCCGCGCAGAGTGAGCTGTGCGGACCGTCCGGCCATCACTTTTCCGCTTAGCGCAAGCGATTGACTGAGCGTATCGCGCTTGATCGTGTACGTTGCCGCCTGGCTGGCAGGCACCGCGTTCGGCGTGGCAACCACTCCGGCAACGCTGGTTGTCGACTGGTCAGGAATGAGTGGCCTGGCTGGGGCTGCTTGCGGGGCCACGACCTGGCAGGCGGACAGCAGTAGAGCCGGCCCTACCAGACCAGCTCGGAGCGCGGCTTTGCAGCCCACCGTGATCTTCGGTGCATGCATAGTGTTAATTCCCTCCTTGCGCGGTTGCCGGCAGACGTTGGTACATTGTGAGATTCAACGAGCGACCGCCTTCAAGTCGCTGGTAGCCGCCGTGATGCTCGACCCATGTCTTCACGGAGATCGCGTCGGTGAGTTGGCTGGACTTTAGTTGGCCATACTCGACTGCTGCAAAGTTGTCCTCCACAGCGATGTAGTCTGGCGGGGACGTGTCGATCCTGGTCAGGTAACTGTCCCATCTGACGAGGTCGCGATTGGTGTCGTAAATAAAGAGATACGCCGAGGCCGGCACGAGATCGTTCAGCAGCATGTAGATGCGCGGAGGATCATTGCCAAACACCTGCAGAGAGCCATGCGGAAGTAATTGGACGAACTCCGCAGCGGAGAGTTCGTCGACGATCGACCCGCGCGCCAGAATCTGGCGAATCGTTACCAGCTGGAACAGTGCAGCGAGCACCGCCACGAACGTCAGTCCAATCGCGTGTGCGTTGCTGCGCCTGTTGAGCCTCGTCTGTGCTCGAACAGCCATCCACACCAGCACACACAGATTGAACACGCCGTAGTGGCGCGCCCCGCGCAGCAGCTCCAGCACCAGGAGTCCGCTGAATACGGCTGCCGTCAGCCACCATTCAAACTGGTCAGGGCGTCTGTCGAGGGCGATGAGCCCGATGAAGAGGGGCGCCAGCAGCGGCGCGATGGCCAGGGTGGCGTACCCGAGCCAATCGCTGCTGATGCTCAGGCCCACGTTGCCGTTGTCCTGCACCACTTGCTGCAAGAACTCGACGACGCTCTGATGCGACACCAGGTACGCGGCTACGGCGGCAGTCGGCACGAGCGCGCCAGCGAAGAACAACAGCAATACTCGACGCAACGGCCGCTCACCGCGCGTGACCAGCAGGTAGTACAGGCACGGAATGAATACGAGCGGTCCGACGGGCTTGAAGAACAACGCGGCCGCGGCGGCAAGGCCGACAACGAACTCGGCTCCGGGATAGCATCTGACGATTGCAAGCGTGCCGATCAGGAAGACCGTCAAGACGAAGATCTCGGTGTGCAGCGCGTACGACTGAAGGATGAACGCGGATACGAGAAACAGGCCGGTGGCGAGGAATCTGAGACTCCGATCCACACGCTGCAGACAAAGATAAAACAGGCCACCGTTCATCACCCAGACGGCGATCAGAAAGCCGCGATGCACGAAAATATTGTCTGTGGTCATCCACAGGGCCTGCGGGATGAAGATGAACAGCGGTGGCTGGGTGAAGAAGATGTCGCGATACAGCAGCTCGCCGGAGTTGACGGACTTGGCGACAATCCAGAACACGGAGTCGTCCATCGCACCGGTCGGCCGCAACATGAATGCTGGCACCGCTGTGAGGACCACCAGGGCCAGGCCGCTCAGTGTCACTGCAGACGTCATCGACGCACGGCCAGGTAATTCTCGACTCCGCGCAACTCACCGCGCACCGCGCACAGCAGCACATGGCTCGACGTGAGTAGCGGCGAGCACCAGTTGGGGTAGTCCGGGCGGCCGGTGGGCACCAGGATCACTCGCTCCGACCACCGCTGCAGCACGTCGAGCGAGTCGAACACGCTGTACGAATAGGACACGCCGTCGCCCTCCGAGACGGTGTAGCCGCTGCCACCTGTTTTCAGCAAGTTGGCCAGCGGCCACAGTCTGCATTGAAAAAGGAGCAGCTTGATCAAGCGGCTGGGCAACGTGCCCTGACCGAAGCGATTGGAATCAGACAGGAAGATAGCTCGCTTCGCCACCCGCATCATCTCAGCGACCACACTGCTCGGGTCTTTGACGTGGTGCAGAATGCCGAACTGGCACACCGCATCGAAGCTGGCGCTTCTGAATGGAAGGCGGTAGCCGCTGGCTGAGGCGAGATGTGCGCCTGCAATGTCCGGCTTGGCTCGGGCATGCGCCAGCAAGGCCAGGACCGGTTCAACGCCCACCACCAACACTCCAGCGTGCTTCCGCCGGAAGTAGCCGACTGCTCGGCCGGTGCCGGTGCCCACGTCGAGCAAGCTCTGCACTTCGAGCTCGCGCATGATCGCCGAGGCATAGCGCAGGCCCACGCTGTGCTCGTCGCCCTCCGAGACGTGGATCGCATCGTAGTTGTGCGCCGTAGCGGCGTAGTAGTCGCGCTGCAGGCGTGCCTGGTCGCGCATATCAGTGTTGTCGAGTCTGCTCGAGTCCGAGCTCGCCCGCCAGTCGGGGCAGTCCTCGGCTGTAGAACCAGGTGGCCGGATAGCCGCCGCCACAATAGTGCCCGCTCACCGGGGGTAGGCCGTCGAGTGGCGGTGTAATGGCATAGGTCGGCGGCAGCTGGTGGGCGCCGGCGTTGGTGAGCTGCATAGCCCAGAGTGTGAGCTCGGCGTAGTAGTGGGGTCGGGTGCCGCTGCCCCAGAACTCAGCGCGCTGCAGGCAGTGCTCGACGAAGGCCAGGTCCAGGACGGCGCGACGTGCGCGCAGCACGCCCGGGTTGAAGTTGGCAATACACTGCTGGCCCAGGACCTCCTGCAGCGTCTCCGCACTCAGGCAGTAGCGGAAGCCATTGTCAGGTGAGTACAGACTCAACGGCTCCAGACTGTCTGGATCGATCAGCTCCGCGATGACTTCCGTTGGGCGGCGGAAGAATAGCACGTCGGAGTCGAGCAGCACGAAGCTGGAGTGATCGCCGAAAAAGAACGGATCGAACAGTTTGAGAGCGAAGACCAGGCTGTCGCGAAACTGGAGCGACCTGGAGAGTCCGAGCTCGCGCAGGCGCCCTTCAACGCGTTGGTCCGCCTCCGGGCGCTCGATCACCTGCGTGCCGGGCAGCACGTGTAGCAACTGTCTGGTATCGGCCTCCGTCAGGCTGCCGTCGCTGTGCACGAAGATCTGACACCCTGCCTGGCTGAAGTGCGCAAACGAGTACAGAGCCCAGATTCCCTCCAGGATGCGCTGATGGTGGAGCAGCATGTGGACTTCGACAGGTCCGTCGCCCGCCTGAATCGGTCGGGCATTCAAGATGCGCGGCAGCATCTGAGCTCTGGCTCGAGCCATGGTCACCGCGCCGCGCAGGGTCTGGGCACGCAGACTATGGACTTTGAGCAACGCTCGGCCAAGGCCCAACCACCGGGCGGTGCGTCGGACTGGTAGGGTTAGCATGTCACTACGCAGCATGAGCACTCAGCAGTACGAGTACATTTCAGCTGACGGAGCCTGGGTGGATGGCCATATCGCTGAGCGGATCATCCAGGCGCTGACCGCTGATCCGCATGTCCGGCGTGTGCTGGATGCGGGGTGCGGCAATGGGAATCTCAGCGCTCGCCTCGCCGCCGCGGGTCTTCAAATCACTGGATTCGACACGTCGACAAGTGGCATCGAACATGCTCGGCTGGCATCGCCTGGGCTTCGCTTCGAGGTGGTCTCCGCCTACGAGGATCTGCGCGAGCGGTTCGGCAACGAGCTGTTCGATGCCTGCGCATGCGTCGAGGTCATCGAGCACCTGTACGACCCGCGTGCCTTCGTAGACCGAATCTACGAGGTGTTGCGGCCAGGTGGGCTGTTGGTCGTGACGACACCCTACCACGGGTACCTCAAGAACCTGGCGCTTGCGGTCACCGGCACCATGGACAGCCATTACGCGGCCCTCTGGGATGGCGGACACATCAAGTTCTGGTCGCGGGCCACACTGACCGCGTTGCTGGAGGAGCGTGGCTTCCGGGTGATCCGCTTCGAGGGAGCCGGGCGCGTGCCGCTCCTGTGGAAGTCCATGATCGTGACTGCGCGCAAAATCGCCACCAGCTAACTCGACGAGCCGTTGTGCAGCGCATACAGCCGATTGTCCAGCTCGCCGGGTTTGGACGAGGTCTCGCTCCAGTAGCCGTGATGGTAGTAGTCAAATCGACTGAAACGAGCCAGGAGGCTGTGTCGCTCGTCGTTGAGCACGACCCCCAGGACAGGCCGTCCGGTGGCCGACAAGGCGGCCAGTGCCCCCTGCAGCGCGGTTCGACGGGTACGTCCGCAACGAGCGACGAGGACTGAGCCACTGGCCTGGTGAGCCAGCAGCAGCGTATCGGCGACGGGACCAACCGGGGCACTGTCAAACACAACGATGTCCCAGCGCCGCGTGATACGGTCGATCAGGTGCGGCAACGCAGCCGAGCCGAGCAGCTCGCCGGGATCACCGGGCAGTTTCCCGGCTGGCAGCAGCCACAGGTTGTCGATACCGCTGCCAACCACGCCCGGCAGCTCCGTGGACTCGGCGGGTACGGCACCCGGCTCCACCAGCAGGTTGGCCAGGCCACGCTGGTTGGCTAGGCCAAACACGGTGTGCAGTGTCGGTCGGCGAAGATCGGCGTCGACCAGGAGGACACGCCGGCCGGACTGCGCCAGCGCGATGGCCAGGTTGGAAGCCACGAACGTCTTGCCCTCGCGCGGTCCAGCGCTGCTGATGACCAGCGAGCTGAGTGGCCGTGCTTGTGTCGCCAGGCTCAGGCTGGCGCGCAGGGAGCGGAAGGCTTCAGCAGATGGGGAGGGCGCCCTGTTGAGCATGACGAGGCCGCTCCGCGGTGATCGCCGCCAGCCCCTCCTGCTGAAGTGGCCCACCCGCGCCAGGGGTGGCACGCCCACCACGTGGACCACGTCGCGTCTGGTACGCACCGCGTCCGCCAGGTACTCCAGCAACAAGGTCAGACCAACGGCGGCGCCCAGGCCGCCTGCCAGTCCGAAGATGAGCGCCTGAGTCAGGGGTGTGCTGTCGACGGGCGCGGCGCCAGTGGGACCATCCAGGATCACCGCGGTATCGAAACTGGAGCGGATTCGGCTGATCTCCACGAGCAAGTTGGCGCGGCTGCTCTGAAGGGCACTGAGGCGATCCTCGACCCCCGTCAGCTCGGCCAGGCGGCTGAGGTCACCCCGCGCCGCGGCTTCGTTCAGCCGTTGCTGCTGTTGCTGAAGCGGTCCAATCCGGTCCTGAATATCAGACGCTGACTGCTCCAGATTGGCGAGCTGCGCTTGTGTGCCCGGCAGCGTCTGCTGGCGGCGCTGATTCTCGACGATGAAAATCTCCGCGATTGACTTCGCCAGCTGCTGAGCATCCGAGGGATTGTCCCAGACGACGTTCAGTTTCAAAATGTTGGTGTTGGGCACCAGCTGGGTGTTGACCGCGTAGCCGATCGACTCCGGCGCAATCGGCAGCTGAAGCTGCTGGACGACGACTTCGCCAAACGACCGGCTGCGGAGCACTTCGCGGTACGCCGCGGCTACGCCGGTCACCGGGCTCACACCAGTACTGGCGTTGTCGGGCGAGGCATAGGGCAGAAACGGGCTTCTGCCAGACGGGTTGAGCTGCAAGCTCATGGTAGAGACGTAGTGCGGCGGAGTCCTGGTCGCCGCGTCGTACGCGACCCCCAGCCCGGCCAGGGTGCAGAGCACGAGCAGCCACCAACGCCGGAGCAGGATCTGGACGAACGTGATCGGATCCATGGATCAACCCGAGCCGTAGCGCCTACCGGTTGGCAGCCGCGGATTGTTGAGCCAGCATGTCGTCAAGGCGAATATCGACCAGCAAACGGTACCAGAAGCTCTGCAGGAAGTGGAATATAAATCCTTGTTTACCATCGAGAATACCTCGCAAAACGATGTAGCGGTACACAAAATAGAAGAACGGTCGAGCGTACAGTGGCATTCGATACCACAGCCGCTTACACCACACGACGCGCTGGTCCGGAGAGCCAAACAGTGATGGTTGAATGAGCCAGGCGTGACCGTCGTCGCGACGGCGCGAAAGCTCCTCTCGGGCGTGTAGCTCAGCGTAGCCGATGTGCTTGGACAACCAGAATCCGATATTTGCTTCCTTGAGATTGTCCTCGATGAGGTCGTGGCGCAGTTCTCCCAATTTACCAGCGACATAGAAGTGGTGATCCATCAAATCGCGCTCGTCGACTTGCACCTTGTTGAGCCGGAAGAGCTTGAGCAAGTACTTCGGGTAGTAGCCGCCATGGTTGATCCACTTACCCCGAAAAATCTGGCGTCGGTTGAGGTAGAAGCCATTGTGCGCACGCAGCCTCTGCTGCTGTTCGTTGAACAAGCCCCGGAGCTCGTCCCGCAGCTCGTCCGACAGCCGCTGGTCCGCATCCAGCCCCAGGACCCACTCGACGTGTGGATCGAGCTGCTGCAACGCCCAGCGCCACTGGGCAGCGTGGCCGACGAACTCGTGCTCGAGTACGCGCGCCTCGAAGTCCGCGGCGATAGCACGGGTACGGTCGGTGCTGCCCGAGTCAACGACGACGAGTGTCTCGGTCAGCCCCTGCACGCTGCTCAGGCAGGCTGGCAGGTTCAATTCCTCATTGTAGGTCAGAACGACGATGGCCAACCCCGCCCCGCTCATGCAGCCCGCCTGGAGTGGGCTCCGGCCAGTGCGGACAGGAGCCGCTGCTGATACTGGCTGGCGCTGAAATGTTGGTCGTACCGATCGCGGGCACGCGCGGACCACTGCTGCCATTGGCTCCCAGGTGTGAGCAGGCGACAGGTTGCCTCGGCCAGGCTGTTTGTGTCAGCGGGATCGGCCGCCAGTCCATGTCGCGGCGGGTCCACGACCTCCCGACCAGCATCCAGGGTGCTCACCAGGCACGGCCGACCGAGCCGCATGGCCTCGAGGTAGACCAGCCCGAAGCCTTCGCCGCGGCTCGGGACAGCCATGCAGCGCGACCCTTCGAGGAGCTGACGCTTCTGGTCCTCGGAAACGAGGCCAAAGAATCGCACCGAGCGGCGTAGCCCACGCTCCGCTACGATCTGCTCCAGGTCCGGGCGAAGGTCGCCGTCGCCTGCGATCCACAGCTCAGCATTCGGAATCCGCTGCAAGACCAGCGGCCAGGCATCGATCATTTCGCGGTGACCCTTGTAGTCCTCGCCTCTCACCAGCCGGCCGATCATGAGCGCGGCTGGAGTTGTGGCCGGATCTGGAATCTGGCCTTGCAGCGGAGCGCCGATTCCCAGCGGCACGGTGCAGTGCGGCGCGTTGGCAGAGCCCGGGTTCGCCTGCACGAAGCGATGCCAGGTGTAGTCACTGATGCTGACGAAGAGGTCCACCCGCCGCAACAACGATCGCTCCGGCCACGAGCGCTGTCGCCAGGCCTCAACACCTTGCAGGATCAACACGACGCGCGAGCGGTGTGAGCGGAAGAACGGCAACAGCTTGAGCAGATCCATGTGCCAGACGACGATCAGCCCAAAACGCCCGCGCATGGTCGCCGCGGCGGTGACGGCTCGGTACTTCGAGGCGGTGTGGAATTCGTTGTCGTGGCGGCGGAGTGACCTGGCTCGATCGGCCGGTCCGTCGTCACCATAACAGAAGCGGAACGGGGCCAGGCCCGAGCCGGACGCGGCCACCATCGCGTCCCATGCCACACGCCCGCTCGACTGGATCCCGCCGGGTGCGACACAACCGGGGAACAGAGCCAGCAGTCTGTCCATCGTTCGCATCAGCCTAACGTCTGGACTTGCTCAGCCAGGAGCCGCGGCGTCGAAGTCCGGTGGCTCCACTCGCCGAGGTACTGGCCCAGTACCGGCACGATCTTGAACCAGGACAGTGACTGGCCCGGGTAGGAGACCGTCGGCATCTGCCCGAGGAACGCTGCCCAGGCGCTGAAGGAGCTCCCTCCGGACGCAAGCAGCAGTTTCGCCTGGCTGAGGACCAGCAGGTCACCTATCGCCGAGCCCGTGTCCGCGCGCGTAACCGCCTCCTCCTTCAACAGGTCTGCCAGTAAACGATCTGGCGCATCTGATACCACCAGCGCCGGCACGGCGTATCCGAGCATCCGGCGGATCGCAGCAATGCTCTCGACGAACCAATCCAGCGGCGTTCGCACGGCCCCCTTGAGGATGAAATCCTCCTCGCTGGCTGCCTCGACGAAATCTCCGCGTCTCACGTGAATGCCCACACGCACTTCACCCACCTGGTCCGCGCGCTGGAGCCAGCGCTCCCTGGTCATGGCTCTGAGCTGTTGCAGTAGGACTGCGTGCCACCCGGTCAGAGACTCGAAGTGATCCCGTTCTCCTCGAAAGACGACCATCTCTAGCGCGCCGGGGCTGAGCCCGAGGGTATGCGCGTCGAGCGGCTCGTACACCACCCGTCGCGTCGACAGACGCAGCCACCACGCTCGGGGTGCGCTGATGTCGCCAGGTACCTTCGACTTAAAGAGGTCGTGATACAGCCGAGCGTCTCTGTGGCCGCGGAGGATCGGTCCCACCTTCAGCTGCGTCCAGCACGGAGCGAGCATCCCGATGCCATGCTCGAGTGAGAACACGCGACAGCGGGCCCAGGGGAACAGCTTGTTGCCCAGGCCAGCGTTCGGAAGAACCGCGCGGCAATACACGTACGTTTACCTGAGGTTGGCGTACAGCCGGCCTAGCTCGGCGGCTACACCTGGCCAGCGAAAGTGCGCGCGGGCAAGCTGGCGTCCGGCTCCCCCGCGGGTGTGGCGCTCCTGTTCGTCAAGCAGCACGTTCGCCAGCGTCTTGAGCACAGTCTGACGCTCGAGCGGTACCACCCACCCAGCGTTGGCCGCGGTGATCTCGTCGGCCAGGTTCACCTGCGTGCTGATCAGGACCGGCACTCCACACGCCAGTGCCTCAGCCACGACGACGCCGAAATTTTCCTGGGCCGACAACAACGCCAGCACGGCCGCGCCACGGAGAGCAGCACGTTTATCGGAACCGTCGAGCCAGCCTGAGAACAGGATGCGGTCGTCTCCGCCGCGCTGCCTGACGAGCTGCTTCAGGCTAGCCACGTGCTCGACCTCACCATCACCCGCCACCACGAGCCGCCAGTGCCGGTAGCTCGGCGTGCTCGTGAGCTCCAGGAAGACGTCGATCAACAGGTCGAGCCGCTTCTTGGGATGCAGCCTTCCAATGACCAGCACGTACGGATTGCGGCTTCCAAACAGGCGATCCCGCCGCCGGGTGTCCTCGGACTGGCATGCCTGCCCAAACAGCTCCTCGTCGACTCCGAGCGGGATGACGACTCCGCGCCTGAGTCCAAGCGGGCGTTCCGCGAGCCGCTGTTCCGCGGCGGTGGTGTAGTGGATGGCCGCGGCCCTATGCAGCATGCGCTTCACTCCGGCATGCCACAGCAATTGCTTGCGGAGCGGCTTCTGCTGCAAGCTCCACGGGTCCAGCGTACCCAGCGGGCGGACGATGTATGGCACACCGGACCCGCGGCAGGCATTCGCCGCCGCGAGACAAGCATGTGAAAACACCGCGTGAATGTGGACGACGTCGAAGTCAGCTACGTGGTTGTGGAGCCAGCTTGCGAGCTGGCCAGAGTACTTGAACGCTTCACTCCACTGACGGCGGAAAAAGATCGCCGGCACGCCCTGCCAGCTGAGCGCTGACGCGTGCGCTACGGGTAGCCGCCGCGGACCGTCCGCGTCCGTGGTCGCAATCAGGACCTTGATGCCCTGATCTGGCAGCGCCCTGGCCATACCGACGACGGCCTGGCTGGGGCCACCGTATCGGGCGGCCACCGCTGGGATCACGTGCAGCACGTTGACCGACAGGTGCTGGTCTCTAGAATCCATTTCGCTCCAGCCAGTCCTCGAGCACGACCAGGACCCACACGCGCGACCAGGACGCGTCCCCGCGCCCACTCAGGAACGCCGACCACAACTCCTGCACGGCTCGCGGCTGGAAGATGTCGCGTCCCGCCAGGCCGTCTTGGCCCAGGCGCGCTTCGCAAAACTCGCGCAGGTGGCCGCGCATCCATACGGCGAAGGGTAGGCTGAATCCCTGCTTCGGTCGGTACACGATGTCGTCCGGCAGCAATCCATCCAGGCTCTCCACCAGCAGTCGCTTGGGTGTCCCATTCGGCTGTTTGAGCGCGTCCGGAAGTCCCATCACGTACTCCACCAGGACATGGTCGAGAAGAGGTACACGGACCTCCAGAGAATGCGCCATGCTCATCTGGTCGGTATCTCGCAGCAGCACGTCATGCATATACGTGCGTGCCTCGGCATACGAGATGCACGCCAGGATGCTGGCGCGGGGGCTGTCTCGATAGGCTGTTTCGAGGAGCTGGACGTACGGGTCGGCGTGCCCATCTACTGCTCGAGACCAGGCTGGCGAAAAGAGATTGTGGCGCTGTCTCGACGACAGGACCTGGCGCATGACCGGATGCAGGTTCGCCATGTGTCCGCTGCTGGCGAGCATGGCCGCCGTCTTGGTGGCCCCGACCGACGCTCGGCCCAGCGCGTGGACGGTATTGGCTGCCAGCTGCCGGACCGGTTGCGGAGCCCGGCCCCAGGTGCGGAACAACCGAGCCGTGCGCGACAGACGAGCAAAGGAAGGATAGCCGGCGAACAATTCGTCGCCGCCGAGGCCAGACAACGCCACCGTAATCCCCGCCGCCCGCACGGCGCGCGAGACGACATAGGTATTGACGCCATCGCCAGTGGGCTGATCCATTGCCGCGAGCGCTTGCGGCAGCTGCTCCAGGAGATCATGTTCCCCAAGCCAGATTTCCGTGTGCTCAGCGTGAAACCGGCTGGCGACCTGCCGGGCATGCGGAGTCTCGTCGTACGCCCGTTCAGAGAAGGCCACCGAAAACGTGTGCGGAACATGTCCCGCCTCGCGCATGAGCCCCACGACTGCGCTGGAGTCGATGCCGCCGGAAAGAAAGGCACCCACCGGCACGTCGCTGACCAGATGCTGCGCGACGGCCTCGCGCAGCAGCTCCCCCACGCGGCGTCGGCTCGCGGCCGGATCGCTGTTGCGGTCCTGCGGCCTAGCGTGACCGAGCAGGTCCCAGTACCGGCCCTGGCTCACCCGGCCGCGCTGATCCACGCTGATCCAGGCACCGGGCAACAGCGCGCTGACACCCTGGATCAGCGTCCGGGGCGCCGGCAGGGATTGATAGGCCAGGTACTCGTCAAGGCCAAGCGGATCCAGCCGGCGCGGCACCAGGCCACTCGCCAGTAGTGCACGCACCTCCGAGGCGAACACGAACAGACCGTCTTCCGAGTAGTAGTACAGCGGCTTGATTCCCAGCCGGTCGCGGCTGAGGAACAGCTCCTGACGTTCCTCGTCCCAGAGGCCGAAGGCGAACATGCCACGCAGCCGTTCGACACACGCCCGACCCCAGGTCGCATAACACTGGAGCAGTACCTCGGTGTCCGATTGCGAGCGCCAGCTCCGTTCGGCGCCGAGCTCGTCGCGTAGCCCATGGTAGTTGTAAATTTCGCCGTTGTAGGTAATCGAGCAGTTTCCGTCGGCGCTGTGCATCGGCTGCTTGCCCGCGGCCGAAAGATCGATAATTGCCAGCCGCGTGTGACCCAGGACTACCTGGTGCCCGGGCTGCTTCGAGACCAGCTCCAGACCGCTGTCGTCCGGTCCACGGTGGTGTTGGAGTTGGACCATGCGGCCGACTGCCTCCATCGCCGGCGCGCCGTCGCGGGTTGTGAGTACTCCTGCGATTCCGCACATGAGCGTTAGATCCGCCGTGCTTGCGCTACGAGGAGTGGCTGTGGGCTGAGCTGCTGACTCTGGCGGGCTCGCAGCAGTCGATTCACCAACCAGGCGGCCAACGTGGCAGCAGCCACACTCGACGTGAGCTCGACGATCGAGCCTCCAACCTGCAGGAAACTGAGCCCGGGCAAGAACCACTGGACGAACCCACGCAGGTCTCCAGCCCACAGCCGCTGGCCGGCCGCCCCGTCGATCACTCCAATAATCGTCCCCAGCATGATGAAGCCGACCAGGACTCCGGTGATTCCGAAGCTGACGTACGCCTCCATAACATGACCGATCCCTACCGCGGTACCCTCGGCGAACTGGATGCCGGTGTATTGCGTCACCAGACTCCCGCTGCCGGCTACGACAGGTTTGGTCGGCCAGATGGCCCGCGGGATAACGGCAATGAACCCCTGGTACAGCGTCTGCCCGTACGCGAAGCGCGCCAGACCAGCATCCACGTACTGAACCGCGGCACCCACCAGGAGATTCTGGTTCAGCCGCTCGTCGATGCGCACGAGATGATCCCGGTTGTGCAGGTCGAACCACTCGAACGTGCTGAGCGTCAACTGGACCCGCTCGATGCGCACGCTGATGGGCTGACCGCTCCAGACCACCTCACGAATCAACTCCCGGTCGCGCATGTACGTGACGTACAGAGACAGTCCCACGAAGCTGAGTGCAGCCGCGGTCACGAACAGTCTCCACCTGGGCCGGTAGAAATTGGCGATGAATGCGAGGATGGCAGTGGCGGCGGCCATGCCGTAGCCGATGAAGCCCTGGGTAACCACGGTCACCAGCGGCAGGCACAACGCAACGACGAACCACCGCACGAAGTCTTGCTCCCGCCGGGCCCGCCAGGCTAAAAAGGACATTAGACCCAGGCCGACGACGAGCAGGTTCCATCCCTGCACGGCAATCGCGGAGATGGTGGGGATGCGTCCGACGATGGGCACCAGCCCGAAGAAGGCAATCAAGCCAACCTGAACGTAGTTTCGGGCTAATCCTGGTTCAATCGGCTTACGGGCTGCCGCGCCTGCCGCTCCACGGCCGAACAGGGGCGCCACGAGCAAGCTGCCAATGCCGAATCCGAGTACGGCATACGTACCCTGCTGCAGGCCGAGCGTAACCACGTCCGGGTCATGGTTGGTGTACCAGGGCAACAAATACAGCGCTGCTGCCAACCAGTGCAGCAGCCCGAGATTCAGGATGTAGGCCTGGACGAGTCCAGCGCCAGGCCGCTGGCTTGCACCGCGGATGAGCAGGATGCTGCCGCCAAGTACCGCCCATACGAGCACCCAGAGCGGCAGGGATGCGCTAGGCGCCACGCGGCACCGCCTCGGCGTATGCGCGTGCTATTCCTTCAGCTGCCTTCGTGACCGTGTAGCAGCTGACGACCCGACGGCAGTCCTCGCGCACTCGAGCCGGACCCATGAGCGGCCAGGCGCGTTCGAGAGCCGACGCCAGGCTGGCAGCCGAGCCGGTCTCGAACACCTCTCCACTCATACCCGGCCGAACCAGATCCGGTGCACTGCCGACAGCCTCCGAGACGACGCACGGAACCCCATGGTGAAGGGCTTCGTTGACGACAAGTCCCCATGTCTCGCCGGACTCGCTCGGGAGCACCAGGAGATCCGCCGCGTGGTAGTAGGCCGAGAGTCGCGTCTGATTCTGGAAGCCGAGGCACGTCAGTGGTGTTGGCGGAGACGTACGCGCCAGCGCCTCGAAGGCTGGCTGCTGGTCGCCGCTCCCTAGAGCAAGGACGTGGATCTGCTCGCGCAGAGCCGGCGGCAGCTCCTTTATGGCCTGCAGGAGCAGGTCCGGGCGTTTGCGGTGTACCAGCTTTCCCGAGAGCAGCAGCACTTTGCTCTCAGCAGCGATTCCGAGGCTGCGCCGCGTCGCAGATCGGAGCCTCATTCGAGCGGGCTCATCCAGCTCGAACGCGGTTGTATCAACGCAGTACGGTGAAAACACGAGCTTCTCATCCGCCAACCCCAGGCGTCTGAAGTGCTGGTTAGAGCGCTGGCCGACGTACAGGAGCCGACTGCAGCGTCGGTACAACGAACGCAACGCCTGATCGCGCAGCCAGACTTTGATGCCGCTCCGGCGCACCGCATGATCAGTCGTTTCGGCGCGCAGGAGCAGCGGACGGCCGGTCTTCCACGCCTGAGCCCAAGCCAGCTGGTGAAAACGTGGGCTGTAGCCGACCAGGAGCACTGCCGCGGGAGCGAGCCTGCGCAAGACGGCTCCAAGTCCGCGTGTCGACGACTCTTCCGCCGAGCGCGGCCCGCCACTGGCGACGCGACCGAGAAACACTGACGTATAGCCAGAGAGCAGATCGGTGTCCCAGGCAACCGTAGCGCCAAACTCAGCATCACGGTAGCCGGCCACGCTGAAGTCAGATCCGTACACTGCCGTGACGGGCACCCCAAAGTCACGTTGGACAGCCCGGTACACCGGCGCGTGGTACTGGACTGGATGCGTCTCTATGGTCGCCAGCATCAACGTCCGTCACTGGCCCCAGCAGCTATGGGGTTAGCCTGCCAGACGATGCCATAGTCGTTGCCGTAGACCTGGCGGAAGCTCCAGCCGGGCACCTCGGTCGGTCGCTCGGGACCGCGGCTGTACACGTAATTCAATCGCCGAGCACCGAGCTCCGGTGCGAGCTCCAACTGGCGATACTCTGCCAGAATTTTTGGCAGCTCGGCCTCCGGCATGCCAAGGTTGTAGCTGCCGTTACCAGAGACGAACAGGAAGTAGGTGTAGGTGAGCCCTAGCGGCTGGTCGCCATGCGCGAAGTCCTGGGCAAGCAGATCGTGCACGTCACCCTCCGGTCGCCCCAGCAAGCGCATGGCGATGAGGAAGCGACGCTGCACCTCAACGTCGCCAGCAGAAGTGCGTTCTCCATTCGGCACGAACAACAAGTTTCGGGTAAAAACCGGGAGGAGATCGTTGATCTCCCTGCCAGACGCGAGCACCACGTCGTCCAGGTTGGTGTGCGTATTGAGCCAGTCGAACAGCAGCCTACGCTCTGGAACTAGCTCGTGTTTTTCGGCGACGTTGAACGAGACAATTGTCTGGCGTGTGGCGGCGATGCCAATCAGGATCGTGACGATGCCGTAGGTGATAATCGTAGCGGTCTGGCGCGACCACCAGGCACGTTTCGAAAAGAAATCGAGGGCCGTGGGAACCAACAACACGGCTCCCGTCATGACCAGAAAGGGTTGAAAGAAGCGATTTGGATAATGGTTCATCGCCTCTAAATTGAAGCCTAAGACTAGCTCGATGTTCAGGGCGGCTATGGCTGCAGTAAAGATGCACACGTGAAACAGCAGAACCCTGCTCTTCCATGCATTACCGCCCTCCGGCTTCTTCGAGTGGCCGAACTTGAAGAAGATTGCGGCCATGACCGCGAACAGGATGGTGTACGCCAGTGTGTGCAGCAGCTTTTCTGGTGGTGGGAGATGGCCGGTTTCGCTGAAGTGGCGTGCCAGCCGAACGTTGAAGTTGTTGGTATCCCGGGACGCCAGAAGGCTGAGCCAGAAAGGGATACTCACCACCCACGTGGACACGTTGGTGAGCCAAACAGCGCGCCATACACGAGTCGTCTGCCAGCGCCGGGCAAGCAGCAGCAAGGCGCAGGCGCCAAGCCAGATGGGGAAGTAAAAGACGTAGGTGTAGAAGAGCAAGCCCCCGGCTATCCCGCCCAGCACCGCCTCGACCCAGCCGCCCCGCTGCAGTGCGCGCCAGAGGAGCAGCAGCGCCGCGGCGAGCAGCGTAAAGGACAGCCCGGGATGAAGCAGCCGAGAAAATTCGAGGGGCTGGACGATCGAGCTGGCGCGTTGCGTCAGTAAGAGCAGTGGCACGCCGAGGAAATTCCTTGGCCCAAAAGCGATGAGGATGGTCGCAAGCGATCCGACAAGCGCAATTCGATCGCTGCCGGCAAGCTCGCGCAGCAGGACATACAGCAACAGCGCACACAGCGGTGGAAGGACAAAGTGGCACACGATGAACGCGTTGCCGAGGCCGCCAGTGACGGCCTGGAGCGCGGCCAGGGCAAAGAATGGCGCCGTCGACGCCGGTACGGAAACGTTCCTGGTTTCCCATACGTCGGTATCGTAGGGAGGTCTCAGACGCAGCGCGGTGTAATTGGCCAGCGCGGCATAGGTGGCCGTCTCGTCGTAAGTCACCGAGCTGACGCCACTCACTGCAAAGGGTGTGTAGGGCCGCTCCGGCCCCAGCAAGCGTGGGATCAGAAGGTGGGGTAAGCCAAAAATGAGGCCGGTCGCCAGCAAGATGACGGCGACCACGAGCGCCGGCACGCGCCTGCGTGTGACGGACCCACCGGTTGGAAGGAGCCCCTGGCTCGGACCAGCTACGGGCTCGACAACGACAACGCTCATAGCCAGTCTGCCTCGAGCATCACGCGCAGCCGATCTTCATACGTGTGCCGACCTTCACGGACGCGACTTTCAGCACATGCCGCCAGGCGACGGCGTTCGTCGTCCGCTCCCAGCAGCCAGTGCAGCTGATCCAGCATCTCGGGTATGCGGCGAAAGTAGGTCGCTGCTTGCCCGGGTGGTCCGAATAAGCTGCGGTGCTCGTCGGTGTCTTCCGCGAGCAGGCAGCCTCCCATGGCTGGAATCTCGAGCGACCGCATGACGTGACCGTCTCGATTGGCGCGGCGCACAAGACAGAGCGAGACCTTGGCTGCACTGGTGACTTTGCGGATTGTGGCCACGTCGGCGTGGCCACGCGAGTGACGGCTCGTCTGGGGATACCGGTCCCAGTAGCCCCCGTACAGACTCACGCCGAAGCCGGCGCTGATCGCGGCGCCAAGAATCGGCACACGGTCGCGGTCCGCGCCTCCAACGAATGCCAGATCCGTCGCGAAGTGCGACCACTCCTGCCCGGTTGGAGGCGCCTGGCGAAAACACAGCTCCGGATCGTAGCCAAAGGGTAAGTAGCTGACCGTCGCGCAGCCATGTTGCCTGAGATCATCCAGATTTGCGCTGCGTGGCGAGAATACCTGGTCGTAGTGCCGCAGCGCGTCCAGAAACCAGGGTGCGCGCAAGGTTGGGTTCCACGGGTCGTCGGTCAGATAATTGAGGCGCTTGACGCCGAGGCTGCCGATCGTCGCCAGGGTCGGAGCATCGATGGGCACCATGCCTGTACCGAGCAGCCAACGTGGTCGCCATTCGGCGCACGCAGCCGCAACGGCGCGGCTCGTTCTGCTCAGGGCGGGTGGCCGGCGGCCGCGCAGGCGCCAGGTAAACGCGCGGACCAGCCGCGGCGCCATGAACGCGTCGGCTGCGTCGACGAACGCGTAGCTCACGCCGAGACGCTCGGCGGCGCGGGCGAGGCTGCCACCAACGTGCGTTCCACTTCGGAAACCCACGATGAGCAATTGCGGGCCGTCGGCGGAGGAATGCGTCATGCGCTCGCTACCCGCGTGTCCAGGAACGGTGCACACAGCTGCTCGAAGTCCGCCGCGACCTCGGCTGAGTCGCGAACTTTGAGCACCCGCTGCGTGGCGTGGACCATGTCGGCCAGACTCTGACGATGCGCATCCCACCACTGCAGCCGCTCGACGAAGCTGTGCGCGCTACGGATTGGCAGCACCCACCCATTGTGACCATCGCGAATGAGGTCCCAGCCGGCGCCATTTGGCGTAGTCAAAATTGGCAATCCGGCCGCGGCGGCCTGCGCCAACACCGCCGGAAAGCCATCTTCGATGGTCGGCAGCATGAAGACGTCACCCCACGCGTAGATGCCTGGAAGCTCTGACTGGGGCTGCTTGGCAACAAACGTTGCCTGGTCCTTGAGCTGATCGGCGAGTCCGGCTGCTTCGGAGGCGACCGACCCCACGAACCGGAACTCGAATCGGTCCGTGCCCAGGGTGCGGATGACCTCGGCAGTGTCCCAGACGCCTTTTCGAAAGGCGAAGGTTCCCACGTTGAGCACACGCAGGGGAGCTCCCGAGAGCAAGCGCCGACACCTGAGCTCGAGTGTTTCCGGGGACGGGCGGAACGCGTTGGTCTCCACACCAGACAGGATCAGTCTGAGTCTGCGACTCGGCACGCCCTCGGCTACGAACGTCTCGTAAGCGAAGCTGGACAGGACGCGGATCACGTCTGCAAGTGCGTACTCGCGCTGCTCGCGGGCGATCATCCAGGGGCTGGGTCGGTCCTGGGATGCTCCCGTGCGGATTTCCTCCTCGTGCAAGAGCCTGTCCTGGGTCCGAATATGCGTCGACGCACGCGCGAGCATGTGCAGGCGTACGTCCGGGGCTCGCGCACGTAGACTCTCCTCCGCGACTCCGCTGAAGGCGTACACGACGTCCCACGCTTCGTGGCGAAGGGTCGCCGACGCCCACCGACCGAACAGCCGGTGCAAGACCGGCTCGCTCGAGCGGAGGGCTCGCTGTCCCAGCCGGGCGATGGCACGCGTCATCACGCCGTGTGGCCAGAAGCTGCGCACACTCTCACCCGGTACTCCGAATGGCTCAACCGCCCACCTGGGATAATTCGTGAGCAGCCCGACCCGATGACCACGTCGGATCAGCTCGCGCGCCAGATCGAACGCTTCAAATCGACCGTGAACGGCTATTGCAATTCTCATCGAGCCATTCCCGCACCGGACCAAACTGCGTCTCGTAGTTCCACTCGGCCGTGATGCGCTGCCTTCCCCGCTCACCCATAGCTCGCATTTCTGCTGGATGATCGATCAGCCATCGCAGAGCTCCGGCAATGCTGTGGGGATCCTCCGGCGTGCACACCAGGCCGTAGCCCGGTTCTACGAACAAGCTGCGCCAGGCTGGCAAGTCCGATACCAGCAAGGCCAGTCCACTGGCGAGGTAGTCAAACGGCTTGTTGGAGGCACCCGGCATCCACTGCTGGCTCTCGTCCTCGGCACTGGCAGGCATGAGGACCAATCCGACATCTGATTCGCGGCTCTTGAGCAGCAGGTCAGAGTGAGGCATAGCCTCCAGGAAGTCGGTGCGATGTCCTACGCCCATCCGCTGGGCCAGGGCCTTCAGGTCGGCCACGTACTCCGGAGAGCCTGGGCTGCCGTAGCCGATCACCCGCAGGTGGACTTCGTCTGGCAGCATCGCCAGCGCCTCGATGATGGTGGGCGGCAAACGGAACGGAACAATGGATCCGACGTACAGGAGGTGCAGACCGACGGCCGTGCGCGCACGACGTGCGGGCGTCACTTCGGCCAGGCTTGGACAGTTCCAGACACTGAAGGTCGGGCGGTGGTTTGCCACGCTGCGAACGAAGTCATCCGCTCGTTGTTGGTTGGGTAGGACCCGCGCTGCAGCCCGCTCCGCCAGCTTGCGACGCGTCCACAACACCAGCCGACGGACGATACCGCGCCCGTGTACCTGGGGTGCATCATGCTCGTGGTACACGACGTTGACGTGCGGCCAGAAACTTACGGGCAAGACGACCGGGCAGGACAGCGCGTCCGAGGCATACACACACTCCGGGCGCCAACGCACGATCCAGGCGAGCGCCCAGACCGCGAACCAGGCGTAGTGCATCTTCCTCCACCAGCCGGGCCCACTGGGAGGCAGCTCGCGCACCCTGATCGCCGGCTGTGCTGCCCAGTTCAGAGGCGGATCCCCGTGCTTGGTGATGCCCAGAAACAGCACCTGCCAGCCTGCCTCCGCGAAGACCCGTGCGCTGTGTTCCAACGGCGGATACGCGGCCGGCTTGGTGTACTGCACGTACACGATGCGCCGCGCCTTCGGCCTGGGCGCACGAACGGTGCCTGCGCTCATACGCGATCGAGTATTCCGTCGTAGAGGACCAGCATGTCGTCTGCGACGTCGCTCATCGACCTCGGCGGGCGGACGCCGGCGCGCAAACGCCGCACCAGGGCGGGGTCGCTTGCCAGCTCGTTCAGCGCCGCGCTCCACGCGTCTACCGACTCTGGCTCCACCAGCAACCCATTCACGTGGTCCTCAACCAACTCGGCGATGCCACCGCGGTTCGAGCCGATGACGGGTATTCCGGCAGCGAATGCCTCCAGCACCACCAACGGGCCCGTCTCGAGCCAGAGCGACGGCACGGCCAGCAGGTCATAGTCGGACAGCAGGCTGGTGACCTCGCCATTCGGGACCGCGGCGAGAAAGCTAATGCGCGGGTCAACGCCCGCGAGTGCACGTACCGAACCCGCATAGCCGCCGGAATCAGTGCTCTCGGGCACGCCGAATACGTCGAGGGCGAGTCGTGCATCCGGCACGGCCGCGAGCGCCCGCAGCAGCACGTCCAGGCCTTTTGTCGGATGCAATCTGCCCAGAAAGGCGATGCGGAGTGGACTGGTGCTCGATCGGCTGGCGCTACGGCCTGGCGGACGCGACGGACCTGTCAGTGGCTCGGGCAAGCCGTGCCGCGAAAGCATCAGCTTCTGCTTCGAAACGCCATTACGAACGAGCAGCTCCTCAGCCCATTGGCACAACACCACCACCCGATCCATGGTCTGCATGAGCGACCGAAACGCCGCGTGCTGGCTCTGCACCAGGTCACTCATGCGTAATCCAGTCCACAGACCGCCCGACAGCCCAATTCCGCCCACGACCTGACCGACTCCGCTCGGGAGAGCACCGAGCGCGGCACCGACTGGACGACCGAGACCGAGACCTTGCAGTGCGCACCCCGCGCACAGGTGAACGTGGAGGGTGCCATCGCACACCTCGCGACCCCAGCGGAGAAGCGTACCCCGCTGACAGGACACGGTGGGGGTGTGGTAGGTGAAGACGAGCCGCACGCCGCGTTGGTGGGCATCGGCCGCCAGCCCGGCCGAGACCGCGCTGGTGAACGCATGCAAGTGAACAAGGTCGGGCCGTTCCTGGTCCATGATGGTCTCGAATTCGCGCCGCGCGGTCTCGTCACCGTCTCCATACAGACTGTTGAGACTCTGACTGCCGGTGGTGGCGAAGCGACGCACGGACAGTCCCGCGTCGGTGTGCGCCGAGTTTTCGCCTCCGGGTGCCGCCACCACCGTTTCGAGGCCGCGCCGCTGCTGCTCACGCGCAAGGGCTTCGACGTACACCTCCGTTCCGCCGACCGGGTCGGGGCGAAAGCCGAACGGAACATGAATAACTTTCATCTGTGGGCGAGCTGCACCGCGTCGCTGAGGGCGCGCTTGGCATGCCTGTAGTGGACCGCCAGGCCTTCGGCTGACTTGTAGCCAATCACCCGGGACGCCAGCGCGAGATGCCACGGCCGCGTCGGCGTGTAGCCCGGTTGCAAGCGCTCCAGAGCCGCGTACGCTGCTTCGAACGTCGCTTCGTCTCGCCCGAAGCTTGCTCGCGCTACCTGGCCATACGCGTGCAACAGGGTCCGCCAGCGCGCGCGGCTGAGACCACCCTCGCGTACCCACCACTCCTCGGCAGTGATCGCATTCCGCAAGCAGCCGCGCGTGAACTCCGCTGGATCGCGCGTGGACAGCGAGCCCGACGCATGCACCCGATACGACGCCGCGACGCCGGGTGCATACGCAAAGCTGGCGCCTTGCAGCGCGCACGCCAGAACGAACCGTACATCTTCGACCACGGCCTGCTGCTCGTCCCAGCCGCCCACGCGGTCGACAATCGCACGTCGAAACAGGTATGCAGCCGGGGGGCACCAGAAGTCAGTCAGCACGGCGATGTCCGCGTCGCCCTGGATAGCGCGCGCCACGAGCCTGCCCGCAACTGGACGACCCACGTCCGGCCCCGTCCGAAGCTCCAGCCAGTCGCCGTAGGCGATGTCGGCGTCGTTGTCAGCCAGAACGCGCAGCTGCGTCTCGAGTTTGCCTGGTGCCAGAAGGTCATCCGCATCCAGGTACTGAAGGAATTCCCCGCGCGCCACCGAGGTGCCGATGTTCCTGGCGCGGCTGGCGCCACCGTTCGCAGTACGAACCAGGCGCACCTGTGGGAACGCCTCCGCAACCAGCTGTCCGCTGCCGTCAGTGGAGCCATCATCCACGACGATGACCTCCACATCAGAGACTGCCTGCCCGAAGACGCTCTCGAGCGTTGCACAAATCCACTCGCGGGCGTTGAAGCACGGAATCACGACCGACAGGGTCATCATCCGAGACCCGCCTTCACGCCGCGACGGCCGCCGATGTACGCTCGCAAACCGGCCGGAAGCACGTTGCGGTACGCCTGCGCGAGCTGCTCCGTACGCTCGAATCCCACGCTGCTGACCAACGCTCGATACAGTGGCCGCTGGCTACTGAACCGGGGTGGTCCAAGCCAACCGGCGAGCTTGAAGGCAGCGCTGGCTTCCGCCCGCGCGCCGAGCTTGAACAGCGTCGAGCCGGCCCGCCCGGCTGCGTCGGCCAAATCGGACCGGTACGACCTGGGCAGCTCGTTGGCCAGATTGGCAATCGCCTCGACATACCCGCTCCAGGTCTGAACTTGGTTGCGGCTGCGTCCACCCGGACGGACCCGGATGATCACCAGCGGATCCGTAATCACCGCGTACTTCGGGCCGCTCGCCGCTAGCCGCACGTGGAAGTCGAAGTCTTCTGATTGCCAGAGCGACGTCCGATACCCACCGATCGCCTGGACCGCCTCGCGTCTGTAGGTGCCGGACGGCACCAGCATCACCCCGCGGATGCAGAAACGGACCAGGTCGTTGTCACCGACGCCAAGACTGGACAGCGCCAGCACCCGTTCCGAGTTCGGGCCGCCTTCTCGATGCGCGTCGATCTCCGTAAACACGACGTCGATGTCGCGTGACTCCAAAACTTCGCGAACGCGAGCGTGCCAGTCCGGACTGAACAGGTCATCCGCGTCGTGGAAGTGGATATAGCTGCTGGTACTCTCCTGCAGGAGCCGATTCCGACCAAAGGCTGGGCCGCGATTCTCGGCGCCGCGTAGAAGCCTGACCGGCAGCCCGACCGGAACGTAGTCTTCGGCCGGCGCGTCAGAAGCATCGTCGTAGATTAGGATTTCGTCCGGCAGCCGCGCCTGGCTGGCGATCGACTCCAAACAATCGCGCAGAAGCTCCCGCTCACCGTAATAGGTGATGAGCACGCCGATGCTGATTGGCTCAGAAGTCATCGGAGGCCGAGACCATACCAGCGGCGCATCGCGCCCAGAACAGGACGATAGCGGAGCAGCCCCGGATCCCGCAGCACTTCGCTCCAGAGAGCCCGGAGTGCTGCCCGCATTCCACCGGACTGGACCAGACTCGAGCACGCATCGAGTGTCCGCCAGGCCATGAAGCGCCGCCTCTGGTTGACGAGCCGGCGCCGATCTGCACGCGAGACGCGGTCCAGATACAGATCCGCCACGCGTACATCGTCAGCAGCGAAACCAGCTGCGTGTGAGGCAGTCTTGCTGGCGTCGTGGACTCGAAAGACCGCCACGGTCGCATCCAGCTCGAGGGGTTTGACTCCGGCGAACAAGAGGCGTTGAAAATACTCATAGTCGAAGCTGTAGTGAAGGTCTTCACGAAAGGAACCGATTTCCTGGACCAGGTCCTGTCTCAGGAACACGCCAGGCTGTGGGAACGTATACGGCTCCCCGGATGGCTTGAAGAGCCACGCGGCAGGGTCGTCTGGAACCCGCGGCTTCAGGACGGACGTAGTCCTGTCTCTATCGTCCCTGGACAGGCAGGCACTACATACCCAGCGCGCCTGCGAGTGATTCATGAATGCTCCGGCGATCGTCATGAAGGCGCCGGGCAGATACACGTCGTCGCTATTGATGTAGGCGACGAGCTGACCGCTGGCCCGAGCAAGACCTTTGTTGATGGCGTGCGCCTGGCCGGCGTCCGACTCACTGACCCAGTATGCCAGCCACGGCTCGTACTTCCTGATAACGTCCACCGAGCCGTCTGAGGAGCCGCCGTCCACGATGATGTATTCGAGGTTCGGATACCCCTGGAAAAGGACCGAGCGAATCGTCTCCTCAATGAACTCGGCCTGGTTGAGCGAAGGGGTAACGATGCTCAGCCGCGGCCAGGTGGCCGCGCTTTCGAAGGTAGACGGCGAGCTGGCGTCGGTCCACGGCCAGCCACTTCGGTCGCTCGGACCGGGTGGCAGCTCAGCCAGGCTAGGGCAGTGCACTCGTGGTCAGCGGATGGTCCAGCACGCCTGGCCTGGATCGTACAGAACACGGCTGTTGGCCCGGTCTGATCGAGACATGACGCGCTCCAGACGCCGCTTGATGCCCCTGAACAGCCAGTGCCGCTCCGTCCAGCCCCAGGGCCTCACAGTCCGACACGCATCCATCTCGGCCATGTACATGCGCATGGAATGAGCAGTCTTCTGCTCGGAGTGTCTGCGGGAGCCGGCCAGCACCACCGACGCTCCGTACAGCTGGGCATGCTCTGCGAGGCGGCACCACAATTCGTAGTCGGCGGCCAGAGCCAGCGAGCTATCGAGCTGCCCGCCGGCGCGCTGCCACAGATCGCGAGACCAGAACGTCCCCTCTTGTTGGATGAAGTTGAGCGTCAAGCCATCGTACGCGCCCAGCCGGAGTAACTGGCGGTGGAGATTTGGGCGGGTCAGCACCAGACCTAGATTCCCATCCCGGTCCCACATCGCGGGGATCCCCGTGATCCACTGGACCGTGTGTCCCAGCTCGGCGAAGATACCGCCGACTGCCCACAGGCAGTTGGGTGCGCACATGTCGTCGCTGTTCAACCACGTCATGACCTCACCGGTGGAGCGGCTGAAGCCCTTGTTGATGGCTGAATACTGCCCGTCGTCGGGCTCACTGACGGCGTAGCTGAGCCAGGCACGATACTGGTCGATAATCTGGAGGCTGCCATCGGTGCTACCGCCGTCGACCAGGATGAATTCCAGGTTCGGATATCCCTGCAGCAGTACGGAACGAATAGCCGCCTCCAGAAATTCGGCCTGGTTGTACGAGGGCATGACGATGGTCAGCCGCGGCCAGAGGGCTCCCTGGGCAGTCCTGTCGGCCAGTCGCGAGCTCTCAGCAGTCCACGGCCATCCCGTCTTGTGCGCTGGTGGCGGCGGAAGCTCGGACAGGGTCGGGACGAGCGGTCGAACAGCCAGGCTCGTGGTCACGTACGGCTCCGTGCCAACTGGCTGGCTGGCACCAAACGCCGTAGCGCGCTCGGCATCGGACGCGGCTGGTCAGCTTCCCAGCGCTCGTACGCATCCTGGCCAGAAACGGCCGTACGCCCCAGGCAGTCGTTCATCGCCGCGCACAACTCGTCCCAGTCTTGCGACACGGTCCGAAGCCCGGGCGGGGGATTGAGCGCGTAAGCCGGGTGGCTGAAGGTGATCACCGGCAGTCCCGCGCAAGCGAGCTCGGGCAAACGCGTAAGCGCTCCAAAGCCGAGCCGCTGCGGAATGACCGCGGCGGCGGCGCGCGCCAGCAGCGAGTCCAGCTCCGCCTGATCGAGCCAGCCGCGTAACTCGAGGCCAGGCACCGACTTGCCCGACGGAAGCAGCTTGTCTGTGTCGCCTCCAACCGCAACCACCCGGACTCCCTGGGGAAGGCCATGCTCCAGCGCGTTTCCGGCAAACCAGCGCATGGACTCGCCGGTCACCCCATGCTGTGCACTGCCGAGCAGCAGGATCAGGCCTGGCTCCGAGGGGTACTCCGCTCGATGCTGGCGCGTAGCGTAGAGGTTTTCGCGGATCGGGCCGACCGGTAGATACGGATAATACTGACAGTCCAACCCCAACCCGCCGATGAATCCAGCTTCAACCTTCGAGATTGCGAGCCGCTCCGCGCACAGCGCCATCAAGCGAAGCTCGTTGCCAAGGTCCGTCATCACTTTGTAGACCGTCTTGCGGCGACGCCAATCGAAACTCGTGGCGTCCAGTGCTTCCAGGTTCTGGAAGGCCGAAATGGTGGGTATTCCCAGTTCGGCATTCAACGCAACGATGTCTCCAAATACAGCGTGTTCGACAATGCACACTGCCGGACTGGCGTCCTTGGACACGAGCTGCGCATAGTGGGACACGAACTCTGGCTCGACGGACATGGTGGTCGAAAACGGGATGGCAGTGGGATAGCGGCCGACCGGAAAGACGTTGAACGGGTTTTCACCGACGAACTTCAGTCGTGCGCGCCAGCTTCGGAGTCTCCGCTCGAGTCCCCGCCATTTGCGCGCAACCACTTCCGCCCGTTGGCGCGATCCAGGCTGCTGCTGCTGACGGGCCTGCCGCCACGCTTCGAGGCTGATTGAAGCCACACCTGAGTCACCGACGAGTGCCCTCGCGTCGTGCTCGACCTGGAGCGTGCGATGCAGTCCGCCATGGCCGACGACCGCCGGAGCAAAGTAGGAGACGAGAAAGATACGCATTAGCTTTGGAATCAGGCATGCACCGCGAAGCTTTCGGGCAACGTCGCCATATCCGTAGTCCAATCCAGCATTGGTCGGACCAGGCCCGGGTACGGTCCGACGTAGGTGGGTTGCAGCGAGCGGGTCGTGTTGTCGGTAACCTCGAACGCGACAGCCTGGTGCTCGTAGATGTGCACGACCGGCGGGTCGGCTGAGGTAATGATCGCCGTGGCCATGACCGTGCCTTCAGCAAGAAGGTTGCCTGGAATCCAGCAGGTGCTCGTGTATCGGCCAATCGGGCACACGCGCGCCGAAAGTTTGGGGTTGTCGCTGACGAACAGACACGTCCCTTGCCGATTGAAGAACTGGAAGCTGGGTACCAGCACCAGCCCAGGCTCGATCACGTCGTATTGCATCTCGATGGCCAGCGAGCTGCCAATGTCGACGGAGTCGGTGACCTGCCCATCCTCGAGCCTGACGCGCACCGAGCGGAGACGGACAGCTCCCGTACCAGGCGCAGCGCTCGGCTCGGCCCAGCTCTTTGTACCCGTCGTTCCCACGACTCGCTCCATATAGTCGCCAACGACCTCCTCGGCTGGCCCGTCGACCACGACCCTGCCCTCGTCGATCAGGATCACCCGCCGGCACAGCTTCGAGATGGCGAACATCATGTGCGAGACGAAAAAGACCGTCCGGCCGCCCTCGCTCACCTCCTGCATCTTGGCCAGGCAACGCGCCTGGAAACTCGTGTCGCCAACGGCCAGTACCTCATCTACGATGAGCACGTCCGGCTCCAGGTGAGCAGCCACGCTGAATGCCAGGCGTGTGTACATTCCGCTCGAGTACCACTTCACCGGACTGTCGATGAACCTGGCGATCTCCGCGAAGGCCACGATCTCGTCGAACTTGCGGGTGATCTCAGCCCGCTTCATCCCCAGAATTGCGCCATTCAGGTAGATGTTCTCTCGACCCGTCAGCTCCGGGTGAAATCCGGTTCCGACTTCGAGCAGTGACCGCACGCGGCCCCGGATGTCAGCCGTACCCTCAGTGGGTTCGGTGATCTGCGAAAGGATTTTGAGCAAGGTGCTCTTGCCCGCGCCGTTCCGACCGATGATCCCCAGCAGCTCACCTTGCTTCAATTCGAAAGAGACATTTCTCAGCGCCCAGAAGGTGTTGTCTCGGAAGTGAGTACTGGGAGCAGCCGGTTTGAGCTGACCACCGCGAAGTCTGGCGAAAGGCGCCGCGACCAGGCCGCTGAATCCCTCTCGAACGGTCTTGTAGTGGGCTCGCTCGCCGATGTGGTACTGCTTACCCAGGTTTTCAACACGGACAGCGATGTCGCTCATCGATCGATCTCAACTTTGTGCGTGCTATGCAATGTCAGCAAAGGTCCTCTCCGCACGTCGATAGTAGAAAGCGCCGCTGACCAGCAAGAGCAGCGAGATGCCCGCGGACAAGAACAGGAGCGTTTCTGGGGGTTGGGTGCCGAGCATGATCCAGCGG
>JAABUQ010002827.1_pt1 | contig 33348 bp, 32 predicted proteins | sample 5560001 | NCBI WGS metagenome assembly JAABUQ01 (sample SAMN10711888, study PRJNA513371) | rock metagenome | isolation source: Antarctica rocks | place: Antarctica: Victoria Land, Finger Mt nord | collected 2015-12-18
CACGCACCTATGCTCAGTTAGACCAAGCGATTACGGATGCTCTTGCTGCAGTGACCACCAAGGATATTATTGGCTGGTTCACTCCCTGCTGTTGCTATACTCCATCCAATTGAGAACCGCTGTAAGTGTTGAGATTATGCTAACAACCAGACCTATCATGGACTACGAGTTAGAGGATGTTTGAAAAGGTTTGGGGGCAAATTTTATGAAAAAAGATTGGGATTCAGGGTTCAGACAGGGACTGCAAGAGCCCGCTTGTCTGACATCCCCTAGCCATCTGGTTGGGGCTTCAACCAGTTTGATGTTTACGCTATCGTTTTCGTCTCGGTCATTTTCAGACGAGCATGCAGGACAACGCCACCAACGCACCGATAAATCGAGCAAGCGGTACTAATTGGTCACAACCTGGTCCCTCACAAGTAATCGTTCTTGCCCAGAGGTAAGCAATCGGCGTGGCACCATCCGGGTCTCTTGGGTAAAATTCACATAACTTCTGCAATCATCAGCACTACGTATTTCCCTCTGTATTGTGGAAAGTGCGGCTCTGATATCTGGTATTTAAAGTGTAGATAGCGAAATACCCTGTTATAAATACGCAAACTTCACACAAACTTTACTGATTATTTAAACTAGCTTCACATTCACTTTTAGAATCTTCAGTAATTGTTCGCATCGAAATATAGCAGATTTAGAATTAATATTATTCTGTAGCTGGTTTACAGATGTCTATAGTATGAACTCTAAGAATAATAGTTGGAAGACCTATCCCTGTGTCATGGTAGACAATGATTCTAGCCTTGAAGAAATTGAAATGGAAGAGAAACGGATTGAAGCTATTCCTGACATGGATGAACGATTAAAGCAATCTCTCTTGCTGGAGTTACGCTCTCACAAAGTAGCTATCACTAAAGAATAGGGATTCATCAAAATATTCACCATTGCGACTTTTGCCTACCAAGAGGTTAATCTGGGAGGGGATGTGCTGCAGAATTACGAATATGACGGGCGTTCGGCACGAGGAGGGGTGATGGTTGAGTCAGAGGCGCGATCGCTTCACAGATAAAATGATGATAAATTATAATAAACATAGTATGTGATGATTGCAGGGTAAGGATTGCAGAGTTTGACTCTCCTCCTGCTCACTCGTTAAATAAGCCTGGGGAGACTATGACTATGAGCCAGCGACTAAAACGATGGGAGTCGCCCCGTCGAGAAGGTAGGAATGACAAAGGAAGAGGCGGCGCTGCTAGAAGGCGACAGCTTAAAAAACAAATGCAGATGCTGCGACAAAGACTTAAAGAAGGCGAAGGAAGAAGTCCAAGTTGTAAGCATGGCACAGACAATAGCAAAAGACAGGGGGAAGAAAAGTTAATCTTCCCCCTGCTTTTTTATGCAGCAGCGATACTAGCTACGGCCGTTGAGCGACGGGTGGAACCTCTTGCTTCAACACAACCCGCTCGCCATAGCGCAATAACATTTCCAGAGTGTTGAGACGGTTTAACCACACCTTGACTTGGTAGGGATGATCTAAAGCTTGTAGGCGCATCCAATCCTGAAAGTGTGACGCAAAGGCAGTCAGGGATGCTCTTGCTGCTGCCGCTCGACTGACAGAAGGAGCTGCGGCTAGCTGGTTCAAGGCGCTTTCAAGGTCTTTTGCCTGAGTGCGCCAAGATGAGAGTTCTGGCTCCCGCAGCCAAAGTTGCTGGTTAGCTAGGAGAAAATTCCATTCCTGTTGTAAAGCCTCGAAACGGACGGCAGCAGCAGAGAAAGGCTGGCGGTAAGGGACGGGAGATTGAGGTATGCTTCTCTTGGTGCCTTGAGCTCGCTCAAGGAAGCCGCTGGAGCCGCCTCCAGCGGACCCTTGAGTGTGTTCGAAGACTGTTTCTAGCTCGGTGCTGAGATTGTTCACCGCGAACAGGGAGTAACCGCTAACTGGTAAGTCTCTTATCAACTGGATTTGATCGATCGCTACTGATAAAGGCAAATTATAGAGGCGAATCCCCGGCAAAATTAAGGTAGACCCCAAGTCAACTGAGGCCAGCCAGGGTTGGGCAAGATGTTGGAAGCGATAGGTATCTAATGCATAGGTCATCGGGACAACTAAATCGACATCGCCGCGACGAGCCCAGACTTCCCAGTGCTGCTGTAACTTATGAATCCGGTCGTGCTCTGTGAATGGATAGACAGCAACCGACAGAATGAGGTGGGGACGCTTTTGCCGCAGCCGTTGGGCCACTTCAGCTACAAAGCTATCAACTTCTTGGGTGCGAAATTCCGTCCACTTTTGCCAAAGGTCGCGATCACGTGGGGAAATTTGTGCCGGGTCTACCCCAGTCATTTGCTGAAACAATTGGCGCGCCGCCATCCCATAGCCGTAGGTGCGATCAGCGCCGGGGTCTTGGAAGGGATAGCGGATGTAATCCAGCTGAAGACCATCCACCTGATAGCGGCTGACAATTTCATCGAACAGTTGGAGTAAGTATCGCCGTGCCTCGAGATTGGCTGGGTCTAAGAAGGGCTTGCCTTGGCCGGGCGGAAACAAACTCCCACGGTTGTCGTAGCTAGCCCAGTTGGGATGGGCGGCAATCACTGGTCCTGGGTAATCGGCTGGGAGATTGAGTAGCAGATTGTGCCGCTGGTTGCCCACAGCAAAAGTCCAAACCCAGGCATGTAACTCCATGCCGCGCTCATGGGCTAACTTGACTGCGGCTGCTAGTGGGTCCCACCCTCGCACTAACGGGTTTTGCTGTGGTGCAACTTGACTGGGGTAGATGGGATAACCAGCGTTGACCGTTTCAAAAAATACGGTGTTAATTCCTGCTGCCGCTAGCTGGTCAAAAATTCTCGCTAGTCTCTGCTCTGACCCAGCACGCACAATAGTCTGTCGGTCTAACCACATCGCCCGAATCTCTGGCTGAGCTAAATTACGGTTAGTCGGGTAGTGGTTCCACAAGAGTTGCTGAGCTTTGAGCCACTGCTGTCGAGCAGCAGTATAGTTTTGTTTGCCAATCAGCTGGGGCAAGGCTTTGGCAATTTCTCTAGCTTGGGCTACGACCTGCAACGCTGGCTCTGGTAATGTCGCTCCTAAGGAGCCAATATTATTACTAGCGACTTTCGTGTCATCCTCAACTGGTGTCGGCTGATTCCCGCTGCTATTTTTAGCATCGGCGTCTAGCTCGGCGCTCTCAAACCGACCAATTAGATTTTCTAGCTCTTGGGGTAGGGCGATCGCTTGGATGTCACTGACTGGTTCTCTAGCATCTGGCGCGGTTTCTAAACCCTGAAATGTTAGTTGTGCAGTTGGCTCCTTCGACTGCTGGGGCGGGGGGAGAGCAGGGGAGGCAGGGGACAGGGGGCAGGGGGCAGGGGGCAGGGGGCAGGGGGCAGGGGGAGAAGAAATTCCTCTGGCTATAGGTCTAGGAGTAATTGCAGAAAGTTTGCCTGAAGATGGTGAGGGAAGTGTTGGGCGGACTGCAGGGGGAGTTTTGGGCTGTGGTGTTACTGTTGTGGTGGTGGGATTGGGGGCGATTGGACTTTGAGCTACCGGGGCTGGAGGTGCTGGGCGGGCCTTGGGGGGAGGTTTGGGCTGTGGTGTTGCTGGTGTTATGGCGGGAATGGGGGGGGTTGCGCTTTGAGCCACGGCAGCTGGGCAGGTGGGATTGGTCGTCACACCGGAGGAAAGCTGAACATAATGGTTGAGGAGTACCCGTAACCAGGCACTATCTAGTTGGGCCGATGACTCTGCATCCACACCCCAGCTCCAGCCTAAAACGGTTGCTTGGTCAGTAATTACGACTGCTGGGGCGCTATCTTTTGACCGCCAGATGGCAGCAGGTTGACTGGTTAAACCCGTTGGAATCACAACACCACCGCTCACGATACCGGCGAGTCCAGCTGAATGCAGCCACGTTTCTTGTGTACTAGTTCGGAGGGGTTCCAGTTGAGACGGCGAGCTGAGGCTGAATCCCCAGTAAGCACCCAGCGTTGCTCTCAACATCTGGCGTACCCCTGGCTCAGACAGGTCGCCTACAGGACCGCTGGTAATTATGTGTCCCCCCCGGCTAACCCAGTCGTTCAGCGCGATCGCCTGTGTCGGTGTCAAGGTCTCAACATTTGGCAAAAACAGCACTGCTGTATTGCCGAAATCTGCTGCGCTCTTCACAGAAGTCAGATCGATCGCACAATAACCGACCCTAGCTGCCTGCAAGCGGGTTGTAATCCCTGTCCATTGATTAGCATTTTCCTGGCTCTTGACCACGCTTAAGACAGCCTGTTGCGCTACAGCTGAAGCTGGTTGAAACAGTAAAAAGTAAAAAGTCAGAACCCAGGAGCCAGGAGCCAGGAGCCAGGATCTAGGAGCTAGGAGCCAGGAGCCAGGAGCCAGGAGCCAGGAGAATAGGCTTTTCTTTTGACTTCTGACTTCTGACTCCTGACTTCTGACTTCTGACTTCTGACTTCTGACTTCTGGAGCAGACCCCACTTGCGGTTGTAGCAGAGCCGAGAAATGAAACTTAATAGCCATTAATTAATACAAGTCTCGATTAGCTCTTCGACTCCTCTCACAGGGAAGATGGGCGTATTAATTCTACGAGCTAGTTCTTCAACTGTCATGTCATCTAAAAAACAATTATCTCCGTGCTTGAGCATTATAGCAGGTAGCAAAATGGCACAGCCTAAGGATTTATCCTGAAGTTTCTGAAGTAAATCTTGACCAGTTAGTAACCCCGTAACGGTAATGGTCTGTCCCCAGTAATCGCTACATAGCGCTACCATGTTCACTTCTAGACCTTCAACCTGATTCAGCCGTTGGACGATGGGCTCAAAGGCTTTCTCAACGGCGTTGCCCACTACCCAAGTGAATTTTCGCGGGTGGCACAGTTGCGGCGGTAGAGACAGGGCGGCGTGCTGAAATTGTTCGAGGAAACAGCGAATGGAACCCACACCATTGTCAATTTGGGGATAGTCTTCGTAGTGGGATTCTGGCGGTAACTCTGCACCGGCAATGAGAAACCACTCATCTGCTAACCAGGCGAAGGTAGACTGCATCTGTTGCCGAAACATGTCCTGCAAAGCCTGGACTTGACGAACCACTTCCATCGCTTTTTCTCGGTTGACGGGCGTCAGTTCGCCTGCTGTTGGGCGAAAGCGAGTTAATCCCACTGGCACAACCGCTACCGAGGCTACGGTTGGCACTTCCCCATGGTGAAATGAGGCTAAATCCAGCAGTGTTCGTTCTAAATGAACGCCATCATTGATCCCAGGACAGACAACCACTTGAGCATGAATTTGTAGTCGCCGGGCTTGAAGCCACTCCAACTGTGACAAAATTTGACCAGCTCGAGGGTTCTTCAGCAAGCGGATTCTGACTTCTGGCTCGGTGGCATGGATAGAAACATATAGGGGAGAGAGTCGCAGTTGTTCAATACGCTCCCATTCCCGTGGTGGCAGATTTGTTAAGGTGAGGTAAGAGCCATACAGAAAGCTGAGGCGGTAATCGTCATCTTTCAAGTACAAGCTCTGCCGTTTACCAGGGGGCTGCTGGTCGATGAAACAAAAGGGGCAACGGTTATTGCACTGAATTAAGCCATCAAACAGGGCGCTGTCAAATTCCAATCCCAAATCTTCATCGTCGTCTTTCTCAATTTCAACTTGATGGGCTTTCCCGGCAGTGTCTAAGACTTCCAGTTCTAATACTTGCTCAGCGCATAAGAATTGGTAGTCGATGAGGTCACGTGGTCGGCTGCCATTAATGGCAACCAGCTGATCGCCCGGCTCAAACCCGACTTCAGCGGCGATCGAACCAGGTAGAACCGCCGTGATCAAGGCAGGGCGAATCGAAAGCTCACTCATACATCTAGATTGTTAGTTCTATTCCTATCTTAGGAATCCCCTGCCCACCCCTACCAACAAAAATACACCCAATGCCAAGCGATACCAAACAAATATCCAGGTACTTCGCTTTTCCAAGTAGTGCAAGAGACCATAAATCGCCAGAAATGCAGAGATACTGGCGGATATCAAGCCAATTAATAGAATTAGCCACCCGTTAACATCTAAACCTGCCTTGAACAGGGTATATAGTTCCTTCCCCCCTGCTAGGATAACGGCTGGTATACCGAGTAAAAAGGAGAATCTAGCTGCTGTCTCTCGTTCCATTCTGAGAAATATCCCAGCTGTTAATGTGGAACCAGATCGAGAAACCCCTGGAACCAGGGCAAATGCTTGAGCAATTCCTACCCAAATCCCGTCTTGCAGCCTTAGCTGGTTGAATTCGCGGTTGTGCTTGCCTTGTTTTTCTGCCAACGCTAGTAAAAGAGACATGACGATGCAAGCTATCCCAACAACGGTTAAAGACCTAAAGGGGGAATGGCATTCGTTCAGTTTCTTCTCGAACAAAAGCCCTGCCAAAACGATGGGAACTGTACCCATCAATAGCCCCATTACCAGCCGAAAGGAGCCTGAACGGTAGTTGCGGTTAGTGATCGCCCTCACCGTCGCTCCTGTCAGTTCCTTAATGTCTTGCCAAAAATAAGTGATGACGGCTGCCAAACTGGCAAGTTGCATCGCTGCCGAGAAAGCAGAGCCAGGATCTGGCCATCCTAACAAAGCCGGTACCACTCGCAAATGAGCCGTACTACTAATTGGCAGTAGCTCCGTGATGCCTTGGACAATGCCCAAAATCACTACCTTAAACCAGCCCAAGTTGACAAACCCCATGTCCACTTTACTGGGACACGCCGAGACAGCGAAGAGAAGAGAGACCATCATAGGGATTTTGCGGGTTTAGACAATCCTTCTTGTATAGCCTACAGGGAAACGGCGCTGCCAGTTAGTTTGTCTATATACACCTAAGATCAGGATATTATTATAAATATGCCCCTAAGGGGGATATTTGCTATGTTATCTTGAGTAAGATTAAGTTAAGTAAACAATATTAACAATCCATTGGTCAACAATACACTGTCTTCATACGTCACTTGTGGCCCCTCTGGTAGCGCCAGAGGGATTCCTTCCTGGTGGCAAATCAGCTCCCGGCAAGCCTGGATGGTTTTTGCCGCCGCTGTCTTTCTGGTATCGGTGCCAGTGTTTATTGAAGCCCCATTAGTGCGATCGCTGCCGACGCTGAGTCTAGCGCTGACCGCTTTTTGGGTGTGGTTGAGTTTTGCCTTGATGTCTCGTCCCTCAACCCAGGTGTGGGGAGATCTGCTGCTGGGGTTTAGTTGGAGTTGGTTGGCGGGTTCGCTCTATTGGGGTTGGCTGCGCTGGGAACCTCTACTGCATTTACCAGTAGAATTCATTGGTCTACCGTTTGCCCTAGTGTGTCTGAGGCGAGATTGGGGCAAGGTAGGTAACTTTTTTTATCTGGGATCCCTACTTGGTACAGCACTGACAGATGTGTATTTCTACTTAGTAGATCTCATTCCTCACTGGCGGCAGCTGATGCGAGTTGACCCTGCACTAGCGTCCCCAATTTTGCAAAAGGCGCTCGAACAAGTGCAAACACCTTGGGGACAAGGCTGGGCATTCATTCTGGCGTTGGTTTTGCTAACGCTCGGCATTTGGCCTTTACGTAAAGAGCAACGACATTGGTGGGCTTTTAGTGGCGCAGTATTGAGTACTATTCTGGTAGATGGTCTGTTTTTGATAGCGGCAGCGGCTAAATAACGAACATTGACGACTGCTACAGAGTCGTGTAGGTGGGATTCTTAAAGACAAATCCAGTCACGGGAAGTAATAAAATATATATTAGTTTCTGTTGAAAGACTGTGCATTAATTCCAATTTGAGGGAAAGAGGTATAGAGACTGTGAAACGCTTATTAACAATGTTGAGTTTGTTGATTGGGTGCCTGGGATGGTTCGGTGTGTTCCCCCAACACAGCGTAGCTGCCGATTTAAGCAGTGTCGCCTTCCGCCCAGTACCCATCCTGGCAGCTGAAACCCAGACTTTTCTAAGGAACCGGGCAGACGAGAAGCTGGGAACTGAATTTGGCAGAAAAATTGATTTAAACAACACCAACGTGCGAGCTTTTGAGAAATATCCTGGGCTGTATCCTCACATAGCCCGGACAATTATCACGCATGCTCCTTACAAAACTGTGGATGATGTGCTGTCCCTTCCAGGACTGAGCGAGCGCCAGAAACAAATTCTGCAAGCTAACCTGGATAATTTCACCGTGACAGAGGCAGATTCCGTCTTCACCGAGGGGGATGACCGCTATAACAACGGCATCTACAGATAAGAGGGAGTAGGGAGTAGGGAAGGAATTTCCTACAATAGTAGGCAGTCCTTATAGAACTAATTTTTACCCACTACTCCCTCTTCATACTTATTTGCCCCAAGCTAATTTTCCGAGCCAGTTTGATGTCTTAGTAGTCGGAGCCGGTGCTGCCGGTATATATACAGCGCTCTGTCTTCCAGACAGCCTGCGGGTCGGCTTGATTACTAAAGACACCCTATCACTTTCCGCCAGCGACTGGGCGCAAGGAGGCATTGCCGCCGCGATTGCCCCAGAAGATTCTCCGACGCTGCACATTGAAGACACGATGCGAGCCGGAGCTGGTTTGTGTGATCACCAAGCTGTGACGTTTCTTGCCAAACTTGCTCCTAGCTGTATTCAGTCGCTGCTTAAACTGGGGGTAGCCTTTGACCGCCATGGTAGCAACTTGGCTTTAACCTTGGAAGCGGCTCATTCTCGCAGTCGTGTCCTCCATGCTGCAGATACCACTGGTCGGGAAGTGATCTCCACTCTGAAGGCTGAAGTCCTGCGACGCCAGAACATTCAGGTGATCCCACAAGCTTTCGCGTTGAACCTTTGGCTCCATCCCCAAACCAAGCACTGTCAAGGGATCAGCCTGATTCATCACGAGCGGGTCAGTTGGGTACGAGCGGGTGCCGTGATTCTGGCAACCGGCGGCGGTGGTCAGGTGTTTGCCCAAACTACTAACCCGGCTGTGAGCACGGGTGATGGGGTAGCGATCGCTTGGCGGGCTGGGGCAATGCTGCGAGACTTGGAATTTGTCCAGTTTCACCCCACTGCCTTAACTAGACCCGGTCGCTTTCTGATTAGTGAAGCGGTACGGGGCGAGGGTGCTCATCTAGTGGACGCTGAAGGGCGGCGTTTCACCTTCGACTACCACAGCGTTGGTGAACTCGCGCCTAGAGACGTGGTCAGTCGCGCTATTTTCAGCCACTTACAACGGACCTCAGCCGATCCAGCTGCGGCTCATGTCTGGTTGGATTTACGACCAATCCCAGCTGACAAGATTCGCTACCGATTTCCCAATATCATTCAGATTTGTAAACACTGGGGCATCGACGTCTTTTCGGAACCAATTCCCGTAGCCCCAGCTGCCCATTACTGGATGGGAGGGATCGTGACGGATCTGATGAACCGCACCTCTATCCCCGGTTTATACGCGGTAGGGGAAACAGCCAGTACCGGGGTGCATGGTGCTAATCGCCTAGCGAGTAATTCTCTGCTGGAATGTATTGTGTTTGGTTCTCAGATGGCTCATCTGAAAGATGAACTAGATAATTCGTTAGCCGGACCGGCTCTACCAACCGATCACCCGATTCATCCTTCATCCTTTATCTTTTCTAAAGGCGACTGGGAGTTGAGCCAGCGCTGTGGTGAGCCAGCGCTGCGGGAGGGTTTCCCTCCGCAGGCGACTGGCGAAAGGGAACCGAAGCTGCTTGAGGCGACTGGCGTGAGTCAGCTAAAGTTGCTAGAAGCGCTGCGCCAAGAATTACCCCGTCTAATGTGGCAGCAGGCTGGCATTTGCCGAGAACAAGCAGGGTTGGAGGCGGCGATCGCTCAAGTGGAAACTTGGCAACAAGAATTTGTCGCATTGCCCTTAAGTCAATTTCTCCTTTCTTTGCCTCCCACACAACCAGCTAGCTTCAACCTACCAGACGCCGAGCGGGAATTGTGGTTATGGGGAGAAACCCGCAACTTGTTAGATGTGGCTTACTTAATTCTTAAAAGTGCGGCTTTTCGCACTGAGAGCCGAGGTGGACACTACCGGCTAGACTATTCCCAATCGGAACCAAGTTGGCAAGTCCACACCCTGGTACAACAAGACAAGTGGTTCAAATCTCAGCTATTGGGAAATTGATGAATAGGAGTCAGGAGGAGCCAGTGCGTTGCGGGGGTTCCCGAGCTCTTCGTGAGGGAGGGTTTCCCTCCGCAGGCGACTGGCATCCCCGTTGAAGCAACTGGCGTTCAGGAGTCAGGAGTTTTTTCCTCGTTCCTCGGCTCTGCCGGGGGAGGTTTTTTTGGTGAGGCACAAGAGCGTCCAGTTCTAAATACCAAACCAGAGGCAAAGCCTCGAAATGGCATTCCCAGGCTGGAGCCTCTATACCCGAAGTTCCGAGCGGAGGAAACCTCCCTTGCTTGTCTTCGCGCTGGGAAAGAGAATTCCTGACTTCTGACTCCTAAGAAGCCCCGGAAAAATTCTTAAAGCTGCGCGGTCCTGTGTAACCGGAAAGTTGAGCCAGTTCTTCTAAGGATTTCACCCCTTCATAGGATTTACCGTTAATTTCCCAAGTGGGAAAGCTAGATATATTTGCTGTTTGGCATAGGTCTTTGCGGGAGTTTTCGCCACCGTCAGCACACTCAATGTGATTAGTTTGACTGTAAGCTTCCTTGCCGAACAGTTGCTTCTGCTCGTGGCAGTGAGGGCACCACCAAGCAATGTATTCCTTAGCCCCGATTTCGTTCAGGTGCCGCGCTAGCGCGATTTCAGCTTTGCCAGAGGTAGTGGTAATGGACCAACCAACTCCAGGTATTGGTTGCCCGGATGGCATCAGGCTCAGAGTTTGTCCTAGAGGTAACTCAGCCATGGCGGTTGTATTTAAATCGGCATAGACGCCTAAGGCGCCAATTAGCACTACTAGGCCAACCACAATGCTGGTAAACACGATTTGCCCGACATCTTCCCAATCGCGACCAATGACTGTCAACACTAAGAGGCTGAGGGAAAAGAGAGCTGAGGCAATGCAGTAAAGACAGACGACCTCGATTTTGAAAGCCAACAAGTACATCAGATAAACGCTGAAGACCGACATCGCGATCGCGCCTACCAACAGCAGTGACCAGGTCCAATTCTCCAGATTGGAGCGGAGTTCTGTCTTTTCATCTGAATTGATCGCCTTCGGAGCCAGGGCAAATATCAATATGCTGGTGTAAGCCAGAAAGCCAAACAAGGACAGTGGTTGCCCGAAAACCGTGGCATAGTCGCTGTTCAGTACCAAATCGCAGCCTTCGTTAGGGCAGGCAGCAGTGCCTTGTGTCAGCTTGACTACGGTTAGATAAGCAGTTGTCAGGGCACCCAGTCCCGCGATCGCCGCAATTAGCGGACGAGACCAGTAATGTATCCAGGGAATTGAACTTCGGCGATTCATTGGAAAATTCATAAAATAATCAGGGAAGGGACTTACTTCTAACTCCTTACTCTGGTCAAGAATGCAGCTTCACAGAGTCTGCTGGCGTCTGTGACGCCTTCCTTTCAGTGCTTTGCCTGGCTGCTTGCACAAATTGACTGACACGAATCGGGTCAACTGGTTGGTCGCGGCGACCGTGGCGCTTCAGAGAACTTGAGACAATGACTCCATCTGCCGCTGGCATGAGAGTGGCAATATTTTCAGAATCCGCACCGCTACCGATAAAAACCGGAGTGCCGTTAGCCGCAGCCGTTGCCAGTTCCAGGTCTTCCAGATTGGGAGGGCTACCAGTAGCCCAGCCGGATAAGATCACCCCGTCTGCCAAACCGCGCTCAATTGTATCTTGGACAGCGACGGTCAGATTCGGTGAACTTAAGGGCCGGGCATGCTTCACCAGCACGTCGGCTAAGATCTTAACAGTGCTACCCAACTCACGGCGATAACGGAGTAGTTGATGAGCCTGTCCTTCGATCAGACCTTGGTCGGTTGCCATCACCCCAGTTAGGACGTTAACGCGGATGAATTGCGCCTTGACACAGGTGGCGATCGCTAAGGCACTCTGGGCATCGTTACGCAAAACATTAACCCCAATTGGTAGGGCTACTAAATTCATTAGCTGATGGATGATCAAAGTCATAGCGCTGACGATGGCTGGATCCACCTGGCTCTTGGTAAACGGCGCGTCGAAAAAATTCTCAACGATAATGCTGTCAACGCCACCACTAGCCAGTGCTGTCGCCTCTTGCTCGGCGCGGTCAATCACTGTTTTCAGGCTGCCCCCCCAGCGGGGTGAGGTGGGTAGCGGCAGCAAGTGAACGACACCAATAATCGGATGGGCGGTTTTAAATAACTGTTTTAAGTCCACGAGTTTACTATTACGGACTTCAAATGGAAAAAAGGTCAACTCAAGGGAACGCCTGTGCTTCCTCCGGCACGGCGGATAAAGGGGAGGGATGTGGGGACGGGTTCCCCGTCCCCTTTAAATCCCGTGTCGGTGCGACCGACCCCAACCGCCTCGACTTCCTTGAGCAAGCTCAAACGATGTGTTTTATTAAGGGGTGTAAAAACACCTATCCCTAGCACCAGGATTAGCATCGAAATACCCATAAGATATGTTAAGCTAAATAATAGCCCAGAAGATGAGTTTGCCACGACCTAGATCCAAGGAAGCGTAGGACCTGGATCGGCCTCAAGGAAGCGTAAGCTCCAACACGTACAGGGTGAATTCTCTCTCAAGGAGAGCGTTCTGGACGTTAGCGTACTAAGAGTTCCATTCTCGGCATGGAGAGTGGGAATGTCAAACTGACTAATAGATAACTATGAGGGTGATCCTCAAATTGCCCTAACTTTAAACGGCACTCTAAGTATTCTTGGGATTATTTCTATAGGTGGCAAGGCTATTTTCCCAGAGTGTAGTGCTGAGAGATAGGCTCTGCTGGCTGTCTTTACTAACTTAACGGAAGTTGCATCATTCCAATATATGGGTGACAAGCCAACCATTGCGATTTCTCACTTGGGTTGTGAGAAGAACCGGATCGACACTGAACACATGTTGGGGCTTTTAGTAAAAGCCGGCTATGGAGTAGATACTAATGAAGAGTTAGCTGATTACGTTATTGTCAACACCTGTAGCTTTATCCAAGCAGCACGTGAAGAATCCGTCCGCACCTTGGTAGAACTGGCAGAGGCGGATAAAAAAATCGTGATCACTGGCTGCATGGCTCAGCACTTCCAAGAGCAACTGCTGGAGGAGTTACCAGAGGCAGTGGCGCTGGTGGGAACTGGCGATTATCACAAAATTGTGGATGTGATTCAGCGGGTGGAGATTGGTGAGCGGGTAAGTGAGGTTTCAGTTACACCAACTTATATTGCCGATGAGACTACACCGCGCTACCGCACCACGCCTGAAGGGGTGGCTTACTTGCGGGTAGCAGAAGGGTGTGACTATCGCTGTGCTTTTTGCATCATTCCGCATCTGCGCGGTAACCAGCGATCCCGCTCAATTGAATCAATTGTGGCGGAAGCTGAGCAGCTTGCAGCCCAAGGGGTGCAGGAGTTAATTCTGATTTCTCAGATTACCACTAATTACGGCACCGACCTGTACGGCGAGCCGAAGCTGGCGGAACTACTACGCGCCTTAGGTAAGGTGGATGTTCCTTGGATTCGGATGCATTACGCCTATCCCACTGGGTTGACAAGACCGGTGATCGCGGCAATTCAGGAAACGCCTAATGTCTTGCCCTACCTGGATCTCCCCTTGCAGCACTCCCACCCAGAAGTGCTACGAGCGATGAACCGACCTTGGCAAGGGCAGGTGAATGACGGAATTATTGAGCGAATCAAGACAGCACTGCCTCAGGCGGTGCTGCGGACCACTTTGATCGTCGGGTTCCCTGGCGAGACAGAGGCGCATTTTGAACACCTGCTACAGTTCATCCAGCGTCATGAATTCGATCATGTAGGCGCGTTTACGTTTTCTCGGGAGGAGGGGACCCCGGCTTATAACCTGCCTTTGCAGCTGCCCCAAGAGGTCATGGACTGGCGCCGTGCCACTCTGATGGCAGTGCAGCAACCGATCTCCTTGAAGAAGAATCAAGCCGAGGTGGGCAAGGTAGTTGACGTGCTGATTGAGCAAGAACATCCTCAAACAGGAGAATTAATCGGTCGCTCGGCTCGGTTTTCTCCAGAGGTGGATGGCTTAGTCTACGTTGAGGGCGAAGCTCAACTGGGGTCTATGGTGCCAGTTGCGATCGCCAACGCTGACATTTACGACCTTTATGGTCAAGTAGTTACTAGCAATTGGCAAACAGCTAATCGCTAGAAGCCATACAACAAACAGAATAAGGAGACTAAATGAACTTTTCCTTCGAAAGCTTAGGGCTGAGTGAGGCGCGCATTAGCCAATTAGAGAAATTAGGGTTTACCACGCCCACAAGCATTCAATCCCAAGCGATCCCCGAACTTCTAGCTGGACGGGATGTTGTGGGTCAATCCCAAACCGGGACAGGCAAAACAGCGGCGTTTTCGCTGCCGATGTTAGAGCAGATTGATGTAAATCAGAAGGCGGTACAAGCGCTGATTCTGGCACCGACTCGTGAGTTAGCTGTGCAAGTCAGCGTGGCGATCGGCAGCTTCATTGGCGACCAAGGGTTACGAGTTTTGGCAATCTACGGTGGTCAAGCAATTGACCGTCAGATTCTTCAACTCAAACGTGGCGTTCATATTGTAGTAGGGACGCCGGGACGGGTCCTAGACCTGCTTGACCGGGGCAATCTCAAGCTGGATCAGATCAAGTGGCTGGTGTTGGATGAAGCAGATGAAATGTTGAGTATGGGCTTTATTGACGATGTGGAGAAAATCCTTGAATCTGCACCAACCCAGCGGCAGACAGCTCTATTTTCTGCCACGATGCCGGGATCGATTCGGCGGTTGGTAACGAGGTTTTTGCGTTCGCCAGTCACTGTAACTGTCGAGCAGCCCAAAACGGCTCCAGCGAAAATCAATCAGGTAGCTTACCTGGTGCCACGCCAATTGACGAAAGCCAGAGCCTTACAGCCCATTTTGGAAATGGAAGACCCAGAATCGGCTTTAATCTTTGTCCGGACCAGACGGACGGCGGCTGAACTGACTAGTCTACTGCAAGGGGCCGGTCATAGTGTTGATGAATATCACGGTGACCTGAGTCAACAAGCACGTGAGCGGTTGTTATCGCGGTTCCGGAATAAGCAGGTGCGCTGGGTAGTGGCCACAGATATCGCCGCGCGGGGTTTAGATGTAGATCACCTTACCCATGTGATCAACTTCGATTTACCAGATAGTGTGGAAAACTATGTCCACCGAATCGGTCGTACGGGCCGAGCCGGTAAGGAAGGAACGGCAATCTCTCTGGTGCAGCCGTTGGAGCGGCGGAAGCAGCAGCAAATTGAGCGTCACATGCGTCAGAGCTGGAAAGTTAATTCCATTCCAACTAGGGCGCAAATTGAGTCGCGTCAACTAGAAAAACTGCAAGTTCAGGTACGCGAAGCTTTAGCTGGAGAGCGACTAGCTTCATTTTTGCCAATCGTGCAAGAGCTAGAGGCAGAGTATGATGTCCATGCGATCGCAGCAGCTGCCCTGCAAATGGCTTACGATCAAACCCGCCCAACCTGGCTGCAATCAGATTCTGGCAACCTGGAAGACGAAAGATCCAACGCTCCCAAGCCGATCCTCAAGCGTTCTCAGACTTCAGTGTCGAAGAACAGCTAGGCTCATTAGGAAGAGAGCTGAGGAGGACAGCCGCGTGGGCGGGTCCCCCGACTTGAGCGGACTGTCCGTCGGAGCTGAGGGAGAAAAAGCTTAAGCCTTTTTGCAAAAGCTAATGTTTTTTCCTTTCCTCATCTTCCCCTACTCCCTACTCCCTCTTAAAAAAGTAGACCGATAGAGAAACCGTCTACTGCGCTTATGCGGCCCCGCCACAAAATTCCTTTATTATCTGGAATTGGCTCTTTGCTGTCAGGATACATTTTTGCGTCTTTGAGGTGAATGAATTCAGGTAGAGATTTGTTTGGGCCTGAACTTGCTTCGGAATTGTCTAGTTCATGTGCTGCACGTGCTATCTTCTGAAAAGCTTCTCTGAAATCATCTCTTAGATGTTCATGTAAGTTCTCTGAAACCATTTCTATAGAGATTCCTTTGAAATAGCTCTGTTCGCTGACAAGCTTGCCTGAAATTATCAGACCACCAACATGGAGTATGACTCCAATACTAGTAAAGTTATTCTGATCAACTATAGACACTAAATCCTGAAGAAAATAATCTTTACTAGGATCTAATTCAACATTGCTTTTATGATTTTCAGTCATTAAATTGCTCCTAATTAAAACAGTGACAAAATTTATATTAATTTGTGGAGTCAAGTTTTAGATACTAGAGGAATGGGGAGCGGGGGAAGAGGTACAAATCATTTCTTCCGCTCCCTCAGCTCTCTTACTGCCAAGGGCGGCTAACATGCTCCAACTGGGCAAGTTCCTCTTGACTCAACATCCAGCCCAAAGCACCAGCATTCTGGCGCACTTGTTCGGCTGTTTTCACGCCTGCGATCGGAATGACATTACCCTGAGCGATTAACCAGTTGAGGGCAACTTGAGCAGGGGTGCGTCCGTGCTTTTCTCCCAAATGTTGCAGCAAGGATATGACTGGGGCAATTTTCTTCAAGCCATTGGAATTGAAGCGGGGATCGATCCGGCGTGCCCCACTAGGGACTTTTGAGCTATCACCTGTGTACTTCCCAGTGAGTAACCCCTGCGCCAGAGGGCTATAAGCCAGGATGGTGACACCGAGTTGGCGAGCTGTATTGAGGATGCCGTCAGTTTCAATCTGCCGGGTTAGCAGGGAGTACCGTACCTGATTGACGGCTAAAGGGACTCCGCGAGCCGCCAACAGCTGATGGGCTTCCCGCATTTGGTCAGCCGAGTAGTTACTAACCCCGATTGCGGCAACCCTGCCCCGTTTCACCTCGTCTGCTAAAGCGTTCATCAGCGTCTCTTGACTCATGAAGAAATTGAATGGCCAATGCACCTGGTAGAGGTCAACGCGCTGGATTTGTAAACGTTCAAGACTGGCAGTTAGGGCATCAGAGACAGACTGGGCGTTAAATCGCCAGGGGAGGGGACCGTATTTAGTTGCAATTTGTACCGTTTGCTGGGTCTGCTGCCTGAATTGCCCCAGAAACTTCTCAGAAAGGCCAAGTCCGTAGATCTCAGCGGTGTCAAAGAAGGTAGTCCCAGCTTCTATGGCAGCAAAGAAAGCTGCTTGCAGTTGCTCGAAGCTGTAGTCACTACCGTAATTCCAAAAAAGTTTGTCACCCCAAGCCCAAGTGCCGAGGCACAGGGGCTTAACAGTTGGGCCACTCTGGCCTAATGTGATACTCTCCACTTCTGTTGCTACCTGTTCTTTACATTTGTTTATATTCTCTCAGCTTATCGCTGTGAAGCGCCGTGCGCCGTGAGAGGTACACTTTTGGATGTGGCACAATTCCGCACCACGGCACAGAGGGCAATCGCATCTATCTTAAGAAAGGAAACTACTGGATATTCATGACCGATTTCTGGAAAACAGTCCTTGACTTCGCCCAAACCACTACTGCTAGGGTGGGAACCCAGTTGTTACAAGATTTTGGACAGGTACAGGCTGCCCAAAAAGCTGATGGCAGTCTAGTAACACAAGCAGATAAATGGGCAGATCGAGAAATTCGGGAGGCGATCGCTGCCACCTTTCCCAGCCACGGCATCCTCAGCGAAGAAAGCGAACATGTTTTTCCTGGGACTGAATGGTGCTGGGTGATCGATCCCCTAGATGGCACGACTAATTTCACGCGGGGGATTCCTATCTGGGCAATTTCCATGGGTTTACTCTACCAAGGGACGCCGGTCTTTGGTTACGTGCATCTGCCCCCACTGGCACAGACCTTTCATGGCTACTGGAATGGAGCCTCTGGGTTGAGCAAACCATCTGGGGCATTTCTGAATCACCGCCCGATTCATAGCAGTGGGGATGCTCCCAGTAATAATCACTTTTTCAGCATCTGCTCTCGCAGTATATCTATACTCAAGCCAGGGTTCCCCTGCAAGTTTCGGATGCTGGGCGTTGCCAGCTACAATTTTCTTATGGTTGCTGCTGGTGCGACTCTGGGTGGTGTCGAGGCTACACCCAAAATCTGGGACATTGCCGCCGTCTGGGCGATCGTCCAGGCGTCCGGGGGAGTTTGGGTATCGTTGCACTCAGAGCCGGTGTTTCCTTTGGCAGATGGGGAGGAATATGGCGATCGCTCTTACCCTACCCTAGCCGTCAGTCGGCCTGAACTAGTATCTGTGTTTCAACCCTTCATGCAAGGTAACGTACCTACACCGATCTAACCTTCGCTTATCTGGGTTTCCAAATGAAACGAAGATCGAGTATCCTCATCTCTGCACAGAGTCAACTTTGAAGAGGTTAGAGGCGATCACCTCAGTCCTCGCCTACTAGACTTCTCTGCGTGACAATAAGTAATCCAGTACAAATAAACCTATAAACGTCAAAAAACTGCTCTGGAGCGGCTTTTATTCAGTGGAGTTATGCGGATTCGAACCGCAGACCCCTTCAATGCCATTGAAGTGCTCTACCAACTGAGCTATAACCCCTTCCACAGTCCTCTATCATGCCCTAAACTTACGCAATTCGTCAAGTTGCCTCTCAACCTACTACATATATCCTCGTGAAAGGAGTGCTAGGACACCTGCATCAAATAACTTATACAATTGCCCATGAGGAAATAAACGACTAGCATAGCGGCAGCGGCGAGCGCTACCAGGGTGCCAGCCAGCATGAGAGAAAATTCCCGACGTTCGAATGCCTCTTCCATTAGGTGCAGTGACCAGGCTACCAGAGCCACGTCAAAAATTAGTATACCAATCAACATATTATGGAAGTTTTTAAATTTCTTCATCTAAATTAACATAGTTCCAGACGCTTATGCTACAACTCTGAGCGAATTAGTTACCCCTGGCAGTAGCGGTCAGCGCTAGAAGTTCCGGACTAGCACTTGGCGATCGCTGAGATAAGTTTTGATCTGCGCCACGCTTAATTGCCCGTAATGTAACAAAGAGGCTAGCAGAGCAGCTTCTGCTTGACCTGCCGTTAGTGCGGCATGAATGTGTTCGCAGTTGCCGGCTCCGCCAGAGGCAATGACTGGGATTTGCACCCTCGATGCGATCGCTCTCGTCAATTCCAAGTCATACCCTGCTTGAGTTCCATCCGCGTCCATACTTGTTACCAACAACTCCCCAGCTCCTCTTTGCTCGACTTCCTGCGCCCAAAGTAAAGCGTCTAAGCCAGTGTTTTCCCTACCACCCCGGACATAGATATCCCAACCGGGAGCAGCTGCACCTTGCCGCCGCCGAGCATCTATAGCAACGACTATGCATTGATTACCGAAGCGATCGCTGGCTCGATTAATTAAGTCCGGCTCCCGCACCGCCGCCGAATTAATACTCACTTTATCTGCCCCAGCCCTTAACAAACCTTTAACTTGTTCTAAGGATTGAATGCCGCCACCTACAGTTAAGGGGATGAAGACCTGCTCAGCGGTGCGGTAAACGACATCGATGATAGTGTCGCGGTCTTCGTGAGTGGCTGTGATATCCAGAAACACCAACTCATCAGCCCCAGCTTGGTTGTAGACCTTGGCCAACTCTACTGGATCGCCCGCATCTTGGAGGTTGACAAAGTTGATGCCTTTGACCACCCGCCCTGCTTTTACATCTAAGCAAGGTAAAATTCTCTTAGCTAGCATGACAATTTTCTGATTCTCCTGCAGCGGGATCGGTTGCAAAGCTCCGATTATATCTAACTACAAAATCTGTCTGGATCATTCCTAATCCAGAGGAAAGGGGAAAGGGAAAATGGCAATTATCTCCTCTAAAAAACAGCCTCAAGAACCCGAAGGGCAGTCTCAGGGGCGTCGCCGTCCAACTCGTGTTCGCCAGTTCCAGTCAGTTCCTCCGGTTGAAGACCTTTTGCAACCCCAAGCCGCTCCCGACGAACAGGATAGGCAGGAAGAGAGCATCCGACCCCAGAGGTTTGCCGATTATATTGGGCAAAAAGACCTGAAGGAAGTACTGGATATTGCCATCAAAGCAGCCAGGGCTAGAGGTGAAACCCTCGAACACCTGCTGCTATATGGTCCTCCTGGGTTAGGGAAAACCACCATGGCGCTGATTCTGGCATCTGAGATGGGTGTGGAGTGCAAAATCACCAGTGCGCCAGCGCTGGAACGTCCGCGCGACATTGTCGGGTTATTGGTAAATCTGAAACCGGGAGATATCTTGTTTATCGATGAGATCCATCGCCTGTCCCGGATGACGGAGGAAATCCTCTATCCAGCAATGGAGGATTATCGCTTAGATATTATGATTGGTAAGGGTTCGAGCGCTAAGACTCGGAGTCTATCGCTGCCAAAGTTTACGCTGGTAGGGGCAACAACTCGGGTCGGGGCGTTGACTTCACCACTGCGCGATCGCTTTGGTCAAATCCAACGGTTACGCTTCTATGAGCCAGATGAACTGAGCCAGATTGTGCAGCGGACAGCTCAGTTACTCCAAACTGTCATCACTGAAGATGGCGCTCTGGAAATTGCCCGTCGCTCTCGGGGGACACCGCGAATTGCTAACCGGCTGTTGAAACGGGTCCGGGACTATGCCCAAGTTAAGGCATCTGGACCGATTAACCAAGACGTAGCGTCTCAAGCCCTGGAACTGTTTCAGGTAGATCCCTGCGGGTTGGATTGGACAGATCGACGGATGCTGAGTGTCATGATTGAGCAATTCAACGGTGGTCCTGTGGGATTAGAGACAATGGCTGCCACTACGGGTGAGGACACCCAAACAATTGAGGAAGTTTATGAGCCTTACCTGATGCAAATTGGCTACCTGAGCCGGACTCCCCGTGGTCGCGTTGCCACCCCATCTGCCTACAAGCACCTGGGCTTCACTCCTCCACACGAACAGTTGTCTATTCTGCCATGATTCGATTAATTCTCATCTTGCTGATTTTCTTGCTAGGAATTGGCACAGCAACGCCAGCTATGGCACAATCTGTGCCATCCAATCTTTCAACCGACCAGCTGCAAAGGCGCGAAGTCCGATCAGAGGTTTCCTCCGTTAGCGTCAGCGACTTAGCGTTGCCGCAGGCGTTAGCTCTTCCGAAGGAAGCTCGGAACTTCGTAAGAGAGCTTGACGAGCTCGCCCAGAAAGCTTTGACTGCCACGAATCAGGGAGACTTTACCACCGCCGAGACTTACTGGACGAAGATTATTGAGCAATTTCCCGATAACCCTGCGGCCTTGAGTAACCGGGGCAATGCCAGAGTCAGTCAGAATAAATTAGCAGAGGCGATCGCCGACTACAACAAAGCTATAGAAATTGCTCCCAGTGCTACTGACCCTTACCTGAATCGCGGCACTGCCTTGGAGGGGCTAGGTAAGTGGGAGGACGCTATTGCCGATTACAACCATGTGCTGGAACTCGACCCTAAAGATGCCATGGCTTACAACAACCGAGGCAATGCCAAAGCCGGATTAGGACAATGGGAAAGTGCGATCGCCGACTACCGCCAAGCAGCTGACATGGCTCCCACCTTTGCCTTTGCCCGTGCCAACTATGCTCTGGCTCTCTATCAAATTGGTCAAACAGATGCAGCGATTCGCAATATGCGCAATCTAGTCCGCAAATACCCCAACTTCGCCGATATGCGAGCTGCCCTTACCGCTGCCTACTGGGCACAGGGAAAACGCGGCGAAGCCGAAAGTAACTGGGTAGCAGCAGTTGGACTTGACCAGCGCTACAAGGATTTAGACTGGGTAGCAAATGTCCGCCGTTGGCCCCTAGTTATGGTTGCAGCCCTGGAGAAGTTCCAGAAACTCCAGTAGAGCCTTCAAATGTTGTTGGATAAATAGCCAAGTGTGATCGCAGATGACACAGCTACTGCAAAAATCTACAGACCAGCGCATTCTCCTACAAGGGACGTGGGAGAAATTCAAGCTAATTCAGCAGGCATCAGAGGATTCTCCAGGAGTGCGGCTAGCTTACTATGATGGAACGATTGAGATTCTAATGCCCGGAGAAGACCACGAATTTTTCTCCCATATCATTGGGTATTTGCTGACAACGTTTCTGTTGGAGAAGGGGGTTCCCTTCAAACCAACAGGAGCAAAAACACAAGAGCAAGAAGGGGAAGCTTCCGCTCAAGCAGATCAGTCCTACTGCATTGGGGCATCTAAACCGATTCCCGATCTGTCAATCGAAGTCATTTTCACTAGCGGCGGTGTGAACAAGTTAGCGCGTTACCAAGCGCTAGGCATCTCTGAAGTGTGGTTTTGGAAGGATGGGGTATTGACGTTGCATCGGCTTCGTGGCGCTAGCTATGAGCGAAGCGATCGCAGTGAGCTAGCCGGACTCAATCGACTCGATATCGACTTGCTGAGACGCTGTATTCTGATGGCTGAAACCGACTTTTCAGAAGCCGTTCGGGTCTTTCGGCAAGAGATGTGAGGAACGCCCGCTTGAACGATAAAGCCTACTGACTTTTTCTTATAGTCTTAGTCAGTTAAGTTATACATAAAACAGATATAAAATCTACATTTCTAAATCTTTATCTAGACTTGCTGGCAGGATTTGTATGAAACGCTGTTATAGACTATGTTACTAAAACTTATTAAAGATGGAAAACAAGGCGCTGATAGAACTGGCTCAATCCAAAGAGTATGAAGAAATCCTCGATGTGTATCAACAACACCCGATAGAGGCCGTTGCTGAGGTAGCGGACTTTTTGCGGAATCAGGATATTTATAATGTATCCATGACACTGTATCAGTATCTACTGGAACAGCAGGAAGCCGCTGACTTCCATTATGGTCTTGGTCAGTGCTACGGAAAAATTTATGATTATGAAACATCCTTTTTCCATTTACAGCAGGCTTTTGAACTGGAGCAGGATAGAACCGAAGGAGCTAATTACTACGCCTACATTCTGGAAAGAAAACTCCTGATGGACCGGGCCTATGAGTGGTATCAGAAGGCTTTAAAGAGTGGATACGATAATGACCTTTGGACTCTCTCTCACTACGCCTATTTCCTGGAAAAGTACAATAAAAAAGCAGAAGCAAAGCAGGCTTATGAAGATGTCCTAACTATAAATCCTGCCTATACTTGGGCAGTGAAACGGTATGCAATTTTCTTGCTCAAGGAAAATGAACTTGAGCAGTCTATGCAACTTATGCGCGGGGCACTTGATAAATTCCCAAATAATCCCTTTGTAAAACTCAACTACTTGGAGTATCTCATCATCCGAGGAATGGCAGATGAGTATGAAGAGTATCTTCAAAACATAGGATATGAAAAATCACCATTGCCCTTCCAGGTGCTGGTTGACTTGTTTGATTACTTCTTTAGGTATCTAATTAACGGCAAGTCGGATGCCCAAAAGGTAAAAGCTTACGAGGAGAAAGTGAAGGGACTCAAAGATAGCGTCCATCGGGATTTCGATGATTTGAACGAAATCCTGATAGCTAAGAATGGGGATATGACTGAGTGGAAACGATTGATCCAGTTTTTAATTAACTGAGTCACTCTAAAGCTACATTTTTAACTGACTAACTCCCTCTGTCTCCGCTCGCGCACTAGCTCTTTTGACATCCAGTAGGATCGGGGACTGCCATTGGCTAGGTATAAGCTAATTTCCCCCAGTTCATAGCCGAGTTTCCGATAGAAGTGGTAATTTTCGGGTTGGGCTGCGCGTGTTTCTAGGCGAACTCGCTGTAGATTCTTTGATTTAGCCAGTCCTTCGACCGCCTGCACGAGGGCGCAACCTAATCCTTGTCGTCGATAGCTGGGAAGCACTGCCAGTCGATGAATATACATGAAGTCTCCCTGTCCTGCCTCATGCTCTACGTGGCAGCGCACGCTTCCGACTATCCTGCCACCTACTACAGACACCAAAGTCGGACCAAGTTGCATCTCAGTGGCAACACTCTCTGGTGTCTCAAGCCAGACGCTGCTGTAGGGAATCAGTGTCCGATATTCGGCATAAGCTGCCTGGGTTATGAGGTAAATCGCCGCCACATCATCAAAGCTGGCATAGCGAATTGCTACCTGGGTGCGATCAGACTCCACTAATGAAAAGGGTGATTGCTCTAACTCGGACATATAAAACCACGGGGTTTGGTATGAGAGAGTAGGGAATCGGATAAAATCCCCATCTGCCAATTATCAAGCCCTCATTATAGGTAGTGATTATCTGAAAAACAGTATAATAGACTACTGTTTTTTGCCTGCAAGTAGTAATACCGCTTTGTTTTAGCTAAACCTTCTCAGCATGCCAACAGCATCAGTTCTTGAATCTTCGCAGGACTGAGCTGCTCTATATTACTAAAAATGGCAGTTGCCCCAGCTGCTTTGAGAGTGTCGGCATAGGCATCACGACGGGTTGGTGTTTCTTGCACATGAGGCGGTAGAATACCGATGCCAATCCAATAGCGGTTCGGGTGGAGCGATCGCGCTTTCTGTACAGTGTACATATCAGCTACCGTATCTCCGGCATACAGGACTGGAGTGGAGGCAACCTGCTGTTCTAGTTGGGAAACCGTTGCCAGCAAACCAGTTGGATCGGGCTTACCAGGCGCATCTTCCATCGCTATTAGTACTGGTGAGTGCAAGCCGAGGCGTGTTGTCAAAACATAGGTGGCTGAAGCGCGAGTGGCACCGCTGAAAAAGCCCCAGGGAATCCCTGCTGCACTCAGATTTTGTAGATAGGCAGGCTGTAACAGCAACGGTTCGTTGCAAATATACCCCGTCCACTGGTGCGGATCGGGTCCTCGATACCGGGACTGAAAAAAGGCGACGACGGCTGAGTAGTCCAGCTGCACGTGCGAACGCGGCTGTCCTTTGGTCTCAAAATAGCGGAAAATTAATTCCGCAGATGCTTCCCAGTCGTTGTTCCACACACCTTCCGACTTCAGATTATCAATGTCTGTTGAGGTTGGGCGATAGGCTCCAGTGGTAAAATGCTCCACTGTATCAGCCAATGCCCGCAGATAGGAGCCCCCAACGTCGCGGATGACGCCATCAATATCGAAAACCACGATGGCTGGGGCAAGTTGTTGGTAGTGCATCACATTATCTTATTTCAATCCCTAATAGGGATTTATACAGAACAACTACCACCAGGCATACAGTAACACATTCGCGCACCGCAAATGTGTCTCACTCGAATGAAAACCGCTATGACAAGACAGACCTGCTAAGGTGGGGGAATATGACCTTAAAGAAGTGATGAGTCAGTTGGACTCAAACACATCATACTCATGCCCAGTCAGACAAAAAGTGCCATTTGTTTCAACTATCAAGGTGTTTACCCTTGCCCAGTCTGTCGTTTGGGACAGATCCAAGTCCTGCCCTTGATGGAAGCTATGGCTTGTGATTTTTGCCACCACATTTTTACTGCCAACCTAGAAAAACAGCAGCTCCAGATGCCTTCTAGGCAACCACCCTTAACCTGGCGTTGGAATGGCAGAAATTGGACAGGAGCGCACTTGGACGGCATAGAATTGGGTTGGGCTTATTGGCTGGCAGCAGGAGCGCTTGTACTCCTCCCAACAACCTTGATTGGGCTAACAGTATACGCTTTTCCCCCAACCCCTGATACCCCCCTATCTTGGCTACCAGTCGTCTGGGTATGGCTAGCCTTTTTGTCACATCTAGCAATTATTGGATGGCTAGTCATTGAGTTTTATCAGTTCCCCATTGGGACATACTTGAGAGTCATGCGGCAGCACCTACGGGGACGCTGACTTGAGGCATTTTGAGCAATGGGCTGAAAAATATACAAACTTCATCGTTTTAGTGTCAAAGCTTTATCTGTAGCGGGGAATATTAGATTTAGTAGTAGTTTGTATAATATAATGCTAAATTTTCTGGGTGCAGCTACTGTTTTATTGATTGCTATACTTCAATCTCTATGCTGCACAGGCACACCTGCTAGAGCTCAAGACGCTGAGTGCTTCATGGTTACCTCTTCCGGCAGTGTCATGAACCTAAGCGCTCTTTGTGGGGATCAATCTGCAAAAGCAAAAGCAGCTACATTCTCTCCAGACAAGGACGTTTTTCAAGCCCCGATCAAGCGCCGTCAGCATGGCATTCCTGTGATCGATGTTACTTTCAATGGTAAACAAACATTCGAGATGCTTGTGGACACTGGAGCTAGTGGAACAGTAATTACACCGCAAGTTGCTGTAGCATTGGGATTTTCCCCGATGGCGAAAGTCAAGATCAATAGTGCCACTGATAGAGAGGTAGAGATGCCCGTAGGTCGAATAGCTTCGATTGAAGTAGCTGGGGCAGTGGTGAAGAATCCCTTTGTAGCAGTTGCTCCAGCTCTGGATACAGGACTTTTGGGTGAAAACTTCTTCAAGAATTACGATGTCACGGTTAAAGAAAATGTGATTGAATTTCGAACCCGACAGCAGTGAAAGGAGTCAGCCAACAGACTAATGACGTGCTACTGTGATTTCAAACTTGGCATCGAAGGAGAGTCTTGACCTCCTCAGACTCGTAGGTAGCTTTAGACCAGTCTTTGAGGTCCTGTATCATAGCTGAGAAGACATCTTCGGGTATTTGCCAGGAGGTGCTATAGATCCTGACTGCGTAACTTTCAAGCAACTCGCCAACTGTGCGCTCGTACTGCCATTGGGCGGCGATTACGGTTTCCAGTCGGGCTCCTTGCTCGTGTAGTACCTGAATCACCTCCTCGTTGCTTGCCGCACCGCACTTAGCAAGGTTGACTCCGTACCGGGCAAGTATGGTCTCCCACTGCTGATTGAAGTTTCTGCGAGCGGAAGGGCCGACGTTATCATGGCAGTACAGATAAATACCCTCCGGCTTCAGCACTCGACGGAGTTCAGCCAGCACCTCGCGCCAAGCAGGGATTAGATGCAGCAGGTGTACAGTCAGTGCCACATCAAAGGAGTCGTCTAAGAAAGGGAGCAACGTGGCATCGGTTTGAATCAGCGTCAGCCTAGAAGACTCATCTCCCAGCTTGTGGCGCAACTCGTCCAACATCTTTTCTGAGATATCGACGCCAGTGTAAGAATAACCCCGCTGCACAATTGGCAAGGCAATTCGACCTGTACCAATGCCCGGTTCCAGAAATTTCGTCTCCGGCGTAGCCGCAACGAGGCGGAGTATACAGTCCGTTATCTGCTCTGACACCTGTGGCGGTAAACCTCGGGTGGCGTCGTAGATGTTAGCCACACGGTCAAAAGAAATACTCAAGATAATCTCTACTCCTTAGCAGCTGTTTGAAGACTTACCTACTCCTACGAAGGTTGGGCATTTTGACCAGGAACTCCATAGCGAAGCGGAGCTTCAACCGTTTGCTACTCTGATTTTAGAAGAAATCCATAAATGTCAGATGCAAGCCGGTCAGACTCATTAGAAACGGCGGCGATCGCTTAATCTAATTTTATCGGGTGAGGTGATGAGGTATGGTATCGCTCAAGTGTACTCAAGCTTGTGAGTTTGGCGATTTTCAAACTCCGATTGAGCTAGCTCATCGAGCAACTTATGCGCTAAAAAGACAACTTAGTATTGAACCGCAATCCGTCTTAGAGCCGACTTGTGGGCATGGCTCGTTCCTTTTAGCTACGATTCAATGCTTCCCTAAAGTTAAACAATTTATTGGTGTTGAGATAAATGAAGTTCACCTAGACAGGCTACATCAGCAACTTACTGCTGCTGGGTCGAATGTCTCTGTCAAAACCATACACGCCAACTTTTTCAGCGTTGATTGGTCTGAAGTCTTGGATAAATTACCTGAACCAATTTTGGTAATTGGTAATCCGCCTTGGGTGACTAACGCTGCTCTGGGAAGTCTTCAAAGCTCTAATCTCCCGAAAAAGTCAAATTTTCAAGGGCTGAACGGACTGGATGCACTCACAGGCAAGAGTAACTTTGACATCTCAGAGTGGATGCTGTTTCAACACCTTGAATGGTTCAGGGAGCGATTGGGGATTCTGGCAATGCTCTGTAAAGCATCTGTAGCCCGTAAGGTGCTTGTTCATGGTTGGAAGCATGATTACTCAATTTGTGCAGCCAGAATTTACAAGTTTGATGCTATGGAATACTTTGGAGTAGCTGTAGAAGCTTGTCTCCTGATTGTGGAATTTGAGCAATGTACACAGTCAAAACAATGTTCCGTTTATGATAATCTAAATGCTTCTGTAGCCTCTCATACTATTGGCTATCACAATGGAATTACTATTACCAACTTAGCAGCTTATGAACAGTGGAAACACCTTCATAAAACTGATAACAACTATATATGGCGTTCTGGCATCAAGCATGACTGTGCGAAGGTTATGGAGTTAGAGATAATTGGTAGTACTTATCGTAACGGAAACGGTAAAATCATTTCTCTTGAGGACACATACATCTACCCACTGTTTAAAAGCTCAGATATTGGCAACAATCGTGTAGCAGCCTGCCGGAAATATTTGCTAGTCACACAACAGTGCGTTGGTGAGGATACAACTCATATTGAGGAAGATGCACCTCAAACTTGGCAATACCTTCAAGAAAATGCAGATGCCCTTGCTAAACGAGGTAGTTCAATTTATCGAAATCGCCCACTATTTTCAATTTTTGGAGTTGGCAACTATACATTCGCTCCTTGGAAAGTAGCAATTTCAGGGTTCTACAAGAAATTGTTTTTCACACCTGTTAATCCAATTAACGGGCGACCTGCTGTGTTCGATGACACAGTTTATTTTCTGCCATGCAGGTCTGAACAGGAATCAAAGTTCCTAGCTGAAATACTAAACTCGTCTGTCGTAACAGAATTTTTTAGCTCCATGATTTTCTGGGGCGGTAAACGACCGATCACAGTTGACCTTCTAAAGCGTTTGGACATTGAAGCTCTTGCGAGGGAACTTGGTCGAGAGGGTGAGTACTTCTCATACGTCCGATGTGAAACTCGTAAGTAGCATCCCATGCCTCATTTCATCGTTATATCCTTAGCGCACTCTCTTCCACCTTATAAACACAACGAGTGAGAAATGATCGATCAGCTATTTAACTTGACGGGTCGGGTAGACAAGACCATGCCCGACTCTGTGATTTCCTGCATCTCGGATTCAATACCGCCGTTGCTCATGGACTGAAGGCTCAAACTCGGAAAGCCGCCAACGAACTGTTAGATCGGGTAGAAGCTCAATGGCCATCGAGGGCGATCATCTCACCATCTAGGTCTTCAAAGGTTCCTTGTCCGAAATCTCCGTGTTGCTTGAGGGTTTCCACCGCTACGCTCCCTTGATATAGCCCTTCCACTAATCCTCCTGAGGTAGAGACTTGAAATAGGGTGTGCTGGTCAACTTGCAATGCGTCTCCTAATGCTCTTTGAACGGTATGGGAGATGCTCTCACCCGTAATTTGCTGGTGAGTATTTAAGGCATCCCAAAGAGACTGGGAAATGGTACATTCTAGTTTCGGCATAGGAGTTATTGACACTCCCCGGACTAAAGTCGCGGGGATTCTTGGTTCAACGAACCCACTTGCTTAAAGCGCCTTGCGTTACCTTAAGTAGAGGTGGGATTCTCCCCAAGCGTTAGTTCCCCAGTGCCCCTGGGTACTTGCATTACTGCAACGCCAGTTGCTCCTCGACGCAAAGCGCCAAGACCGCACTCGCTCAACTTTGTTTGATTTGAACTTGCGTTCAGTGCTATTCGTCCAGTTCCTGTGAATCTTTTACCTACTTTCAGGTGTGCGTCCTTAGACACACTACTGGAACAACAAAGTAGAACCGCATAGATTCAATTGTCAAGGTTCAGCGTTAACCGTTTAGGTTACTAGGTTTTTAGAGAGGTTGATTACCTTGCCTCTAATCTAATAGTACAATCGTTCACCCATGTTGTAAATTATACTTTGCACGAAACTAATTAAGAATAGGCGCACGGCAGAATTAATTCTGCCATTGCCTTTCATGAGCCAGTTCTGAAGGCGGGTTTCCCGCCGAAAGAAACTGGCGTCCCCAGGGCTAAAGCCACAGGGTTTTCATGCTTCTTTCTTATAAACCTAACGAATATGCGCACATTGGTGGAGTTAATTAGAGATTATCTTTTTGACTCATCTCTAAGCTTAGCTGCTCAGCTCGTTCTGATTGGGTGCGGACTTGCTCGACCAGTAAAGCATTGATGCTCTCCCACAGCCCCCTTTTGACCCAATACGTGATAGTCCCGTACACCGTCTGCCAGTTCTAGCATGGTTTTGAGGAGCCTTTAATAATTACTTTACAAATTGTTTCTTACTTTCTAGAGAAGCAACTCTAGGCTTATTATGTATATCAAACAAGCTTCATAATTCAGCTTCTTTTTAATCAGCTTAAAAATTTGTCAGCTATGATGTTCGGGAAAAAAGTGATTGATTCTGTAACATTATTAGTGTTTCTAACTGGTATTTCTCCAATTACGCTTGCAGGAGAAACACCATTTACTTTGAGGACTAGCGGAACGCAATCTATTGAACAACCTCGGCTTAGCAACGATCCTGCTCAAGAATTGCGACCTTTTGAGGCTAGCCCCGCAGATAATCTCGACCTAAATCCCTCTGGTTCTTCCTTCACCACATCTATAGAAAGTCGGAGGCTTAGGTTTGAAGCTGCAGAACGTCGTAAACTCAGGTTTGAGGCTAAAGATATCAATCATAGTCTTCGAGAAATCCCTGGTTTTGAAGAATACCCTGGTCTTCCTCTTTGGGGGCTCAATTATGAATACGACTGTGACCCTGCCTTTTGCGGTCTAGGAACTTCCAATATCCTCTTGCCTGGTGGGACTTGGTAAAGATATGCCTTCCGAACCGCGTGCATGATTTCGTATGCCTTTGTCGTTTGTTATCAGCGACAAACGAGGTTTGATTTGTTAAACGGAGAGGGGGAGATTCGAACTCCCGGATTCCTCTCGGAACCGCTCGATTTCAAGTCGAGTGCAATCGACCACTCTGCCACCTCTCCAGTTAAGCCGTCAGCCCTCAGCCACCAGTCAGTCACTAGCTAATATCAAAGCTGACAAACGATCATATATTATACCATCTATACGGGCTGCACTACCTGATTAGGTTGCTGGTAAAGAATCTGCTCAGATGTCACTGTGTAGTCTTTGCCTACCCAGACGAGGAAGATTTGCGAGACAACACCAGCTTTCAGAGAGACAAGTGAGAAATTGCGGCGACGTTCGCTCCCTGTTTCAATAATCCGAGGCACGCTCGCCGCGTTTAAGTAAACCGTCCCCTCTGAACTGGCGTAGACTGGCTTTCGTAAAAGCTTGCTCGTGTGCCGTAATTTGTGGTGCATATGACCAAATGTTACCAGAGGAATCATTTTACCAGCGGTACGAGTCTGGGCGATCGCTTTGGAAAAATCTGGATCGCCATAGTCACCGCCTAGCGGTGGCCAGTCCTTGCCACAGGGGTCTTCTGGGAGATCGCCTAACCCAACTGGACCATTGTGACCTAGAAAAATTACTGTTTCGTAGGCAGCACTGTTAGCTGCCGCAACCATTCGGGCTGTAGATTCTTCAAAATTCGCTACCCCGAACCGCTCTTGATAGAAGTCGGCATTTTTCCATACTGCTCCACCCCAGCTGAACGGGCGACTACCCACCACTGTTAAATTCAGCTTTGGAAAGTCCAGCTTGCCATAGCCTACATGGGTTTCTCCCAGCAAATCCATCTGTTGCTGTACCCAGTCTTCTTTCTCGCGGTCGTAGGGACACTTTTTGCGGCCCCACTCTGAGGCAGAGTACCAGGCATCATGGTTGCCAAAAACTGCTGCTTTGGGAATGTCGAGGGCTGCGATCGCGCGGACAACCTCCACTGACTCGTTGCCAAAATCGCCCACAAACAGCACTAAATCGATATCCAGTTGCTGTAGGGCTATACCGTCGTCCGCTTCCCATTGCTCATGAACATCCCCAACAACAGCGATTTTCAACGGTTGAGTTCGATCTCTCTGACTGGTCATGCCACCTTCCTTACCGGTCTTTCTCCAGCATAGGAAAGCATGACCAATTTTGACACTTTGGCGGCGCTAGATGAGTGAAGAACGGGTTTGAGCATCACCCTGCTAATTTTGGTAGAAAACACTATAATCGACACAAGACAACTACTTCCAACTTTAGGTAACTACAAAACTCGTGTTTACGACAGCATTTGCTCAAAGAGACCTAGCTCGAACATCTGTGCCGCCACCAGACCTGTTTGAAGCTATTGAAGCTCTTAAACAAGAACTGAACGCCGTTATTTTAGCCCATTACTACCAAGAGCCGGATATACAGGATGTTGCCGACTATATTGGTGATTCCCTCGGTCTTTCTCAACAGGCAGCTAACACTGAGGCTGATGTCATCGTCTTTGCCGGTGTCCACTTCATGGCAGAGACGGCTAAAATTCTCAATCCCGATAAGCTGGTGCTTTTACCAGATTTGGCAGCGGGTTGTTCTCTAGCGGACACTTGCCCACCGGAAGAGTTCGCGGCTTTTAAGGCAGCTCACCCAGCTCATTTAGTAATTTCCTACATTAACTGCTCCGCCGAAATTAAGGCGATGAGCGATATCATCTGCACCAGTGCCAACGCTGTCCAGATTGTGCGCCAGATTCCAGAAGATCAGCCAATTATTTTTGCCCCAGACCGCAATTTAGGGCGGTATGTGATGGCACAAACCAGACGAAACTTGGTGCTATGGCAAGGCGCTTGTGTCGTGCATGAAACTTTTTCCGAGAAGAAGATTGTCCAGCTCAAGATTGCTCATCCAGAAGCCGAAGCGATCGCCCACCCAGAGTGTGAACCATCTGTACTACGCCACGCCAGCTACATCGGTTCCACCACCGCCCTTTTAAAGTACTGCAATCAAAGTTCTGCCAGCACATTCATTGTCGCCACAGAGCCGGGGATCATTCACCAAATGCAAAAGCAAGCCCCCTATAAACGCTTCATCCCAGCCCCACCTATAAATAGCTGTACCTGCAACGAGTGCCCTTACATGCGGTTAAATACCTTGGAAAAGCTTTACTGGGCAATGAAAAATCGTGGTCCAGAGATAGCCTTGTCAGAAGAAACCCGTTTAGCTGCACTGCGACCAATTCAACGGATGCTAGAGATGAGCATTTAAATCAGAAGCCTCCTCTGTAAAAACTACAGAAGAGGCTTCTTTTGGAAAATTATCCTGGCACCGTGCTATTGTCCCGTGGGGCAACCCCCAAAGTATCGTAGCCGCAACAGCGTTTCACCTCTGAGTTCGGGATGGAGTCAGTGTGGTTCCACCACGCCAATGGCACCAGGAAGGGCCTCA